>OLOC01000039.1_pt1 | contig 116025 bp, 93 predicted proteins | sample 1643111 | NCBI WGS metagenome assembly OLOC01 (sample SAMEA3136633, study PRJEB25190) | human gut metagenome
CTCGGGACATCTCGAGTCCAGCCGTCCGCCGTTTTTCGCTTTCGCGGCGCGGGCCGCCACTCGCTCAACGGCCATCCCGCCGGCGCCGGGCCCGTTATCGGGGCCAATCGCGCTCCCGCCCGCCCGGCGACTCCAAAACCATGCCGGTTTACGGGGCCAGGACGGGAACCCCAGAGCATGCCGCAATCGGCAATATCAAAACCGCTGGTAGACGACTTGCGCATTCCGTGAAATGCAGGGCACGGACGGCCGGCCCGGGTCCGGCCCCGTAATCCGGCATAGTTTTGAAATGAAACTAAATCACTGGCAGGCAAACTAGGTCGTTCTAGCGCCATGTCGCCGGCTAATTTCCAATTTCCAACCAGTTGCACAAAACATTTGCTCGCAGTCGCGTCTCGGCGCACTTCATTGCCTCGGATTTGGCTTTATATCGAATCCCCAAGCGACTGCAGACGCTTTTGACTATGGTGTCTAACTGCTTTATTGTCGTAAAGCATATCGTGGGTTACCAGAAACACGTCGAAACCCATGCTCTGGAGCGCAGTCATGCGCTCCGCATCGTGCTCAAGCACCGCGCCTGATCCATGGATGACTTCACCTTGGATCTCGATAATTACTGCCTTCATTAGGACTGGGTTTACAATCACGATGTCTCCGTAGCAAACCTTTTGACCTGCGATGCTTTGGGCTGCCAGGGATAGAGGAGTTAAATCGTTGAGGTAAACGTAGCTGAATCCCGCACCACCTAGACGTCGAGAACGACTTAGAAGCATGACCCCCGCGACCTCGAGCGGAGACGCAGCAATGCCGATAGCCTGCTGAGCGGCATCATAAAACTGCTTTCCCACATTTGACTTTTGACCTTGTCGGCGAATCGATGCAGGTCGCTCAGTTCGATGAGCGGCTTTCTCATCCAAAGAGAAGTACCTTTGAGTTTCGTAACCTCTCTTCCATCCTCACGCTTGTTCGTTTGGTCTTCGTTATCTGGGGCCTTTACCGTTGCGCGGGCATAAACTCGTTTCCAAGGAACATCGTCTTCGCCTTCTCCAAGTTCGAACAGATCCTGCGTGTTGGAATTGCGATTCTCCTCTACCGCCATTTTTAACTGCATTTCGACAGCGGGAGTCGGCTCGAAAACAGAAAACCAGCCGCATAGTTCGTACATAGCCAGTACGAGATTTATTTGGGATACAAAGCGTGTCATAGTAAATAACGTGTTAAGCGGATTGGTGACACTAAAGCCTAAATGAGTGTCGATTGTTGTGCCGGCATCAGATGCCCCTTCCCAGCGAATAGTGGAGCGCAATCCCGAGTGGTGATTACAACAACCTGGCGATGCAACAGTGATAATCGGGGTCTTGAGTACCTCGGCTACGAAAGGGGCTTGGGATAGGGCTCGCCAGCCGTCATCGGAGCTGGGCAGGCGCGGGTAGAGGTCGCGCACCTGCGGCGGGCAGCGCCAGTAGCGGAATGCGGTGTTTGCGCAGACGATCTCGTCCATGTGGGCCTCCCCTGGTTTCGGCCGCGGGCCGTGCGGATTGCGGGTAAGGTCGATTATCTACTGGCGCATCATGCGGGTAAGTACGGGTAGCTGACCAAACACTGACCAAAAGCTTGACGCAATCTGTTGAAAACCCGCCATAGACATGAACGTGCTGGTACGAGCTGTGAGCCAGTGGTCTCTGTCTCCACAATTGCGCATAGATTGCGCAGAGAATTCAATGAATGAACGCAGATGCACTTTTCAAAACGCGCAATGACGACACCTAATGTGAACTGCGTAACATATAACGCCTTAGGTAACTTCGCTTCGATTTAGCAACATATGAAAAAAGGCCAGAGGTTTAATACCTCTGACCTGCGCTTTTGATGGTGGGCGATACAAGATTCGAACTTGTGACCCCATCCGTGTGAAGGATATGCTCTACCCCTGAGCCAATCGCCCGTCGCCTTTCGGCAAAAGATATACTAACATAGCCGCGCGTGGTTTACCAAGAACTTTTTGCCCCCGATTTTAAATTCGCAGGAGCATGCAGTGCGAACGCAACCAAACAAACAGGCAAACTTGCAGCAAAACCACCATTTATCGGTTGACCCACGAGGTCTCGGGGCGGCAGATAAGCCGTGCGTTGTTGTCCGTTCGCTGTGCGACAATTTGATGCGTAATAAATTTGAACGACCGCAGGTCTTGCCCTGCTGTATCTGCGGAGTCTAATCAAGAAAGGACGCAATCATGGGTTCTGATCAGGAAGCGACTTGCGAGAAAGACTGTAAATTTCTTTTCGATGATTTTAGGGATGAAATGGAGAGGGTCAAATCCCTTCTCGATCTTGACCATTGGGCACGCGCTTGCGGAGACGAGGAATTTAAAGAATTACTAGACAATCTGGCTGAGGAGGGAAAACGTAAACGCATGAATTCTACCTACAAGCTCGCCGAGTGTTTTACAGAATGCATCAAAAATGACGGCAAAGATGACGGGTCCGATAACTGGGCCTTCTATATGGCTCTCATCGAAGAGTTGGGCATTGAGCCACAGGCTGTTAAATACGTAAAAGATGACTACTTTGATATTACATTGCCCATGAGCAATGGCCAATTTACCGTTCGTGTAAAGCCTTTCGACCCTTATGTACCAGAGCCATGGCGGAGCGAAGTCATTAAGAAGGCCGATGATCAGAGAGTCGACCCTCGCTGGCACTACTTTGTGTCATGGGCGAAATACTGGGATGTCTTTCTAAATTCCAACAGCAAATATGCAGAGAAGTTAAGGGAGCGCGATACTGATCACAAAGATTGCGATGCTCCCACCCGCTTTACTAATAGAGTCCTGAAAAAATGGCTCAGAAAATCGTAGCGATACAGGGGCTAGCGGGGAGCGTACCTCGCCAGCCCTATTCTTCCAGAACGATCGGTTGCCAGACGAAGTCTTCGATGCTGCAGTGTAAGGTTTTTGCGAGCGCAAATGCCGAGGAGACCGAGGTGCGGCAAAGGTCGAGCTGGTTTTGCTCGTAGAGCTGTATGGCGCGGAGTTTAACCCCCGATTGGGCTGCGAGCTGTTTTTGTGTTAGGCCGGCTGCCTTTCGTGCCGCTCTGAGGCCTTTTTGGGGAGCCTGAGCTTTGTTCCACTTGTCGATGACAATCTCGGCGAATGTATCTTCGGAGGCCTCATGAAGCGGATATCTACGATACGGATTCCCTCAAATGGGTTTTCGGCAAGCAGTTCCCGATACTGTGCCCTTGCTTCCTGATCTCGCTCCTTGGCCAATGGACCATACAAATCAAGCGGCGCACGCTCAAATCCCGCAAACAGGATTCCCTTAAATGCACATTCGCTTTTGAGCACGATCTGTTCTCCAAGGTTGCTGAGCTTCATCGCTCGACCAAGCTGGTCTACGGTGATCGTATTGTTTACAAACGCCCTGGCATAACTGAAGTACGAGTCATCCGCGCGCCACCCCCTAATTGCATCATAGGCCTTGTTCCAGGCTCTCCGACAGAATAGATATCGCTTGGTATTAGAGGCGCCTCTATTCAATGCGATTGAAGGCGCCTTCTCCGTGAGCATTGTTTTGATTGCGTTGGTCGTGCTCTGCGACCAAGATCTTCTCGGTAGGCTTTCTTTTGATTCCGTTGGTCGCGCCTTACGACCAAAATCAAAGTTGAGCATACAAATGAATGGGAAGAGCTGAAAGGCAAACCCAAAAAGTCACACGGTTGCGCTCGCCAGCCCTCGAGCATTGCCGGGAGGCTGGATAGAACCAATATCCGTCGAAGGATAAAATTCCCCGCACTTCCGTAAAGCTGGCGTTTCGGCAGCGAAATGCGGTACCAAGAATCAAGCCAAGAAGTCTCTAAGGCCTCGTAGGCTTGCTGTTCCTTCGTAACTCGCTTGCGAGCTCTTTGCGTGTGCGTTTCCCGGAGACCAGGTCCTGAATCCATTCATAGTAGGGGTTATCTTCAGGATTTGGGTTATCGGAAAAGTCCACCGAAACGTTTCTCACTCTAATAATGGCAAAGGCGAAAACTAGGCTAGTCCTCTTGTTTCCATCCTCAAAGATGTGGTCCTTTACCATGTGTTCCGCAATATAGCTTGCCTGGTCGAATATGTCCGAAAATCTATCAATCGGGGACTGACCAAAGATGGTGCAAAATGCATTTGATAGAACAGATTCAATTCGACCATGTATAAGGGTGGCCCCGTCGCCCGTCATACAGGTTGTGTAGCATTTTCCAAACGCAAGCAAGCCTTCATGCAGCTGCATTACAGAAGAGGCAAGAGCCCCTATCGCTTCCTCGTCATCAAATACAAGGGGATCGATAGGGGCCGATTGCCCCATTATGAGAGACATTAGGAGTTCTCCAAAAGCCTCAGCGCATTGGGCATGGCTGCAATTGTCCATTGCACGGCCTGATCGATTGTTGCGACGTCGTTATTGTCTAAGCCATCATTAGACGCAAGAATTGCCTCCGGAGTGATGGGGTTATCCATGTTCGGCGAATATACACTCGCCCATGCCCCATCTGGCTTGTGTGACAAGGTGACCAAATCAAATGCAGAAAGCATGCCAAGTCTATTCATCACAGAATCGATGAGGTTTTTAGACGTCTCGTCAAGTATCGCTGAGCCAGTCGATTTGTGAATGCAGTCTCGGCCATACGAGGAGAACGTATGATAGACCACAGGTTCAACTGGACCATACTGCCAAGCCTCGATAATATCATCGAAAAGCGGATGATTGTATTTGCGCAATGATTCGACTTGCGAATAATAGACGAGCTTATTCAGCTTAAGATTTGTGATCTCGAACTTGTCGCTCCAATTATCAATGATGTAGTTTGCAACGTTCAGCGCTTCCATTTTCGCTCTCCTCTCAGCTGGCAAAACTAATCCACTAGACTTTAAATGGGCTGATGATGTACCCAAATTAATGATATGTCGAGTTGGCCCTCGATGAATTCTCTTCTAATTACACGACAAATTGTTTCATAGCACGCGGACATGAATTCGTCATGCGTACTTTAGCAAAAGTCTGAGAGCAAAAACGGCTTTAGCAGATGCTTACCGTTTGCAGTGGCTTTAAGAGACAGCCGAAAGCTCAGATTCAAAACGTTGTCAGCAAAAGACTTATTGGACGTTACAGCAGCGATTCGCGACGCCTAGGAGTGTTATGCCAAGAAGGAAAAACGTCATTGATGCTGCAATCAAGCAGTTGTCGCCGGTTTTGGGGAGCGAGGCGGTTTTCGTGGTTGCGGCCTTGGGCTTAGCGGCATTGGTGACCGAGGTCTTAGTCACCGTGGCGGTCGTTGTTGTCGCAGCCGCGGGCTTGACCTCTGGGCGCGCTGCAGTTTCCGAACCAGGCTCTCCCGCAGCAGGATCGGCGCTGGAGGCAGGCTCGCGGCCATCACTCGGCACTGGGCGCACATCGGTCTCCCCTGCCGGCGGCGTGGCATCATCGGGCTCGATCACCACATGCGTGGCCATAGCCCCGGAGGTATCCACCACGCCTCTAGCCCCAAAGGCTCCGCCGGCGGGCGCCACAAAGCGCGCGGACGTAAGCGATCCGGCCAGGCAGCCAACGCCGCCGTCGGCGCCGGTCGCATCTAACCACGAGGCATCGACGGCAAGCGTCCCGAAGGGCACGCCATCGTCGGGATCCTCATCTAGCAGGTACGCGCCGTAAGTGCGCACGCCCGCTCCCGGAGCCCGCGCCCGCAGCAACAAGGCGCCCGCCACCGCGAACGACAAGACGACCCGCGACCAGGCCGGCCACGACCTCATCCTCAATGCCGGCCCCGTCAGCCTGGGCATTGACGGTGCGGCCGTCCACCACCAATGCCTGAAACGCGTGAATCCCGCACTGCGATCCCGTGGCCGTTAACGACCCGGTGCCGCGGAGCGTCAGGTTGCCCCACACCTCCAGACCGCACTGCGAAATGTCCACGATGGACGTTTGCATCTCCCTAACGGAGTTTTGCCCGGTCAGGGTCACCACCAGGTCGCCTTCGGCGCCGATGGCCTCGCCAGAAAAGCCGCTGAGTTCCAGGTGGTCGGCATCGGTCCAAGCCCAACCGGGGCCCGAGACGCCAGGCTCGTAGTACGTCGCGCCCGCAATGATGAGGCTCTCCGCACCCGCGGCATAAGAAGGCCCGCCCAGCAAAACGCATAGGCAGGCCATGACGGTAAACAGGATGTAGTGACGGCTAGTGTGGAACGCGGCAGTAAACATAACCGCTCCGATCTTCGCAGGAGCCAATGGAAGCTGCAGCAGAAAAATACCTGGTAGCAGCACTCATTAGTGTAGCGAGATTAGACAAGGAGCAAAGTAGAAAAACGTGATCGATTCCAGTAATTAGGTGTAAATCGTTTTGCCAATCGGTGAAAGGCGGCGTTGTGCGGCGTCAATTGGCCGTACTACTTCCTAATAACTAATTCCATTCGCATCGCAAATTGCGCGACAGAGCCTTGAGACCTGCTTGGTGCAGTCACCCAATGGGGTGAATCCAGATTCGCAGGCCAGTTTGGCAATCGCGATTTTGTTAGGCGTTAAAGAGCGCATTCCCTCGAACTTGAAATTTAAAGGGCAGGTAAAACGCTCGCCGAGATCATGGTTCCACCTCTTGCCTGGATGAGCAGCCTCTATGGACGCCGTCAAAGCATCCGCCGGTACGTAGTTCTCAATTGTAGAACCCCACGTTACCCAATGCATGGCACCACTTTGCTTGCATTCCTCAATGACACGTCTTTTCGTCTTACCTACTCGAGCATTTATACTCTTCTTGTCGGAATCCATCAAAATGCAGAAATGAGTATTGATTCGGAAGAGAGATATCAGTTTTTCACTGGAGCCACCGGGGCTTGCATCGAGCGCGTTCAGGAGTTTGCCGCCGTACAGCATGATGCTGTAATGAACGCCTTCGACAAGGTGAGCGGAGTTCTCCTTCGCCCATTTCCCAATCCAATAGTTAAGGTAGATACGATCAGACGGGCCCTCCACCCATACAACGTAGTTTGATTGAAGCAGATCAGATGCATGAGCCCCCAGGTCGTCTAGCAAATCACGGGCCAGTGCCATCCCGTTGAGCTGTTGGCATGTAGACACGCCATTCTTTTTGCTCACATGTGCCACCTGAACACCCGGAGCGTTGATGATAGTCGGTGAATGCGTCGTCACAATGAAACGGTTGGCATCATCGTGTAGGAGATATTCAATAAACCTCGCTTGGAGCGCAGGATGAAGATGAATTTCCGGCTCTTCGATACAAATGATTTTATCAGTGTTGCAAGCAACGACAGCAGCGAGAATAATCAGCTCAGTCAGACCGGTACCGAGTGACTCAAGCGGTAGGTAATCGGTGTCAGCGGTCTTCACTGCGATTTCATGGCTCTCATGGGATACAAGTATCGCTGCACCGCGATCGTTCAGAACGTCGCGAACAAAATCCTGAAGTTTGCTCCAACGCTGTCTAGACTGTTCAAAATCTTTTCGCTCGGGGTTATATAACCTTAGCAAAGCCGCAGGGAGGCCTACGCCACTGTTGATAGGGTTATGCCGGCTCGAGAAATCAGCGTCTTCGATAGATCTAATTGCTCCAACCTTTAGAAACTTGGGGAGCGAGTCCCACGGCATCGCTGTGCGTATGATATTGCTGTAGTTCAGGCTGTCATCTCCGGCACTGCCACAGAACGCAAGAGATGCGTCGGTTAAGTTGCCGATTGTTAAGCTCGAAGCCTGATATTGCGAGAAATGTGCATGTAAAATGGCGTCATAACCAATAGAGTTTTGTCCCCACCCAAGAGAGAAATCAAGCCATGCGGCGGTTCCATTTTCAGAAATGTACGGAACGTCGTTAAACAGTTTGAGCAACGATTTCGCATATTCCTGCTGGCGAGATGATCGGGCATTTGGCATGAGCGTCTCTTCGAGTGCATCGATATTGACACATATAGAGATGGTCGCCGGAGGAAGCTCATTTTGAGCATTTAGTCTCAAAGGCACATCGGCTCTTGTTAACGGATTATCTTCTCGTCGAATATCGCCGCGCTCGTCAATCGCCTCAATAACTCTGATGAAATAATCAATGAGTGCCGACTTGCCGCAATTATTCTGCCCGGAAACAACCTGGACTTTATCAAAGGGGCCTATACGTGCGGACTCACCGCCAGTGAAAGAGCGGAAGCCCGCGCAACCAAACCCAACAAATGGATTCCTGGAGAAAGATCCGACTGACAATTGAGCCTCCTTAAAACGCAATACTTACATTACTTGCAACGTTCAGGATATAGCACTTAAAGGCTTTGGATCTAAAACTGACGAAGTTGGATAAATTGAGCTGGATTTGAGAGATTCAAGGTCATCTTCACGTGCGGCATTCAGCACCTACTTAAAAACATGACGGTTTATAAGAAGAGCGACCTTAGTGATTGCCTATTGATGAAATTGGCGAGAATAATGAGGGCGGGGGTGTATCGATTAGCGCCGATACACCCCCGCCCTCGGGTAGGATGACCTTGCTGTAGGCTAAATCCGCCGCCTAACGCAAGCCTCCGCTCTCCCCTAGTCCCGCTTAAACAAATCGCGGGCATACACCTTGTCCGCCGCGTCCGCGAGCTCGTCGCTCCAGCGGTTGGCGACGATCACGTCGCAGCCGGCCTTGAAGTCCTCCAGGTCGCGCGTGACCTCGGAGCCGGAGAACTCCGGCGCGTCCAGCGTGGACTCGTAGACCACCACGGGCCCGCCCTTGGCCTTCACGCGCTTCATGGCGCCCTGAATGGAGCTCGCGCGGAAGTTGTCGAAGTTGGACTTCATCGTCAGGCGGTACACGCCCACGACCGACTTCTCCTTGCCGGCATAGACACGGCCCATTTAAAAGATGAGTCCCGTGCAGCGCGGAATATTGTTCATCGCATTACGGCGTTAAAGCTAGTACGGATCAAATCTACTTCAAGACTCAATCCTAAAGAATCCGCTGTATTTATGCGCAATTAGAAAATGAGCAAAGCCGCGCAAACAACTTAAGAAAAAGCATCCAAGTGAAAAACTAGGATTCATCGGTAGAAAACAGTTACAAAGATTTGATAATCTGCAAATAGATGACAGTCAAATCTAAGACTTAATCTTACTGAGCAAGCCTGAAACAAGTACCTTAAGATCTTTCACATACAAAAGCACAATTTATGTATAGAAGTGGAAGCTAAATTGCGCAACTTTTTGCGGTGAGGGTGTTGGCGTGGCGTCACATTGGTTTGCGCGATGGCTGCATATGAAAAAAGCCTCCGGTTTCCCGGAAGCTTTGCATTCACAGTGGTGGAGACGAGGGGAATCGAACCCCTGACCTCTTGACTGCCAGTCAAGCGCTCTCCCAGCTGAGCTACGCCCCCGTGACGAGGAAATACTATAGGGGAATGTTTTGCTTGATGCAAGAAGTTTTTTGGTTTGATTCTCACACTTACGGGTTTCCTGGGACGGCGGATAGAAAGAATCACTCTTCGAGCGATTGATTCTATCCGCCGTCCCGATAAAACCCTGATGAGATGGCCTTTACTTGTAGAGGTAAGCAATGGCGGTTCCGGTGTGGACATGGATCGTGGCTGTTGACCTGACGACGTTGCTAATGCCAGTGTCGGCCAACAAGCCCAGAGAGCTGTGATCTAGTTCCCACTCTAGGCCGTGTTCGCTTGCCACCGTCCCAAGCGCTATGGCGATGATGGAGAACGTCTTGCCTTCGGCGCCTTCAATGGTCCACGATTCGCCTGCGTGAAGGATGCGGGCGACCACCCTGTCCTCGGCAATCCAGACAGGGGCATCCTCGTAGCCTGCAAGCAGCCCCAGTACGGAAAGTGCCATATCCGGACGGCCGCCCGTAGCGCAGGTCGCAACCACTTCGGCACCCGGCCAGCGACGGCGGACGGAATCGAGCGCCAACGCCAGATCGCTATAGTCCTTGTACGGGTCATGGCGCTCAACTTCAAAGTCGGTGGCGGCATCGACCAGCGCGCGACCGGCGTCGCTCACTGTGTCGGCATCCCCCACATACACGTCGCAGCCCAGTCCCGCGCCCAGAAGCGAATCCAGCCCGCGGTCAACGGCGACAACGCGGTCGCACTCCCCCACTAGTCTGCGCAACAGATCAGCGCTCGCCACCACAGGCGAGCCGCAGACCACTAATACCTTGCAAGCCACAGCTCTCGCCTAGCCCTCAAACGAAAGCACGCGGGCCAGTTCCAGCTCCTCGTAGCTGTCGATAAAGATATCGCAGTTGGCGCGCACATCTTCGCGCTTCATGCGGCCGTGCGGGTCATAGATGCCCACGCGCTTAAAGCCTGCGGTGCCAGAGCTCTTAAGGCCAAAGACTGCGTCCTCAAACACCCACGCGCGCTCAAACTTGCACCCATGGCGCTCCTCAAGGCGGCGCAGCGCCAGCTCGTACACATCGGGGAACTGCTTGGAGCGTCCTGCCTCGCCCGTCGTGGTAACAAACTCCATGTAAGCGTCGAGCCCGGCACCAGCGAGCGCAGACTGCACCAGCTCGGCCGGCGTGGACGTGGCCACACCCATAGCGATTCCCGCCGCCTTTGCCTGCTCCAAAAAAGCTAGAAGCCCCTCGCGCGGGGGCACCTTGGAGTACCCATCAATCAAAATCTCGCCCAGCTCGCGATACAGCTCCTCGCCATTCGCGCCAATGCCCCACGTGTCGTGGTAGGCCTGGCACTCGTCCTCCAGCGACAGGTGCTCAAATTGGGCAAAGTCATCCACGGTCACGTCGATCCCATGACGGTGCAATAACTCGGGCTGGGCATAGGCCCAAACGGGGGTGCTATTTACCAGTGTGCCATCGCAATCGAAAATAAAAGCAACCTTGGGAGCGGCGGTATGGGACATAAACGGGCCTTTCGATGTCAAAGGGTAAACAACCTGCTAAAAACGTTTTACCAAACGTCAGCCAGACAATTTTGAAACCCAAATTGGTAAAACTGTCAAGAGTTTTACAAAACTGTCAAGAGTTTTACCACGGCAATTCTGCCAGTGGTATAAACATGTCGCTTACCGATTAAACGCCCCCGCAAATCCGCTTTCGTCCATAAAACTAACGCACAGGTGTTATCGTAGTTTCTGCCGAAAGTTCCACCGAGCACGCGAGGTGGAACGAATCACAGAAACTTCGCCGTCCCTTCGATTCGTGCAGCCTTGGACCTTTCGCATCTAGTCACCAAGGCAACACGCTGCCGCGTCATGATGGGATCAAACGTGAGCGATACAAAGCTAAAGCCAGCAACCAAAAAGCCTGCTACCCGTAAAGCCGCCCCGCATGCACCGGAGCTCACCAAGGACGATGTCTACCTGTTTGGCATCGGCACGTGGGAGCGCAGCTGGGAAAAGATGGGCGCGCATCCCGACACGCAGAACCGTACGCGCGGCTGGCGTTTTTGCGTTTGGGCGCCCAACGTAAAGAGCGTCCATGTCATTGGTGAATTTAACGACTGGGATGAGCAAGCCAACCCATTGGTGCCCGTGCATACGAGCGCTATCTGGGAAGGCTTTATTCCTGGCGCCGAGCAGGGTCAGCTCTATAAATATCTCATCGAGACCAACGAGGGCGAAAAGCTCTACAAGGCCGATCCGTACGCCTTTAAGGCCGAGTGCCCTCCGGGAACGGCGAGCGTGCTGTGGACTCTCGACGGCTACCAGTGGAACGACGCCGCGTGGCTCAAGCGCCGCGCCGGCCATAACCACATGTCGCAGCCCCTTAACATCTACGAGGTGCATATTGGCTCGTGGAAGCGCCACGGCGACGCGCCGCAGGGCGAGCCCGACGAGTACGGCAACTACCCCGGCCCCATGGACCCCTTCCCCGCGCAGCGCGGCGAGTTCTACACCTACGACGACCTGTCGGTGGAGCTCGTGGACTACGTGCGCGACATGGGCTACACGCATATCGAGGTCATGCCGCTTATGGAGCATCCCTTCGACGGCTCCTGGGGCTACCAGACGACCGGCTATTACGCCGCCACGTCGCGCTACGGCAACCCGCAGCAGCTCATGCACTTTATCGATGCGTGCCACAAGGCGGGCATCGGCGTGATCATGGACTGGGTACCCGGCGGTTTTTGCGCCGACTCCCACGGCCTTGCCACCTTTAACGGCCACATGCTGTTTGAGCACGAGATTCACCCCAACTGGGGCACGCACAAGTTTGACTTCGCCCGCGGCGAGGTCCGCTCCTTCCTGGTCTCCAACGTGCTGTATTGGCTCGAGAACTTCCACGTTGACGGCATTCGCATGGACGGCGTGTCCAGCATGCTGTACCTCAACTTTGGCGTTGACGATCCGGGGCAAAAGAAGTTCAACAAGTACGGAACCGAGGAGGACCTGGACGCCAGCGCGTTTATCCGCCAGGTCAACTGCGCCGTGGAGGCCCACTTCCCCGACGTGATGATGATGGCCGAGGAGTCCACCGCGTGGCCGCTCGTAACCTATCCGCCGCAGGACGGCGGCCTGGGCTTCCACTACAAGTGGGACATGGGCTGGATGAATGACACCCTGCACTACATGCAGACCGATTTTCCGTGGCGTCCCGGCAACCACGGGCTGCTCACGTTCTCCATCATGTACGCCTTTACCGAAAACTTTATTTGCCCGCTGAGCCACGACGAGGTCGTGCACGGCAAGTGCTCGCTGATCGGTCGCATGCCGGGCGACTGGTGGCGCCAGTTTGCGGGCCTGCGCACGCTGGCTTTCTACCAGATGACGCACCCCGGTGCCAAGCTCAACTTTATGGGCAACGAGATCGGACAGTTTATTGAGTGGCGCTACTACGAGTCCATCCAGTGGTTCTTGACCGAGGAGTACGAGACCCACCGTCATCATCAAGCGTTTATCAAGGCACTCAACCACCTGTACACCGCCGAGCCCGCCCTGTACGAGCGCGGCTACACCGACGACGGCTTTACCTGGATCGACGCGGACAACTCCAAGCAGTCCATCGTGAGCTTTGTGCGCCAGGGCGAGGACGTCGATGACGACCTGGTGATCCTGATCAACTTTGACCCGGCGAGCTACGAGAGCTTCCGCGTGGGCGTGCCGCGCGAGGGTGACTGGGAGGTCATCTTTGACTCCGACCGTCCCGAGTTTGGCGGCAGCGGATACGCCGGCGAGGAGCCCTACACCTGCTCGAGTGAGCCCTATCCCTGGAACGGGCAGATGGACTCCATCGAGATAAAGGTGCCCGGCCTGGCAGGCGTGGTGCTTAAGCGCCGCGGTCCCAGCAGCTATAAGCCGCCCGTGGTTGAGGCGCCCAAGAAGGCGACGCGCAAGCGTGCGTCCTCGGTGAAACCCAAGACCGCGGCTGCCAAGAAGGCTCCGGCCAAGGCGAAGGCTGCCAAGGCTTCGGCCAAGTCCACCACGGCCAAAAAGGCAGCCACCAAAAAGACTGCTTCCAAGGCTAAGGCAGCTGCTGTTAAGGCTCCTGCCAAGAAAGCGTAACAAAGGCGTTACCACTGTGATTACCCGTCCCGTGGGGGCGTAGGATACATGTCATAACCGTTCCGGGAGAAACATCCCCGGGGGAAAGGAACGTATGAATAAGATCTTCGACAACAAGCAGGAGTTTACCGAGCTCTATCGCGATGCCGTCATGAGCATCAGTGGCAAGAGCATCGAGGCCGCCAGCGACCTCGACCGCTTTAACGCCCTGGCCAAGCTCGTGGCCGAAAAGGCCCGCACCGTTGCCACCAAGAGTGACGCCCGCGTCACCGCCGAGGGCAAGAAGCGCGTGTACTACTTCTCGATCGAGTTTTTGATTGGCCGCCTGCTCGACAACTACCTGCTCAACTTTGGCGTGCGCGACATGGTCGCCGAGGCGCTCGACGACATGGGCTTTGACTTGTCCGTCATCGAGAACCAGGAGCCCGATCCGGCACTGGGCAACGGTGGCCTGGGCCGTCTGGCCGCATGCTTCCTGGATTCCATGGCAGCCGAGGGCATTGCCGGCTACGGCAACGGCATGCGCTACCGCTACGGCCTGTTTAAGCAGGAGATCGTCAACGGCAGCCAGGTCGAGGCCACCGACGAGTGGCTCACCCACGGCTATCCCTGGGAGGTCCGCCGTCAGGACAAGGCCGTGACCATTAAGTTTGGCGGCCATGTTGAGGGCTTTGAGGAGAACGGCCGCACGTTCTACCGCACGGTGGACACGCAGGATATCCTGGCCGTCCCTTATGACATCCCCGTTGTGGGCTATGCCGGCGAGACCGTCAACAAGCTGCGCGTCTGGGCCGCCGAGCCGGTCGAGGAGCACTTCGATCTGGAGGCCTTCAACCGCGGCGACTATGCCCTGGCCGATGCCGAGCGCGCCGAGGCCGAGGCCATCAGCGCCATCCTCTACCCCAACGACGCCGGCGAGCACGGCCGTCTGCTGCGTCTAAAGCAGGAGTACCTGTTTGTATCGGCCGGCATCTACAGCCTGCTCGACACCTTTGAGAAGGAGCACGGCGCGAACTGGGAGCTGTTGCCGCAGTTTGTGGCCATCCATACCAACGATACCCACCCCGCTATGTGCGGCCCCGAACTCATGCGTATCCTCATCGACGAGAAGAAGCTCGAGTGGGACGACGCCTGGAACATCGTGACGCAGGTCGTGAGCTACACCAACCACACCATCCTGCCCGAAGCCCTGGAGAAGTGGCCCATCGGCACGTTCTCCAAGCTGCTCCCCCGCGTGTACCAGATTATTGACGAGATCAGCCGTCGTTGGCACGAGTCCTTCGACACCACGCAGGAGGGCTGGCAGGAGCGTCTGCGCCAGACCGCCATTCTGTGGGACGGCGAGATTCGCATGGCCAACCTGTCTGTGATCTGCAGCCATAGCGTCAACGGCGTGGCGAAGATCCACTCCGACATCATCAAGAACATCGTGCTCAAGGACTTCTATGCCTTGACGCCCGAGAAGTTCAACAACAAGACCAACGGCATCTCGCACCGCCGCTTCTTTGCCGAGGCCAACCCCACCTACGCCAAGCTCGTGACCGAGGCCATTGGCGACGGCTGGCTTAAGGACGCCTTTGAGCTGGAGAAACTCAAGCAGTTTAAGGACGACACCGAGTTCCTGAAGGCCGTGGGTGCCTCCAAGCGCGCCAACAAGGAGCGTCTGGCCGCCTACGTTAAGGCCGAGACCGGTCTGGTTATTGACCCCAACACCGTCTTCGATGTCCAGGTAAAGCGCTTCCACGCCTACAAGCGCCAGCTCATGAACATCATGAAGGTGATGGACATCTACAACCGTCGCATCGCCGATCCCAACTTCCACGTGACGCCGACGACCTTCATCTTTAGCGGCAAGGCTGCCTCGAGCTACACCTTTGCCAAGGAGACCATCCGCCTGATCAACTCCGTCGCCGACGTCATCAACAACGACGCCCGCGTGAACGAGGTCATGAAGGTCTGCTTTATCCCCAACTTCCGCGTGAGCAACGCCCAGCTCATCTACCCCGCCGCCGAGATCTCGGAGCAGATCTCCACGGCTGGCAAGGAGGCCTCGGGCACGTCCAACATGAAGCTCATGATGAACGGCGCCATTACGCTGGGCACCCTCGACGGCGCCAACATCGAGATTGCCGACCTGGCCGGTCGCGAGAACGAGGCCATCTTTGGCCTGACCGCCCCCGAGGTCGAGCAGCTCTGGGCATCGAACAGCTACTTTGCGTGGGATACGCTCAACGGCGACCGCGAGCGCCTGGGCCGCGTGATGGACGAGCTCAAGGACAACACCTTTGCGGGTCTTTCGGGCAACTTCGAGAGTATCTACAACGAGCTCATGAACAACAACGACCCCGACCTGGTCATGGCCGATTTCCGCAGCTACGTGGATGCATGGGAAAAGCTCACCGGCAGCTACGGCGACCAGGAGACCTGGAACCGCAAGGCCCTGCTCAACACCGCCTCGAGCGGCTGGTTCTCGAGCGACCGCACCATTCGCGAGTACCGCGACGATATCTGGCACGCATAAAGGCCGCGAGCTCCCTTTGCCAGCACGGCATTACTCGACGGGCGCGACCGAGCGCCGCGCCCGTCGCTAATGGGTTTAAGAACATCGATGACAGAAGGAGAAATCGATGAGTAAGATAGAATGCATCGCGATGCTCCTCGCAGGAGGACAGGGCAGCCGATTGGGGGCACTCACCCAAAAGATCGCTAAGCCGGCGGTTAGCTTTGGTGGCAAGTTCCGCATTATCGACTTTTCACTCTCCAACTGCTCCAACTCGGGCATCGACACGGTGGGCGTTCTGACGCAGTATCGCCCCTACCTGCTGCATGCCTACGTAGGCTCCGGCGAGGCGTGGGATCTGGACAGCCGCGACGGCGGCGTGTCGATCCTGCCGCCGTACGAGACGCAGACCGGTGGCGCCTGGTATGCGGGCACGGCCGACGCCATTACGCAGAACCTCGACTACATCAAGGCCAACGACCCCAAGTACGTCCTGATTCTTTCGGGCGATCACCTGTATCGCATGGACTACCGCAAGATGCTCAAGACGCACATTGAGAACAACGCCGACCTCACGGTGAGCGTTATGCCCGTGCCGTGGGAGGAGGCCAGCCGCTTTGGCATCCTGACCACCGACCCCGAGGACGGTCGCATCACCAAGTTCACCGAGAAGCCCGATAAGCCCGATTCGAACCTTGCGTCCATGGGCATCTACATCTTTTCGGCCGACGTGCTGATCGAGGCCCTTGAGGAGGACGCTCTGGACCAGCGCTCGAGCCACGACTTTGGCAAGGACATCATCCCCAAGCTGCTCGGTGAGGGCAAGCGCCTATACAGCTACGAGTTCCACGGCTTTTGGAAGGACGTCGGCACCATCGCCAGCTTCCACGAGACCTCGATGGACCTGCTGGGCAACAACCCCGAGTTCGACCTGTTCGACAAGCACTTCCCCATCATGTCCAACATCACCACGCGACCGCCGCACTACATTGGTCCGGACGGCCGCCTGGACGACTGCCTGGTCTCCAACGGCTGCAAGATCTACGGCACCGCTCGCCACTCGATCCTTTCGACCGATGTCATCATCGAGGAGCGCGCTGTGGTCGAGGACTCCGTGCTGCTGCCGGGTGCGCACGTTAAGAGCGGCGCGCACATCTGCCGCGCCATTTTGGGCGAGAACTCCACGGTCGAAGAGGGCGTGAAGCTCGGCTCTGTCGATACCACCAAGGATACGGCCGTCGTTGGAAATGACGTCGTTATCGGGAAGGGGGAATGATCCGATGATCAATCGCAAGGCCATCGGTTATATCACCGCTAACTACTCTTCGACCTACGGCAGCGTGCTGCTCAAGGACCGCCCCATCGCGTCCGTTCCGTTTTTGGGCCGCTACCGCCTGATCGACTTCCCGCTGTCCAACATGATGAATGCCGGCATTAAGACCGTCGGCGTCGTCATGCCGGGCAACTACCGCTCGCTGATCGATCACGTGGGCTCGGGCAAGGACTGGGGCCTGGACCGCAAGAAGGGCGGCCTGTTCATGGTGCCCGGCAACGCGTATGGCACCACCAAGGGCGGCATGCGCTTCCTGCTGCGCGACATCATCTCCAACAAGACGCTGTTCCAGCGCTCGGACAAGCCCTATGTTGTGATGATGGGCACCAACATCATCTTTAACATGGACCTCAACACCATCATCGACGCGCACGAGAACTCCGGTGCCCAGATGACCGTGGTGTACTGCAAGGCCACGCACAACGTCGATGACGAGACCAAACTCGAAATTAACGAGAACGGCCGCCTGACGGGCGTGAGCGCCGGCGTCGTGTACGGCGACAACGCCTCTATGGACTGCTGCATCGTCAACCGCGAGACGCTACTCGAGATCATCGACCACTACCAGGCCGCCGACTATCTGGACCTGCTCGAGGCACTCCAAGGCGACTTTGGCAACATCGACGTGTGCAGCTACGAGTACAAGGGCGAGGTCGTGGGCGTGTTTAGCGAGAAGTCGCTGTATCGCCGCAGCATGGACCTGCTCGACCAGACCGTGGCCGACCAGCTCTTCGATCCCGAGCGCCCGATCCTGACCAAGGCTCACGACGTGCCGCCTTCGCGCTATGCGACCGGCAGCCACGCGTGCAACTCGATCATTTCTGCCGGCTGCATCATCAAGGGCACCGTGCGCAACTCGATCCTGTCGCGCGGCGTCGTGGTCGAGGAGGGCGCCTCGGTGACCAACTCGATCATCAACCAGAGCTGCATCATCAAGAGCGGCGCACGCGTCGAGAACGCCATTTTGGACAAGAACAACGTGGTTCCCACCAACACCGAGCTTCGCGGCACGCCCGAGAACATTCTGGTGCTGGGCAAGGCTCCGTTAACTTCCGACACCACCATCGTACGTTAACGTTGGCACCGCAACATCGCTCGTAACATGTAGAATAGCCGCCCGGTTAGCGCCAGGCGGCTATTCTCGAATTACAACATGGGAGACAATATGGCAGATTCCAGCAAAAAGATGCAGATCGTGTTTGCCTCGGCCGAGTGCGCACCGTTTGTTAAGACCGGTGGCCTGGGCGACGTGGCGGGCTCGCTGCCTGCGGCGCTCGTGCGCGCCGGCGCCGAAGTCATCGTGATGGTGCCCAAGTACGCCACCATCAAGGACGAGTACAAGGCGCAGATGGAGCACTTTGCCGACTTTTACGTGAGCCTGGGCTGGCGTAACGAGTACTGCGGGCTGGAAAAGCTCGAGCACGACGGCGTCACCTATATGTTCATCGACAACGAGCGCTACTTTGCGCGCGACTATCCGTACGGCTTCTTTGACGACGGCGAGCGCTTCGCGTTTTTCTCCAAGGCCATTACCGAGAGCCTGCAGCACCTGCCCGAGGGCTTTGAGTGCGACATCCTGCACTGCAACGACTGGCAGACGGCACTGGCGCCCGTGTTCCTGCGCGAGTTCTACCAGGGCCTGCCGCTGTACGACCGCGTCAAGACCGTGTTCTCGATCCACAACGTGGCGTTCCAGGGCCAGTTTAGCGATACCGTGATGGAGGACATCCTGGGTGTAGCGCATATTCCCGCGGCCGCCTCGCAGCTGCGTTGCGACGCCTGCAGCGTCAACTACATGCTGGGCGCGCTGCGCTATGCCGACGCCATCACCACGGTGAGCCCCACCTATGCCAACGAGATCCAGACGCCCGAGTTTGGCGAGGGCCTGGACGGCGTGCTGCGCGAGCGTTCGTACGCGCTGCAGGGCATCCTCAACGGCATTGATGTGGCAGGCTTTGACCCGGCAACCGACAAGCGCATTGCCGCCAACTACACGGTCGAGGACCGCTCCGGCAAGGCCATTTGCAAGGCCAAGCTGCAGGAGGAGCTGGGACTTGAGGTCCGCGACGACCGCCCACTCATGGTAATGGTCACGCGCCTGACGCGCCAAAAGGGCATGGACCTGGTCATGTACGCGCTCGACCGCATTCTGGCCGGCGGCGTGCAGGTGGCCGTGCTGGGCACCGGCGACCGCGACTACGAGGACGGCCTGCGCTACTTCCAGGACAAGTACCCCGGCACCATGGCCGCGCGCATCGAGTTCGATCCAGCGCTTTCGCAGCGCATGTACGCCGCCGCCGATATGTTCCTGATGCCGTCGAAGTTTGAGCCCTGCGGCCTGTCGCAGATCATCGCCATGCGCTACGGCACCCTGCCCATCGTGCGCGAGACTGGTGGTCTGAAGGACACTGTGATCCCGTATAACGAGTTTACGGGCGAGGGCACGGGCTTCTCGTTTAGCAACTTTAACGGCGACGAGATGGGCGACGCGGTGTTCCGCGCGGCGCGCCTGTTCTGGGATAACCGCGAAGCGTGGGATCAGCTGGTCACGCAGGCCATGAGCCAGGACTTTAGCTGGACGCGTTCGGCCGATAAGTATCTAGACCTGTACTTCTTTATGCATCCGGAGATTGAGCGCCCGGCGGCTGTGGAGGCTGCTGCGGCTGAGGAGGATGAGGCCAAGCCCGAGCCCAAGGCCGAGCCGGTTGTTGAGGCGCCCGCTGCTGTTGAGGAGCCCAAGGCTGAGGAGAAGCCGGTTGAGGCTAAATCTGAGGTGAAGGTTGAGGCTGCTCCCGAGGCTGAGGCTAAGCCGGCTGCAAAGCCTGCCGCCAAGAAGACCACGACGCGCAAGACGACGGCCAAGAAGGCTACGACGACCAAGGCCGCTGCAAGCAAGACCGCCGCAGCAAAGACGACTGCTGCCAAGGCAACGACGACGCGCAAGCGCACGACCGCCGCTGCCAAGAAGGCCGCCGAAGCTGAGACTGCTCCCGAGGTAAAGGCTGAGGCCGCCGTCGAGGCCAAGCCCGCCGTCAAGGCACCGGCCAAGACCACTGCCAAGAAGTCGACGGCAAAGAAGTCGACGACCACGAAGCCTGCTACGACGAAGGCCGCCGCAAAGCCGGCCGCCAAAGTCGAGGAGACGCCAGCCAAGCCCAAGGCCGAGGCAACCGTCGAGGCCAAGCCGGCCGCCAAGACCACCACGCGCAAGCGCACTACGACGACGGCTAAGAAGACCACGACCAAGGCTGCTGCTCCCAAGGCGGAAGCTAAGGTCGAGGCCAAGCCGGTACCGAAGGCATCCGAGGCCAAGTCCGCTGCCGTCAAAGAGGAGCCCAAGGCCGAGGTAAAGGCCAAGCCCGAGCCCGCCAAGAAGGCGCCGGTCTCCCCCGCCGCCGCGACCGAGGAAAAGGCTCCGACCAAAAAGACGTCCGTCCGCAAGGCATCGGCCACCCGCAAGCGCCGCTAGCCCACAGACGATCCAAAACCTCATCAAACCCTAAGCAAGGGGCGCTCCAACCGGGCGCCCCTTCTCTGTGGATAGTTGGTAAAACGATTTTCTAGGACAACCGTTCGCCGATGGTAAACGGATGTTGTTTATACAGCCTGTGTACAACAGATATACTTACATCTTGTGCGTAAAGCCCATGGCCCGCAGGCCATGATTCTATTGAACTGGACCGTACTATGAGATTGATACACAACAGCCGTCTACCGCAGTTTCGCACACCGTTTGGCGCTGTGACCACTGGTACCACCCTTTCGCTCTCCGTGATTCTGGAGGATGCCGACCCCAACCAGGCAACGCTTACGCTGCGCACCTGGGTCGATGAGATCGGTGAGACACGGTATCCCATGACGCACGAAGGCGACGGCATATTTACCGTAGAGCTTGAGTGCACCGAGCCCTGTCTTATCTGGTATAGCTTTATCTGCAATATCGAGGGCCAGCCCGAAGTTCGTCTGGGCGCGCCGCAGGGCCGAACCGGCGGCGAGGGCGTGACCTACGACTACGCCGAGGTGCCGTCGTTCCAGGTCACCGTCTACAAGCACCGCGAAGTTCGACCCGAGTGGTACGAGCGCGGCATGGTCTACCAGATCTTCCCCGATCGCTATGCCCGCGACGAGCACTGGCGCGAGCGCACGCTGGCTCAGGTCGAAAAGCCTCGCAACGGAATCCAGCGCCGCATGGTCGAAGACTGGAACGAGCCGCCCGTGTACGAGCGCGCCGAGGACGGCTCCATCAAGACCTGGGACTTCTACGGCGGATCGCTCAAGGGCATCCAAGAAGACCTGCCTCGTATCGCCGAGCTGGGCTTTACAGCCATCTACCTTAACCCCATTTTCGAAGCCGCGAGCAACCACCGCTACGACACGGCCGACTACACCAAGATCGACCCGATCCTGGGCACCGAGCAGGACTTTACCGAGCTGTGTCAGGCGGCCGAAAAACTCGGCATATCCATCATTCTGGACGGTGTGTTCAACCACACGGGCGACGATTCGGTCTACTTCAACCGCTACGGCAATTATCCCGGCGTCGGTGCCTGGCAAAGCGAAGATTCGCCGTGGCGCGACGCGTTCTATTTCCACGAGGACGGCTCGTACGACTGCTGGTGGGGTGTGGGCAATATGCCCGCCATCAATGAGAGCTCCGAGCTGGTGCGCGAGCGGATCCTGGGCAAGGACGGTATCATCCGTAAATGGCTGCGCGCTGGCGCCCATGGCTGGCGCCTCGATGTGGCCGACGAACTTTCCGATGATTTCCTAGCCGAGATCAAAAAGGCCGTGCTCGCCGAGAAGCCCGACGCGCTGTTGCTCGGCGAGGTCTGGGAAGATGCCTCCAACAAGATCAGCTATGGCAACCTGCGCCGCTATCTACAGGGCTCTGAGCTCGACTCCGCCATGGATTACCCCTTCCGTGACATGGTCATTGGCTTTTTGATGGGCTACAAGAACGCCTACCAGGCAGCCGAGGATATCGAAACCCTGCGCGAGAACTATCCGCGCGAGGCCCTGTCCTGTGCGCTCAACCTGCTTTCGAGCCACGACCGTCCGCGCATCATCTCGGTGCTCGGCGGTGGCCCCGACGAGTCGCAGCTGCCCGAGAGCGAGCGCAGCAAGTGGCGCCTGGACGAGAACTCGATGGGCCTGGCCAAGAGTCGTTTTTGGCTTGCAACGCTCATGCAAATGACGTTCCCCGGCGTGCCATCGATTTACTATGGCGACGAATACGGCCTTGAGGGCCTGACCGATCCGGGCAATCGCCGCACGCTGCCTTTGAAGGAAGACCTGCACGACTTCGATACACTCGCCATCCTTAAAAACGCCTCGGCCGTGCGCCGCGCCCTGCCGTTTATGGTTGACGGCGAGATCAAGGCTTTCGCGCTCAACGACGAAGTACTCGCCTATACGCGTACCGGTAAAGACGGCGAGGCCGCAACGGTAATCATCAACCGCAGCTTGCGCAATTCGCACTGCGTGACGATCGCGGCGCTCGGCGAATGTGCGAGCGACGTGATCAGCGGCCACGAGTGCGAAATCCACAACGGTACCGTCACGCTCGATCTGTATCCGCTGGGGTCGTCGATCATCTATCACCACGCCGAGCAGCGTCTGCAAGAGCCGCTCGATCACGGCGCGGGCGTCGTTTGTCACATCACCTCGGTACCGACTGACGATGGCAAGCCGGGTACGATCGGCGCACCAACGCGTCGCTTTATCGACCATCTGGCCGCCATGGGCATGCGCTACTGGCAGGTCCTGCCCGTCAACCCGACGGACTTCTTCCGCTCCCCTTACGCTGGGCCTTCGGCCTTTGCGGGCAATATTGACCTACTGCCCGAGAGTCACGAGGAGCTGGCCGCCGACTTTGCTGTCTGGAAGACCCGCGGCGGCGAGGATGCCGATCCGCTGTACACCGCGTTTAAACATCGCAATGCCGATTGGCTCGAGAAGTACTGCGTCTACATGGCCGTTAAGAAGTACTTTAAGGGCGAGTCGCGCCACGATTGGCCGGCGGATGTCGCGCGCTACAACGAGCATCTGATCGACGACAAGCGCTTCCACGACGAGGCCGAGCTTCAGGCGTACATGCAGTACCGCTTTGACCTGGCTTGGTGCGAGCTCATGAACTACGCGCACAAGAAGGGCATCGAGGTCATCGGCGATATTCCCATGTACGTGTCCGACGATTCGGCAGATGCGTGGAGCGAACCCGAGAACTTCTGGCTGTCCGATACCGGCAAGGCAATCGAGATCTCCGGTGCGCCGCCCGACAACTTTGCGCCCGAGGGCCAGGTGTGGGGCAACCCGACGTTCCGCTGGGACCACATGAAGCAGAACGGCTATAGCTGGTGGATGGATCGTCTGCGTCGTGCGTTTTCGCTCTACGACCGTGTGCGCCTGGATCACTTCCTGGGCTTCCACACCTACTTTAGTATCCCCGCGGGCAAGGCTTGCGCCGAAGGTCGCTGGCTGGCGGGACCGGGCAAGGACCTGTTCCAGACCGCCTACGACGAGCTGGGTCCGCTCAACTTTATCGCCGAGGACCTGGGCTATTTGACGCCCGGTGTTCGCGCCATGGCTTCGACCTGCGGCTTCCCCGGCATGGACGTACTGGAGTTTAGCGACTACGACGTTCGTTGCGGCGTGCATCCCACGCCTGGCAAGATCCTGTACACCTCGACGCACGATACGTCGACGCTCGCCGGTTGGTGCACGCGTTCCTTTGCGGGCGGCGATGAGCCGAGCGGTGTTGAGGTGGCGGCTAAGCTGATGGGCGACGCGCTGGCAAGCGACGCTCCCCTGGTGATGATGCCGCTGCAGGATATCCTGGGGCTTGGCGACGACGCGCGCATGAACGTACCGGGCGTGGCCACGGGTAACTGGACCTGGCAGGCTGACGAGGCCGACGTTGCGGCCGCCGAGGGCAAAACTGCACAGCTCCTGCGCAACACCCATAGATTCTGGGGCGAGGCGTGATAAAACGCCCGATATAGGGTACAGTTACAGACGTTTGAATTTTTGCGGGCAGAGTGATCTGCCCGCTTTGTGCTGAAAAGGAAGTATTATGGCGCGCTACGATTACAAGTGCTCGAGCTGCGGCAACGTGTTTGAGGTTGAGCACCCCATGTCCGAGAGTCCCGAGGTCGTGTGCCCGAGCTGCGGTGCCCCGGCATCCAAGACGTTTTCGGCCAGCGGAATTAAATTTGAGGGCAGTGGTTTCTACAACACCGACCAGCGAAGCGGCGGCTCCAGCACCAACGCCACCAGCGGCTGCTGCGCCAACTGCCCGCATAGCCACTAGGAACCAAACAGCCCCGCGACCGACACCGTTCGTGGGGCTGTTTCTTTGTGTTACAGAAATCTCTATGAGTTGCGGTGGAATAGATCCTGAATCAGCCCATCCAACGGCCAAACAGGAACTATTTCACCGCAACTTTTCTATAGATCCGATTCCGGGCTGATGCTAGGTTTGTAACATTTCAAAACTCTACCGGATTACGGGGCTGAATTGACAACCTCTATCCATTCCAGTAATTTGCAAATTTCAACAAGCCATCTACCTGCGGTTTTATTTAGACCATTTTTACTGTGGCCGGAAAATACCAATCTAGCCCCGTAATCCGCCCTACTTTTTATAGCAGCAAGTATGAAACGGGGCTATTTTTCCCACTCTTTAACGCTATTGCGATCTCCACTCGCAGGACATCCTGAGTTGCGGTGAAATAAGGACTGTTTGGTGGGTAGAAGCCGCTATTCAATCCCTATTTCACCGCAACTTAGTTGTTACTTGTGGATCAGGCGGGCACAGAAGTGGCCGTCGTAGGAGTCGGCGTTTACCGGCACGCTTTGGAAAAGTCCTCGGTCGTTTTGACGGACGGAGACGAGCTTCTTGGCTTGCACGAAATCGGGAAGTTGCAGAATCTGTGCCTCGGAAAGCGGCGCAACGCTAAAGCCGGCGCCCTCGGGAGAAGCAAGGAACGCGTCCACGACCTGCGTGTTCTCTTCATCAAACACCGAGCACGTCGCATAGATGAGCTCGCCGCCCGAAGCCACGCGCGCGGCGGCTTCCTTGAGCATCGTCAGCTGCAGGCGGGGCAGTTCAACCGTCACATCCTTTTCAGTCAGGCGCCACGGAATCTCGGGATGACGGCGCATAGTGCCGGTGCCTGAGCACGGGGCATCGATAAACACCGTATCGAACAGGGCAGGTTTGCCAAGCATGGCATCAAACGACGTCAGCACCTCGTTGAGCTCGCAAGCATCACCCGAGACGGTGCGAACGCCCTGGATACCCGCCTTATGCAGACGCGCGAGATTCTGATCGCATTTACGATCATGCAGGTCGAGCGCGGTATGCTGACGCTCGTACCCGGCACGTTTGGCCTGACACATCATCACATAGGTCTTGGTGCCGCGGCCGGCACCAATCTCCAGGCAACGTCCGGGACGCGTCGCCGCGGTGGCGACGAGCTGGGCGTTAAGGTCCGAGGCTACGGCAGCAGCGCGCTCAAACACGCCGGACGCAACCGTGACCTGCGCATCGACCGGCGCATGGCAGCCCGGAAACACGGGTGCCACAAGCTGGGAGATAAACGGATCGGGCTTGGTCGCAAAGGCATTCTCGTGCAGAGCGAGCGGCGCGGGCGCCAGATTGCCGGCAAAATTGAGCGTGCCCTCGGGCGTGTCGAACGATGCCATAATGCGAGCACAAAGCCAGCGCGGCATGCCCATCAAGCGCGACAGGCGAACCAGACGACGTTCGGACTCATCGGCATCCGCCGCAGTGGCAAAGTCCTCGACGTTGTCCGCAACCTTATGCAGCACGGCGTTCGCCAGACCGGCGGCCGATTTAGCGCCGCTGCGCACGAGCTCCACGCCCTGACTCACTGCAACGCGACCCGGCGTATGCAGATAGAGCATCTCGAAGGCCGAGATACGAAGCGCCATGCGCACACGAGGCGCGACCTTTTTAGGCTTATCGAGAAACTGGTCGAGCAGCTCATCCAAAATGCCCTGGGTGGCTGCAACGCCAAGTGCCAAACGAGCGGCAAAAGCAGAATCGCGCTGGTCAATGGCCTTGGCCGAAGCACGGGACGAGAGCACGTCGCGTGCGTACATGCCGCGGCGATCGGCCTCCATCAAAACATCAAGCGCGAGCTTGCGCGCGGGGGAAAGCTTACTCATGATAAAACACCCCAGATAAGATCGGCACCCTGCAGGCCAGCAGCCCAGGCAGAAGCAGCCATAGCACGCTTGCCATCGGGCTTAACCTCAAGCAGTTCGACCGCGCCATCGGACAGGCCCAGGTAGACGCGCTTGGCCTGAACCGCGACGAGCCCCTCGCCAAGCGAAACATCTGACGGCGCGGCGTCGAGCACGCGCACGGTCTTGCCGGCAATCACGCAGCGAGCGGGAGCGGTGTCGGACGACGCAAGCACATGACGCACGCAATCGAGCGTCGCCATCTGCGGATCCAGACGCATTTCCTGCTTGGAAATCTTGGCAGCATGAGTGACGAGCGCCTCATCCTGCTCAGTCCAAACAGCCGAGCCATCGGCAAGCAAGGGAAGCGTATCGGCAAGCAGTTTGCCACCAAGCTCACCAAGCTCCATGGTCAGCGCCTCGGCATGCTTACCGGCAACCGACGTAGACGCCTGGGCGCAATAAGCGCCCGTATCCACGCCATGCCCAATACGCATAATGGAAACGCCAGCAACCTCATCACCAGCAAGAATGGCACGCTGAATAGGAGCGGCGCCACGCCAACGAGGCAGCAAGGACGCATGAACATTCACAATGCCGAGCGGTGCCATATGCAGCACCTCATCAGGCAAAATGCAACCGTACGCGGCCACGCAGAAAATATCAGCCTGCGCAGCCCGGAGCGCCTCAACAACCTCAGGCGTCATACGATTAGCCTCAACAACCGGCAGGCCAAGCTCCAGTGCCTTGGCCTTAACAGGAGAAGGCACGAGCTTCTTGCCACGCCCGCGAACAGCATCGGGACGAGTAACAACAAGCGCAATCTCATGCCCAGCCTCAACAAGCGAAGTCAACGAAGGCACAGCAAAATCAGGCGTACCCATAAACACAATACGCATAAAGAACGTCTCCCCTCAACCAAAGCCGAGACGGCTACAAATAACAGCGGAAAGCCAAGTACCCAGCCCATCCGCAATAACATTTCAACAAGAACAAATATACCCAAAACCAAAGAAAGAGCCGCAATAAAAGCAGCTCCCTCTCAACAAAGACTATCAGCGAAGACGCCCCTCCCTGGCCCGACGGCACCCGGGCGAGACAAGCAGCATCAACGTAGTCCCCGGGGCGCCCGCCTATATCGTCCCGCGCGCAGTTTCGCAGCGCAGCGAGAATGTTTGAGCACGGGATGATATAGGCGGGCGCCCCGGGGACGGACAAACCTACTCTGTCTCGCCCGGTCGAGCGCCACGGGCCAGGGCGTCCTGGTACTCCTTGACGGCCTTGAGCCTCTGCATGGGCTTCAGTCGCTCGAACATGGTATTGCCGTGCAGGTGATCAATCTCGTGCTGCAGGCACACACAGAACAGGTCGCCCGAGGCCTCGTAACGAATCAGGTTGGCATCCAGGTCGTATGCCTCGACGACGACATGGTCGGGACGCTCGATCTCGCAGCTAATGCCGGGGATGGACAGGCAGCCCTCGCTGAACGGCACCAGATGGTCGCTTTGCTCAACAATGACGGGATTGATGAGCACGTACGGATCGTAGTCGTTCTTGTCGCTGTAGTCGCAGTCGATGGTGACGAGCTGAATGAGCTCGCCGATCTGCGGAGCAGCCAGGCCGCAACCGCCGTTCTCGAACATCATCTTCTTCATCTTCTCGGCAAGCGCCTCGATCGCCGGGGTGATTTCCTCGATGACGGCACACTCCTGACGCAGGCGAGGGTCAGGGGACAGTACGATTCCGTTGGCTTCCATGGCCATCCTTTCGGTTTGTTACATCAAATCATAGGCGTCGACGTCAACGCTCACGCTCACGCCGCGCATGGAGCCCGCCTCTTTGAGGCAGGCGTCGATATCATCAGAGACATGGTACCCTACCGGCGACTTCACAAGCAGATGGAAGCGGTAACGGTCCTTGGCTCTCTCGATTACACACGAAGCCGGGCCCAGCACCTGCGGCACGGCGCTCCCCGCCCGCAAAAAGTCGGGCGCGGCGGAGTGCCAGCGGCGCTTGAGGAGCTTTGCGATGCGCCCGATATAATCCTGCGCATCGTCGCGGCTTGCCGACCACACCAAAATGTTGACCAGGCGCACGAACGGCGGGTACAGCGCGTCGCGACGCTGATACAGGTCGTAGTCGGTAAAGATCGAGCGATCGTGCTCGGCGACGGCGCGGATGACCGGGTCCTCGGGCAGATAGGTCTGGATGATGACCTCGCCGGGGCGATCGCCGCGACCGGCACGGCCCGCAACCTGCTCCAGCAGATCGTAGGCGCGCTCTCCTGCTCTAAAATCGGGCAGCTTGAGCGCAAAGTCGGCATTGACCACACCCACGAGCGTGACCTCGGGAAAGTCGAGGCCCTTGGCGATCATCTGGGTGCCCAGCAGCACCGCGCAATCGGCAACATCGAACTGCTCGAGCAGCTTTTTGTGCGCGTCCTTGCCACGCGTGGAATCGGCGTCCATGCGTATGATGGCAACGTCGTCGGGCAGCATCTGATGCAGTGCGTCCTCAATCTGCTGCGTACCCAGGCCCATTTTTGCCAGGTAGCGGCTGCCACACTTGGGACAGCGACTCGTGGGCGCCGGATAGGGTTGCACGCGCCAGGACGATCCGCAGGTGTGGCACTGCAGCGTGTGCGTGCGCTCGTGGTACGTGAGCGCGGTGGAGCAGTGGTTGCACGTGGGGACACATCCGCACTCGCGGCACATCAGGAAGGGCGCAAAGCCACGACGGTTGTGCAGCAACACGGCCTTTTCGCGGCGCTCGACCACACGCTCCAGGCCTTCCATCAGCGGTTTAGAGAACATGGAGCGACTGCCGTGTGCGAACTCGCGGCGCAGGTCGGCAATGCGAACCGTTGGCAGCACGGCGTGTCCCGGGCGTTCGGGCATCTCGACGCGCGTCCACGTGACGCCGCTGTACGTGCCGCGGCGGCAGCGGTCGAGCGCTTCGGCAGAAGGCGTGGCCGAGCCCAGCACGAGTGGGCAGCGATAGCGACGCGCCATCTCGGCCGCCACCTCGCGCGCGTGGTAGCGCGGGCTGGAGCCCTGCTTGTAGCTGGTCTCATGTTCCTCATCGATAATGATGAGCCCAAGGTCGCTGAGCGGACAAAAGAGCGCCGAGCGGGCGCCCACGACCACGCGGGCCGCACCGCTGGCAACCATATCCCACTGGTCCAGGCGCTCGCCGGCCGAAAGACGCGAATGGAACACGGCGACCGTCTCGCCAAAGCGCGAGCGGAAGCGGCCGACGGTCTGGGCCGTCAGCGAAATCTCGGGCACGAGCACGCAGGCCGAGCGACCGGCCGCGAGCACGCGCTCGATAGCGGAGAGGTAGACCTCGGTTTTGCCGGAGCCCGTAACACCGTCCACGAGCACCACGTCACCGTGTGCATCCAGGCGAGCGCGCTCAATCTGCGCGAGCGCCTGCTGCTGGCCGTCCGTAAGTGCGACCGGCGCTTTGCCGCTCGCGGAGGACAGCGTAGTCTGCTCGCTGCAACCGCGCCAGGCACGGCGCTCCTCCACCACCACGACACCGCGTTTTTCGAGCGCCTTGATGGTCGCCGACATGTTGTTGTAGAGCAGGTTGAGATCGCGCGTCGTGACCGGTCCGCACTGGAGCGCCTCGATGAGCTGGCGCTGGCGAACGGCGGTCTTGGGCGGTGTATAGTCGAAACCCTCGGGTGTGAGCATGACCCAGCGGTTTTGAATAGGCTTGACGGCAGGACGCTCAACCGACCATGCACCGTCATCGCCCTTGACCACGCGCGGGCTGCCGCCCGGAGGCAAAAACAGGCGCAGGCACTCGGAAAGCGTCGCGACGTACTCGCGGCTCATCCATCGCGCGATGCGGGCAGCCTCGACGGTAAAGAGCGGTTTGCTGAGGATGGCTTCGACGGGCTTGATGCGCGAAGGGTCAAGGGCGTTGTTGCCTTGCAGGTCGCCCAACTCGGGCGCAATGTCGACGATGTAGCCTGCGGCGGCACGGTTACCAAAGTGGACCAGGACCGTCGATCCGACCTGGGCCTCGTTGGCAAGGGACTCGGGAATGCCGTAAGCAAACGGTTCGGACAGCGCACGGGTGGGGATGTCGAGAACTACGCTCGTATAGGCGGCAATGGGCTCAGGTGCAGGCTCGGACTCGGCCGGGGCAGCAGCGGATGCATGCGCCGCCGAAGTCTCCTCAGGTTCCGGCGAACCAAACAGCGAAAGTTGCTCGGCCATGGCCCCAGCACCTCCAATCCCATACACATACAGAAACAAGAGCCCCGCTCGGGGTGAACGGGGCTCGGATACATACGTTTGCGCAGCGATTACAGCGCCATCGTGCGGGCGCGGTCGATGCGCGCCAGGCAGTCGTCGCGGCCGACGAGCGCCATGGTCTCGCCCAGCGGAGGGCTCACCATGTTGCCGCAAACGGCGACGCGAACGGCCTGGAACACCACGCGCTTCTTGAGGTCCATCTGCTCGGGGAGCGGCTCAAGCGCAGCGTCGATGTTCGCGGCTGTCCACTCGGTAACACCCTCGAGCGCGGCCTTGGCGGCGTCCAGAATGGCACCCATGCCCTCCTTGGCCAGGCCCTTGTTGACGGACTTCTCGTCATACTCGAGCGTCTCGGCCGTGGCGAAGATGGGGGCGGCGACGGTCACGGCATCGGCCGGCATCTTGGTGCGCGGCTTGACGATGGCGGCAAGCGCGTCAATCCAGTCCTCACCGTACTCGACATTGCCCTCGATAAGGCCCGCCTCGTGCAGCTCGGGGACCATGATCTCGTCGGCAAACTGGGCATCGGACATGCCATTGATGTACTCGGCATTGACCCAGTCGAGCTTCTTGGGGTCGAAGGTCGCGGGGTTCTTGGAGATGCGGTCGAGCGAGAACTTGCTGGCCAGGACGTCGCGCGGGATGATCGTGGTCTCGCCGTCGAGCGACCAGCCGAGCAGCGCAAGGTAGTTGACGAAGGCATCGGGAAGGTAGCCGGCGTCGCGGTACTCCTCCACCGAGGTGGCGCCGTGGCGCTTGGAGAGCTTCTTGCCGTCGGCGCCCAGGATCATGGAGATGTGGGCGAACGTGGGCACGGGCGCGCCGAGGGCCTCGTAGACCATGACCTGGCGCGGGGTGTTGGACAGGTGATCGTCGCCGCGAATGACGTGGGTAATCTTCATCATGGCGTCGTCGACGACGGTCGCGAAGTTGTACGTGGGCGTGCCGTCGGAGCGGAAGATGACAAAGTCATCGAGCTCCTTGGCATCGAAGGTCACCTCGCCGTGAACGGCGTCGTGGATGACGACGTCGCCGCGGTCCTCGGGCACCTTGATGCGCAGGACGTAGGACTCGCCGGCCTCGATGCGGCGACGGGCCTCCTCGGGATCAAGATCGCGGCAACGACGCTGATAGCCCTGGAAGGGGTCCTTGCGCTCCTGCGCGGCCTTACGGTCGGCATCGAGCTGCTCCTTGGTGCAGAAGCAGGGATAGGCCTTGCCCTCGTCCCAAAGCTTCTGGGCGGCCTGCTTGTACAGGTCCAGGCGCTCGGTCTGGGCGTAGGGGCCATAGTCGCCGCCCACCTCGGGACCCTCGTCCCAGTCCAGGCCAAGCCAACGCATGGCGCGAAGAATGATCTGCGTGTTCTCGTCGGTGGAGCGGGTGGGGTCGGTGTCGTCGATGCGCAGGATGAACGTACCGCCGTTTGAGCGGGCAAAAGCCCAGTTATAGATAGCGGTGCGGGCGCCGCCGATGTGCAGCTTGCCCGTCGGTGAGGGTGCAAAGCGGACGCGAACGTCTGATGCCATGGATATCTCCTCGATTGCAGGATGGATGTCTAACCGCACCAGTATAAAGCAACAATGCGACCTCCGCACAAAGGGCATCGACCCACTCATTGGGGACAGACATAAATGACTAGTCGTTGGGCGTTCTTAGCTTAAGGCTGGTCATTTAAGTCTGTCCCCAATGAGTAGGTGCGGAAAGGGTGTGAATGTTGGATTTACGCGCTATGATGTGCCCTTGCATACAGAGCCCGGCGGAATGGTAACGGTCGCCGGGACACGTTATTCGAAAGGACAATCATGTCAGAAGAGCTTCGTTCCATCCCTCCCCAACACGGAACGTTCGTGTTTACGTCGGAATCAGTGACCGAGGGTCATCCCGATAAGATCGCCGACCAGATCAGCGACGCCGTACTCGACGCAATTCTCGCCAAAGAAATAGAGCTCCAGGAGCAGGGCTATATTGCGCCCAACGGCGTGCCCGCCAACGTGGAGAACGTCCGTTGCGCCTGCGAGACCCTCGTGACCACCGGCACCGTCATCGTTGCCGGCGAGATCCGCACCCAGGCCTACGTCGACGTGCAGGAGATCGCCCGCGGCGTTATCCGCCGCATCGGCTACAACCGCGCCAAGTTCGGTTTTGACTGCGATACCTGCGGCGTCATGAGCCTCATTCACGAGCAGTCCCCCGACATCGCCCAGGGCGTCGACGAGTCGTTTGAGACCCAGACCGGCGCCACCACCGACCCGATCGACCTGATCGGCGCCGGCGACCAGGGCATGATGTTCGGCTACGCCTCCAACGAGACCAAGACTCTCATGCCCATGCCGCACTACCTTGCCAGCCGCCTGGCCGAGCGCCTGGCAGCCGTGCGCCACGACGGCACCCTCGCCTACCTGCGCCCCGACGGCAAGACCCAGGTCACCGTGCGCTACGAGGAAGGCAAGCCCATCGAGGTCACGACCATCGTCATCTCCACGCAGCACGCCGCCGAGATCGAGGACATGGGCAAGATCAAGGCCGACCTGATCGAGCACGTCATTACGCCGGTTATGGCTGCCGAGAACATGCCGTGGGACAACGCCGACATCTACGTGAACCCCACTGGACGCTTTGTCGTTGGCGGCCCCATGGGCGACACGGGCCTGACCGGCCGCAAGATCATCGTCGACACCTACGGCGGCTACGGCCGTCACGGCGGCGGCGCCTTTAGCGGCAAGGACTGCACCAAGGTCGACCGCTCTGCCGCGTATGCCGCGCGCTGGGTCGCCAAAAACGTGGTCGCCGCCGGCCTGGCCGATCGCTGCGAAGTCGAGCTGGCCTACGCTATCGGCGTGTCAAAGCCGCTGTCGATCATGGTCGACACCTTTGGCACCGCGCATGTCGCCGAGGACAAGATCGTCGAGGCCGTCGAGAAGACCTTCGACCTGCGCCCGGGCGCCATCATCCGCGACCTGGACCTGCGTCGCCCCATCTACGAAAAGACGGCAGCCTACGGCCACTTCGGCCGCGAGGACGCCGACTTCACCTGGGAAAAGACCGACCGCGTAGAAGAACTCAAAGCAGCCTGCGGTCTGTAAGCTAGCGACAAAAGCTGCAGCCAAATAGAAACGCGCCAAAAAGAGGTGCCGGACCAACCGGTACCTCTTTTTTATTTACCGGTGGTGAAGATGAGCCGACCTGGGACATGGAATAGGTCACCAGCCGATGAATTTTGCAGCAGAGCGACTCCAACCATGTATCCTAAGTTCCGAGGGCTTTAGTATTTGGTCGATCGCGAGTTCCGCACGAGCCGGAGAGCACTTAATGTGCTCTCCGCGCGAGCCAGGACTGTCCGAGCAGGCGACCAAATACTAAAGCCCTCGGGACGACGAGCCACGTAAAGGAGCAGCCATGGCAGGCAAGCCACAAACACTAGCTACGACCTCGGCATTCGAGATCTTGGGCCCCGTCATGGTCGGCCCCAGCTCATCGCACACCGCCGGCGCCCTGCGCTGCGCCCAGGTTGCCGCCAGCCTGCTGGAAGGCCGCATCACCAAGGTCACCTTTGGCCTGTGGAACTCCTTCGCGCACACCTACCGCGGCCACGGCACCGACCGCGCGCTCGTCGCGGGCATTCTGGGCCTCGACACCGACGACGAAAACATCAAGCAGGCCTTCGACCTCGCACGCGAGCAGGGCCTCGAATATCACTTTGACATTATGGGCGACGACGCGTCCATCCACCCCAACACCGTGGACATCGACATGCAAGACGATATGGGCGCCACGGCACAGGTCCGCGGCGAAAGCCTTGGCGGAGGCAAGATGCGCATCAGCCGCATCAACGGCGTCGGCGTCGACATCTCGGGCATGTATTCCACATTGTTTGTGGCGCACCAGGACGTTCCCGGCGTGCTCGCCGCGCTCACGAACCTGCTTGCCTACGCCCACGTCAACATCGCCTTCTGCCGCACCTACCGTACCGAGGTGGGCGGCCAGGCCTACTCCGTGTTTGAAACCGATGGCACACCCGACGACACCGTCGTCCCCTTGCTGCGCAAGCTCGACAATGTCGATTACGCCACCTTCATTGAGCTTCCCGGTTCGGCCTCATCGCTCTCCCCCGGCGTCTCGGCTAAGGAAATCTTCGACGACGGCGAGCAGCTGCTTGACGCCTGCGACGAACTGGGCCTCAACATCGGCGCCGTCATGGCCGTGCGCGAGGCACGCCTGACCGGCGAGCAACACGCCGTCGCTTCAATGCGCCGCGTGCTCGAAGTCATGAAAGACGAGACCACGGCCCCCATCGCCAATCCGCAGCGATCGCTCGGCGGCCTCATTGGCGGCGAGGCCAAGCTTGTCGACGCCACCGGCCACAACGGCCTGAGCTCAAGCTTAATGGGCGCCGTCCAGACCGAAGCCGTAGCACGCGCCATGGCCGTGCTCGAGCGCTCCGCCACCATGGGCGTGATCGTCGCCGCCCCCACGGCAGGCTCCGCGGGCGTCGTCCCCGGCTGCGTGCTGGCGCTGGCCGACCACCTGCAGCTCGATGACGAGCAGGTCATGGACGCTCTCTACTGCGCCGCCGCCATCGGCCTCAACCTCACAACGAGCGCCTGCGTCGCCGGCGCCGAGGGCGGATGCCAAGCCGAGGTGGGAAGTGCAGCCGCCATGGCCGCCGCCGCATTGGTGCAGATGCTTGGAGGCACGCCCGAGCAGGCACTCGACGCCAGCTCCATCGCCCTGAGCAACCTGCTGGGCCTGGTCTGCGACCCGGTGGGCGGCCTCGTGGAGGTGCCGTGCCAAAACCGCAATGCTATCGGCGTCGCCGCGGCATTTAGCTCGGCACAGCTTGCACTTGCCGGCATCAAGAGCCTGGTCCCGTTTGACCAAATGGCGCACGTCATGCTCTCCGTTGGCCACGCGCTGCCGGCCACCCTGCGCGAGACGGCAAAAGGCGGCATCGCACAGGCCCCGGCTGCGCTTTCGGCCTGTGCCAGGTGCGGCGCGTGCGGGTAGACGACCCGACTCCCAAGCGACCTAGTGGGACGAACGCTTATGCATGGAATTGCCCCAGGTGAAGTTGTTCCACCGGCTGTCGTGAACTTCCTTTAGCTGCTACTGTTTCCATACCACAATCAACAGGCTAATCGCTATAATGCAAGCCCAGATAAAATACGATGAGCCGCAAGGCGAAATTCGAAGGATATGCAGACGATGTCGCAAAACGACCGCACCCAATTGATTCCCGATCCGCAAAAGCCCAGCAGGCAGACCGGCGGTGTCCAAGCACCGCGCCCCATCGCGCCTGCACACAACCAGCAGTATCGTGCAAGCGGTCGCTCCTCGCAGCAGCATAATCGTCAGGCATACCAGCAGCATCAGCAATACCAGGGTCATCAACAGCACCCTGCAGGAAACAATACCCCCAACCAGGGCCCATCGCACGCGCGCCACAACGCCCCCGCAGACAAGCGCGGGGCACGCGAGAAGTCCGGCAAGAAAACGACCCTCTTTGTCGTCTTGGGTCTCGTCGCCATCGTCTACATCGTAGGCATCGTGGCATTCTCGCAGGTAGCCTACCCCAACACGACCATCGCCGGCGTCGACGTCTCACTCTCCAATGCCTCATCGGCCGCCACTAAGGTAAGTTCGGCCTGGAAGCACTACAAGCTCACCGTTACGGGCGACGACTTTAGCTGGACCTACCAGCCCGAGTCCGAAGAGCCCATCGTCGACGGCGAAGCTGCCGCAAAAGAAATCATCGGCCACAACGAGGCCTTCATCTGGCCCGTTCGTTTGATCGAGTCGCTCAGCGGTAAAACCAACAACAACGCAGCCACCGAATCGGTCGATTTAGACCAGGACGTCGATCTGTCCATGCTTTCGGATGCCTTCGACCAGAAGCAGTTCGAAGAGGACCTGGGCGCTGCCATAGACGAGTTCAACGACGGTCGCTCGGGATCGTTCGAGGCTAGCAGCTCATACGACGAGGATGCCGGAAAGTTCACTGTAGAAAAGGCCCGTTCCAACGAGAAGATCAACCGCGAGCACGTCATTAAATATGCCGAGATTCAACTCGCCGCGCTTTCGGATACCGTCGACATCAACAAAATCGGCAACGACGCCTACGAACCTCTGAACGACACGCTCACCAACGACCAGATTCAGGCCGCATGTGACGCCGCCAACAAATTCCTGGGCGTCAACGTGACACTGAAGCTCAACGGCGAGGACGCTGGCAAGGTCGACGGCAGTTCAGTACTGCAGTGGATCAGCTTTGCCGATCCGGCAAATCCCACGCTCGACACGTCGCAGATCAGCGGCTGGGCCGCGGAATTCGCCAATGGCTTTAACACGGTGGGTAGCACCCGCTGGTGGAAGCGTGCCGATGGCAAGGAGTGCGCGGTCGAGGGCGGCGACTATGGCTGGTCCATCGACAGCGACACCCTCGCCAAACAGGTCGAAGACGCCATCAACAACAAGCAGACCGGCGAGATCGAAATTTCGTACTCCAAGAAGGCCGACACATTTACCGCCAAGGGCGAGCCCGACTGGAAGGCCTACATCGACGTCGACCTGTCCGAGCAGCATGCGCGCTACTACGACGAGAACGGCAACATCGTGTGGGAGGCCAACTTTATTTCTGGCAAACCGGGCGAAGACGCCACCCCCGAGGGCGTGTGGCAGATCAACAGCAACGACGGCGCCTCCAAGCTCATCGGCGCCAAGGACCCCGAGACCGGCAAACCCAAGTACGAGAGTCCGGTGAGCTATTGGATGCCGTTCGAGGGCAATATGGTCGGCTTCCACGACGCCACCTGGCAAAACGATTCGAGTTTCGATAACGCCGAATCGTACAAGTGGTGCGGTAGCCACGGCTGCATCAATCTGCGCCTGGCAGATGCAAAGGCGCTGCACGATTGCATCAAAGTCGGTCTGTGCGTGGTCGTGCATTCGTAACGCAGCCAACGCCTACAACAAGTCAACAGCACGGCGACCAAAACTTACAGTAGCGTCATCCGCAGCTTCTATACGCCCGCCTCTCGCGACGGGCGTATATACTTATCGGAGCCATATCGATAAAGGAGACGCTATGTCCAAGGTCCCCACGATCAATCCGGGCCCTGGCGATTCCGATCGCATGCCCCAAGATGCCACCGAGACCCTGCCGATTATCAGCGCTGCAGACGCCAGGCAGCCCCAAGCGAGTCTCGACAATTCGACCGATATCTCCGATGAAGAAGCCTATGCAAAGCTCAAGGCCAAACGTGCCGAACGTCGGCGCAAAAAGCTCATCCGACGCGGTATCGCTGCCGGTGTCATTGTTGCCATCGCACTCATTGCCGTCATCGCGACGCTGGTCATCAACGCGCAACCCACAGGCACCAACGGACCGGTGACCGACATGGTCACCGAAGGCACGTTTACCACCACAGTCGAAGCCAAGGGGCAGCTTAAGCCCATCTCGGCATCGGTCGTCTCCCCTTCTGTCGACGGAACGGTGGCGTCGATTAACGTGCAGGCCGGACAGGCCGTCAACGAGGGCGACGTGCTCATGACGATTAAAAATGACGAGCTCGACCGCAATGTGGCAGAGGCGCAGCGCGCGGTGGCCGCAGCACAGGAAGATCTCGCCAACGCACAAAAGGCAGCGGCGGTGGCCCAGGCTGACCCAGCGATAGATGCAGGCGCCGATGCTGCAGCGGGGGCCGCATCCAGCGGTGCCACCGACACGAGCGCCATATCGAGCGCACAACGCAACCTGGCGTCGGCTCAGGCGACCCTGGACCAGGCTAACGCTAAGGTCGCCGAGCGCACGGTGACGGCCCCCAGCTCGGGCAGCATCGTCGAGCTCAACGCAAAGGTGGGCGCCACAGTAACGGGCGGCATGATCATGGGCGAAGGCGACACCAGCGGCGGCAAACAGTGCATGCAGATTGCCGACCTGTCCAAGATGAAAGTCACCGTGCAGGTGGGCGAAAAAGACATCGCCAAGATCGCCGTGGGTCAAAGTGCCAACGTCACCTATCCGGCCTTTCCGGATATCGTGAGCCAGGGAACGGTCACGGCGATCGCTTCGGTAGCAAACGCCGACTCCAGTTACGGAGGTGGCGGCAGCGTGACCTTCAACGTCGATATTTTGATCGAGTCGCCCGACGCGCGGCTTAAGCCGGGCATGACCGCCGAGGTCTCGGTCGTAACCGAGCAGCTCGATGACGTGGTGATGGTGCCGACGATGGCCCTGATGACCGAGGACGGCGAGAACTATTACGTCAATCTAGCGACCGATGACGAAGGAAAGGAAACCCGCCGCGTAAAGGTAACCGTCGTGGCTCAAAACGACAACGAGGCCGTGGTCGGCAAGACGCAAATCAAGCGCGATGACCAGGGCAACGAGGTCAATGCTGGTGTTCCCGTAACCAAACTGCGCGACGGCGATACCATCGTGGTTGACACCGGTGCCACCATGCCAGCTGACGGCGGCGACTCCGGCAGCATGCCCGCCGACGAGGGCAAGTAATGCGTCCCGTCATCGACATCCGCAACGTGCACCGCATCTTTGAGAGCGATGCCGGCTGCGCCCATATCCTGCACAACGTGAGCCTGGCGGTGAATCCCGGCGAGTTCGTGGCCATCACTGGCCCCTCAGGCTCGGGCAAATCGACGCTCATGAACATTCTGGGGTGTTTGGACAAGCCAACGGCGGGCAACTATTACCTGCAAGGCCTCAACGTGGCAGAGCTCGACGATGATGAGCTCACCGAGGTCCGCGCACTGAGTATCGGCTTTGTCTTTCAGAGCTTCAACCTACTGCCGCGCCTGTCGGTTATCGAAAACGTCATGTTGCCGCTGTCCTACACCAATGTGCCGCGCGGCCAGCGCGAGTTGCGCGCCGTGCACGCACTGCAAGCTGTCACGCTTCCGGTCGACCATTGGGACCATCGCATATCGGAACTCTCGGGCGGACAGATGCAGCGCGTCGCCATCGCCCGCGCCCTTGTCAACGATCCGCCCATCATTCTTGCCGACGAGCCCACGGGAAACTTGGATTCCGCTACCGGGGCACTCGTCATGGAAACCTTCCACAAGCTTCAGGAACGCGGCAAGACCATCGTGCTCATCACGCATGACCCCGGCATTGCCGCCGAGGCAGACCGCGCCGTGACCATTCGCGACGGCCGCATCCATGACGGCGCGTATATTGCGCATGCGCCGAATACGCTGCGCGGGGCCGTGAACAACCTGCCCACGATTTCCGCATCCACCAATCAGCTAATAGGAGCGAAGGAATGAGCACCCGCGATCTTGTCCAAGAAGCCCTTCACTCTCTCGAGGCAAACAAGGGACGCAGTCTGCTCACCATCTTGGGCATCGTCATTGGCATCGCCTCGGTCATCTCCATGACCTCGCTCATCGGCGGCATCCAAAACAGTCTGGTCAACAGCCTGGGCCTCAATGCAGCCCGCATGGTAGAGATCTATTCGTCTCAAGAACTCACCGATTCAGATGTGGAAAAGCTCCGCAAGCTGGTGCCACAGATTGAGAAGATCGGCATCGTCGACAGCGCCTATTCCGAGTACAAGGTCGGGGATAAAAGCTATACCGTCATGGCGCAGGGAGTGGACAGCGACATGCTCGACACCGTGGGTGCAAGCAAGCTTGTGGCCGGACGCACCTACTCCGATGTCGAGTCCCAATCCGGCGCACGCGTGGCGCTCATCAGCCGCGGTGGAGCCAGTCAGCTGTACGGCAACGAGCAGGACGCACTGGGCAAAACCATCAAGGTGTCGAGCGGTGAGGTGCAGATTATCGGCGTCATCGATAGTGGCAGCGACATAATGGGCTCGCTCGCCCTGTACATGCCGCGTGCCACGATCGCCGATCTCTACGGTGACGACAATCCGACGTTTCCGAGCGTAACAGCGCTCGCTGTAGAGGGAACCGACATGGATGAGCTCTGCAAGACCATCGAGACCAAGGTGCGCAGCATGAAGGGTATCTCGGAGGACGACGAGTATGACAGCGTATCGGTGACCTCAATGAAAAGCGCCATCGACGCCCTCAATTCCTTTATGGGCGCGTTTTCGCTCATCATGGGAGCCGTTGCCAGCATTTCGCTGCTCGTGGGCGGTATCGGCATCATGAATATGATGCTCACCAATGTTACCGAGCGTATCCGCGAGATCGGGATTCGCCGCGCTATGGGCGCAAGCCGCCGCGATATCACCGCCCAGTTTTTGGCCGAGTCTTCGGCGCTGTGCATCACCGGTGGCATTTTAGGTGTTGTGATTGGCTATCTGCTGGCCTGGGGGCTCACGTTTTTTGCCACCAGCTCTGGCCTTATGGACGAGTTCGGAGCCAGCGGAGCCATTACTCCAAGCTTTTCTATTTCGACCGTACTGTTGGCGTTTGCCGTGTCCGTCGGCATCGGCGTCATCTTTGGCTTCTACCCCGCCCGCCGAGCTGCTAAGCTCGATCCTGTCGAATGTCTGCGCTACCAGTAATGCAATCCCTATGAGTTGCGGTGAAATAGGGACTGTTTATGCTGCTAAAAGGCAATATCTGACCCTATTTCACCGCAACTCAGAGAGCGTCCGGTATAACGCTTCACCCCAAATCAAATTGATTCGTTGAATAGACACATTCCAAATCTTTAGACTTCGTTTAATCCACAAGTGGGTACTATCACACACAAAGCACACGTGAAAGGATAAACCCATGTCGCTTACACAGTCAGCAGAGCGTGCAGCGCTCAACAAGCTCATCGATTATCTCGACGACAATCCGCAAGAAAATATCGACAAAATCATGGACCTCGTGAACAAGCTGGTCCCCAATCGCGTATTTCCCGTGCAGCGCGAGGCGTTTACCAACGTCATCAAAAGCCGTGGCAATTGGTATGACCTGATCATGCGCATCTTTGGCCTCAATCCCAAAATGCGCACCAAGTTGCTCAAGGCGCTTATAGTCGACGGCAACCTGCTCGCTTGGCCCCAACAGGAAAAGAACCGCGAGAAATACCAGTGCAATATTCCATGGGCCATCCTGCTCGACCCCACAAGTGCCTGCAACCTGCATTGCACGGGCTGTTGGGCCGCCGAGTATGGCTATAAGCAGAATCTATCCTTCGATGACATCGACTCAATCGTCACGCAGGGCAAAGAGCTCGGCACGCATATCTACATCTATACCGGCGGCGAGCCGCTCGTCCGCAAGCACGACCTGATCAGAATTTGCGAAAAACATCAGGACTGCGTGTTTCTCTGCTTCACCAATTCCACGCTCATCGACGAGGCGTTCTGTGATGACATGATCCGCGTTGCAAACTTTGTCCCTGCCATCAGCGCCGAGGGCAACGAGCACACCACCAACGCCCGCCGTGGCGAGGGCACGTACGAAAAGATCGAACACGCCATGAAACTTCTGCGTGAGCGAAATCTGCCGTTTGGAATCTCGACGTGCTGGACCAGCGCCAACGCTGACACCGTCGCAACTGAGGAAAACATGGACTGGATGATTCGCGAGGGGGCGCTCTTCTGCTGGTATTTCTACTTTATGCCGGTCGGCCGCAATGCCACCAACGAGCTTATGCCCACGCCTGAGCAGCGCGAACACATGTATCATTTTATTCGCGAGATGCGAGAGAAAAAGCCCCTCTTTACCCTCGATTTCCAAAATGACGGTGAGTTCGTGGGCGGCTGTATCGCCGGCGGCCGCCGCTATCTGCACATCAATGCGGCGGGCGACGTGGAGCCGTGCGTGTTCATCCACTACTCCAACGCCAACATCCACAACGTGAGCCTGCTTGATGCGCTGCGCTCTCCCCTCTTTATGAAGTACTACGAAGGCCAGCCGTTCAACGACAACTATCTCAAGCCCTGCCCTATGCTCGAGAACCCCGATATGCTGCCCAAGATGGTTGCCGAGACCGGTGCCATGAGCACCGATCTGGTCGAAAAGGAATCACCCGAGCAACTGCGCGAAAAGACCCGAGCCGCAGCCGAGGCCTGGGCTCCCGTGGCAGACCGCATTTGGAACGATCAGAGCGACCCCTTCTACATCCAGCGTCACGAAGACGAGACGCAGGGCATGGCCGATAGCGATATGCATAAATTCGAGCAGCAGGGCCGGAAGCTAAAGAGAAACTGCTAGTACCCCATATTCGGCAAAACATAAACACAAAGGCGCGGGCGCACCGTAATACCTTGGGCGCCCGCGCCTTCTTTGTCATATAAATCCCATAAGTTGCGGTGAAATAGTGTCTGACTATGCTTTCTAGCAGCAAAAACAGTCCCTATTTCACCGCAACTCAGGGGGATATGGCGCAAGTGCTATTCGAAACGAGATTCCAGGCTCGAAAGGCCACTCAGCGTCAGGTTGTTGGCGACCTCCGAAATACGCTCGATGGGAACCGAACCGTCGGAGAGTGCCCAGGCGCGGTAGATGCCGATAATACCGGAAAGCAAAAAAGCCAAATAGTAATCGAACAACTCGTCTTTGAGGCCCATGGGCAGCAGGTCACGTTCGGCAATCTCACGCTCGAGCGGCGCACGAAGTCGTGCCATGAAATCATCGAGCGGAATGTTTTCGATCAATTGACGATTGAGCACCAAGTTGTTGCACAGTGCCTCGTTAATCGTTCTAAAGAAGGTCGCAGCCGCACCGAGGGCACGCTCGTTGGGATCGCTACCCAACGAGGCGAGTGTACGCTCAACCGAATCGACAATCATCCCCACGACATCCTCGGCGATAGCATCGAGCAGGCCGTCGACCGTACCAAAGTGCACGTAGAAGGTCTTACGGTCGACATTGGCCTCGCGCGCAATGGCGCTCACCGTAATGTCTGCCAGCGGCTTTTCCATCAGCAGGCGCTCAAAAGCCGAAAGGATCGCATTGCGGCTTCGGACGATGCGACGGTCGAGCCGCGGTTTCTTGCTGGCCATAAACGTGTCCCTTCGAAGTATCGGCATTTCTCTACAAATGAGAAATAATCTACGTAAGGGGATTATCCTACATCCGAGGCAAATATGGCCAGCACCATAGAGAACGCACGACTCACACCGCGTGTAGGAACTGAGCGATTACAGATCTCGCTCCTTGGGGCGTTTGTGCTTATTGAGTGCCGCCGGAGACACACGAATACCGTCGCCCGTCTGGCGCACGAAGGATTTACGCTCATGCCTAGAGGCCGCAGAAGGCTTCTGAGCGTGTTGGTCGGGATCGACGGTAACTGCATTCGCGGGATGCGATTTAGCTGGCGCAGAAGCCGTCTGACGGCTCCACCCGAGCTTTCGCTTGAAACGTTCCCAGCGCACAGGGACGCTCTCGGTATGGGTGCTTCTAAGGCCTAGCACGGACGCAGACAGAATAGTCGGAGCGATAAAGGTGATCAAGCGCCACAGAAGATAACCCGCAGTCGATGCGGAGCCAAAGAAGTGGCCCAGGAACAGTGCAAATCCGCCCTCGGCGCCACCCGTACCGCCGGGCAGCGGCACGGCAGAGCTCAGCAGCTGAACAAAGGCGCTGGCCGCCATAACCGAGAAAAAGTCGACATCGTGCTTGCCAAAAGACAGCATCAAAAAGTACGGCACCAGATAAAAAAAAGCGAGCTGCAGCATCGTGATAACCACGGTGAGCATCATGGACGAGAAATGTCCGGCCGAACGTTTGAACTTTTCGGAAAACGATTGAATCTCGCCATCCACAAAGGTTCGCCAGCCATCGATTTTTGTAGCCGAAACACCGATACGTTCGAGCCAATTGATGATGCAATGGGCGACACGGGTGACGGTTTTGGGCATAAGCGCAACAGCAAAAACGCCAAGCAAGATAAGGCAATGGCCGCCAAAGCTAAAGATGCACAGGAGCGTCATGTCGCCATAGCGCTCGGCGAAAAACGGCATACGGGCAAGCAGCAAAATCGCGCCCCATGCCACCAGGCCAAACTGGTACACGATAAAACGCGTAAACTGCGTCGCGCCCGCCTCGCCTACGTTGAGGCCGGTCCTGGTAAGGCGATAAATCTGTGCCGGCGAGGAACCGACCATCATAGGCGTAAGGTTGCCAAAGAAAATGCCGCTCGCCTCTACCGAGATAAGGTCGCGCACGCCAACGGGCGAATCGGGATCGACCCATACGGCAATAGCATAAGCAATGATGCCAAAGAGCAGGTAGACCAGCATACACAAGCAGGCGACGATAAGCCACGGAGCCTGAACGCTTGCCATAGCGGCCCAGAACTGCCCCATTTGCCCGGTTACGACCAAATAGACGATATAGCCTACCAGCACGATGCCGATAAATAATGCGCCGCGACGAGCGCTCTTATTGTCATCGCCGCCCGATACCTCAACCTCAACCTGGGGCTTATGCGAATGCTTAGAGGACTCGACCATGAGGCTCCTTCTTAGTACAGATAAATCCTGCCTATTGTACCCGCAAGGCGCATACGCAGTACGTAAAGCATGTGCTGCGCAAGGAAAAACAGGGGCAGGTTTTAAGTAGGACATTGTCACGATAATAAAAAACCCGAACCTCCGGAGAAGTTCGGGTAAAAGATGCTTGGTAGCCCGTACCAGATTCGAACTGGTGATCTCCGCCTTGAGAGGGCGGCGTCCTAAACCGCTAGACGAACGGGCCATAAGGCTCAGCAGAAAAGAAGTGGTAGCCCGTACCAGATTCGAACTGGTGATCTCCGCCTTGAGAGGGCGGCGTCCTAAACCGCTAGACGAACGGGCCACATGACATCTGCACTGCCGTGCTGCGAGGAAATATAATACGGGACAAAAAACGCGAGTGCAAGCAGAAATTCCAAATTGGCGAAATTTTGTCGGCAGGTTATGGAAAGCGCAGCTCAGTTGGGTAGCTAAATAAGCCCCGTCCCTAGAAGTCTACCCCAGATTTAGGTGTGCCAGGAGGGTTCCACGATCGTTGGGAACGTTATCCTCGATAACGGCATCGAGGGCAGCGTTCAGCAGCTGACCCAGCTCGGACCCTGGCTGAACACCGGCACGGATCAGGTCACCGCCGTTGATGGCAAGCATCTTGAGCGTATAGGGCTCCCCCGCCTCAAGCAGTTCGTGGGCGAGCGAACGCATCTCCTCGATCGTCTCGACGTAATAGAAGCACGAGGGCGCCTTGCCAAGCGTATCGGCACGCTTAAGGTCCATGAGCTCGTCCATCAGACGCGGCGTATCGACACCCTCGCCCGAAAGCGCGCGCATCATATTGAGCAGGCAGGATCGCTCGGGACGCAGCGGCTTGTCGTGGTATTTGATCAGCAGGCACACATCGCGCACCAAATCGTGCGAGAGCGCCAGGCGATCCATGATGACACGTGCCTTCTTGGCGCCGAGCTCGGGATGACCGTAAAAGTGGCCGCTACCGGCGTGATCGACCGTAAAGCAATCGGGCTTGGAGACGTCGTGCAAAAACGCTGCCCACATAAGGCTCGAGGAGGGCACGACGCCGTCGCACAGCGCCAGCTCCCCTGCTACCGTCAGTACGCGGGCGATATGCTCGTAGACGTTAAACGCATGATAGACACTGCGCTGATCAAACCCGCGACTCGCTGCCAACTCGGGCACGGCGGCGCAGATAAGCTCGGGGTAGCGCAGCATGGCGTCTCCCCCGTGTCCAGTCGAAAGGATGCCCTCAAGCTCAATGCCCACACGCTCGCGCGCCACGGCATCGAGCAACGGCGCACAATCGGCCAGAGCCTGTTTCGTCGCGGGTTCAATCATAAAGTCCAGGCGGCAGGCAAAGCGCACCGCGCGCAACATGCGCAGAGCGTCCTCATTAAAACGGCGCTTGGGATCACCGACGGCACGAATCAGCTTGCGGTCCAGGTCGCCCTGGCCGTCATAGCGGTCGACAAGGCCGCGCTCGGGATGCCACGCCATGGCATTGACGGTAAAGTCGCGGCGCGCCAGATCGTCCTCAAGCGAAGCGGCGCGCTCCACACTCTGGGGATGACGACCGTCGGTATAGAAGCCGTCCAGGCGGTAGGTGGTGACCTCAATGCGCTCGCCATCGCAAATAGCCGTAATGCCACCGAATTTTATGCCCGATTCAACCACGGCGATATCCGCAGCCTCGAGTGCCGCCTTGGACTCCTGCCACAGGCCGCTGCAGCACATGTCCACATCGTGGCTGGGGCGCCCCATCAGCGCATCACGTACCCAACCGCCTACGTACCAAGCCTCAAGACCAGCTGCCTCGAGCGCACGCAGAACACGGATGGAGGCATCGGTCGGCTGCGTACCGTTGAGCGAAACATTGCACATGCCTATGGCCTCCTGCGACTATCAAATTGGCTATCGATTGCGTCTGCAAGAAGTCTAGCAAGAAACAGCCTCCACTGCACACGCAAGTCCGATAAACAAAAACGCATCCGTCCTGGTCTAAGACGGATGCGAAATAATCGAACTATTCAGGCAAGGTGCCGGAACTAGCAGACCTGGCGAACTTCGATGTTCTTCTTATATTCGTCGACCTTGGCAAAATTGCCCAAGCCCGGGCACTCGACCACGTTGGCGCCGGTGGCCATCGAAAGGCGCAGGGCATCCTCGACGCGCTCGGGGGCGTCGTGCCAAACGGATAAGAAGGCAGCGAGCGAGGAATCGCCGGCGCAGACGGTCGACAGCACCTTGACCTCAAAGGTACGGTTAGCAAACCAGATGTGCTCGCCGTTGGAGAAGTACGCGCCGTCGCCACCCAAGGTCAGCAGCACATTCTTGGCGCCCTTGGCGTGGAGCTCGGCCATAGCGCCCTTGACGGACTCGTCGTCGCCACCGCTCACCTTAATGCCAAAGATGTCGAGCAACTCGTCGTCGTTGGGCTTAATGAGGAGCGGCCCCATAGCAATGAGGTAGGCCAGCTGATGGCTCGAGATATCGAGGACGAACTCGGCACCCTTGGCCTTAACGCGACGCAGGACCTCGGCCAGGAAGCCCTCGGAGGTGTTGGGGGGCAGCGAGCCGCTAATGACCAGGCAGGTCATGTCGTCGAGCGAATCAATGAGCTCAAACATCTCCTGTTCGTTGACAGCATTGATGGCGGCGCCTGCGTTGACCATGTTGTACTCGGTGTCGGGACCGGCGTTAAGGAACACGTTGACACGCGTGATGCCGTCGGTCCACACGGGCTTGACGGGCACGCCCAGAGCCTCGGCGCCCTTAACGATGAACTCGCCCGAAAAGCCGGCGAAAAAGCCCAGGATCGTGGTGTCGACGCCGTAGTGGTCGAGCGTAAACGAGACGTTAAGACCCTTGCCGTTGGGAGTGTAGACCGCGTTGCGTGTGCGGGTGACGGTATTGGCAGACAAGCCGTCGCAGGAGATGTTGTAGTCAATGGCGGGATTTGCAGTCAGCGTGTAAATCATGAATGTTCCTTTCACGAGGTAACATGTTGATGAAATTATATTCCACGATTCGGTAAAAGGCTACAACAACTCGGCGAACGGTGTGGAAGCGGTGAAGGGCGGCGCCGAAGTTCGGGTGGGACAAAAAACGGCGCCCCGATCAAAACCGGGACGCCGCATGCGCGCGAATGTATCGCGTTTCGATTACTTGCGCTCGAGCTTACGGACAGCAACGCGCTTGCTGTACTCGTCAACGTGACCGAAGTCGCCAATGCCCACGGACTCGGCAACGTTAGCGCCGGTGGCCATAGCGAGCTTCATGGCCTCCTCGACGTTGTCGCGATCCCTGTACCACTTGTGCAGGAACGCAGCGAGAGTGCAGTCGCCGGCGCAGACGGAAGAGACCAGCTTGATGTTGAACTCACGCTTGGCGTACCAAATGTCCTCGCCGTTGGAGAAGTAGGCGTCGCCGCGGCTACCACGGGTGAGCAGCACGTTCTGAACGCCGGCGTCGTGAGCCATCTTCATGGCAACGCGGACCTCGTCGTCAGTGTCGACCGGCACGCCGAAAATGGCCTTCATCTCGTGATGGTTCGGCTTGATGAGCAGCGGCTTCTTGTGAGCGAGCTCCTTGAGCTTGTCGGAGGACAGGTCCAGGACGACGTCGGCGCCACGGGCCTGAGCGTGCTCCATGACCTGAGCCAGGAAGTCGGGCGTAGCTTTGGGAGGCACGGAACCGGAGACGATCAGGCACTCAAGGTCGCCTGCGGTGTCCAGGATATCGTAGAGCTCCTTCTGATGCTCCGGCGTGATCGGGGCGCCGGGGTTAAGGATGCCGTACTCGTGCTGGCCATCGTTGACGTAGGTGTTGATACGCGTGATGCCGTCGGTCCAGACCGGGCGGCACAGGCAACCCAGGTTCATGACCTCCTCGACGATGAACTTGCCCGTGAAGCCGGCGAAGAAGCCGAGCGCGACGGTGTCGACGCCCATCTTCTTAAAGGCGAAGGACACGTCGAGGCCCTTGCCGTTAGCCGTGTAGCTGGCCGAGCCGGTGCGGACGTTCTCATCGGGCTCGAGCGGAGAGCTCGAAACCGTCATGTCGACAGCCGGGTTAGCGGTTAGCGTGTAGAACATTTACAGTACCCCCTGTATATGTGAGGGCCGCGTGGCCGGCCCATTCCAACCACGCGGTTACCTCTGATACCAAATTAACGAGCTGCGGACTCGAGCAGCGCCTTGACCTCGGCTGCGGTGTTGCAGGCGAGCGCCTTCTCGGCGAGCTCGTCGCACTCGGCCTTGGTCCACTGGCTGATGGTCTTGCGGGCGCGCAGGATCGACGGAGCGCTCATCGAGAACTCCTCCAGGCCCCAGCTGATCAGCAGCGGCTCGAGCAGCGGATCGGCAGCGGCCTCGCCGCACATGCCGACCATAATGCCGGCCTTCACGCCGCTCTCGATGATGTTCTTGAGCGAGCGGAGCACGGCGGGATAGTACACCTGGTACAGGTTGGAGATGGTGTCGTTGCCACGGTCGGCGCACATGGTGTAGCCGATCAGGTCGTTGGTGCCGATGGAGAAGAAGTCGGCGACCTCGGCCAGACGATCAGCGAGCAGCGAAGCAGCGGGCGTCTCGACCATAATGCCGACCTCGATGTTCTCGTTGAACTTGCGACCCTCTTCGGTCAGCTCGGCCTTGCACTGCTCGACGAGCTCCTTGACAGCCAAGACCTCCTCGACGCAGGTGACGAGCGGGATCATGATCTTAACGTCACCGAAGGCGCTGGCGCGCAGCAGAGCACGGAGCTGGACCTTGTACTGATCGGGATTGGCCAGGCAGTAACGCACGGCTCGGAAGCCCATGAAGGGGTTATCTTCCTTGACCATGTGCAGATACGGAATCTCCTTGTCGCCGCCCACATCGAGCGTGCGGATGATGACCGGAGCGCCCTTGAGCGCACTGGCGACCTTGCGGTAGGCGTTGAACTGCTCCTCCTCGGAAGGAAGCTCGGCAGAGTCCATGAACAGGAACTCAGAGCGGAACAGACCGATAGCCTCGGCGTCGTGATCGAGCGCGTTGGGCACGTCATCGGGGTTACCGATGTTGCAGGCGATGACCTTCTTGATGCCATCGGCAGTTACAGAAGGCTTACCACGGAAGGCCTCGAGGGCTGCCTTCTCGGCAGCGAAGGCCTCGGCCTTGGCGGTGTAGGCGGCAAGCGTCTCCTCATCGGGATCGGCCTCGACGATACCCTTGCCACCGTCGACGACAACGGTCATGCCGTTGCGCAGCGCGGTGCAGCTGTTGGAAACCGAAAGGACAGCCGGGATCTCGAGGGCGCGCGCGATGATCGCGGAGTGCGACGTGCGGCCACCGGTCTCGGTGACGATACCGGCAACGTGGGCCTTATCGATCGTGGCGGTCATGGACGGCGTAAGGTCGTGCACGACGACGACGGTGTTCTCGGGCAGGACGGAGAGGTCGACGACCTCCTTGCCCAGCAGCTCGGCCAGAATACCGGTGCGGATGTCGGCGATGTCGGCCGCGCGCAGACGGAACATCTCGTCGTCCATGGACAGGAACATGTTCTCGAACATGGTCGAGGTGTCCATGAGTGCCTGCTCGGCGCAGGTGCCGCCGTCAATGGCGGCATTGATGGCGTCGGTCATGCCCGGATCCTGAGCAAGGACAATGTGTCCGCTCATGATCTCGGCCTCGGCCTCGCCCACCGTCTCCTTCATGTGGTCGGCCTGAGCCTGGGTCTTCTCGCAGAAGACCGAAAGAGCGGTCTGATAGCGCTCCTTCTCTGCTGCCGAATCAGCAACCTCATGCGGCTCAAACGTCAAGTCGGGATCGACGGCGACCATGACGGTGCCGATACCGATACCCTCGGATGCGTTGACTCCCTGATACATTCCCATTCCTCTCTCCGTGTCATGTGATAAAGCGTTTTGCCATATCCATGACAAAAGAGCGCAGCTACCTTGATACAGGTCACTGCGCCCCCAAGTATGAACTTAATTGTTCAACATGCGACCCGTTTGAGTTCTACTCGCCAAGACCGCTCTTGATGAGCTCGATGGCAGCAGCCAGAGCCTCGGCCTCGTCAGCGCCGTCGCACTTGACCTCGACCTCGGTACCGCAGGGGATACCAGCAGCCATGAGGGCCATCGGGGACTTGCCGTTGACCTCCTTCTCGGGGGTGACGACCGTCACGTCGCAGGCGTACTTGCCCATGGTGGAGGCGAAGAGGCCAGCAGGACGCATGTGAAGACCCTGAGGATTAACGAGGGTAGCCTTCTCAGAAACCATAATTGACTCCTTTTTTGTGTTTAACCCCTGTCGTGCGTGCGGCAGGAGTCAGATTCACGACGTTGTTTATATTAACTCACATCAAACGGTTTTTCATTGTATTTCGCACGAATTATTGGACGGATGTCGTTGCTGCACGCTCGCCTGCCGGGCGGGGCGGTTAAGTTTGCTGCTCTACAGTCCTGCGCAAGACGGAAAGCACATTAAGTGCTTTCCTTTGCGTGCGGAACTCGCGACAAACTTAACCGCCCCGCCCGGCAGGCGAGCTGCGGAAACTCGGTCTGTCCAGAGTAATATCGTGCGAACGGAATTCTGGCTGATGATCTGTTCGCAACAAGGACTCGATAGGCAGCCCCCTCTATGCCCTCCCATAAGTTGCGGTGAAATAGGGACTGAATTTGGGATTGAATCGTTTAAACAGTCCCTATTTCACCGCAACTTATGGGAGGGGATGAAAAAGGCGGAGGCCCTGGAAAGGGTCTCCGCCTTTGTTACAAGGGGCGATGTTATTCGCAAGCTGCGGGATTAGACCAAACGAGCGTTGATCGTCTTGGCGATCTCGGCGGCGTCGGTGGAACCCTTGACGGTGGCACGGAAGTCCTGGTCCATGAGCGCCTCGGCAACCTTGGACAGGATCTTGAGGTGCGTGGTGCCAGCCTGTGCGCCCGGGATGAGCAGCGCGATGGCCACGTTGACGGGAGCGCCGTCCATGGTGTCCCAACCGGTCACGCCGGACTCGTCCTTGACGACAATGACGGCAGCCTCGGTAATGGCGTCAGACTTGGCATGCGGGATGGCGAAGCCCTCCATCATGCCCGTGGTGCCCTCGGCCTCGCGGGCCAGGAAGGCGTTCATCACGGCGTCGGCGTCGCCGGCGATACCGGCCTTGACGGCCTGGTTAGAGACAAAGCTCAGAGCCTCGTCACGAGAAGCGAAGTCCTCGGCGACAAAGACGTTCTCGACCTTCACGAAGTCGGCAGCCTCGGCCTTGGGAGCCTCGACGGCAGCGGCCTTGGGGGCCTCAACCGGCTTGGCTGCAGGAGCGGCCTTCTGGTTCTTCTCGAAGTCGTACTTCTTGAAGGCAACGAACAGGATGCCACCGACCACGGCGCCGATGAGGATCGCAAGAACCCATAGCGGACCGTTCTCGACAACGGGCAGGACCAGGAAGCCACCGTGAGGCGCCGGGTCGTGAACGTTGAACATGATGGTCAGGATCGAAGCGATGGAGGAACCGAGCATCATGATGGGCATGACGGGCCAAATGTTCTTGGTCATGAACGGAATGGCGCCCTCGGTGATGTGGGTGCAACCAAGGATGAGGTTGACGACACCGGCGTCGTGATCCTCCTGGCTGAAGTACTTCTTGCCGACAACGACGGCGAAGGTGGTAATCAGCGGCGGAACGATGCAAGCGGCGGAGACGGCAGCCATGAAGTTGGTACCGAAGTTGTAGGTGTCGGTGCCGACACCGGCGGCCAGGGCCTCGGTGAGCATAGCGGTACCGGTGACGTAAGCAGCCTTGTTGACCGGGCCGCCCATGTCAAAGGCGCACATGCAGCCGATGGCAAGACCCAAGACAACGGCGCCAGAGGCGGACAGACCCTTGAGGAAGTCCATCATAGCGGTGTTGATGGCAGCCATGGGGCCGGAAATGCCGAGCATGACCAGGCCGACGATGGCCGTAGAGAACAGCGGGTACAGGAAGATAGCCTTAAGGCCGTCCAGGTTCTTGGGCAGACCGGCAAAGACCTTCTCGAGCAGCAGGATGACATAGCCAGCGAGGAAGCCGCCGACGATGCCGCCCAGGAAGCCGAAGCCCACGCCGGCGCCACCGGCGTCGATCATGCCGGTATCGGCGTTAACAGGCAGGCCCTGGATGGCGATCATACCGGCGACAAAGCCGGGAACGAGCGCCGGGCGCTTGCCGATGGACTCGGCGATGTAGGCGGAAAGCACCGGAACCATGAGGTTCATGGCGATGCCGCCGATAATCTTGAGCATAGCGGCAAAGCTGTTGTAGTCGGCAGCCGTCGAATCGAAGGACGTAATGCCCCACAGGAACGAAATGGCGGTCAGAACACCACCGGCAACGACGAAGACCAGCATGTGGCTGACGCCGTTCATGAGGTGCTTATAAATAATGTGGCCGACGGATTCCTTCTCCTCGACCTCGTCCTCGACATCGGCGGCAGCAGCAACCGTGTCGTCGCCCTTGGCGGCGAGCGCGCGGTCGATCAGCTTTCCGGCGGCCTCGACGGACAGGGCCTTGGAAACGCCGACGGAAACCATGGGCTTACCGGCGAAACGCTCAGCCTGGACATCCTTGTCGGCTGCGACGACGACGGCCTTGGCACCGGCGATCTCACCCTTCGTGAGCTCGTTCTCGACACCGACCTGGCCATGCGTCTCGACCTTAATGGTCAGACCTCGCTCGGCAGCTGCCTTCTCCAGCGCCTCCTTCGCCATGAAGGTGTGCGCAATGCCGGTCGGGCAACCGGTAGCGGCGATGATGTCAAACTTAGCCATGTGTCCCTCCTTTTAAAGTTTTGCGCCCGCGGGCGCTCCCCTACACGCGCGTCCTTGCGCGCTTTTCCACACCTGAAAGATACCAACCCGGCGCTTTCGCGGAAAGGGAAATGTCCCAATTCTCCGGTGAAAGGTTCTTTCATAACCGTAAACGGTCGATGAAAGTTTACCATCAACACTTGAAACGGCAAGGAGTATCTTGTTATTGAAAATGCCCCTATACTAGGACATTACAAAACGAGCCCGATTTTCATGCCGACCAGGAGCCATCCATGACCGATAGTAGCAAGAGCGCACTCTCTCTCATTAGCACCCACCAGGGATACAGCGAGTCCGAACAGCGCATTGTTGACTATATTTTGGAGCACCAGTCCGAGGCGCCGCGTCTGACGGCCGCCCAACTTTCGCGTGCCGCCGCCACATCCGAGGCAACCGTTTCGCGCTTCTGCCGCAAACTCGGCTTTGGCAGCTTCCGCAGCTTTCAGTTTTCGTTGGCGCGTGATTTGGAGAGCCAACGTAACGAGGGCGTAACAGACGAGGTCTCGCTCGATAGCATGGAGCAGAGCCTTAAGAATATCTTGGCTGCCAAGGTCAGCGAGCTTAACGCGACCATCGACGGGATCGACCACGATACGCTGGCGGCCGTTGTGCACGCGTTAAAGAATGCAGGCGTTATTGAGTTTGCGGCCGTAGGCAACACCAACGCCGTCGCGCTCGACGCGACGTTCAAGTTCTCACAGCTGGGCCTTCGCTGCATGGCAAGCACCATCAGCGAGACCTCGATCGGCTTTGCGCTCACCTTGCGCCCCGGCGACGTTATCGTGCTGATCTCGAACTCCGGCAAGTCGCGCCGTCTGAATCGCATGGCAAAAGCGGCTCGCGACTGCGGTGCCACCGTAGTCGTCATCAGCAGCGACAGCAAGTCTCCGCTTGCTCGCCTGGCCGACTACACCTTTAATACCGTCAATCACGAGGCACTGCTGACAACGGGCGACTTCGCGTTCTCCAAGATGAGCGCCACGATGATCATAGAGGTCATCTACAACTTCCTGCTGCCCGAAATCGAGGACGCCCGAGAGCACATCAGCTACTACGAGGAGCTCATCCAGCCCGATAAGGTCGTGGAGTAGGCGACTTGGGGAGCCGATAGACGCCACTCGCCACGAATCCGGCCCATCTACTACGTTTTAACCGTATGGCGCAACCATATACCGAAAATAGCGAAAACCGCAGGCGTTCTACCTGCGGTTTTCTTTTTGCAATTCTTGGCGTGGTAGCCGATAGCCTGTTAAACGTAGTAGATGGGGCGGTTTCGTGGCGGCCGTGTCGGACATGCATGTAGCGGCTCGGGCTAAGCACGTGCCTCCGCAAGCATCTGCTTGGCATGCGCTAGGCTTGCCTCCGATTGATCGCCGCTGAGCATACGGGCAATCTCGGCAGTGCGAGCCTCGCCGACAACTTCGTCTAAATGCGTCTGGGGAACGTCGCCGGGCTCTTTACTGACCACGTAATGCTTGTCGGCCATGACCGCAACCTGCGCCAGGTGCGTTACGACGATGACCTGATGCGTGGCGGCAAGATCGGTCAGCACGCCAGCAAGAGCACGAGCCGTGGAGCCGCCGACACCAGCATCGACCTCGTCAAATACCAGCGTGTCGACGCCGTCCGAATTACCCAAGACTACCTTGCTCGCAAGCATGACGCGGCTCAGCTCACCGCCCGAGGCGATGCGGCGCAGAGGGCGCGGCGTGAGGCCGGCGCCGCTGCGGTACAAAAGCTCATAGCTCGAAGGACCAGCAGGTGTCCATTCGGCGCGGGGAAGATTGCGCGACTCCCAGACGAGTTCGGCGCTGCCCATTTCCAGACGCGCCATTTGGCGGCCAACCTCGTGACAAAAACGCGGGGCTGCCGTATTGCGTGCACGCTTAAGTGCCTTGGCGGCGGCGAACAGTTCGCGCTCCGCCGCGCCCAGCGCTTCGCGCGCCTTCTTGATCTGCTCATCACCATCGTCTACCAGCGACAACAGCTCTTGCGAGCGATCGCGCATGGCAAACACGTCGTCCATGGTGGGACCCCACTGCCGCAAAAGTCCCTTAAGGTCGGAATACCGCTCGCGCATGCGAGCGAGCTCGCGAGGGTCAAAGGCGACCCCATCGCGATAAGAACGCAGCTCGTTAGCACAATCCTCAAGCGAAATGCAGGCATCCGAGAGGGCATCGGCGATGTCGCCCAGCTTGCGGTCAACGGTCGCCATGCGTGACAGCTCTGCCACGGCGCCGTTCACGGCATCGAGCGCTCCCCCTTCGGCAGCAAGAGAAGCATGGGCTTCGTTAGCCGTCGCTACCAGCACTTCGGCATGCTCCGAGCGCGGTAGAAGCTCCTCGAGCTCCTCGTACTCGCCCGGCTTGGGTTCGACCTCGGCGATACGCTCCAGCGCGAAGCGCGCCTCCTCGACGCGACTCCCCTGCGCACGCGACGCCTCCTCTACGCGACGAAGCTCCTTGGCAGCCGCACGCGACGCCTTGAAGCAGGCACGGTACTTTTCCAGTGCCTCGAGCGCAGAGCGACCAGCCCAGGCATCAACCATGGCAACATGATGCGCCGGATCGAGCAGACGCTGATGTTCATGCTGACCGCACAGATCCATCATCACGCCGACGCGCTCGGAAAGCTCGCGCACACTGGCGATGCGACCGTCAATCCTGACGCGGCTGCGACCCTCGGCAGAAAGGCTGCGCTGCACGGTGAAGCCCTCCGTGTCGTGCGGGCCATCGAACAGGCGCGCCTCGACGCTCGCAAGCGCCTCACCCTCGCGCACGGTCGACGAATCCGCGCGTTCGCCCAAGATGAGCTTAAGCGCCGAGAGCAGCGCAGTCTTGCCGGCGCCAGTCTCGCCGGTCAGGACCGTTAGGCCCGCGCTGGGCACCAGCGTCGCTTCACGAATGAGTGCAATGTTTGAAACCTGCAGCTCATCGATCATGGCGAACTCCGTAGAACACGCGGCTTACCGAGTTGTAGAAGCTCTCGGGGCCATAGTCGAGCAGCAGCACATCGCCGGGACCGCGACGCACGGCCACGCTCTCGACGGTGCCATCGCAGGTAATAAACTGCCCGTCGATGGCAATAGCCGGCACACTCGGGCGGTCATCGGACATAAAAATCTCGACAACATCGCTCGGCGAGGTCAAAAAGGCACGGGCCTGAATAGTATGCGGCGCGATCGGCACGCAGACCATGCCCGTGTAATCCGGACTCACGATAGGACCGCCGGCACTGAGGGCATAGCCCGTGGAACCGGTTGCCGTGGACACGACCACGCCATCGCCACGCAGGCGATCGATATGGTGGCCCGACACGGTGATGTCGAACTCGACCATATCGGACAGGGGCCCACGCGTGAGTGCCATGTCGTTGAGGGCGAACGAACGCACGACATCCTTTGTGCCGTCCTCGCGCACGGAAACGATGTCTGCGGCGATCGTAGCGCGACGGCTCACGTGGAGCTCACCGGACAGGGCATCGCTCACAACCTGCAATATATCGCGCTCCTCGGGACTCGCTGCGGTCAAAAAACCTAGATGACCATAGGAAAGACCAAGAATGGGAATCTCGCGATAGTTGAGGATGCGGGCAGCCCGCAAAAGCGTGCCGTCGCCGCCGAGCGTGATGACCAAGTCGGCATCGTCGACATCGGGCGTCTTCTGAATCTTCGAGCGCTGATCGGCCGCCCATGCGACCTCGTAGCCCTGGCGCGTCAGCCAGAGCTCGAGCATCAGGCCGCTCTCGACCGCCTCTTGCTTGTAGTAATTGGGAACCAGAAAGACCTTCATAGCGTTGCCGCTTTCTCGCTCAAAGCCGATACCTGTGCTTGCAGCTCGTCTTTCGAGCGCTCGCCGGGGGCGAGCCTCATGCCGTACAGGAAAAACTCCACGTTACCCTTGGCGCCATGGATGGGCGACACGCACACGTCGACCGGGAACAGGCCCTTCGCGGCAAAAAGCTCGATTGCCGCAACGAGCGTGTCGACACGCACAGAGGGGTCAGTCACGATACCGCCCTCGCCCACTAGCGCTGCCGGAGCCTCAAACTGCGGCTTTACCAGCGTACAAAACGAACCCATAGGCGTCAGGCACGCCAGCACCGCATCGATGATGTTCGCGATGCTGGTAAACGACACGTCGCACACGGCCAGGTCGATAGCGCTCTCATAGCCAAGCTCAGGCAGCTGCGTCACGTTGGTGCGCTCGTGCAGCGTCACGCGATCGTCCTGACGTAGCGACCAATCGAACTGGGCACGTCCCACGTCAACCGAGACGACGGACGCGGCGCCGCGCTTAAGCAGACAATCGGTAAAACCGCCGGTAGAACACCCCACATCCAGGCAGGCAAGGCCCGTCGGGTCGATATCAAACGCATCGAGCGCGCCCTCGAGCTTAAGGCCGCCGCGCCCAACATACGGGATGCGACCCTTCACATGCAACGGCAGGCCCGGGGCAACCTTAAGCCCCGGCGAGGTCAAGCGCTCACCACCGCTCGAAACCAAGCCGGCCATAAGAGTGCGAAGGGCATCCGCGCGATCGGCGCAGATGCCCTGTGAAATCAGTTCGTCATCAAGACGCACACGCTTCATGAATGCCATCAACCATTCGTATCCGGAGATGCAGCCTGGCCATCCTGTGATTCGCTTGCCGCATCCTCATCGTATTCTTGCTCGAGCTTATCGGCCTCACGCGGCGTCAGCTCAAACTTGTCGACCATATCGACCGCGCGAGAGCCGAGCTCAATCGCCTCGTCAAACAGATCGAGCGAACGCTCCAAGGACGTATCCTTGGAGCGAACGGTAGCGATAATCTGGTCCAAGCGGTCCGAGATCTCGTCGAAGTTGCGGACAGAACCCTCTGGCATGGCTACTCCTCGACGGAGTCGATGTCGGCCTCGTCGACCTCTGCAGCATCCGCATCCTCGGCCAGCACACCAGCGGCAACCTTAGCGGCAGCCTCGGCAGCCTGGGCCTCCTCACGGGCGCGATCCTCGGCCAACAGCTCCTTATACAGATCCTCACCCGGCAGCTCCTCGCTGCGAGCGATCTTGCCCAGCACGCCGTTAACGAACTTGGCAGATTGATCGGTACCGTAGGCCTTGGCGATCTCGACGGCCTCGTTGATGACGATGGCGTCCGAGACCTCCTCGTCGGTGAGGAAGCGCATCTCGTAGACGGCGATGCGCAGAAGGTTGCGGTCGGCACCGGGCATGCGCATAAGATCCCAGTTCTTGGCGACGGCGCGCAGGGCGCAGTCGATGCGATCGATATGCTCGTAGGCACCGCGGCAAAGCTCCAGCGCATAGGGGTCGAGGGGACCCTTCGAGATCAGGAAATCGCCCTCGAGGACGCGCTCGAGCGGGCTGTCCGTGGCCTCGGCCTGGAACAGCAGCTGCAGCGCCTGACTGCGGGCAAGCGTGCGCCCGCGATAAACCTTAAGGCTCAAAGGTTACTCCTTGGGGAAAACGAGGCCGTCGATGCAAACGTCAACGCGCTCGACCTCGACACCCACCTGGGCATCGATGGCTGCGACCACAGCGGCGCGAACGGCCTCGGCGAGTTTCTTGAACGGATAGCCAAAGAACACCACGACGCGCACGGTGAGCGCAAGCTTGTCGCCGATGACCTCGGCCTCGACCGCCGGCTCGGAAGCCGGGGCCTTGGACGAGAGCATCATGGAGACAAGATTCGTGGCAAGGTCCTTGACGCCAACGGAGGCGATGCCCTCGACATCGGACACGGCGCGCGAGACGATGGCGGTCAAAACATCGGGCGAAATACCGATGCCGTCAATCTTGATTTCCTGGGGCATGAGTCCTCCTAGTAAAGTTGGTTGCTAGACGCGGGAGACGAACTTGCCGTCGCGGGTGTCAACCTTGATGACCTCGCCCTCGTTGAGGTACATGGGGACCTGGATGACAGCGCCGGTGTCGATGGTGGCCGGCTTGGTGGAACCCTGGACGGTGTCGCCCTTAAAGCCCGGGTCGGTCTGGACGATGGTGGTCTCGATGAACATCGGCGGGGTCACGCCCATGAGCTCGTCGTCGGCGAAGAGCAGCTGGCAGGTGTCGTTCTCGCGCAGCCACTTGGCGTTCTCGCCCACCATGTCCTCGGGGACGGGAACCTGCTCGTAAGACTCGTTGTCCATGAAGATGTAGTCGGCGCCGTCGTTGTAGAGGTACTGGAACTCACGGGTGGTGAGCATGACGCTCTCGAACTTGGTACCGGCGTTGCAGGTGTTCTCGACGACACGACCGCTCTTGATATCGCGGGTCTTGTAGCGCACAAAAGCACCGCCCTTGCCCGGCTTGACGTGCTGGAACTCGACGATGGTGTAAACCTTGTCCTTAATGCGGAGACCGAGGCCGTTCTTGAAGTCGGCGGTAGAAATGGTAGGCATAGCGACCTTTCTTCTTATGGGCAGAACGCACAGGCGTCCAAATTACATACGACCGAAATTATACACTTGTAGACGGCTGCTGCAGCGAGCGCATAAAAAGAGAACGCGGAGCGCCCGAATTGCTCCGGACGCCCCGCCTCAAAAATCTATCGGAATGGGCTAGCAGTCGATGACGTGCAGGTCGTGCGATGTCTTGGTGAAAGGCTCGCAGCCGTTCTCGGTGACCACGCCGTAGTCCTCCAGGCGCACGCCGCCCACGCCGGGCAGGTACACGCCGGGCTCCATGGTGATAACCGAGCCGACCTCGATAATGTTCTTGCTGCGGTTGAAGTTGGGCAGCTCGTGGATGTCGATGCCCACGCCGTGGCCCAGACCATGGTTGTAGTAATCGCCGTAGCCGGCATCGCCGATGATCTTCTTGGAAAGCTTGAAAATGTCGTTGCCCTCAACGCCCGGATGGATGGCGGCGACGCACTCCTCGTGTGTACGGCGCACGAGCGCGTACAGGTCGAGCTGCTCCTGGGTAGGCTCGCCCATCACGACGGTGCGCGTCATGTCAGAACGATAATCGCAGTAGCCCGCGCCGTAATCCATGAGGACGAAGTCGCCCTTCTCGATCACACGGTCACTCGGTACGGCGTGCGGGTTGGCGGTGTTGGGACCGCTCGCCACAATAGAGCCAAAGGCCAAGCTGTCGGCGCCGTTGGCGAACATAAAGTTCTCGAGCTCGTTGCGAACCTGCTTCTCCGTCATGCCGGGCTTAATAAAGCCGAGCATGTGCTGGAAGGCGGCGTCGGTGATCGACTGCGCATGGCGCATGAGCTCAATCTCCTCGGCGTCCTTGATAGCGCGCATCTTACGGATGTCGTCATGCATCAGCGGCAGCATGCAGGCAACGGAGCGGTCCTCCAGGCCACGTTGGATGCCCTGGTAGAAGTTAATCTGCATGTCATCCTCGACAGCGCAGACGCGGCACTTGGTGGCCGCGATCTTGCCGGCGACCCAGCCGGGAATGGTGCCCTCGTCCATGTCGTAGACCCAGGGGCTGCCGGCGGGCGTGTTCTCCTCAAAGCTGTTGAGGTAGCGCGAGTCGGTGTGGAACAGGCACAGGTCTGCCGTAATAAACGCGGCGTGCGGGAACTCGAAGGTGTAGTCGAAGACGCCCTTCACGCCCGTGAGCCAACGAAGGTTGGCCTCGTCGCGCACCACGATGGCATCGTAGCCACGCTCGACCATCAGGGCACGGACACGCTCGATACGACCGGCAGGACCGGCAGCAAACTCAGACATGCAGTTTCCTTTCTTGATGTCCTCAATAAAAGCGGGACGGGCCCAATCGGCGCACGGAACCGCGAACGATTCGCAACCGATAAAACCCGTCCCCCAACATGATACGAAAGACGATGGATGTCAATAAACTTAGAGAAGTTCCTTGCGAGAAGCCAAATAGGCTACTGTATGGCGCTCGAGGACATCGTCGTCCAAGGCGTTAAGACGAATGGCGCCAAGTGCCGCGGGCAGCGGCAGCATCGTGCGATTGGAGCGCGCGAACTGCTGCCTGCGGAACTCCGCAATAAAGTCCGCCGGTTCAAGGTCGAAGGCGAGCTCCTCGATTCCAAAGTCCTCTAGGCAGTCATCAACCTCAAAGACGTAATCGATATCGAAGTCGCAGGCATCGTGGGCCAGGCGCGCCTCAAAGCGCATGCCCTCGGACAACAGCTGGTAGGCAGGGACCTGCGCCGCGGCATTGCCCAGGCAGACGCGCAGCGTACGCTCCCCCGTCTTGCCAAAATCGAGCGCATGGCGAGCGCTCGGGTTCGTGGCCATAAGCACGTCCTTACGGGCGGTCTGGGACCACTGCACGGCATTGACGAGTGCAACTTCCTCGCCGGCAAGAATCTCAGGAACCGTCTCGGAGAACTGGTTCCAGCGCGACTTGCTGCTCGAGAGCATAGTGCCCACGAGCACCGCATAGCCAAGCTTAAGGTCCTCGGGGCCGGCCTCGCGAACAAGGTCCAGATTGCACACGACCAGACCGGGCTCGGGGCGTACCGCGATGGCGGGCAGCGCGTGGTCGCCCGAAGCGACGAGCGGCTCCATCGTCGTGGCGACCGTGAGCATGGCGTCGAATGTCGTCGGCAACAGTGCGCACTCGGTACGACCGCACCACTGGTTGGCGCACCAGCAAACAACCGAGCAGGTTGCGGCATCGCCAACGGCAACAACCAGGTCATCGCAGGTAATAACGTTAGCCGACAGCGCGCCAAAGACGACATCGGCATCGGACAGGGTGGCGCCATCGGGCGAAACCTCAAGCAAAAGCTGCGAAACGGCAAAGCCGGCATCGACCAGCGCATGATCGACGACCTCACCAAAGCGCTCGGACACGGCTGCATTCCAAACAACCATCGCTCGCTTGGGCTTGCCCACAGCAGAGGCAAACATGCGCGACAGTTCCTCAAACGCGCCAAGCCCGACACGAACATCGACACTGCGGTTTTGGAAATTGATGAGTTGACGGCGAATCATAGCAATCCACGCTCCAAAAGCATCTCGGCACAAAGGTACGAAACATCCTCAAAGGACTTATTGCGGATATCGAGGGTAAGATCGGCCGCCTGGCGATACAACGGACGACGATGCTCAAAAAGCAGCGCCGCGTGCTCGGGCGAACGGAAATCAGGTCGGGTATCGGACCGGCGAATCTGGCGCATCGAGTCCTCAAAATCGCCTTCGAGGTACACACAGGTACCCATCTGGTGCATGAGCTCGATGTTTACCGGCGTCTCGACGATGCCGCCCCCACACGAAACCAACAGGCTGCGCTCGCTTCGAAGCGAACGAAGCGCCGAGGTCTCGAGCTCGCGGAAGCGCTCCTCGCCCTCGGTCTCAAAGATCTCGGTCACCGACTTGCCGCAACGGCGGACCACCAGGCGATCTGTATCGATAAACCGACGCTTGAACATGTTGCCGACGTTACGCGCGAGCGTCGATTTGCCCGCTCCCAAAAAACCGATAAAGAAGATGTGGTCGCAGCCGTGCTTGATGTGCTGGGACATAACGAGACCTATTCCTCGCAGGGAAGGTCGCGCAGGGCCCGGCGCTCAAAAATACGGAAGATCTGCGTATACCACAGATCTTGGGTGGCTTGCGGCTTGACCAGAATGGTATCGACGCCGGCAAAGTTTCCGCTCCACACGTCGGTGTACAGCTGATCCCCGATCAGTACGGCCTCGTTAGCCGTGGCACCCAGGCGCTTAAGGCCCGCTTTGAGGGCAAAGGGCGCCGGCTTCATGGCATGGCTGATGGCCTCGAGCCCCAGCTCGCGCGCTGACGCCATAACCTGGTCGCGATGCCAGTTGTTGGACACCATGCACAGCTTAAAGCCCTTGGCATGGGCGGCCTCGAGCCAGGCAGAGACCGCAGCGGGTACCTGCTCGGTATCACGCGGCACCAGGGTGTTATCGCGATCGAGCAGAATGGCGCGCTTGCCGTCGGCCCAGAGGGTATCGAGGTCGATGCGATCGACCGAGGCAACATATCGTTTGGGGCTAAAAATCCTCATGATCAATTCCAAGACTGTTGATGCTCTTCGTAGGTCTTCGAGAAATACTCCTCGTCCTGCGTAATGTAGAAATACAGGTCATCGGAGTCGGTCGGCTCAAGGGTGGCCTTGAGTGCCTCGAGCGACGGAGAGCAAATGGGCGTGGGCGGGAGGCCCTCGTGCTTATAGGTGTTATAAGGGCTATCACTCTGCAGGTCGTCAGCGGTAACCTCGCCACCGGTGACGTACATCATGGTCGCGTCGCTGTTAAGGTAGCGCAGGCCATCGAGCTTGCCGGCCAAGCGGTTGTAGAAGACCGAGGCCACGTGCGCGCGCTGGTCGGCGTTGAGACCCTCGCGCTCGACGATGGAGGCAAGATTGACGATGTCGTAATCGGACATCTCCACGCCGTAGCGCTCCTTGATCTTTGCCTCGCAGCTGGCAAAATCGAGCGATTTATACTCGGCGTTAAACTGGTCGAGCATGGCGCGAATCACGTCATCGGCGCTCGGGTCCTTACCCAGCGAATAGGTCTTGGGGAACAGGAAACCCTCGAGCGAATCGTTCGCGGCGTCTTTAAGGAAAGCGTAATCATTCACGTAATTGCTCGCCTTGGCCTGGTTAAGGAAGTCTTCCTTAGAAATGCCGTCGTACGCCTTGGCGACGCGGTCGGCGACCTGATCGACCGTCAAGCCCTCAGGGATAGTGAGCGCATCGGAGCCGGCGTTGGGACCTTCCATAAGCTGCTGGACGACCTTAGTCGCGTCCATGAGCGTGGTAAACGAATACTTACCCGGCTTGAGAGACATATCGGCGTTAAGCTTTTTGACCGCAGCGTAGTAATCCTTGGGATTCTCGACGATATGGTTCTCGGAGAGGATCGAGGCGATGGTGTCGCCCGAAGCGCCTTCGGGAATCGTGATAGTAACTTGCTGACCAGCTTCAACGTTCGCGTCCCCACCGGCAATGAAACCCTTGACGGCCGGAACGACAAAGAAGACGATCGCGACCAGCGCAAGTAGGGCAAACACGGCGCCGACAATCATGGGCACCGGGGAGTTCTTCTTTTGGGCGCTGCGACGAGCTTGGGAGTTATAGCTTGAGCGCGTTGCTGGAGCCACGCGGTGCGTGCCGTGAGCCCGGTGAGAATGACCATGAGATTGAGGGGCCTGCGCGCGCTGAGCAGGCGCTTGCTGTTTAAAACGCGTACCACCAGTGGATTGCGCCGTGCGAGCAGCGGGCTGCTGAGGCACACGGGCAGACGATTGCTGGGTCGGACGGGCAACAGGCTGTTGGGCCGTACGCCGCGTCGGCTGCGCAGAGCGCGGCACGGGCTGTGGTGTACGCTTCGGCTGGCGCGGATCGGAAGCACTAGGCATGAGGAACCTCCTCGTTTTTACGATCGAGCCAGGTCTGCAAGAACAGGCTGGCGGCGATCATGTCAATCTTGCCCCTCATCTGCTTTTCGTTAAGGCCCTGCTCACGCAGAATGCGCTTGGCCTCTTGCGAGGACAGGCGCTCGTCTTCAAACTCCAGCGGAAGATCGAGTTCGTCGGCGATCTTTTGCGCCACGGCGGCAACGCGCTCGGCCTGGGGGCCGGGCTCGCCGGCCATAGTCAAGGGACGTCCGCTTACCAGGATGTCGGGCTCATAGTCCTCGACCAGGTAACGAAACGTCTTGGCCATACCGGTGACCTCGGCAGCCGGGAGCACCTTGACGGGCATCGCCATCTTGCCATCACGGCTCGAGACAGCAATGCCAATCCTGGTCTCCCCTATGTCCAGTGCGAGCGCGACCACAGCGGCTACCTAGATTCTTAGGCGCCGAGCGCGGTCTTGGCGGCCGCGAGGGCATCGGCGATACCGGCGGCGTTCTTGCCACCGGCCTGAGCCATGTTGGGACGGCCGCCACCGCGGCCGTCGACCAGGCCCGCGATCTGCTTGATAACGTTGCCGGCGTGGAAACCGGCCTTGACGGCGTCATCGGAGCCGGCGGCGAGCAGGGCCGGGGTGCCCTTCTCGGTCACGCTGGCGACGACGCAGGCAACAGGGCCGGCGACCTTCTGGTGCACGGTATCCCAGACGTTGCGCAGGTCGGCAGCCTCAAGGCCCTGGAGCTCAGCGACGACGAGCTTGTAGCCATTCAGCTCGACAGCACCGTCGATGGCGCTGGAAATGGCATCGGAAGAGCCACCCGTGAGCGCCTTCTTGAGCTTGTTGGAAGTCTCGCGCAGCTCGGCCTGCAGGTTCTCCACACGGGCGGGAACCTCGTCCACGCGGCACTTGAGCGCAGCAGCGGCGGCGTCGACGAGCGCCAGACGGTCGGCCATATAGTCGAGGGTGCCCTTAGAGGTCACAGCCTCGATACGGCGGACATTGGAGCCCGTAGAGGACTCGGAAATGATCTTGAACAGGCCAATCTCGGCGGTGTTGGCGGCATGGGTGCCACCACAGAGTTCACGGGAGAACGGCTGGTCCTCGGCGCCCACGGAGACAACGCGGACGACGTCGCCGTACTTCTCGCCAAACAGGGCGACAGCACCGGCGGCCTTGGCCTCGTCGATGCCCATGACGCGGGTCACGACCGGCTTGGAAGCGAAGATCTGCTGGTTAACCAGGTCCTCGACAGCCTTGAGCTGCTCGGAGGACAGAGCCTCGAAGTGCGTGAAGTCAAAGCGCAGGTGCTCGGGCGTCACCAGCGAGCCAGCCTGGGAGACATGCTCGCCCAGGACCTGCTTAAGCGCGGCGTCGAGCAGGTGCGTGGCGGTGTGGTTGCGACGCAGGAAACCACGGCGCTCGGCGTCGAGCGTGGCGGTCACGGTAGCACCGACGGCCAGCGTACCCTCGGCAACGTGGGCGACGTGGGCATACAGGCCGTTGTGGTTCTTGGTGTCGGAAACGGTCAGCGCAACGCCCTCGGCGGAAAGCTTGCCGGCGTCACCCTGCTGACCGCCCATCTCGGCATAGAACGGGGTGCGATCGAGCACGACCTCAACGTCCTCGCCGGCGGAAGCGGACTCGACAGACTCGCCGTTGCGCACGATGGCGACAACCTTGGCGCCATCGATCACATCGTTGTCATAGCCGTCGAACTCGGTCGCGGCGACCTTGTCGGAAAGCTCGACCCACACGTCGTTGAAGCTGCCCCAGGCATCGCCCTTGGCGTTGGCGCGAGCGCGGGCCTTCTGGTCCTCCATGCAGGCGGTGAAGCCGTCCATGTCGACGTCATGGCCAGCAGCGCCGGCAATCTCAACGGTCAGGTCGATGGGGAAACCAAAGGTGTCGTGCAGCTTAAAGGCAACGTCGCCCGGAAGGACAGCACCCTCGGCGAGCGCGGCCAGGGCCTCGTCTAGGTAAACGCGACCGTTGTCGAGCGTCGTGGAGAAACGCTCCTCCTCGGAAGCGACGATGCCCTTGACGAGCGCGACGTTCTTGAGCAGCTCGGGATAGGCCTCGCCCATCTGGGCGTTGACCTCGTCGATAAACTTGGTCAGGAAGGCACCCTCGATGCCCAGCAGGCGGCCGTGGAACACGGCGCGGCGGAGCAGGCGGCGAAGGACGTACTCGCGACCCTCGTTACCAGGCAGGATGCCGTCAGAAATCATAAAGTCGACGGCACGGGAGTGGTCGGCGATGATGCGCAAGGAGCGGCTGGCGCCGGTGTAATCGTCGGCGTCATAGGTCTTACCGCTGATCTCCTCACCGAGCTTGATAAGGTGCTGCATCAGATCGCCGTCGTAGTTGGCAGTCTTGTGCTGCATGATGGCGGCCATGCGCTCCAGACCCATGCCCGTATCGAGGTTGCGGTGCGGCAGCTCCGGCATGGAGCCGTCCTCCTGGCGGTCGTACTGGGTAAACACGAGGTTCCAGAACTCCAGGAAGCGGTCGCAGTCGCAGCCGGGCTTGCAGTCGGGGCTACCGCAGCCGACCTCCTCGCCCATGTCAAAGTAAATCTCGGAGCACGGACCGCAGGGGCCGGTGGGGCCAGCGGCCCAGAAGTTGTCGTCCTCGCCAAGGCGGGAGATGTGATCCTCGGCAACGCCCAGGGAGCGCCACACGTCATGGGTCTCGTCGTCCTCGGTAAAGACGGTGAAGTACAGGCGGTCGAGCGGCAGCTTGAACTCCTTGGTGATGAGCTCAAAGGCCCAGCCGCAAGCCTGCTCCTTAGAGACGCCGCCAAAGGAGAAGTCGCCGAGCATCTCGAAGAACGACAGGTGACGGCCGTCCTCGCCGATGCAGTCGATGTCGTTGGTGCGGACGCACTTCTGGCAGGAGATAGCGCCGATCTCCTTCATGGTCTTCTTGCCCTGGTAGTACTCCTTAAACTGGTTCATGCCGGCGTTGGCAAGCAGCAGCGAGGGATCGTCGGGAACAAGAGACGAAGAAGGATAAAGCTTAAGACCGCGCTCCTCAAAGAAGTTGAGGAACTTGGAGCGGATCTCGGCCGTAGTCATTGACGGGTAGTCAGCACTCATAGAGGGAATCTCCTCGGTTTCACATCGAAACAGTTCAAACGTAACGATATTACCATCCCGCCGCGCCTGTGCAAAAAAGAGGGCCGCCAAACAGCGACCCTCCAGCGAAAGTGCACGTTATTTAGGACTGTGCGATCCTTTGAAATAAATGGATTTAGTAAAATACCATATAAGAATCATCCGGAAGGAGCGACCGATGAATACCAAACGATTTATCCTGAATGCACTTCTGGTAGTAGCGCTTTTAGCGCTCTTGGCCTTCTCCCACTGGTATTCAAACCAACCAGCATTTGGCTACGTATTATATGCAGTAACGTCCGGCGATAAGGCTTATTGCCCTCTACGCGCAATTGACATCCTCTATTTCTATGTAGCCGGCCCCTTATCAATCGCTTTACTTGTGTTTCTTGTCTTTTACAACATCAAGAAACGCTAACAGGGCCTGTTTGGAATCCGAATCGTCCATGGAGCCGTCGATGCCGGTTTTGGTGTCGTCGTCCGTATCGGAATCGTCATCCTTGGCGAAAGGGTTCTTGAAGAAACCCGTCGCATCGGGCTGCAGGCCCGAGAGCTTGATCCAGGGATTATCGAGCTCGGGCTTGGGCATGGCCTTGGCCTCGGGCGCAGTCTCGTTGCCGATGAGCTCGGACTCGTAAATGAACGTATCGTCTCCAAGCGCGTCATAGGCGGCGACCGGATTGCCCTCGGCATCGCGATACGGCGTGCCCTTAAACACGGCGCCGTCGTATGCCACGAGCTGGCGGCCGGTCTCGTTCTCAAAGTAGTAGACGAAAATGCCCTTGAGGGCCGCGCACAGCGGAATGGCGATGATCATACCGATGGGACCCATGAGCGCCGAACCGATAACGAGCGCCGTGAGGCTCATGATGGGATGCACCTGCACCGAGCTCTGCATGACCTTAGGCGAAATCACGTTATCGGTGACGTTTTGCGCGACCATCGTCACGATGAGCGTCCATAACGCCAACATGGGGCTGAACATAAAACCGAGCACCGTAGCAATCGCGGCGCTCACCCAGGGACCGACAACTGGGACTAAGTGCATGATGCCGGTAAAGATGGCCATGAGTGCCGCATACGGATGACCGATGATCATAAAACCGATAAAGGCGAGGAAACCGCCGCAGATGGACGTCACGACCATACCACGCATGTAGCCGCCCACTGAGCGCGACAGAATGGCGACCATAAAGCGGTACGAGGTCTCCTTTTCCTGTCCGATAATGGTGCAGATCTCGTGGTGCATGCGAGGGTAGTCACAGGCCATCCAATAGGCAAGCACCAGGCCCAGGAAGATGACGAACAGCTGCGAGGCCGTGTTGGTAATGAGCGGAAATACACCGCGACCGAGCTCGGCAGCGATTTGCGAGACGTACTTCGACGCCACGGTAACCAGCGAAGAAAGATTGTCATCCAGATACTCCTTGAGCGGCGTGTTGTTGAGCGTCTTGGCGTGTGAGATCATCTCATTGAGGTCGCCGCCCGCAACGCGAAGCTGCGCGGGCAGACGGCTCAGGACTTCCATAATCTGGCCAAACAGAATCGGCGACAGGATGCAGACGACGCCGACGAGCACCGCCACAACCACGATGAGCGCGATGAGCGAACCGAAGCCACGACCGACGCCGTGATGCTCGAGCCAGTTGGTGATCGGCGACATCACAAAAGCGATGATGGAACCGACAGCGAGAAACTCGATAACCGGCGCCAGGATTCCCATAAGGTTAAAGATGACAGCGGCGATAACGATGCAACCGACGACGGACCAAATGCGAAGCGTCAGAATGCGGGTATCGCGCAGCGTGCGGTCGGATTGTTGGGGGTGCTCATTCATGAACGAACCATCACTCCGTCGGGGTCAATCTTGTCTTGAATCTTCTTAAGGGTACGGCGAAGCAGACGCGAGACCTGCACCTGCGAGATGCCCAGCTTCTTGGCAATCTCAATCTGAGTCATGCCCTTCACAAAGCGCAGCTCGATAACCTCACGCTCGCGCGGCGAGAAATCGCGAATGGCCTCCTCGATCACCAGGCGGTCATCGGTGAAGTCGAGCTCGTTGTCATCATCGGCATAGCGGTCGAGAATCGAAGGCGCATCGTCGGAATCGGACGCACCGGGGGCCTCGATGGGCACCGAGGTGTAGGCCGAGGAAGACTCCATGGCTTCGAGCACCTCGTCGACGGTGACGCCCAGGTACTCGGCGATCTCCTCAACCTTGGGCGAGCGCTGCAACTCGTTGGTGAGCTTGTCGGTGGCCTGGTTGACCTTAGCCGAGAGCTCCTGCAGACGGCGCGGCACGCGCACGCTCCAGCCCTTGTCGCGGAAGTGGCGCTTAATCTCGCCCAGAATGGTGGGCGTGGCAAATGTGGTGAACTCGAGGCCGCGCTCGGGGTCAAAACGATCAATCGCCTTGAGCAGGCCCAGATAACCAACCTGCATCAGGTCATCGAGCGGCTCACCGCGATTCTTAAATTTGTTGGCAAGAAACCTTACCAGGTTCATATGGGACATGACGAGCTGCTCGCGAGCATCCGGATCACCAGTCTCTTTGTAGCGACGAAACAACTCGCGGGTTTTCTCCTTGTCCCAAGCGGTCTTACCGCTCCGGGAACGTTCGGTCATATTAGATATCCGCCTTGAGGTCGAGGGAAAGCGTCAGGGGCGCCGAAGTCTTTTCGTAGGAATCGCACACGCTCGCCAGAATGAGCTCGGCATACACGGCAGCCTGGTCACCCTCGTCGACGGTTGCTTGATCACCAAAGGTAAAGGTCATGCCAACGTGAGACTCATCGACATCGAACCTGATCGTGATGTCATCGGAATCAACCGCCGTGCAACCAAAGATGAAGGCTTCCTCGGCAGCCATGCGAATGTCCTCGATGCGATCGACGGACATGGAGCACAGCGCACCGACGTTAGCGGCCGTCATGCGCACCAGACGCGCCAGACGCGGGTCCCCGGCAACGGTCAGCGTAATGGGGCAGGTTGCTTCGCTACTCATCGCAGGACTCCTCGGAGGTCTGGGCGGGGGTGTAGGTGTAATACTGAGTCGGCTTTCCAGCAGGCTTCTGACCATCATCGTCGCCTTCGGCGGCCTCGTCCCCGGCTTCGCCAATCAGGACGCGCTCGGTCGCCTGCTCGGCTTCGGCGGCAGCAGATAGTTTGCGCTCGGCGTCGGCTGCGGGGGCCTTCACCTTGTTGAAGAGCTTTTGCACGGCGCCCGCCGCAGAATCAGTCACGCTCGACACAGCATTGCTGGCCTCGGCCATACTGCCCGTAACCTCGGAAATATCGCGGAAAACCGCCTCAACCTCAACGAGGTTGGAGGTAAGGGCATCAACTGCCATCTTACTCGACTTAAGCAGCGGCTCCATCTGGGCAAGCGCCGGCGTAAGCTCGTCAACGGCGCCGTCGAGTTTTGCCACCACCGGCTGCGCCTCGGCAATGGTGTTGTTGAGGTCGTTCACGGTCTTATCGAGCGAGTCGACAACGTTGCGGGTCTTGCGCAGGGTAAGCGCGAGCTCAACGATGGCCCACACGCCGGCAATGGCAAGCACCAGCAGGGCGATTTGAATGGGACTCATACAAGCCTCCCGGAAAAATCGAAATACAGACGCTGTTCATGGTACCCCAAAGAAGGGGAAAGATACCCAAAGGGAATGTGCGTGGTGCCAATGACCTACTTGGGCGCGTTACCGCTCCGGTCGCGTTCGCTTTGCTCCACACGCCACTCTTCCCAGCCGCGGCCCGCAGGCTGCCAAAACGCGCCGCGCTCCAACCCCTCAGGCAAATAGCGCTGGTCGACCCAACCTTCGGGATAATCGTGCGGGTATTTGTATACACCGTACTCGTCGCTGCCGGGACGGTGACGATCGCGAAGATAGCTGGGCACCTCGCGCAATCCACTGCTATGGATATCGGCCAAAGCTGCATCAATCGAAGCCTCGCATGCGTTGGACTTAGGCGCCAGGCACACATAGAGTGCAGCCTGAGCCAGGTTAATGCGGCACTCGGGATAGCCAATGACCTCGGCAGACTTAAACGCGGCATGCGCCACCAAAAGCGCCTGTGGGTCGGCGTTGCCAACGTCCTCAGAAGCCTGAATCATAATGCGACGAGCGATAAACTTGGGATCCTCCCCCGCGTCGATCATGCGCGCGAGCCAATAGATCGTGGCATCGGGGTCGCTGCCGCGCATAGACTTAATAAACGCACTGATGATGTCGTAGTGCATATCGCCGTTTTTGTCATACGAAAATCCGCGACGCGGGTTGGCAATCTTTACGTCATCCACGGTGATGGGATAACGCTCCCCCGCCGCCGGCGCTGGCGTTCCCTCGGTATCGGGACGCGTGACGGCGATCTCACTCGCCAGCTCGAGCGTCGTGAGCGCCGAGCGAGCATCGCCCGCGGCCAGCGTGCAGACGGTCTTAACCGTATCCTCATCGGCCGAGAACTTGCCGTTCAAACCCTGCGGTGCCTCGAGCGCACGCTCGATCAACGTGGCGATGTCCTCGTCTTTAAGGTGCTCAAGTTCCACCACGCGACCGCGCGACAACAATGCCGAGTTTACCTCGAAGTACGGATTCTCCGTCGTGGCGCCAATCATAATAACGGTACGGTTCTCAACTGCATGCAGCAGGGCATCCTGCTGCGACTTAGAGAAGCGGTGAATCTCGTCAATGAAAAGAATGGTGCGACGGTCGTACGTATTCAGGCGTGTCTTGGCCTCGTCAATCACGCGGCGCAGGTCCTTCACGGTGCCCGTCACGGCGCTGACCTCAACAAACTCGCTCTTGGTATGGTTGGCGATAATGTGGGCCAGCGTTGTCTTGCCCGTACCGGCCGGCCCGTACAGAATCACACTCGATAGCACATCATGCTCGATGGCCGCACGCAGCCACGAGCCCTTACCGACGGCCTTTTGCTGACCCACGTACTCGTCGAGCGAATTGGGGCGCATGCGCACCGCGAGCGGCGCATTTTTAAAGGAACGCTCGCGCGTCGAGGCAGAAAAAAGGTCGTCCATAGCCATCCCGTGCATCAATCAAATACGTTTTCCACGAACAGTATACCGAATAAATACGAACTACCGTTCGTTAATATAAGTACGGTGCGGAAACTTCAATCCCGGGAACAACTTGCTCGTGAGCTCGCAAAAATAGCCGTCCGTCATGCTCGAAATGTAATCCACTACGGTCTGATCTTTATCGTCCTGCCATGCATAGGTGCGATCGTAGTAGGAAAGCTGCTGCTCAATGCGCGAAATGTGGTGCTTAAAGATGTAGGAGGACTCGTCGCCTTCGTTTATATCCTGCAGGCAACGGTCATAGAGCTTTTCGAACGCCTCGCGCAACTCCGCTTCGGAGTCACCTTCGATACCGCCCTTGCTATAGATCTTCTCGTAGTTCTCGCGCTTAGCGCGGCGGATTTCCTCAAACAGGTCTTCGCTCATCTCGATGCGCGGCTTGCCATAGCTGTGCTCAACGATATCGATGGAGGCATGCGTGAGGATCCAGCTGTTGTATGCTCCGCCCCGACCGTCGTCAAAAGCATCGGGCGACAGCAGGCCTGCCGCAATGGCGTCCTGGCGATCGCGCCCAACGTAGGCAAGGATATCCGAGATGCGAACCACGCAGCCCTCAAGCGTCATGGGGCGCAGGTGCTCAATTGCGCTATAGCCAGTGGCAATGCAGTCCTCGACGGTTCGGTCGAACTGGTCAAAGGAACTCATGTCCGAGAGCTCGAACACACGCTGCTCGTACTCGCCATTGTGGCACAGCACACCATCGAGCGTCTGAAGCGACACGTTGCGACCGTACAGTGCATCGAGCACGCGGACCGACTGCACGTTATGGAAAAAGTAGCGACCCGTGCGCTCGTGATAGATATCGTTGAGGAATCGCTCGCCGGCATGGCCAAAGGGCGTGTGGCCCAAGTCATGGCCTAGGCCTATCGCCTCGACAAGATCGCAGTTAAGCCCCAGAGCGCGACCGATATCGCGTGCGATACGCGAGACAAGCTGCACGTGCAGGCCGCGACGCGACAGGTCATCGTTGCTGCGAAAACTGAAAACCTGAGTTTTGCCTGCGTATCGGGCGTACGCGGGCAGATGGAGAATCTTTTCGGCATCGCGCATAAAGGCCGGACGCATAAGCGTGCCTTGGTCTGCGGCTCGATCAACACGACGGATGACCTGGTCGTCACCGCATCGATAAGGATTAACGACGCCCGAGGCGCGGTCCGCGGCGATATGCTCGACCAACTCGGGCGACAACACCGCGGGAATGAGATCCATACGTGCTTTGATGGCGGCTGTCTGTTGATTGATTGCCATGGCATGCTCCTTAAAAAGGGCGCGCAAACGGTTACAGTGTACTATCCACGACCTCGATTATGGCAAATATCGGCACCAAAAACGGCAGCAAAGGCAGGGAGCGTGATTTTGCAATGAGACAGGCGGCGGCAAGGGTCAGGAGCGCAACCGCAAACGCGACGACACCACCCAAGGGATCGAGGGTACAAAGGGCAAAGAGCGCCTTGGCATCCCCCATGCCAAGGCCAGGAGCGTGGCGAACAAGACGCCAGAGCGACTCAGTAAGTACAAGGGCAAGGTAGACGATGACCGCAGGGCCGGCGTGGTCAAGGGCTGTGTTAACGCCCCTGTCGAGCCAAACGCCTGCAAACGCCGCCACCGCACACGCACCGGCAAGCTCATTGGGAAACCGTCGCTCGCGGGCATCAATCGCCGCGCCGGCAAAGATGCAAATCCAAAACGGGATATAGAACATCGAACACCTCCTTGGGCAGCAACTCAAACGCAAAAACCACCACAAAGGTGCCTGTCCCCTTTGTGGTGGTTTTGATCGTGGTTATTTGGCGCCTTGCATGACCTCGTCGAGGGTAACGCTTACGGCGTGCTGCGTCGGAACCCAGTCGACCTTGAGGAACAGCGCGGCCACCGTAATGGGGATATAGCTGAACATAAAGATCGGGAAGGTAAACAGGTTGGTCACCAGACGCCACTTTTGCGCGCAGTGAATGTGCTTGTACTCAAAGATGGTTGTGAGTAGCGCCAGGATAAAGAACGTCTGATACAGCATCACAAAAGTCATGATGAGCGACGCGGCACAGGCCTGCATCTCGACCTCGGTGGCCAAAAAGCCGTGCGAAAGGCCACCCACAATCAGGAACGTGGCATTGGCGAGCATCGAGATCAACGATAGCAGCATACCCGGGGCGATCGTCATAAACATGTCGTAGGCGGCAAAGCGATGGTAGCGGAAGGTCGACTTGACCAAATGTTTGCCATACGTAAAGAACACCTGGTAGAAGCCCTTAGTCCAGCGCATACGCTGCTTCCAGGACGCCTTAAACGTCACGGGCTGTTCGTCAAAAAACTCCGCCGGTGCATAACCGATGCGAATGCCATGGATGGCGCAGAACGTGGTGAACTGAATGTCCTCAGTCAGCGTGTGGAACTGCCAGCCGTGCATGCCTTCGATCACGCTGGCAGAAATGAGATAGCCCGAACCCGAGACAGCGCAGGAAGTCCTGCAGATGTTGCGCGCATTGTTAAGGAAGCGCGCCTCGCGTAGATACCAAATGGCGTAGGCCGAAGAAATCCACGAACTGCCGAAGTTCTTAGAGTTGCGGTAGCTCGTGACCACATGAAAGCCCTGGTCAAAAGCGTCGTTCATCTTGGATACGTAATCGCGGGAAATGACGTTATCGGCATCGAAAATAAAATAGCCCTCAAAAGTATCGGGATACTCGTTGAGAATGCGATCGAAGCCAAAGTCCATAACCCAGCTCTTGCCCTTACGAGCGAGGTCATTACGCTCGTAGACAATGGCGCCGGCCTCGCGCGCAAGCTGCGCCGTGTTGTCAGTGCAGGCATCGGCGACCACAAAGACTTCGATAAGCTCGGACGGATAATCTTGGTCTTTAATGGAGCGCACGAGGTTGGCGATTACGGCCTCCTCGTTATGGGCCGCGATAAAGAAAGCGTAACGATGAAGCTTTTTGGCCTTAGGAGGTGCGACCTCGCCACGAAGGGCGCCGATGATAAAGAAAACCACCTGGTACAAGAAACAGACCGTAAGCAACGTAACCACGATCTGATTGAAGATCACGATGGGCGTGTTAGTTTGTAAAAAGGCGAGCATACAGGCTCCCGGGAACGTGTAACGTAGACAACTGTATATCTTACTGCAGGCTTACCAAGTTCAAGAAACCACCTAAAACTGACTAGTCTTCGAGAAGACCAAGCTGAGGAACAATCTCGTCACCGGCGGCAGTGCGGCCAAGCGAGCGCAGGGCCAGGTCGTCAAGAACCGCAGCAAGATCCCAGGGCAGTTCGTCACGGCACTCGATGCGCTCCCCCGTTACCGGGTGATCGAACGCCACGCGCCAGGAATGCAGGAATTGCCTGGTCAGACCCTGGTCGGCGCGCGCATCGCATTTGCCGTACAGCGGATCGCCCACGCAAGCGTGGTTGATATGACGCATGTGCACGCGAATCTGATGCGTGCGACCCGTAAACAAGTGGCATTCCACCAGCGTATAGCCGTCGTCAAAGCGCGTGGAATCAAAGCGCTCGAGCACCTTAAAGGTCGTGATGGCTTGACGCGCAAAGGGATCGTCGGACACCGCCATCTTCACGCGGTCGCGCGTCGATCGGGCAATACCGGTGTTGATAGTGCCCTCATCCATGGCGATGTGACCGTGAACGAGCGTGATATAGCGACGGTCGAGCGTGCGCGTGCGGATAAGATTTTGAAGCGCGCGCTGGGTGTCGTCGTCTTTAGCCGCGAGCATAAGGCCCGAGGTATCGCGATCCAGGCGATGCACGATGCCGGGGCGGTCCTCACCCTGCACGGTACCCAGATGGTCGATGCCGCAGTGGTAGACCAGGGCGTTCGCAAGGGTGCCGCTCTCGTGGCCATGGGCGGGATGGCACACCAGGCCGCGCTGCTTTGAGAGCACGATAAGGTAGTCGTCCTCGTAACGGATATCGAGGGGAATGGCTTCGGGAATCACGTCGGTCGGATCGTGCGGCTCGGGCAAGTCGACCGAGATGCGGTCGCCAGCGCGCACGGCATACTTTTTTGACAGGCAGGTCTCGCCGTTGACGGCAACGGCACCGCCCTCGATCAGATGCGCACAGGCAGAGCGCGTGGGACAGCCATCGTTGGCGCCCAGATAGGCGTCAAGACGCTGACCAGCGGAATCGTCGGCAACGAGAATATGGATGTCGGCCATTAGCGCTCATTCCTTTCGCGAATCTTGCGGGCACGCTCCCCACGTTGTTGAGCCTTGCGCTTGGCGCGGGCCTCGTCACGGGCGTTGAGCTCAGCGGTCGCATCGACCTCGCGAGCGGCCGGGCTCAAGAACATATAACCAACGAGGGCAAGAACGACACCGACGGTAATACCGATGTCCGCAACGTTAAAGACGGGGAAATCAATGAAGGTAGTGGCAATAAAATCAGTCACAAAGCCCATGGCCAAGCGATCGATCGCGTTGCCGACGGCGCCGCCCGCAACCATTGCCATACCTATGACCTCCAGGCGAGCGAGTTGAGGCGAGCGAACCAGATACACGGCAATAGCGACAATAACCGCAAGCGCCAGTAAGGCAAACGCTATGCCATGGCCCTCGCCCATGCTAAAGGCAGCACCGATGTTACGCACGAAAAGGAAGTCGATCACACCGGGGATAACAGTCATATGCAGGGCATCGCCCACGGCACGAACCGCAAGCTTGGTCAGCTGGTCAACAAGCAGCACGGCCAACGCCACGCCACCAGCAACACCCAACCGCCAACGCAAAGGCGGCATCATATCCGCAGAACGACCCAAAGAAATCCCCTACCCTCAAAAGCCTGAATTTCATTAAATGCAATTAACCATCTTATATTGCCACACGCAGAGCGCACGACATATCCACCAACGCAAGCGAAATAACCAGCTAAAAAGGAAAGCGGCATTCCGAAAAACAGAATGCCGCTTAATAGCTTTCGACTAAGAGCGAAAGCGAAAGAAAGCCTTTAGCTCCAGCAATGGAAACGCCGCGTTATCGTCACCAACAGCGAAAACGTCCCTAAGCGAGCAAGGTGACGTGAAAGAGGAGGGAAGCGTACTTTGGTACGCGACCGACGATTGAACGTCAGATTGCCGCTTAGGGGGCGTTTGCAGCGTCGGTAGGTTACGACGTTCTACGAACGCCGTAACCTACAAAGCGTCGGCGCAGCGCTTGCAGATATGTGCGTGGCCGTTGTACTCGCCGACGGTGGTGCGGTAGTTCCAGCAACGATCGCAGCACTCGCCCTCGGCAGCATCGATGCAGACGGAAAGCTCCTCGCCCTGGGTCAGCTCAACATCGGAGACGATATAGAACTCGGCCAGGTCGACGGCCTTGTCGCCGGTCAGCAGCGCGTACATCTCGGCGGGAACGACCGCCTTGACGCGGACCTGCTGGCTCTTGGTGAAGGTGCCGGCGGAGCGGGCATCCTCAAGGGCCTTAGTCACAGCGCTACGGAGCTCGAGCGAAGCCTCGAGCACGCCCTCAAACTCGTTGGCCTCGTCAACCGTAATGGGCGACTTGTACCAATCGAGCAGCGCGGCGTACTTCTGGTGATCGACGCAGCCGGCGGGCGCATAGGCCATGGCCTCGTCGACCGTGTAGGACAGGATCGGCTGCAGGTCGCGCATGAGCATCGAGAAGAGCTCGGCCAGCACGGTCTGGGCGCTGCGGCGCTCGAGCGAACCGGGCTTGTCGCAGTACAGACGATCCTTCAGGGCGTCGAGATACACGTTGGAAAGCTCGGTAACCACGAAGTCGTAGAGCGCACGGTAGGCGCGCGGGAACTCGTAGCTAGCATAGGCGTCGTCGACCTCGGCCTGGACCTGGGTCAGGCGGGCAACCATGAGCTTGTCGAGCGGCAGCAGGTCGACAAAGGCGACGCCGTCAGTCTCGGGCTCAAACTGGCCCTCGAGCTCGGAGAGCAGGAAGCGCAGTGTGTTGCGGAAACGGCGGTAGGCATCGGACGTACGAGCGAGAATCTCGTGGTCGATGGAAACGTCGGAGCTGGTGTCGACGGAGGCAACCCACAGGCGGATGATGTCGGCGCCCATCTCGTCGCAGACCTTATTGGGGTCGATGACGTTGCCGAGCGACTTGGACATCTTGCGGCCCTGGCCGTCAAGCGTGAAGCCCTGCGAGACGACCGCCTTGTAGGGAGCATGGCCGTTGGCGCCCACCGAGGTGAGCAGCGAGCTCTGGAACCAACCGCGATGCTGGTCGGAGCCCTCGAGGTACACGTCCGCCGGGTACTCAAGCTCGGGGCGATACTCGCAGACGGCCTTCCAGGACACGCCGGAGTCCCACCACACGTCGAGGATGTCCTTATCGGCCTTGAGGTGATGGCCGCCGCACTTGGGGCAGACGCAGGCCTCGCCCAGGTAGCTCTCGGGAGCGTCGGTGAACCAGGCGTCGGAGCCCTTCTCGTGGAAGAGCTTGATGACGGCGTCGAGCGTGGCGTCGTTCATGACCTTCTCGCCGCAGTCGGCGCACGTGTAGCTGGGGATCGGCACGCCCCAGTTGCGCTGGCGGCTGATGCACCAGTCGGGACGCTGCTCGACCATGGCACCAATGCGGTTGGCGGCATGGGCCGGATACCACTTGACGTTCTCGCGGACCTCCTTGCCAGCCTGCTCACGCAGACCCGTCTTGTCCATCGAGACGAACCACTGGTCGGTAGCACGGAAGAGCACCGGGTGCTTGCAGCGCCAGCAGTGCGGATAGCTGTGCGTGATCTTCTTCTCGAGGACCAGGGTGCCGCGCTCGCGCAGGAACTCGATGATGTGCGGGTTGGCCTCGTCGGTATCCATGCCGCTGAAGGGGCCGCCGGTACCAAACTCCTCGCCGGTGTAGAACTTGCCGTCGTCATCGACCGGCATGCAGATGTCGGTGATGCCCTCCTTGAGGCAGGCAAAGTAGTCGTCGACGCCGTGGCCGGGCGAGTTGTGGACGATACCGGTACCGTCTTCGACACCGACGTAATCGGCCAGCAGCGCCACGCCCTCGACACCGTCGAAGATCGGCTGCTTGTAGTGGATGTGGTGGAAGGTCTCGGCGGGAACCACGTAGGGCTTGCCGTCGACCATGACCGGGGTGTACTCCCAGCCAAACTCCTCGCAGCACTTGGGAGCCAGGTCCTCGAGCATGACCTCGGCACGGCCGTCATGCTCAACAGCGACGTAAGCGGCGCCGGGCTTGAGGGAAACTGCCTGGTCGGAGGGGATGGTCCACGGGGTGGTCGTCCAGATGATAAAGTCGACCGGGCCGTCGAAGTTCTCGAGGCCGGCGGGCTTGGAGGTCATTTCAAAGCGCACGAAGATGGACGGGCTCGTCTCATCGGAGTACTCGATCTCGGCCTCGGCCAGCGCGGTGTGGCAGTGCTTGCACCAGTGAACCGGCTTGTGACCGCGATAGATCATGCCCTTATCGAACATGGCCTTGAAGACCTCGATGTCGGCGGCGTCGTGCTGGTGATAGAGCGTCAGGTAGGGGTTGTCCCAGTCGCCGAGCACGCCCAGGCGGCGGAAACCGGCCTTCTGGAGCTCGATGTTCTCGACAGCGAACTTGTTGCAGAGCTCACGGATCTTGGCCGTAGAGGTCTGGTTGAACTTCTCGGTGCCGAGCTTCTCCTCGACCTTATGCTCGATCGGCTGGCCATGGCAGTCCCAACCGGGGACATAGGGAACCTCATAGCCCTGCATCATCCAGTAACGGTTGATCATGTCCTTGGAGATCTTGTTCATGGCGTGGCCGATGTGGATCGGACCGTTGGCGTACGGAGGGCCGTCGTGCAGCACGAACTTCTTATGACCCTCGTTCTTCTTCAGAACCTGCTCGTAGACCTTGTTGTCCTGCCAGTCCTTGAGTCGCTTGGGCTCGGACTTGGAAAGACCGGCACGCATGGGAAAACCGGTCTTGGGCAGATTCATCGTCTGCTTGTACTCGTTTGCCACGGTACCCCTTTCATGTCGTGGGCGCGCACGCCCGTTGGGCACCAAAAAAGCGCCCGTCCCTACAAGCTGGGACGAAGCGCCACAAACGGGCTGTACGCCCGCAAAAGCTCTTCGCTTAACCACCCAGCTTAGATGCCCTCGCCCGCGTAATCGCGCGCTCGCATCCGTTACTCGGCTGGCCTGTATCGACGACCATCTCGGCGATGTCTACTAAGACGTGCCAGTATGGCGCGTCCGTTGGGACCGCAGCTCCGGGGTGATTTTCATCGGTCGCATGCACGGGCTCTCAGCGCTCCCCGCTCTCTGTAGCATGCGGACGGCCGACTACTCGTCCCCATCAACGCTTATGCGGAGTATGCTAGCACGTTCCGCGCCGGCGAAAAACCCTCAACACTGGTTTCATACGTAAGAAATTTCTCGCTATTACAGGCCTTCACTGGGAGCAAAATACCTGAAAGCACTTTAACTAACGAAAGAAGGCTGCTATGCGCACAATTGGAATGAGTGATTATACCGTCGGCGAGGACTGCTTTGATGAGCTGCCCGGAGCGCTGGCCGAATACGGAGCGACCAAGGTCGCGATCATCGGTGGCAAGCGAGCACTGGCTGCAGCGCTGCCGGGCATCGAGGCGGCACTTGAAGGCACCGATGTCGAGGTTCTTGAGACGCGCGTCTACGGCACCAACAGCACACGCGCCAATATCGCCAAGGTCGTGAACTCCCCCGCTTGCCAGCAGGCAGACGTGCTTATCGCCTGTGGCGGCGGCAAGGCACTCGACACCGTCAAGACGGCGGCCATCGAGCTCAAGAAGATCGTCTTTACCGTGCCGACGATTTGCTCTAACTGTTCCGCCGCGACCGCCATTGCCGTCGTCTACAACGACGATGGATCGCTCGAGGGCTATTCGTACCCCAACCGACCGGCGCACATCTTCATCAATCCCAAGATCATCGCCGAGGCTCCGGCGGAGTACTTCTGGGCCGGCGTGGGCGACGCCCTGTCCAAGCAGCCCGAGGTCGAGTACGCCACGAGCGCCGGCAACCTGGAGCACACCGCCGGTCTTGGCCTGGCGCTCGCCCACACCTGTTCCGAGCCACTGTTTACCTATGGCGTCCAGGGTCTTGAGGACGTGCGCCAGAACCTGTCGAGCGAGGCCGTCAAGCAGATCGCGCTCGACATCGTGGTCAACACGGGCTACGTGTCCAACCTGACCAACCAGAACGATTACTACTACAACTCGAGCGTGGCGCACGCGTTCTACAACGCCACCTGCAGCATTCCGCGTGAGGGCACCTACCTGCACGGCGAGGTCGTGAGTCTGGGCGTGCTGGTGCTGTTTGCCTACACGGGGGACACCGAGAACCTTGAGCGCTATGCTGCCTTTAACAAGCAGATGGGGCTGCCCGTGACGCTTGAGCAGGTCGGGCTTTCTGAGGCCGATATCCCTGCCCTGTGCGAGTACGCGCACGCCACCAACGAGTGGAAGCAGGGTAACCCCGAGCCCTTCACCGACGAGAAATTCGCCGCCGCCATCAAGGCCGCCGACGCCTACGGACACACCCTCTAGGCCTAGCTCAAAACCACCACAAGGGGACAGCACCCTTGTGGTGGTTTTTTATTGCTCCAGCATGCTGGGGTCGAACTCACTAGCCGGAATCACGCGATAACCGTGGCGGAGCAGTAGATCAACGAAGACGCCGTTGCCCGCCGTGAGGATGCCGCTGAATGTTCCGTCGTAGATGCGACCCGCGCCGCACGAGGGACTACGGTCCTGTAAGATGCACGCGGCGATCTCTTCCGGCCCGCCCGCCTGCTCGCACATGTCGAGTGCTCGTTGGGCACCCAGGCGAAACTCACGATCGACCGACAAGCCCTCACAGGAACGGACCTCGCCGTCCACGATCTCGGAGGGATCGCGCGGTGTGGGCAAGCCGCCAAAAACCTCGGGGCACACCAAGAGGACCTCGGTCCCCGTAAGCTCGCAAGCCTCAACCAGCTCGCGATGGTAATTGTCGAGCCCGTTATACTTGCAGCTCTCGCCCATTAAACAGGCGCTCACCACAATCTTCATATACATCCCTCCTTAGCAAAAACGCCCCATTTGAGACTTGCACTCAAATGGGGCGTCGATATTTACTGTCCCAAACGCAACGTTACTGCTGCTTGGGCATCAGCGGATTCTCGCGCGTGAGGAGGTTCATAAACTCCTCGCCCGTGATCGTCTCCTTCTTGTACAGATAACGAGCCAGCTCGTGGAGCTTAAACTTGTTCTCCTTCAGGATCTGCAGAGCGCGATCATGCGCGTCCTCGATCAGCTTGGCGACAATCGCGTCCACGCGCTCGGCCGTGCCGGGGGCGCAGGTGAGCGACGTGTCCTGGTTGAGGTACGCATTCTGGACAGTACCAAGTGCCATCATGCCAAACTCATCGGACATACCAAAGCGCGTCACCATGTTACGGGCGAGCTTGGTGGCCTGCTCGATATCGTTGGCGGCGCCGGTCGTCATCTCACCAAAGATGAGCTCCTCGGCAGCGCGACCGCCGCAGTAGACAGCGAGCTTGTCCAGCACCTCCTGGCGCGTAGTCAGGAAGCGCTCGTCCTCCTCGACCTGCATGGTGTAGCCCAGAGCGCCACTCGTGCGCGGCACGATGGTGATCTTGGTGACCGGCGCGGACCCCTTCTGACGGGCGGCAACGATGGCATGGCCGATCTCGTGGTAGGACACAACCTGCTTCTCGTGATCGGACAGCACCGTCGACTTGCGCTGCTGGCCGGCGATGACAACCTCCACCGACTCCTCAAAATCATCCTGGGTGGCGCGTTTGCGACCCTCGCGGACGGCGCGCAGGGCACCCTCGTTGATGATGTTTGCCAAGTCGGCACCCGAGGCACCGGGCGTGGCGCGGGCAATCGCAGTCAGGTCGATCGGCGGCTGCGTCTTCACGCTCTTGGCATGCAGCTCAAGGATGTTCTTGCGGCCGGTCAGGTCGGGCAGCTCAACGGGGATGCGGCGATCAAAACGACCGGGGCGCAGCAGAGCGGGATCGAGGCTGTCGGGACGGTTGGTGGCAGCGAGGACGACGATACCCTTGTGGTTATCGAAGCCGTCCATCTCGGTCAGCAGCTGGTTGAGCGTCTGCTCGCGCTCGTCGTTGCCGCTAAAGCCGCCGCCGTCACGCTTCTTACCGATCGTATCGATCTCGTCGATAAATACGATACACGGGGCCTTTTCCTTGGCCTGCTTAAACAGGTCGCGAACCTTAGCGGCGCCACGGCCGACGAACATCTCGACAAACTCAGAGCCCGAAATGCTAAAGAACGGCACGCCCGCCTCGCCGGCAACAGCTTTGGCAAGCAGGGTCTTACCGGTACCCGGAGGGCCAACAAGAAGAGCACCGCGCGGCAGCTTGGCGCCGATTTCCTCGTAGCGTTGCGGCTTCTCCAGAAAGTCGACGACCTCTTTGAGAGACTCCTTGGCCTCTTCCTGGCCAGCGACGTCCTTAAAGGTCACGCCCACATCCTTGGAAGCGATCACGCGAGCACCGGACTTGCCCAGTCCGCCGCCGCCAAAACCGCCGCCACCAAAGTTCATCGACGGGCCGTCATCGCCCATGGCCTTCTTCATGCGGCGATTGAGCCACCAGCCGATAAGGAAGAAAATCGCCATGGGAAGAATGAACGTGAGCAGGTAGTAGGTCATCAGACCCGAATTCTTATCGGGAACGACCGACTCAAGCGAGGCGCCAGATTCAAGCACGCGATCGGTAAAACCCGCATCATTCGGCACACCGGTCGTCTTGTAGGCGATGTTCTCGTCCTCACCCTTCTTGGTGTAATAAATCGTGTAATCGTCCGTGTTGTACTCGACCTTGTCGACGCTCTTCTTATCGAGCGCTTTGACAAACGTCGAATAATCGGTCTTCGTAATCTGCTGCGTGTGACCGATGTTGGGGAACAGAACGGTCGAGAGCACGAGGTAGACGACGAAGGCGATGAGCACGTAGAGGATCATATTCCGTCTACGTTTGTTGTCATCCATCTCCATCTGCTTGAACTCCATCTACTGGGGTTGATAATGCTATCTAGAATACCCAACCCGGACGGCGATAAACCGATGCCGGGCACGAAAGGACAGAGATGGCATCACTGGAAGTCGGCAAGGTTCAAATCTATACAGGCGACGGCAAGGGCAAGACGACGGCTGCGTTGGGGCTCGCCTTGCGCGCGACGGGCTATGGACTCGACGTGCTTATGCTGCAGTTTGCCAAGAAACTGCACTGCGCCGAGCATGATGCCGCGCCGCGCCTGGGGCTGCGTATTGTGCAGGCCGATCGCGACACGCCCGAGGCTTGCGCCGCACAGATCATGGAGCTCGCACGCGAGCAGATATCACAGGTCGACGTTCTGATTTTGGACGAACTCGGCGAGGCTATGCGGCGAGGTTTTGTGACGCGCGAGGATGTGGAGGGGCTGATTGCGCTGAAGCCCGCCACCACAGAGCTCGTGCTCACCGGACGCGGGCTGCTGCCCCTCGCGGACCTCGCCGACCTGGTCACCGAAATGCGCCCCATCAAACACTACTTCGACGAAGGCCTCCTAGCCCGCCAAGGCATCGAATACTAAATGACCCGAAAGTGACGGAGGAAAACAAATCATTTCGCCTTATCGCAGGGCCAATGATCCGTTTTCCTGCGTCCCCAATGGCTAGGCGATGGCGCGGCCTAGCCAGTTGCCGCTGTGGTGGTAGATGGTGAACATCGTGGCCGTGATGAGCCAGGTGACGGGGTAAACCAGCAGCAGGTGCTCAAGCGACGGATCGAACGGCATAATCGCAAACACCCAGATCACCCTGAGCACGACGGTGCCAAAAATCGTGAGCAACATGGGCTGCAAGCTCACACCGGCACCGCGAATGGAGCCCGACGCGTTTTCGATAATCGAGAAGATCGCGTAGAACGGCGCGATGAAATGAAGAATCGTCGTGGTGTACGACGATATCGAAGCATCGTCGACAAACAGACGCGACAACGGACCCGAGAACACCAGCAGCATGGCAGACAGGCCACCAATGAGCATAAACGACAGCACGAGCGACGTATGGTAGCCCTTGCGCATGCGCTCGTAGTTGCGCGCGCCAAAGTTCTGCGCCGAGAACGTGGTGATCGACACGCCAAGCGCCTCGGTGACCATCCAGACAATGCCATCCAGGCGACCCGAAAGACCCCACGCCGTGGTGACATCGGCACCAAACGAGTTGACCGACACCTGAATCAAAACGTTGGAAATCGAATACGCAGCAGACTGAAAGCCAAGCGGCAGGCCGCACGAGATCATGCTCTTACAAATGCCAGGATCAATACCGAGCTTGGACAGCGAAAGCCGCCACGCACCCGGTGCGTGCATCATACGCATCACGATCATCGTGGCGTTGGAGCAAATGGTCAGCGCCACCGCGATACCGCAGCCCAAAGCCTCCATATGCAGCACGGCAACAAAAATGATATCCAGTACCACGTTAACGAGGCAGCCGGAGGCAATGATCACGGCAGGTCCGCGCGTATCGCCCACGGCACGCAGCAGCGCGGTGCCCATATTGAGCAGCAGCGCCGCAACCATGGCGGCAAAGTAGCAACGAGCATAGGCAACGCCCTCGGCAAGAAGCTCATGCGGCGTATTCATCAAAACGAGCATGGGCTCAACGAACACTACGCCGAGAATGGAGAAGACGATACCGCCCACCAGCGCGAGCGTCATGGCCGTGTGGACCGAACGACTGAGTCGTTCATCATCGTGCTGGCCAAAATACTGACCGGTAATGACCGCGCAGCCGGCGCCGACGCCAACGCAAAAGCCAATGCAGAGCTCGGTGAGCACCATCGTGGCTTGAATGCCACCCAGCGCGAGCTTGCCGCCAAACTGGCCGACGATATACGTACCGATAAGCGTGTAAGCCTGTTGAAAAAACGAACTAAAGAAGATGGGGACGCACAGCGACAGCAGCTGTTGCCAAATGACACCCTGCGTTACATCGATAGCCGTAGATTTCTTAGCCACACGCCCTCCCCCGCCAACGTATGTTAAACAACAAAACGGCAATTTAAGACCAAAGCCAATACCAGCTTAGCACCGACCGGCGTCGACCGAAACACCCCGAATCAGAGCCCGGTGCGAACTATCTGCCTAGTGATACAAACCCGGCTGGTAGTGATACTCATTGCTCACGTGCGGGCACAGCTGCCAAAAAGCGACGGCACTCGCCGCGGCAACGTTGAGTGAATCGACCCCGTGCGCCATCGGAATGCGCACGGCTCGGTCGCAACCGGCAATGGTCCTGGCGCCCAAGCCGGCACCCTCGGTACCCATAAAGATCGCCAGACGGTCTATCTCCTGCAACACGGGATCGTCCAGCGACACCGAATCATCCGTCAGCGCCATCGCAGCGCACGAAAAACCGGCATGATGCAGCGACGCCAACCCGTCATGCGGCCACACGCGCGCCTCACTGCCAATACGCGTCCACGGCACCTGAAACACGGTGCCCATGCTCACACGAGCCGAGCGACGATACAGCGGATCGCAACACGTGGGGCTCACCAAAATGCCGTCGACATTGAGCGCGGCGGCCGAGCGGAAAATCGCGCCCACGTTCGTGTGGTCGACAATACCCTCGAGCACGCATACGCGCACCGGGCGCTCCCCCGCCGCCTCGACGACGCCGCCCAAGAACTCATCAACCGGAATCTGTCGCGGGCGACGGAACGCCGCCAGCGCGCCGCGCGTCACGTTAAAGCCCGTCAACTGCTCCATGAGCTCCATGGAGGCCACAAACACAGGAACCGGACCCGCGCCTTCGCGCACGACCAGACGCTCAAACAGCGGCATCATCTGGTCGAGCCAGCGTTCGCCCAAAAGAAAGCTCACCGGCTGGTATCCGGCACGCACCGCGCGCTCGATAACCTTGGCGCTCTCGGCGATAAAGATGCCCTTTTGCGGCTCCAGCACGCAGCGCAGCTCGCGCTCGGTCAGTCGCACGTAGGCATCGAGCCGCTCGTCCTCGAGCGAATCGATTCGCAGAACCTCAACGGCATCAGTCATAGCAGCCAGCCCGCACCCTTCTGTACAGCACATCTATACCAAACGAGGCGACGCTAAGCGCCGCCCCATGCATTCAATCAACCCGATGATACCGTGCACGCCAGACGATTTACGCCTCAACGCGACGATACGTCACGAACTCATAATCGACGCCCTCGTCGCCCTCGCCCAAGGCAATCGTGGCAACACCGCCACGCCGCGCAATCTCCCACGCGGGATCGGCGTCCAAGTCGGGAAAGTACGTGTCCACGGCATGGGTGCAATGGTTGTGCGTGACCTCGGCCTCGGCGCAATACGGCAAAAACTGCCGATACACCTCGCCGCCGCCGATCACCCAGGCAACAGACTCATCGGCAACCGCGGCGAGCGCTTCGTCAACGCTATGCACCACGTCAACGCCCTCGGGTGCAAAGTCCTCATCGCGCGTGAGCACGATATTGCGACGGTTCTTGAGCGGACGTCCGCCGGGAAAACTCAGCAGCGTCTTGCGCCCCATAATGACCGGACACCCCTTGGTACACGCCACAAAATGGCGCATATCGGCGCGATTGGAGACGACCATGTCGCCCTCGCAACCAATACCCCAGTCATCGCACACGGCGACAATAGCAGAAAGCTTACACGTCATGCGCGTCACCTACACCGCAATGGGGATATTCTTAACCTGCGGACCGTGCTCATAGCCCTCAACGATCAGGTCATCGGTCGTAAACGCGTAGAAATCATGCACATCGGGGTTAAGCGTTACCTTGGGAGCCGCAAACTGCGGACGCTCGATAAGCTCGCGGACGATATCGACATGACGGTCGTAGATATGGGCGTCGGCGATCACGTGCAGCAGCTCGCCGGGAATCATATCGACGGACTGCGCGACCATCATCAGCAAAATGGCATACTGGCACACGTTCCAGTTGTTCGCGGCCAAAATGTCCTGGCTGCGCTGATTGAGAATCATGTTGAGCGTCGGTTTGTCATCCTGAGGGCGCTGCGTCACGTTATACGTCACGCTGTAGGCGCACGGATACAGGTGCATCTCGGACAGGTCGCTAAACACATAGGTGTTCGTCATAATGCGGCGGCTGTACGGCGTGTGCTTAAGGTCGTACAGCACGCGGTCCATCTGGTCAAAGTCGCCCTCGGCATAATGGCTCTTCTGCCCAATCTGATACCCGTAGGCCTTGCCGATGGAGCCGGTCTCGTCAGCCCACTCATCCCAAATATGGCTGTTAAGGTCATGCACGTTATTGGACTTCTTCTGATAGATCCACAGGATCTCGTCCATAGCAGATTTGAGGGCCGTACGACGCAGGGTGAGCGCGGGGAACTCCTCACGCAAGTCGTAGCGTGCCGTAACGCCAAAGTTTTTAATGGTATAGGCAGGGGTGCCGTCCTCCCACACCGGGCGGACCTTTTGGCCCTCGGTGGTGGTGCCATGGTCCAAGATATCGCGACACATGGTTACAAACTGTTGATCAGCCTTGCTCATTGACCCTCCTGTCAGTCGCCTATAAGCGAGATTCATTGTAGCCCAGGCGCACGCGGCCCCACAGCCCAAACATAAGCCCTCATTTTCTGACATATGCCAGAAATTCCTTGCGCAAATCCGTGCGTTCGCTATTCTATTGTTGACATATGTCAGATAAGGAGAACGTATGGCAGGAAGACGCGAAAAATTGCGCCGCGTCGGGATCATCCCCGAATATCGCGGTTTTACCCCCGATGGCCTGGCGAGCGGCGATGCCATCGAGATGACGGTCGACGAACTCGAGGTCCTGCGCCTTTGCGACCTGGAAGGCCTCAATCAGGAGGAAGTCGCCCAGCGCATGGGCATTGCCCGCGCCACAGTGGCGGCAATCTGCAGCCGCGCGCATCGCAAGGTGGCAAACGCGCTGGTCAATGGACGGGCGATCGTCATCGAAGGCGGCAACATCGCGTACTCCCCCATCACCACGACAACGGCCGCATGGCCAGCAAAGGAGGTCGACGCCATGAGGGTGGCAACGACGTACGACAACGGCAACATTTTTATGCACTTTGGCCGCAGCGAGCAGTTCAAGATCTATGACATCCAGGATGGCAAGGTACTCAACGAGCAGGTCGTAGGCACCGGTGGCACCGGCCACGGCGCCTTGGCGGGCCTGCTCGCCAACGGTGGCGTTGACACGCTCATCTGCGGCGGCATCGGAGGCGGAGCTATCAATGCACTCGCCCAGGCCGGTATCACGGTCTATGCAGGTGCCCAGGGCAACTGCGACGCCTGCGTCGAGGCCCTCATTGCCGGCACGCTCGCGCAGACCGGCGAAGCCACCTGCGACTGCCACGGACACAACCACGAGCACGCCCATGACCACGGCGAGTCCTGCGGCTGCCACGGCCATCACGACCATGATGGACGCGAGGGCTGCGGCTGCCACTAACGTCAAATGCCCTAGCGCCAGCAAACTTCCACACGTGCAACAACTCATGAACGAACGGCGAAGGCCGCCTGGAGCACCATCCAGGCGGCCTTCGTCATACACGACTCAACCAGTCGTTACTTCTTATTGCGCATCTGCGCTTCCATTTGACGCAGCAGGTCCATATCGGACTTGGGGCCGCCCGTTCCCAGGCCACCCATACCGCCCAGACCCATGGCATCTAGGCCGGGAATATTGGGCATGCGCATCTTTTTGCCCTTCTTGCCCTTTTTGCCCTTCTTGCCGCCGGCCTGCGCCTGATTGGCCATCGTGCGCATGCGGCCCATCATCTTATTCATCTCGCCCCACTGCTTCATAAGGCTGTTGACCTCGGTGGGGGTCACGCCGGCGCCCTTGGCGATACGGGCGCGACGCTGGCCGTTGATGATGGAAGGACGCAGGCGCTCCTCCTTGGTCATCGACATGATGATGGCCTCGTTCTTGTCGAAGATGCCCTCGTCCAGGTTACCGCCCATCTGGTTGAGCGCACGCTGGCCGCCGGGGAGCATGCCCAGGATGCCCTTCATGCCACCCATCTTCTTGACAGCCTTCATCTGCTCGAGCATGTCGTTCATGGTAAAGCCCTCGCGCAGCATGCGCTCGGCAGCCTCGAGCTGCTTAGCGTCAGCCGCCTCCTGGGCCTTCTCAATGATGCCGACGACATCGCCCATGCCCAAGATGCGCTTGGCCATGCGGTCCGGGTAAAACGGCTCCAGCGAATCGGGCTTCTCGCCCATGCTCACGAACTTGATGGGCTTGCCGGTCACCTGGCGCACCGAAAGCGCGCCGCCGCCACGGGCGTCGCCGTCAAGCTTGGAGATGATCACGCCGTCAAAGTCGGTGCGCTCGGCAAACGTCGAGACGACGTTGACGATATCCTGGCCGGTCATTGCATCGACGACCATCAGCACCTGATCGGGCTTGACGGCCTTCTTGATGTCCACGGCCTCCTGCATCATCTGCTCGTCGATCTGCAGGCGACCGGCGGTATCGACGATGACCACGTCGCGCAGGTGGTCGACGGCCTCCTGGATGGCGCCCTTGGCGATGTCGACCGGGTGCGCGCCGTCACCGCGGAAGACCGGCACGCCGATCTCTCCACCGAGCGTGGCCAGCTGGTCGGCAGCGGCGGGGCGGTAGACGTCGCACGCGGCGAGCAGCGGCGATCGGCCCTGCTTCTTGAGCAGGTAGGCCAGCTTTACGGCTGCCGTGGTCTTACCGGAGCCCTGCAGGCCCACGAGCATGATGACGTTGGGAATGCGGTTACTAAAGACGAGCTTGCTCTCGGTAGAACCGAGCATCTCGGTGAGCTCGTCGAGCACGATCTTGACGACGTTTTGCGCCGGCGACAGCGACTCCATGACCTCGGCGGTCATGCAGCGTTCCTTGGTCTTGGCGACAAACTCCTTAACGACCTTGAAGTTAACGTCGGCCTCGAGCAGCGCCATACGGATGTCGCGCATGGCCGAGGTGATATCTGCCTCGGTCAGCTTACCCTTGCCGCGCAGACGGTCAAATGTGTCGTTGAGGCGATCGCTCAGAGAATCAAACACTAGTCACTCCTTAGTTGGACTCGCCCACCAGGGCGCGGCAGAAATCTTTGGCATTAAACTCCTGCAGGTCATCGACCTGCTCGCCCACGCCGATGCGCAGGATGGGAAGCTTAAGCTTCTCGGCCACGGCCATGGCGATACCGCCTTTTGCCGTGCCGTCGAGCTTCGTCATGATAATACCGTCCAGGCCCAGAGCCTCGTTAAACTCGAGCGCCTGGTTCAGGCCGTTTTGGCCGGTGGCGGCATCGATCACGAGCACGACTGAGACGGGCATGGGGCCGGCGGCCATATTGGCGGCGCGCTTACGCGTCACGTTAACCACCTTGGCAAGCTCGCGCATGAGCTCGGGGCTCGTGTGTAGACGACCGGCGGTGTCGATAAGCACCAAATCGCTGCCGCGCTTGTCGGCCTCGTCGAGCACGTCGTAGCAAACACTTGCCGGGTCGGAGCCGCGGTCGCGCTTGATGACGGGCACGCCGGCGCGCTGGCCCCACACATCGAGCTGCTCAATGGCAGCGGCGCGGAAGGTATCGGCCGAACCGATCACGACGTTCTTGCCGCGGGCGGCCATGGCGCTCGCGATCTTGCCGACCGTCGTGGTCTTGCCGGCACCGTTGATGCCCACAAACAGCACGCAGCTCGGCGTATCGGAGAACGGATCGCGCTCGATGGGCACAAAGTGCTGCTCAAGCTGCTCGGCTAGGGCGCGACGGAGTTGCGGGGCGGTCTTGAGGTTCTTCTTGGCCGCGGCATCGCGCAGGTCATCGGAGACCTTGATGGCGACCTCAGCACCCATGTCACCCATGACGAGCGTGTCCTCAAGGTCCTCCCAAAAATCTTCGTCAACCTCGCCGCCAAAGTAGAAGACCTCGTTGAGGGCCTCGCGGCTGCGCTCGAGTCCGCGCGAGAGAGCGTCAAAGAATCCCATTATGCATTCACGACCTTTCCGGTTTCGCGATCGAGTTTTTGCGAGACGACGCGACTGACGCCGTCAGCTTGCATCGAGACGCCGTAGAGAACGTCAGCATCCTCCATAGTACGGCGCTGATGCGAAATGACCAAGAGCTGCGTATCGGAACGCAATACATCAAGGGCACCGATGAGCTTGGACAAGTTGGCGTCGTCGAGCGCCGCCTCGACCTCGTCCAGCACATAGAACGGCACCGTACGCGTGCGGTACACGGCAAAGAGCAGGGCGAGCGCCGTCAGGCTCTTCTCACCACCCGACATGAGCATCATCTTGGTGATACGCTTGCCGCGCGGCTGCGCCACGACCTCGATGCCCGTATCAGCCGGATGCTCGGGGTCAGTCATCTCCAGATGAGCCTGGCCTCCCGGGAAGAGCATGGCGAAGATCTCGCGGAAGTTCGCATCGACCTTCTCGAAGGTTACCAGGAACGCCTTGCGCATCTTACGGTCGATAGCCACGGTGATCTTGGTGAGCGCCTTGCGCGCGCTCTCCAGATCGGCCAGCTGCTCCTCGATGTAATCGGCGCGGCGCTTGAGCTGCTCGTACTCTTCCATGGCAACCTGGTTCACAGGGCCCAGGTTGTTGATTTGGCGAACGAGCTGGTTGAGCTCACGCTCGGCAGCGTCACGGTCGGTGGGCGCGGGAAGCATGAGCGCTTCCTCGAGTACCGTGGTGCCATCGGCGGTGATGGCCTTGATGGCTGCCTCCACCTGCACCTCGAGCTTGCCGCGTGCGACCTTGAACTCGTTTTGCGTCGCGGTGGCGGTATCAACCTTATCTTTGGCGCGAGCGACTTCGGCCTTGGCGTCCTCGATGGTCTTCTTGAGCGAGGCGGAGTCTGCCTCCTCGAGCGAAGCCTGGTCACGAAGGCGCGCGGCCCAGTCCGAGGCGCGCTCCAGCAGGGCCGAGTAGCGCTCGTGCATGGGATCGACGCGCAGTCGCAGCAGCTCAAGCGAGCGCGAAGCCTGGCGCGTTCCGCGGATACGGCGGTCGATACCTTCCAGACGATGCTCCAGATCGGGAACGCGGCCCTTCAGCGAACGCAGGCGCTCACTCGTCTGGGCCAGACGCACCTTGGCATCGGCGAGCTTGCCGGCGGCCTCGGAATCGTCACGACGCACACGGTCGAGCTCGTCGTTGGCCTCGGCAATCTGGAGACCTAGGTCACTCGCCTGCGCACGGGCCTCGTCACGCGAGCGAGTAAGTTCATCCACGCGTGGACGAGCGGCACGAACGGCCTCAGCGGCCTGCTCACGGCGCTTGGAAATGCGAACGCGCTCGACCTCGGCGTTGTTGGCGCTTTGCTCAAGGCGGCCGATCTCGGACAGCAGCGAGCGACGCTCGCCCTCAAGGCGGGCAATCTCGCCGGCGGCATCGCCCTCGGCGGCACGGGCCTCCTCGACGGCGGCGTTGGCCTCAATGACTTGGTCCGAAGCATGCTCAAAGATGGCAGCCAGATCGGGCTCCAGGCCCTCGAGCTCACGGATGCGGCGCTTGCGCTCCAAGGCACCCGAAGCCTCGCCGGCATCGAGCCCCACGCGCACCAGGCCGCCACAGCACACGCGGGCGCCATCCGGGGTCACATAGGTCACACCGTCAACGACAGGCGCAGCCAGCGCAGCAGCCAAGTCATCGACCACGTAATAGCCGCCGAGCAGCACCTCGACAATCGGACCATAACCAGCGCGCACAGACAGACGATCGACCAGACGAGAGCCGGCAGCGCCCTTGGCAGCAGCACCGCCGCTCACGCCACGCGCCACCAGCAGCGCCTCGCCCGAGGCCTTCTTCTGGTCCAGGGCGGCACGCCCGGCGCGCTCGAGCGCGTCTGCGTCATCAAACAACAGGGCATCGATGTCGCCGGCAAGCAGCTGCTCGACCAGGCCCTCAAGCTCACGAGGGGCCTCGAGCACATCGCCCAGGCGACCCGTTACGTCATCGCCCAATGCCCCGACCAGACGGCTCACCAACGGCGAGCTGTCGGCCATGCGGGCATCGAGTTTCTTTTGGCTGGCAAGCTCCGAGCGCACCTCGGACAGCTTGTTGCGCGCCTCGCTCTCGCGGGCACGCAGGTCCTTGAGGGCCGCACGGGCGACCTCGGTGGCCTCACGCGCGTCGACCTGAGCCTGGCGGGACTGATCAAGTGCGCCGTCAAGCTCCTCAGCGCGCCCGCGACGGCTCTCGAGCGAGGCCGTGACCTCCTCGAGCTGCTCGTCAATCTGCTCCAGACGCGAGGCGTACATGTTGTCCTCGACCTCGGCGTTGCTCAGCGAGTCCTTCACCTTGGCGAGCTCGAGCGCGGCGTTATCGGCCACACGCTGCACATCGCGCTGCTCGCGTGTGAACTGCGAAATCTGATTGTCGAGTGCCACGCGACGCTCGTGGAGCGCAGCGGCGGCAGGTCCGGCGGCGTCAACGTCCTCCTGGGCCTGCATATGCGCACCGGTCACTTCCTCGAGCTGGGCGCGCGCGTCCTCAAGCTCCTCGACCACGCGACGGCGCTGATGTTCAGAACCCGAGATCTGCCCGCGCATGTCGGACAGGCGCGATACCATGTTGTGGCCCTTTTCCTCGAGCAGGCGCATATCGGAGTTAATGCGGCCGACCACATCTTGCATATGGCGGCGCTGCTCGCCCAGGTCGCCCACAAACAGGCCCTTTTCCTCGAGCATGACCTGAAGCTTCTCGAGCTCGCGTTCTTTCTCGCCCAGACGGTACTGTGCAAGCTCAAGCTCGGCCGCACCCTCCTTGGAGCGGCTCTCCAGGTCGTTCCACTGCGACTGCAGAGAACGCAGCTCGTCGACGGCCAGCATCTGCGTAAGCTCGTTTGCGCGCGAGGACAGCTCCTTGTACTTGCGCGCGCGATCGACCTGACGCTCCAGCGGGCGCAGCTGACGGGCGATTTCCTTATTGATGTCGCGGGCACGGGTCAGGTGCTCATCCATCGACTTGATCTTTTTAAGCGCACGCTCCTTGCGGCGCTTGTGCTTGGAGATACCGGCGGCTTCCTCGATGAGGGCGCGGCGCTCCTCGGGGCGGCTCTGCAAAATGGCGTCGAGCTTGCCCTGGCTGATGATGGAATGCGTATCCTTGCCCAGGCCCGAATCGTGCAGGATGTCCTGAATGTCCATCAGGCGGCACGGACTCGAGTTGATGAGGTACTCGCTCTCGCCCGAGCGATACATGCGACGGGTGATGGCAACTTCGTCAAAGTCGACGGGCAGCATATGGTCCGAATTATCGAGCACCAGCGTGACCTCGGCCACACCCACCGGCTTGCGCGCCGACGAGCCCGAGAAGATGACGTCCTCCATGGCCTGGCCGCGCAGCTGCTTGGCGCTCTGCTCGCCCAGGACCCACAGGATGGAGTCGGAGATGTTCGATTTTCCCGAGCCGTTGGGACCGACGATGACGGTCAGGCCCGGCTCAAACGTCATATGGGCGCGGTCGGCAAACGACTTGAACCCTTTGAGCGTGAGGGACTTGAGATACACGGTTCCTCGCTTAAACAGGCTTCTTGTTGAGAATCACGCCGTTGGTGGTATAGCCCATGCGGTCGAGCGCCTCGAGCGCAGCGGCTCCCTCGGCCTCCTTCTTGGAGGAGCCAGTGCCGCGGCCTTGACGAATACCGTCGATGAGCACCACAGCGGTAAAGGTGGGCGCATGCGCGGGGCCCTCGGAGCCGACCAGCTTATACGCGGGAGGCTCGTGGCCGTCGGCCTGCACGCACTCCTGCAAAAACGACTTGGGGTTCGCAGGATACTCGGCACGCTCGGAAGCCAGGTGCGGCTTAAGCGTACGGTGAATGAACTCCGCCGCGGCATCCCAGCCGGCATCCAGGTATAGCGCGCCCACGAGCGACTCATAGACGTTCTCGAGCGCCGAATGCAGGCCGCGTGCGCCCGTTCCGGTCTCGGAGGCACCAAAGATGATGATGTCGTCGATACCCAGCTCGTGGGACACTTCCGACAACGTGGCGCCCGAGACGAGCGACACCTTCAAGCGGGTGAGCTTGCCCTCGTCAAACTCGGGATAGGACTCAAAGAGCGAACGGGCGACGACGGCGCCCAAAATGGAATCGCCCAAAAACTCCAGGCGCTCGTAGCTTGCCGAGACTGGCTGGCCTTCGACAGCCGAAGGATGCGTGAGGGCGGCGCGCAGCAGCACCTTGTCATTGAACTCGTGGCCCAGAATCTCCTGGGCGCGCGTAAGTCGTTCGGATAAAGCCAAGACTTAGGCCTCCTTGGCAGCTTCGATAGCGTCGACGGCGTCGGCGACAGAGTTGAGCGAGAGCAGGGTCTCATCATCGATCTCGAGATCGAACTCATCCTCGATAGCCGTAACCAGCTGCAGGCGCTCGAGTGAGTTGGCATCGAGGTCGTCAAAGGTGGTCTCCTCGCTAATTTCGGCAACATCGACGCCCAGAACGTCAGCAGTGACCTCGGCGATCTTGTCGAAGATTTCGGAGCGGTCCATAGCGCTTCCTCTCATAGTGCATGAATACCAAAAGAATGGTACCGCCCGGGCGGTACCAAGACACGGTTCTGATTCTACCCCACGACGCACGCCCCGAGGCGCATAACGCCGCTGTTATAAAACGATGCCGTCCATGGAGTTGGCGACGTTCTCGACCAGTCCGGCACGAACGGCCTCAGCCGCGGCGAGCGTGCCGTTTTTGACGGCCTCGACCGATGTGGCGCCGTGGCCGATCAAGACCACACCGCGCAGACCCAGCAGGATGGCGCCGCCCTTGGCATCGCCAGAGAGCTTGGCCTTAATCTCGCGCATCTGCTTTTTGATGAGCAGCGCGGCGATTTTGGTGCCGAGTGAGGACATAAAGGCGCCCTTGAGCTCCTGCAGCAAAAACTTGGCAGCGCCCTCGGTAGCTTTGAGAGCGATATTGCCCGACATGCCGTCGGCAACAACGACATCGAAATTGCCCGAGGTGAGGTCGGTACCTTCGCAGTTGCCCACAAAGCCCGGAACTGCGGCCTTCATAGCGGGGAAACAGGCCTTGGTAAAGTTGGAACCCTTCTCGTCCTCGGTGCCATTTGCGAGCAGGCCCACGCGGGGATGTTCAATGCCCAAGACGACACGTGCATAGGCGCTGCCCATCTGCGCAAAGCGCACCATATCGTCGACCTCGACATCGGGGTTGGCACCCATGTCGCACAGCACCGTCAGACCGCCGGCACGATTGGGCAGCGCATTGGTCAGGCACGGACGCACCGGCTGCTTCTTACCCTCGGCCATATATCTAAACGGCGTGACGTAGGCGGTAGCGGCAGCCGTCATGGCGCCGGTAGAGCCGGCGGAGAAGAACGAGTCCGCGTTGCCCTTCTTAATGGCGCGGCAAGAAAGCACAATCGACGACTTACGCTTGGTCATCACGGCGCGAATGGGATCGTCGTCCATGGCGATAACGTCGGGTGCCTCCAGGGCCTCGACGCGCGCATGGGAGGCGGCAAAGGGATTGACGATTTCGGCGGGACCGGCAGCCAGGACCTCAATATCCTGATCAGCTGCCAGGGCAGCCTCAATACCGTCGAGGACAACCTGCGGCTTCTCGTCTCCACCCACAACGTCTACACAAACGCGAACGTTACTCATATACATGCTCCTTATACAAAAATGGCCGACTCAATGAGCCGGCCATTGTGGTTCCAGTTGGAACGGCATCGTATCCAGAGTATACCGTTACTCGGTAACGATAACCTCGCGGTCCTTGTAGAAACCGCAGCTAGGGCACACGTGGTGCGGGAGCTTAACAGCGCCGCAACGGGGGCACGTGGACTGAGCCGCAGCCGAGATCTTCATGTTGGCGGAACGGCGGGTGTGAGTGCGGATACGACCCTGCTTTTGTTTAGGTACGGGCATAGTGACCTTCCTTATGAACTATCCAGTGTGGCGATTACGCGCAAGTAGCGATACTACCACAGTTTTACTCGTCAAGCTTGAGATTCTTCAATGCTGCAAATGGATTTTCCGTGGCTTCGGCCCATTCGGCCTCGGCTTTGGCGGCACAATCGCATTGCTCCACGTTGAGATTGGCACCGCAGACGGGACAAAGACCGCGGCAATCGGGCTTGCAGAGCACCACAAACGGCGTGTCCATGACAACGGCGTCGTTGATGGGCTCGCCCAAATCGACGATGCGATCCTCGCCCAGAAGCTCGTAGCCGTCTTCGTAGGCCTCGGGGTCCTCGGGCTCATGGAAGAGATAGAACTCCTCGATCTCGCCGGCAATGTCAAACGAGGCAGGCTCAAGGCAACGGTCGCACTCGCCTGTGGCGTGCGCGCGAACCATGCCGGTAAGCAGAACACCGGTGCCGGCATTGGTAAAGACCACGTCGTAGTCGATACCGTCCTGCAGCTGGTACTCCTTCTCGCCCACCGTGTAGGCGGCGACATCGACCTTGCCGGTCAGCGGATACGAGTCTCCGGGAAACTCGAGCTGCTCAGAAAGATCGACGGTAACGCTCGGGAACTCAGCCATTACCACTGACCATTCTGCTGGGCGGCTCCCTCGTTGAGCTGCTGGCGGCAACGGGTAACGGTGCCGGTCAGGCTCTTGAGGTTCTCCTCGAGGTGCGTAAAGACCTGCTCGGCGTAATCCTCGGCAGCATAACGCGTCTCGCGCTCATACTGCTGTGCACGGTCGCGGATATCGTCGGCCTGTTGCTGCGCTAGGCGGACAATTTCCTGCTCACCGGCAATGGTGAGGGCCTGCTGCTGAGCGTCGGCGATGATGGAATCGGCCTGAGCGGCGGCGGAAGCCATAAGCTCCTCGCGCTCTTTGAGGATACGGCGGGACTTCTGCCATTCCTCGGGATAGCTCATGCGGATCTCATCGAGGATGTTAAAGAAGACGTCGGCATCGATGACCTTCATCTGGGCGTTCTTGCCGAACGGCGTCTTAGCCTCTTGGATGAGCCCCTCGAGCTCGTCGACAAGGCTCACGATCCTGTCGCCAGGAAAATTCTCGCCCGGCATCCGGTCTCCTTTCATAGGTAACATATCATCGTGCTAGTTTACCACATGCCACCTGGCAATAAAAAACGTCACGAAAAGCGATGTTTAAGCGCCTCGACCACATTAGCCGGCACAAACGTCGAAACATCGCTACCGAGCGAGGCGATCTGGCGTACCACCGAGCTCGAGATGTAGCCATACTGCGGAGCACTCATGACAAAGATGGACTCGAGCTCGTTATCCAAGCGGTAGTTGAGATCGGCTTGCTGCAGCTCATACTCAAAGTCGGTCATGGCGCGCAGGCCCTTGACCACGGCACCAGCGCCCTGCTCGCGAGCAAAGTCGACGAGCAGCCCAGTAAAGGGCAGGACCTCGACGCCATCAATATCACCGAGTGCCTCACGGGCCAGCGCCACGCGTTCATCGAGCGTAAAAGTAGTGCCCACGCCGTTTTTGCCCTGCGACTCGGCAACGGCCACGATCACACTGGGAAAGATGCGGCGGGCGCGGCGGATAACGTCGATATGGCCAAACGTGATGGGATCGAAGGTACCCGGAACGATGACGCGGTTAATGGTGTCACTCATGGGCATCCTCCTGAAACGTCGTGCCGTCGCTGTCATCGGCATCGGTGGCGATATCGTCATCCTCGCCCACGCCGACCCAACGGAGCAGGTCGACCGAGGTGATGCCATAGCGTTTCTCACGCACGGTTACAAAGCCGGCAGGATGTGCACCCGCGTCCGCGGCAGCATGCTCAAACAGAGCATAGGCGCCCGGGGTGAGCAGACCCTGATGGGCCAGGTTCTGCAGCAGCTCATCGACCGGCTTGGCACCAAAAGCATAGGGCGGGTCGAGCAAGACCAGATCGAAGGGGCCGCCCGGCACGCGGCCGCGTGAAGCGCTCGCAAGGACATCGCCCGTCACAACACGCCAACGCGCGTGATCGCAACAGAGCGACTCGATATTCTTGGTAATGAGCCTCGCGGCATTGCGATCGATCTCGAACGTCGTGAGCGAACGGGTGCCCCGCGAGAGCATCTCGATGCCTAGGGCACCGGAGCCGCCAAAGGCATCCAGTACGCGGACCTCGTCCAAATCAAAGTCGAAGGCCGATAGGACCATGGATGCACACGCCTCGCGCACGCGGTCGGTCGTCGGACGCGTAACATCGCGACCGCGCGGTTCTTCGATCTTGCGACCGCGCCATTCACCGCCGATGATTCTCATCCTCCGCTGACCTCCTTAAAAATATGTCGATATCGCCTGGCAACCGCATCGCGCAGGGGACGCGTCGCCACAGAGTCAAGATCGCTAGCATACCGCAAGAGCTCGACCGCGTCCAAATGCGCCCACTCGATGAGCTCCTCGTCGGCATCAAGGTCGACAAAACGCAGGGTCACGCCACCATGCTGACGGTAACCCAAGATTTCGCCCTCGTGGCGAAGGCGCAGGTCCATCTGTGCGAGCGTAAAGCCATCTGCAGTCTTCTCGAGCGACTGCAGGCGATCTTGTGCCGCCGATGCACCGCCGTTGCCCTTGGAGTGCGTCATTACCAGGCATGTGCCCGCCACGCCGCCACGGCCCACACGACCGCGAAGCTGATGCAGGGCGGCCAAACCAAAGCGCTCGCCGTTCTCGATGACCATGACGGTGGCGTTGGGCACGTCGACGCCCACCTCGACCACGGTGGTCGAAACGAGCACGTCAATCTCACCGCGTTTAAAGGCGTCGATCACGCGATCCTTCTCCCCCGCCCGCATGCGGCCGTGGAGACGTTCGATAGTTAGGCCCGGCAGCGCCAGGCGCAGGCGGTCGAGCTCGGTCGCCGTATCGTGCAGCGGCACGGGGACGGTCACACGGCCCTCGTCGTCGCGGGCGATACCGGGCACATCCTCGAGCTCGTCGGCCGAGTCACTCGGCTCCACAAGCGGACAGATCACGTAGGCCTGCTGACCCTTCTCGTGCGCCTCGCGGATGGCACCATAGGCCAGGTCGCGACTCGACTCGGTGAGAACGCGCGTCGTCACGCCGGCACCCGGGACGGGACGATGGCGAATGATGCTCGTGTCCAGGTCGCCGTAAACCGAGAGCGCCAGTGTGCGCGGGATGGGCGTCGCCGTCATGACGAGCAGGTCCGCGCCGGGACCCTTCGCGCGCAATGCGTTGCGCTGGCCCACGCCAAAGCGGTGCTGTTCGTCGATGACCACGAGTGACAGGTGCTTAAAATTCACGTCTTCGGAAAGCACGGCATGCGTACCAAAGAGCACGTCAAGCTTGCCCGATTCCAGCTGCACATGGATGCGCTCGCGCTCCGCCGCCGGCGTGGCGCCCGTCAGGAGTGCCCAGGATATGCCGGCCTGAGAGAGCAAAGGGCCGGTCTTATCGGCATACTGACGAGCCAGCACGCCCGTAGGCGCCATGACGCAGGCCTGGGTGCCGCTATCGACGGCTACGGCCAACGCACAGGCGGCAACGGCCGTCTTGCCGGTACCGACGTCGCCCAGCAGCAGACGGTTCATGACGCGCGTATCATCGCACATATCGTGCAAAATATCCTGGAATGCGGCCTCCTGCTCGTCGCTCAGCGAAAACGGCAGGGCCTGCTTGAGAGCAGCAAGGTGCTCGCCCGCGATGTGGGCGCAGGGAACCACCTCGACCAAGCCGCCGTCATTGCGCAGACGCAGCGCGAGCTGCAGGTACAGGCACTCCTCATAGGCCAAACGGCGGCGCGCAATGTCGCGCTCGGCCATACTCGAGGGAAAGTGAATCGAACGAAGCGCACGGGCACTGCTCATGAGTTTGCGCTTTGCGCGCAGCGGAGCCGGGATGGGATCAAAGGGATTGCCAACGAGTTCAAGAGCACCGCTCACGATGCGGCGCATCCATGCCTGGCTCACCCCATCGCTCACATAATGGACCGGCAAAATGGTACCCGCGGCACGACCACCCTCAAGCTTTTCAAAATGCGGTGAGGCCATCTGCTTAAAGCCGTAGGCAAACTCGACCTTGCCCATCACGGCCAGGCGGTCGCCCCGCTTAAGCTGCTGGGCAATCCAGGGCTGGCGGAAAAAGGCGACCTGCAGCACGCCCGTGTCATCAACGAGCGATACCTCGGTCACCTGCATGCGCGGACGAGGCTGCTTTTGAACAATGCGATCGACCGTGGCAATGATGGTGCACACGGTACCGATGGGCGCCATCTCGATAGACCATGAGCGGGTAAAATCCAGATATCGATGCGGGATATGAAGAAGGAGGTCCCCCACCGTCCGAATTCCCAGACGGCGAAGGGCCTCCTCACGTTTACCCGAAACATATTTGAGTCGCGCGATATCCTCGCCGAGCGCATTGCTCTGGGCAAAGCGCTCCGAGACGCGCGGCACGGAGCATAGCTCGGACATGTTCAGATGCCTACTCGATCGAGAAGATCACGGGATAGAGCGGCTGCTCGCCACGGTGGGCATCAATCTCCAGGTCGGGCTGAGCTTCCTCGATGGCGTCGACGATCTCCTGGAAGGCCTCGTCGGACAGTTCCTCGCCGGCCAGAATCGTCAGCGCGTCGCCCTCCTCTTCCTCCTGCATACGGTTGATGCAGTCGAGGGTGACCTGTTTCACATCGGAGCCAACTACGTCGATGGAACCGGCGATGATACCCATGACGTCACCGGAGTGAATCGGAGAGCCGTCCGAGGCGCTGGAGTCGCGCACGGCGCGGGTGACCTCGCCATCGCGGACCTCGCTGATGGCGTCGACCATAGCGGCGACGGCGTCCTCGAGCTCGGAATCGGGCAGGACGGCGAACAGTGCGGAGAACGCCTGGGGAACGGTCTTAGTGGGAACGACGGCGACCTTTTTATCGGTGCAGGCAGAGGCAGCGGCCTCGGCAGCCATGCGGATGTTGCCGTTGTTGGGCAGGATGATGACCGAGGTCGCGTTGACCTGGTCGACGGCGCCCAGCAGGTCGGCGGTCGAGGGGTTCATGGTCTGGCCACCCGAGACGATCACGTCAACGCCGAGGGACTTGAGGATGTCGGCCTCGCCCGAACCGGCGGCAACGGCGACAAAGCCCAGCGCCTTGGCGGGCTCGGCAGCCTTCTCCTGGTCCTCATGAATCTTGGCGGTACGGTCGTGGGCCTCCATCTCCATGTTGTGGATAAAGACCTCGTAGATCTGACCAAGCTCCAGCATGTGCTCGAGCACCAGGTTGGGGGTGTTGGAGTGCACGTGAATCTTGTAATCGGGGTAAGCGCCCACGAGCAGCTCGCAGTCGCCCATGGAGCCCAGGAACTTAAGGCACTCGTCCTCGTCAAACGGGGTATCTGCCTTAAACAGGAACTCATTGCAGTAACGGAACTCCGAGCCCTCCCAGTCGTCATTGGCCTCGATCTCAACACGGCCAAGAGCGGCATCGCGGGCAGAGCCTGCGGAATCAAACGTAGCGGAGAAATCCTCGACAACGGTGCTGCGGCCAAGAGCGGCAGCCACAAAGTTCTCGAGGAAAATGGCAAATCCAAAGGCGCCGGAGTCGACCACGCCGTTCTCCTTCAGAACGGGCAGCAGGTCGGGCGTGCGGGCGACGGACTGGTACGCCTCGACGACGATGGCATCGAGCGCATCCTCGGCCGAGAACTTCTTCTTCTCGCACTCATCGGCCTTGGTCGAGACATCGCGCAGGACCGTGAGGATCGTGCCCTCGATGGGCTTGCGGACAGCCTGGAAGGCGACCTTGACGGCGCGACGGAAGGCGAAGGCGATATTGGCGGACGTAATGGGCTCGTCGGCAGAGACAAGGCCCTCGGCCACGCCACGCAGAATCTGCGACGTAATAACGCCGGAGTTACCGCGGGCGCCCATGAGGGAGCCGTGGGTGATGGCGCCGGCAATGGCTTCCATGTCGGCGTCGGCAGGAAGAGCAGAAAGCTCCTTGGTCACCGAGGCGAGCGTGAGCGACATGTTAGTGCCGGTATCGCCATCGGGTACGGGGAAGACGTTGAGCTTGTTGATCTCCTCGGCCTTGTCGGAAACGGCAGCCGCAGCGATCGGAAAACAGGTGCGAATGGTCTTTGCAATCATGGGTGTTAGAATCTCCGTTTTCGGATGCTAGTTCAGACGGCTCTTGAGCGCGTCGATGTGAATGCCGATCTTAAGGCTGGCGGGATCGATCTGGGCGATCTCTTGCAGGGTGAAGGCAACGGAGCTCGAAAGATTGTGGCAGACGGACTTCATGTTGACGCCGTTCTCGAGCACGACGTGAAGGTCGACCGTGAGGCCGTTCTCATCGGCGGAGACAAGCACGCCCTTGCGGAGGCGCTGACCGGCAAGCAGGCGCACGCTCTCGGCGCCCTGGAGCTGCTCGGCCATACCGACGACGCCGTAGCACGTCATCGCGGCATAACCGGCAATATCGGCAATAACGTCATTCGAGACGCTCAAGCTGCCGTTAATGGTCTCAGACACAAGAATCTCCTTTTCTGGTGCTCGCGGCACCATGTCGTGGGAGCAATCATTGCAATATTCTACAACGACCACGCCATATTAGGGCGGCGGGGTTCACGATTACATCCTCGACACGAAATGTTGATACGGTAACGTTCGCGACAGGCGATCGCGACATGAAAAAACCCGCCGCATAAGCGACGGGTTTTACAACCTGGCTCCCCGGGTAGGACTCGAACCTACAACAGCGCGGTTAACAGCCGCGTGCTCTACCATTGAGCTACCGAGGAATTTAAAAGCCCAGCGGAATGGGCTGAGAAATTCTGGCTCCCCGGGTAGGACTCGAACCTACAACAGCGCGGTTAACAGCCGCGTGCTCTACCATTGAGCTACCGAGGAATAGGTGCGTGCTCTCAAGCAACGAAGTTTATTATACGGACGATCGGGCGAAGGGCAAGAACTTTTTTGAGAATTTTTCCGACCTAGTCATTGGGGACGTTCTTAAACGACTAGTCATTCAAGAACGTCCCCAATGACTACACCCAACGACTACATGAAAGCGCCCTCAAGCGGATGTGCTTGAGGGCGCTTCTTGCTTGCGAGGTTAAGACTCAATATAGTCTTTGAGCTTGCTGCTGCGGCTGGGGTGACGGAGCTTGGCCAGGGTCTTAGACTCGATCTGGCGAATGCGCTCGCGCGTGACGCCAAACTCGCGACCGACCTCCTCGAGCGTGCGGGGATGTCCGTCAACAAGGCCAAAACGCAGCTCAATAACCTTGCGCTCGCGGTCGGCAAGCGAATCGAGCACCTGGGTGAGCTGTTCCTGCAGCATGGAGAAACTGGCTGCATCGGGCGGAACGATGGCCTGGGAGTCCTCGATGAAGTCGCCCAGCTGGGAATCCTCTTCCTCGCCGATAGGAGTTTCGAGCGACACGGGCTCCTGCGAAATCTTCTGGATCTCGCGGACACGGTCGGCGCTCATGTCCATTTCGGCGCCGATCTCCTCGGGGGTCGGGTCGCGGCCCAGGTCCTGAAGGAGCTGGCGCTGCACGCGGACGAGCTTGTTGATGGTCTCGACCATGTGCACGGGAATACGGATGGTACGGGCCTGGTCGGCGATAGCGCGCGTAATGGCCTGACGGATCCACCACGTGGCGTACGTGGAGAACTTAAAGCCCTTCTGGTAGTCGAACTTCTCGACGGCGCGAATCAGACCGAGGTTGCCCTCCTGGATCAGGTCCAGGAACAGCATGCCGCGACCGACGTAGCGCTTGGCGATGGAGACGACCAGACGCAGGTTGGCGCTAATGAGCGCCTGCTTGGCCTCAAGACCGACATTCTCGATACGGGTCAGACGACGCATCTCGGAACGCGTGAGCTCAAGCTCACCCGCCTCGGCGGCCTCGAGCTTCTCGGTGGCCTCGAGACCCGCCTCGATCTTCATAGCCAGATCGACCTCTTCGGAGGCGGTCAACAGGTCGACCTTGCCGATCTCTTTGAGGTACATGCGGACGGGGTCGCCGGTCAGCATCACCGTGGAGGCGTCGATACCGCGCACGCGCGAACGCGAACGGGATGTGCGCACGGTGCGCTTCCTCTTGCTCTTGGAGGAGCCCATCTCGGCATCGGCCTGACGGGCCATCTTGAGCTCGTGATCGTCGAGCGAGCCGGAATCGTGCTCGTCGTCATCACCAAAGTCGTCGGTATCGGTATCGTTATCGTCATCGTCGACGTCCATGGGAGCGTCGTCGTTACCGCTCGCGGAGATAATCTGGATGCCGCTGTTGCGCAGCGCGGAATACACCGCGGTGAGCTGCTCATCAGTTACATCGATATCCTTCAGGGCGACCTGAATCTCGTCCTCGGTTACCGAAGTCCTGTTTGAGCCGTTGCCCATGAGCTTTGCAACGTAGGATTCCAGCCCAGTACCCGTGCTCTCAGTCTTTTTTGGCACAGATTCTCCCTTCATAGTCCACAGGACTCATTACTTTAGCACACACATTGACATCTATACCCATAATTCAGACTGGATATAGGCGCAAATACGCTGGTTGACCACAACATCTAGGCCTGCTCGGCGCCCGCCGTCTCTAAACCGATCAAACGGAACGGATCCGCCACGCCACCGATCGACTTTTGGAGCTCGCGCTGGCGCTGAGAATCTTGCATCGCTTGCATCGTCAGCACACGGCGCGCCTCATCGTCGAGCGACCGGTCCTGACGTAGCTTGGCCTGCGCAGCGCGCATGCGGCGCTTAATGGTGTAGAGCTCGAGGGTATCGAGCATAAACACGATGTTCGTCTCGGTGGGGTGCTTGCTCGTCGCCGAGATGCGTCCTGCACTGACAAGCGATGCCGCCTCGGGACATACCGCGCGAGCCGCATCCATGCAGGCCGCAGGATCGGTGCCCGGGGGCGCCGCCAGTATGGCCCATGCAATCGACTCGTGACGCGGGTCAACCCAATCGATGGAGCAGATGCGATCGGCATACGAGCGGAACAGGTCGGGGTAGCTGGTGAGCATCGTCAGCAGCTCGCGCTCCCCCGCCAGCGACTTCCGCTCCAGATCGGTGAGCACGATCGGCATCGCCGGAGCTGCGGGGCCAGCCGAAGCATCGGCAACCGAAATCGCACCATCCATCCCTGGCGGCACATCAATCGGAGGCAGGTCGTCGTCAGCCTCTACCGGCGCGGCGCCGTAGGCATCGAGCGGGACATAGTCGTACGGCTCCTCCTCCACCGGCGCAGAGGCTGACGGCGTCGCGCCCGACGCCCAAGCGCCGCGCGGCGCCCCCTGCGAACTAGACGCCCGACCGCCTGCGTTTCCAGAGCGCTCGGCCCGTGCCCTCTGGCGCTCATAGTTCTGCTCACGGCGGCGCTCTGCATCCTCGCGCTTGGCGACATCGCGAAACACGCGGCCCGAGCTCGCGCGCACGGTCTCAAGGTCCAAACCCAACAGGTCGGCAATCTGGATAAAGTACGTGTCGATCATGTAGCTGTCGCGCAGCGGATAGATAAGCGTCAGAGCATCTTCCAGCGCCTTGGCGCGACCGCCCGGCGTGGTAATATCGCTCGACTCCTGCAGCGAACGATACACGAAGTCCATGAGCGGCTCGGCGGCGTCAATGCGTTTCTGCAGCTCCTCTCCGCCGTGCGCCGTGATGAACTCCATGGGATCGTTGCCGTCGGGCAGGACCACGCAGCGAAGGTCCATCGAATCCTGCTCGATAAACTGAATCGCGCGTCGGGCAGCCTTTTGGCCGGCGGCGTCGCCATCGAACATATATACAATGCGCTTGGCAAAACGGGTGAGCGTCTTTACATGATGTTCCGTCAGCGCCGTGCCCAGCGTGGCGACGACGTTTTTGATCCCCACCTCCCAGCAGGCGATGCAGTCGGTATAGCCCTCAACCACGATGGCGGTATTTTGCGCGACGACAAACTCCTTGGCCCAGTTAAAGCCATAGAGGTTTCGCTTTTTATGAAACACGCTCGTCTCGGCGGTGTTGAGGTACTTAGGCTGACCGTCACCCATGATGCGCCCGCCAAAGGCGATGTTATGCCCCTGCTCATCAAAGATGGGGAACATCACGCGGTCGTAAAAGCGGTCGGCAAGCTGTCCTCGCCCGCGGCTGACAGCCACGTTGGCGTCGATCATCTCCTGCGGGGTAAAGCCCGCCTGCGACAGATGAGCCACCAGCATGTTGCGACCCGGCGCAAAGCCAAGACAGTAGCGGCGACAGACATCGCCGCCCATACCGCGGCTGGCAAAATACTCACGCGGACGGCCGTCCTTACCGCGCATAAGCATGGTGTGGTAGAACTGAGCCGTCTCGGCGCATAGGTCGTAGATGCGGGCACGCTTGGTACCGCGCTCGCGACGGGCACCGGTATCGTGCAGCTCAATGCCGGCACGATCGGCAAGGTAGCGAATCGACTCGGGAAAACTCAGGTTTTCGCGCTTCATAATATAGGTGAAGACGTCGCCGCCCTCACCGCAACCAAAGCAATGCCACACCTGCGTGGCAGGGATAATGTGAAAGGACGGCGTCTTTTCGCCATGGAAGGGGCAGCAGCCCCAAAACTCGTGACCTCGGGGCTTGAGCTCAACCGTTTCCTGCACGATGGCAACCAGGTCGGACGCAGCGCGTACCTGGTCTTTTTCCTCATCGCTAATCACGGATGCTCACCCCCTGCTCACCCAAGTTGTGGCGAATATCGTCAATATTGCCCTCGACGGTCGCGATCAACTCGTCCAGCGAATCGAACACGCGCGACGGACGCAGCCAGCGCGTAAACGCCAGCGAGACGGACGCGCCGTACAAGTCGCCCGCGTACCCAATCAGATTAGCCTCCAGATGCGCCGAGGCGACATCGTCGGCATACGTCGGCGGCAGGCCCACGTTTACCGCAGCGGGCCACACGGTATCGTCGACCAGCACAAGGCCCTCGTAAACGCCATCGGCAGGCACCTGAATGCCATCGGGCACCTGAATGTTTGCCGTGGGAAAGCCCATGTCAGAGCCCTGATGACGACCGCCGGCAACCATGCCGCGCAGCATATAGGGACGTCCGAGCAACTCGGCGGCAAGCTCAACATGACCCTGACGCAACTCCTGGCGAATACGGGTGGCGCAGATCGTCTGGCCATCAACGCACAGAAGTTCGTGGCCATAGACATCAACACCGCGCTCGGCACCCCATACCTGCATCTCGGCAACGCCCGAGGCGCCACCGCGACCCAGCCTAAAGTCGCTGCCAACGCGAATCGAGCGAATGTCGACGACTCGCGACAGCAGTGAGAGAAAACCGACATGATCGAGTGCCGCCACCGCGGGCGTAAAAGGAACGGCGACAACCGCATCGACCCCGGTGAGAGCCAGGGCACGCAGGCGGTCGGCCGTCGTCATCAGTTTTTGAGCGGGCGAAGGACTCACCACGACGTCCGGATCGGGATCGAAGGTGACAACAACTGCGAGGCAGTTATGGGCAAGGGCGTCGCGCACCACGGCGTCAATAAGTTCGCGGTGTCCCCGATGAACGCCATCGAACACGCCGATGGCAATCGAGGCAGCACCTAAACGCCCGCACCCATCAAACGCGGCGGCTGGAACGACGCGCGCCTCGCCCGACTCGCCCGCGAAAAAGATACGCGCGAGCTCATGGGAGGCCAGCATCATCGAACACCGCCGATTGCCTGCGGAAACACGTGCTCCATCACAAAGCGACCATCCTCAATGCGGGCAAGCGCCTTGAGCCCTCCATCGAGCACCAGCGCAAACGGCGACTTCGAAGCATCGAAGTCGACAAGCGCGCGCTCAACGGGAATACGCCTGCCGCAGAGCAGGTCATCGGCAAGGTTGCCCGGCAAGTCGACACGCGTGGCGCCCAGGGCCACGATGGGGTCCAAAGCAAAGCCAGTCGCAGACTCGGGAGAAAGTTCCTCCACCGCATGACAGACGCCAATGGAAACCACGCCGGATGCCGTCCGGCGTAGCGCGGAAATGTGTGCGGCGCTATCGCACGCACGACCCAAATCACGAGCGAGCGCGCGGATATAGGTGCCCTTGCTCACCGAAAATGCCACGGTCCAAACACAAGCATCGCCCTCGCCGCTCATAGCGATCAAGTCGGCGGCATACACCTCGATGGGGCGCGGGGGCAGGTCAACGGCATTGCCCTCACGAGCAGACTTGTACGCGCGAACGCCGTTGACCGAGATGGCCGAGAACGCCGGCGGGACCTGCATCTGCGGCCCCAGCATGGCAGCCAGCTGTTCACGGGCGTAGGCCATGTCGTGCAGCTCGGGGGCAACGGAAACGGTGCGAACGGCCTCGCCCTCCGCATCGTCGGTATTGGTCTCGACACCAAACGAAATGTCGGCGACGTAGCTTTTCGTGTCGAGGGTGAGCATGCCCAGCAGACGCGTGGCCTGACCCACGCCCACCACCATGACGCCGGATGCCATGGGGTCGAGCGTGCCGGCATGACCGACGCGCCGCTCATGGAGGGCGCGACGGCATTGCGAGACCACATCGTGGGACGTGCAGCCCACCGGTTTATCGACGGCGAGCAGCATATTCAATTGAGAAGGCGTACGACGAGCCATGTACCATCCAAAAAGTTAGAGCTCGACGGTCACCGAAGCGGGATCCTCCCCCACCAGCTCGGCCAGCATGGGAAGTGCCACGGCGAGCGTCTCGCGAATCGTTCCGTTGTTGGTAAAGCCGGCGGCGGCATGATGCCCGCCACCGCCAAAGTTGGCAGCGATCTCGGACACATCGAGGTCTCCCTTGGAGCGCAGGTTGCCACGCACCTTGGTATCGCCGTCAATGCCCTTTAAGAACAGGCAGACCTCGACGCCCATCACCGAACGCACCACATCGACCAGACCGTCACATTCATCCGAGGTGACGCCGCAGGCCTCAAGGTCGCTCTGGTAGGCATAGCTATACGCCACGCGCCCGTGCGCGACCGTCTTGATACGGCCCATGACAATGGACTTGAGGTGCAAAAACTCGACGCGCATGCTCTGATAGACCTCGAGTGCGACACGAGCCGGATTGGCGCCATGCGCCACCAGGCGCGAAGCAGCATGGAACGCGGCAGCATCGGCGTTCTGGTACTGGAAACGACCGGTGTCGGTCACCAAGCCGCACAGCAAGCAGGTCGCGACGCCATCACGAGCGACAATGCCGCAATTATCCAAGAAACGGTCGATGATTATGGCGCAGGCCGCAGCATCGACACGCCTCAGACTCAGCTCGGCAAACTCCTCGCGCGCCGGATGGTGATCGAAGCACACCACATGCTTGGAGCGGCGAAGCACCTCGGCCGAGTTGTTCAGACGCTCGACAACCGGCACATCCACCGATATAAACAGGTCCGGATTGCCGGTGTACGCAGACGCGGGCACCAAGCGATCGGCACCCTCCATAAAGCGGTAGATGCGCGGCACCGGGTCATCGTCTGCCAGCAGCAGCGCAATGTCCTTGTTGGGGAAAAACTTCATAAGCGATAAGCCCAGACCCAGCACGGAGCCCAGGGCGTCACCATCGGGAGACGTATGTCCCGAAATCGCAATGGAGGACGCACCCTCGATGAGCTCGAGGATGCGTCGCGTAATATCTGCAGACTCGCCAGCGGCGAGATCAGCGGAATTAGTCATCTAAAGCTGCCTCCTGGGCGGCATCCGCTATAGGGTAGCCGTCCTCGTCCTTTTCGATCGCCAGCGTGGCCGGAACGTTTTCCAGCGCACGCGTGATGCGCTCGGCCTCATCGGTCGAGCGATCGATGCGAAAATCGAGCTCGGGCGTGACACGCCAATCGAGCGAGCGGGCCAACAGGCTGCGAATGCGGCCCTTGGCACTGGCGAGCGCCTCCATGACCTCGTCGTAGCGGCTCGCATCGCACGACACGTACACGCGCGCGAACGAACGGTCCACCGCGACCTCGACCGCAGTCAGGGTGACCAGGTCGAGGCGCGGATCGGAAACCTCAAAGAGCAGGATATAACCAAGCTTCTCGCGAAGCTGCTCGCCCAGTCGGCGGGTTGCCTGCGTTTGCTTCATAGCGCTACCCCCTACTCGGTACGGGCAACCTGGTCGATGCGGTAACCCTCGATCTGGTCGCCGGGCTTGATGTCCTGGAAGTTCTCCAGGCCAATGCCGCCCTCGGAACCGCTCTTGAGGCTCTTGGCCTCATCCTTGTAGTGACGCATCGAGGCGATCTTGCCGTTGAAGACCACGATACCGTCACGCACCAGGCGCACGGAGTCGGTCGCGGCGATCTCGCCCTCTTCGACGCGGACACCGGCGGCAATGCCGACTTTCGGCACCTTGAAGGTGTCCAGTACGGTCGCGGTACCCGTGGAGACCTCGACCTCGGTGGGCTTGAGCATGCCGATACGAGCGGCGTCGAGCTCCTCTAGGCACTTGTAGATGACGTCGTAGCAACGAATCTCGACTCCCTCGCGCTCGGCAGCGGAGCGGGCCTTGCCGTCGGGACGCACGCCAAAGCCGATGATGATGGCATTGGAGGCGTCTGCCAGGACGACGTCGGTCTCGTTGATAGCACCGACCGCGGAGTGAATCGTGTTGATGCGTACCTCGGACTGGTCCATCTTGTCGAGCGAGTCCTGAAGGGCCTCGATGGAACCCTGGACGTCGGCCTTGATGATCAGGTTGAGCTCCTTGACCTCGGCGTCGGCGATGGTCTCGAAGAGGTTCTCGAGCGTGACATGCTTCACGCGGCTCTGCTCCTCGATACGGGCCTTGAGCGAACGCTCATCGGCCAGGGCGCGAGCCTCGCGCTCGTCCTCGAAAACGCGGAACTCGTCACCGGCATTAGGCACGGACTGCAGGCCCAGGATCTCGACGGCGTCGGAGGGACCGGCCTCGGTGACGGCGTTGCCCTTGGGGTCGAGCATGGCGCGGACGCGGCCGTAGGTAAGGCCGGCGACCAGCGTATCGCCCACGTGCAGGGTACCGCGGGTCACGAGCACCGTGGCAACCGAGCCGCGGCCCTTGTCGAGCTTAGCCTCGAGGACGTTACCGGAGGCAAAGGTGTCGGGGTTGGCCTTGAGCTCGAGCACGTCTGCCTGAAGCAGCACGGTCTCGAGCAGGTCGTCGATACCGATCTTCTGCTTGGCCGAAATGTTGACGAACATGTTCTGTCCGCCCCACTCCTCGGGGATGATGCCGTACTCGGTGAGCTCCTGGCGCACGCGATCGGGGTTGGCGCCCGGCTTATCGATCTTGTTGACGGCGACGACGATGGGTACGCCGGCGGCCTTGGCGTGGTTGATCGACTCGATGGTCTGAGGCATGACGCCGTCGTCGGCAGCCACGATCAGAATGACGATGTCGGTCACCTTGGCGCCGCGGGCACGCATGGCCGTAAAGGTAGCGTGGCCGGGGGTATCGATGAAGGTGATCTTGCGGTCGTTGATCATGACCTGCGAAGCACCGATGGCCTGCGTAATGCCGCCCGCCTCGCCGGCAGCGACGCCGGTGTGGCGGATGGCGTCGAGCAGCGACGTCTTGCCGTGGTCGACGTGACCCATGACGGTGACGACCGGGGCGCGCGGCTTAAGGTCGGCGGGATCGTCATAGAACGAGAAGGTGTTCTCCTCCTCGGGGGTGATGATCTTGATCTGACGGCCCAGGTCGTCGGCAACGAGCTCGACGAGGTCGTCGGACATGGACTGCGTCATGGTGAGCGGCGTGCCCAACAGGAACAGGCGCTTGATGATGTCGTTGGCCGGAACGTCGAGCGCCTCGGCGAGCTCCTGGACCGTAACGCCCTGGGAGACCTTGATGGCATCGAGCTCCTCGGGGTTCACGCCCTGGGCCAATGCCTCCTCTATCTTGCGCTCCTCCTGAGCCTTTGCAGCCTCGCGCTCACGCTTCTCCTTGCGCTTCTTACGACGACCGGTGGACTCGCGAGAGGCCTCCTCGACGGCGGCGCGGGCCTCCTCGAGCACCTTCTCGCGGCTGTACTCCTCGGCCTCGCGAGCCATGCGGCTGTAGTGGTCCTCTTCGTTGTTGTGGCCGCCCTTGCGCTTTTTGCCCTTGCCCTGCTTGTCGGGGTTGGGGAAGTCCATGCCGGCAGCGACATTGTTGCTGGCGTTGGTGCGATGGCTATGCGGACGGCTCTCGGAGGCGTTGCGCTCGGAATTGTTATCGGAGGCGTTGCGGTCATTACGACGACCACCACGACGATCGTTATTGCCGCGACGGTTACCGCGCTCGGCGGCACGCTCGGCCTTGGCCTTGTTCTCGGCGTCCTTCTTCTCCTTGAGCACGGTCTCCTGCGCGGCGATCTGGTCGAGCAGCGAACGGAAACGCGACCCGGAGTCAGAGGCGGGGACGGCGCGACGCTGGGCCTCGCGGGCAGCCTCTTCCTTTTCGCGGGCAAGGCGCTCCTGCTCGGCCTTCTTCTTGGCCTCGGCCTCGGCGCGAGCGGCCTCCTCGGCAGCCTGGGCAGCGGCGAACTGGCGGCGCTCCTCCTCGCGTGCCTTCTCGGCAGCGATGCG
>OLOC01000041.1_pt1 | contig 108637 bp, 87 predicted proteins | sample 1643111 | NCBI WGS metagenome assembly OLOC01 (sample SAMEA3136633, study PRJEB25190) | human gut metagenome
CATTATCCTCTCAGGAATTTCAGGATCTGCCAGACGGTGCTGAGACGACGCTTACAGATAACTACAAAAACACCTTTTTCCTCCTGTAAATTGCAGTTCCTGCAAGAACATCAAGGCATAATGTTGGAACAGCGTGTGATACACACTTAGCATCATGTTTTGTATGTGTTTTTTTTAAAACTTTACAACTTTAAAGTCTTTTTCAGGTTAAAGGATACAACTTTAATGTCTCTACACAGATTGCAGCAAAGTCGTCCTGACCTATTTCCTAAAGATGAAAATTATTAGAGTCGCATTAAAAATGAGCTAATTTTGATAGTGGTTATCTTGTGATTATTTTCTAATGAGCCCGTGAACTGAAACCCTCCATGCTTAATATAAGGTGGATGGAAAGGTGATTGAAAACTCACCCAGTGGCCAGATCTTTATGAAATATGAACAGGTTGAAAAAAACAGTAACTTTGCTGTTTTTTATACTTAACCACTATGCATTAATGCTGCGTTATTTCATGATGCCTAAGAAAAACCAGCGTTACGCAAATGGTCAACGCTGGTTTTATCCGGTACGTTGCAATTATTTTTTAGCAGAACCCGCTTCTAATATTGAAACGATTGAGAACAACGTAAAGCATACCGCTCCCAAACCGACCAGAACTCGCGAAGGAATAAAATATCCCATGTCGGTCTGCGCCATTTCCGCAAGAAACGATGCCAGGAAAAGGCAAAACAGGCAGGTGAAGACGGGAATCATCGGTATTCTGTTGGCTAACGAACAGGTACGTCTCCAGACCAGTGCCAGTAGCCAGACTTTTGAGAATATGCTGTAACAGATCATTCCGAGGCAAATAAGAATAATGCCGGGAGCCAGTCGGGCGCTTGCATCGGAACTGACTAACACGTATATGCCCTGCAGTACCGTGATTGAGCCGAGAAAAATAACCCAATAACACCACAGCCAGTGCTCTTTGGATGAGAACGTATTACGTGTTTGATGGACGATTGTGGCAACTAGGCCAATTAGACAGGCACAGATTGCGGTTAACCCAAGCAATACGTGACCGGCGACATAATGCGGAGTTATGTCGGCACTACGTAACAGCGTAATAGACCAAATGAAACCGAGCAGGGTGAGTAAAACGGGAACGGCAATGAGGCAATTACCGATTAATGAAGAATAAGCCTGTACCGGTGTTCCGTCGCTCTTGCTCCCCGCTGCATTTTTGGGAATGAGCAGAAAGTGACCGGATGACGCTGCCACCGTCGATACACATGCGGCAATCATACCAACGCCAAAAATAACATGGCCGGCAACAAACTCGTCTGCCATCACATCATTACCTGCTAACAGTGCCCAACCCCATATCATGGTGATAATTGACCCCGCATAGCCAATAATGGGGAACAATGTATTGTAAAACGTATTAACGCCGCGCGTGAGCTGCGAAATGATAATAAATGCGGTAGTGAATAATGCCAGGCATATGGCCGCCAGAGAAATCAGCACATGACCCGCGACGAAATACTCGCTTTGCCCTGAACTTTCCAGCACAAAGCCACCTAACGCGATGCAAATTAAGCCCATAATCAAAGGGATTAATTTGAAAAGCCACCCGATATATATGTTCACTTTAAACTCCTCAGGTATCCCTGCTAATATTGAAATGTGCATTAATGATAATTTCAGCCTGTTAATATAACGACGAGATATCATTAAAGACAAATGCATAGCATAACTATAGCGGGGTTTACTGTGCCGAGTGCCATTTTTTAGCGGTCAAAAGGCCATGATAAATAAATATTTATCCTAAGATTAATTCTTATTCTGTTTTTTTTACAATTGTCTTCCATGGATGGATTGTTTTCCATTATTTAGTAAAAGACCGGATAGTCTCGGTGCTTAAAATCAGCGAACATATAAGTATTATTGTTTTATATCGTCGTAAATATGTCTTTCAGACATGTATCATTTATTTTTTTTACTAACAGGTCAAAAATATCGCGGGTTATTTATGAAAGCAATTGACAATATATTTAAGTACATCCCTTCAAACCATAAAGATAAGCATTCAGATAAAGTTAATAATCATCAACACCATAGCAAGGTTGATAAAACACATCGTTCAAAGATAGTTGAAATTGATAAACTGGATAATGATTCGCAAATAGATAACGATTTTGGCATGCATATCATCTATTTCCTGCAACATGGTCACTGGAGGGTAAATGAACATAGTCTTCAGATGGAGAAAATATGGTTTTACAATAGTGAGCCATCTATAGATATTCAAGAATATAATAGTTTTGCCGATAATACTACTAACACGTTTATCTTTACAATTATACCAGACAATAACCATGTGATAAAATTATCGTCTCCCATTACAGTTAAGATTGAGTGTAAGGATGGTTATTATTTTATTAATTTCTCCGGAGATAAATCAGACATAATTTATAAATCAGACATAATTTATAAAGTTAATGGGCTTTCTATCATACCTGAAAATTTCTTTACTCTTCTTAGCGGTAATTTTAAAGCTGACTGGCGTTGGGATGTCTCTAAAGAGACGTTTCCTAAGGATAAGTTTGATAGCTATGTTAAATCTGTGTTTTCTAAAATAGACTTTTATAAACAATGTGGTGTGATTAACCCACAAAATGCCAACACGGCTTATTTTGGCGATACAGATGGAAGAGTAGGCGCTGTACTTTATTCATTGCTCGTTTCAGGGCATATAGGCATCAGGGAAAAGGGTTGGAGTTTATTATGTGAATTATTAAAACACGAAGACATGGCTTCATCTGCATACATACATAAAAATAATAAATTGCTCTACAATTTATTAAATACGAGAGACATGATATTGAATGAGTTGCATCAACATGTTTTTTTAAAGGACGATGCGATAACCCCTTGTATCTTCCTTGGGGATCATACAGGCGATAGATTTAGTACTATTTTTGGTGATAAATATATCCTTACTTTGCTAAATTCTATGCGAAATATGGAGGGTAATAAAGATAGCCGTATTAATAAAAATGTCATCGTTCTGGCTGGAAATCATGAAATCAATTTTAATGGTAACTATACTGCACGACTAGAAAATTATAAACTCTCTGCCGGTGATACGTATAACTTAATTAAAACGCTCGATGTTTGTAATTATAACTCAGAAACTAAAGTTTTAACCAGTCATCACGGAATAATAAGAAATGAAGAAAATCAATGTTATTGTCTCGGTGCTTTGCAGGTTCCATTTAATCAGATGAAAGACCCAATTGATCCTGAGGAATTAGCAAATATATTTAAAAAAAAACATAAACAACACATGGATGATCATCTTCTCCATCTAATTAGAAGCAATGCTATAGCACCCACACCTGTATATGAAAATTATTTTAATAACACTACTGCTTTCAGACCAAAACCTGAAGATATCTTCAAATGTGGACAGACGCTCAAAAAAACTAAACAGAAATTTGGCCATTATGGATTAGGGGTAGACAAGCATCAAAAAATTGATAATTATACCATGGGGCTAAATTCCTGGAAGATAGCACCTAACGAACGTGGTGATAAAAAAGGTGTCCCAGGGCTTAGTTGTTTTCAACCTCAATAAAACTTCATGAGTGCTGTGGTATCTCTTTTTAATTTTGCCAGTATTTCATAGGTTTTCTTAATCGATTTTAGAGGCATGTTCTGATGACGCCTCTACAATCTTTAGGGACTTTCTCTGCTATGAGATAAGAAATTTCATATTATGCTTTAAGGCTGAATGATTTGTGCAAAATATAATTATTTTTCCATCGAACATGAGGTGTATGTCATAAGATTAAATGTTAACTATGTATTCCTCGCGGTGAATTATATGAGGTAAAAGATGAAAATTGGAACTGTGGCAGGCACTAACGACAGTACAACGACAATCGCAACAAATGATATGGTGCAAGAGCATGTTACCAACTTCACTAAAGAACTGTTTGGGTATATTGCAAATGGTATAGGTGATGATATATCAAGTATTGCCAGGACAATGCTCGGTGAGGTTGTGGAAAAAATAGATGATTGGCAAATAGAACGGTTCCAACAATCTATTCAAGATGACAAAATTTCATTTACCATACAAACGGATCATTCAGAAAAATATAGTATGCTATCGGGCATGCGTGCTCATATTCTACGTAGGGATAATAATTATCAGTTTATTGTGACAATTAATAGTAAAAATTACGGTTGCTCTCTTGATAATACTGATGTTAATTGGTGCAGTATTGTTTATTTACTTAATAATATGACAGTAAATGATAATGCTAATGATGTTGCAGTTACTGAGTCGTACAAACCCATCTGGAACTGGAAAATATCGCAATACAATGTATTTGATATTAAATTCGAAACAATTATAAACTCCCAGTTCGCTGACAGAATCTATTTCTCCAATTGTTCACCTGTTGATCCCTCAAGTACCAGGCCGACCTATTTTGGGGATACCGATGGCTCAGTTGGTGCAGTTTTGTACGCGCTTTTTGCTACGGGATATTTGGGAATCATGACTGAAGGAGAAAATTTCCTTTGCCAGTTGCTTAATATAGAAGATGAAGTTCTCAACGTATTGCTAAGGGAAAACTTTAATGAGCAACTTGACACTAATATTAATACAATAATCAGTATCCTGAACAGAAGAGATAATGTTTTAGAAAGTCTTCAGCCTTATTTAGTTATTAATAAAGACGCAGTCACGCCATGTACGTTTCTGGGCGACCAAACCGGCGATCGATTTAGTAATATCTGTGGCGATCAATTTATCATCGATTTGTTAAAACGCATAATGAGTATCAATGAAAATGTTCATGTATTAGCTGGAAATCATGAAACGAATTGCAATGGTAACTATATGCAGAACTTCACGCGCATGAAACCACTTGATGAGGATACCTACGCTGGGATAAAAGATTATCCTGTATGTTTCTATGACCCCAAATACAAAATAATGGCAAATCATCATGGGATAACTTTTGATGAGCAGCGAAAACGTTACATTATAGGACCGATAACAGTCTCTATTGATGAAATGACCAATGCTCTCGATCCGGTCGAATTAGCGGAAATTATTAATAAAAAGCATCATGCTATAATTAATGGTAAAAAGTTTAAAACTAGCCGGGCTATCTCTTGTCGATCCTTTAATCGTTTTTTTTCTGTTTCGACAGATTACAGACCTAAACTTGAAGCACTATTAGCATGTTCACAAATGTTAGGTATAAATCAAGTTGTTGCACATAACGGAAATGGTGGGAGAGAACGCATAGGTGAAACGGGGACAGTTTTAGGTCTTAACGCCCGTGACAGTAAACATGCTGGAAGAATGTTCAGCATGCATAATTGCCAAATTAACCCTGGTGCAGGGCCAGAGATAACCACTCCCTGGAAGTCTTACCAGCATGAAAAAAACAGAAATGGACTTATGCCTTTGATTAGAAGGCGCACAATGTTACAGCTCTGAACCATAGACAACATGAATATTAATGTTACTATCTGGTTGAGACTGTTGATAAAACGTAAAAAGGAATGCTCTGTTCCTGCAACTGAACAGGCGTGAAACGCGATCCAACAGGATGGATACCGTTTTGTCAGCCAGTTTTATAGATCACACTTATGAGTATGCGTGTTTCATTTACGGCCAGGAATGCTGATGATGACAACATTACTACCCGTTTTCACTAAGCCTTCCCCGTTGGCGCTCAATGCTCTGCGCGCTGGTCGTATTTGTCGTTTCCTTCTTATCCCGGATGGAAGAATCCGCTGAACGTCGTTCGGCGGCAGTTGTAACACGCGTCGTTTGCTTACAGGGATTATGGCGGGTCGATTATGGATAAGAGTAAGCGCCATCTGGCGTGGTGGGTTGTCGGGGCACTGGCGGTGGCTGCCGTCGTGGCGTGGTGGCTGTTGCGCCCGGCGGGTGTGCCGGAAGGCTTTGCTGTCAGCAATGGGCGCATTGAAGCGACGGAAGTGGATATCGCCAGCAAAATTGCCGGGCGTATCGACACCATTCTGGTGAAAGAAGGCCAGTTTGTTCGCGAAGGCGAAGTGCTGGCGAAGATGGATACTCGCGTGTTGCAGGAACAGCGACTGGAAGCCATCGCGCAAATCAAAGAGGCACAAAGCGCCGTTGCCGCCGCGCAGGCTTTGCTGGAGCAACGACAAAGTGAAACTCGTGCCGCACAGTCGCTGGTCAATCAACGCCAGGCCGAACTGGACTCCGTTGCCAAACGTCATACGCGTTCCCGCTCGCTCGCCCAACGAGGGGCTATTTCTGCGCAACAGCTGGATGACGACCGCGCCGCCGCTGAGAGCGCCCGAGCTGCGCTGGAATCAGCGAAAGCCCAGGTTTCGGCTTCTAAAGCGGCTATAGAAGCAGCACGCACCAATATCATTCAGGCGCAAACTCGGGTCGAAGCAGCGCAAGCCACTGAACGGCGCATTGCCGCAGATATCGATGATAGTGAACTGAAAGCCCCGCGTGACGGACGCGTGCAGTATCGGGTTGCCGAGCCAGGGGAAGTGCTGGCGGCAGGCGGTCGGGTGCTGAATATGGTCGATCTCAGCGACGTCTATATGACCTTCTTCCTGCCAACCGAACAGGCGGGCACGCTGAAACTGGGCGGTGAAGCCCGGCTGATCCTCGATGCCGCGCCAGATCTGCGTATTCCTGCAACCATCAGTTTTGTCGCCAGTGTCGCCCAGTTCACGCCAAAAACCGTCGAAACCAGCGATGAACGGCTGAAACTGATGTTCCGCGTCAAAGCGCGTATCCCACCGGAATTACTCCAGCAGCATCTGGAATATGTCAAAACCGGTTTACCGGGCGTAGCGTGGGTGCGGGTGAATGAAGAACTTCCGTGGCCTGACGACCTCGTGGTGAGGTTGCCGCAATGACGCATCTGGAACTGGTTCCCGTCCCGCCTGTCGCGCAACTGGCGGGCGTGAGCCAGCATTATGGAAAAACCGTTGCGCTGAACAATATCACTCTCGATATTCCGGCCCGTTGCATGGTCGGGCTGATTGGTCCGGATGGCGTCGGGAAGTCGAGTTTATTGTCACTGATTTCCGGTGCCCGCGTCATTGAGCAGGGCAATGTGGTGGTGCTGGGTGGCGATATGCACGACCCGAAGCATCGCCGAGACGTCTGCCCGCGCATCGCCTGGATGCCGCAGGGGCTGGGCAAAAACCTCTACCACACCTTGTCGGTGTATGAAAACGTCGATTTTTTCGCCCGCCTGTTCGGTCACGACAAAGCGGAGCGGGAAGTGCGAATTAATGAGCTGCTGACCAGCACCGGGTTAGCACCGTTTCGCGATCGTCCGGCGGGAAAACTCTCCGGCGGGATGAAGCAAAAACTTGGGCTGTGCTGTGCGTTAATCCACGACCCGGAATTGTTGATTCTTGATGAGCCAACAACGGGGGTTGACCCGCTCTCCCGCGCCCAGTTCTGGGATCTGATCGACAGTATTCGACAGCGGCAGAGCAATATGAGCGTGCTGGTCGCCACCGCCTATATGGAAGAGGCCGAACGCTTCGACTGGCTGGTAGCGATGAATGCCGGAGAAGTGCTGGCAACCGGCAGCGCCGAAGAGCTGCGGCAGCAAACGCAAAGCGCCACGCTGGAAGAAGCATTTATAAATCTGTTACCGCAAGCACAACGCCAGGCGCATCAGGCGGTAGTGATCCCACCGTATCAACCTGAAAACGCAGAGATTGCCATCGAAGCGCGCGATCTGACCATGCGTTTTGGTTCCTTCGTTGCCGTTGATCACGTTAATTTCCGCATTCCACGCGGGGAGATTTTTGGTTTTCTTGGTTCGAACGGCTGTGGTAAATCCACCACCATGAAAATGCTTACCGGACTGCTGCCCGCCAGCGAAGGTGAGGCGTGGCTGTTCGGGCAACCGGTTGATCCAAAAGATATCGATACCCGCCGTCGGGTGGGCTATATGTCGCAGGCGTTTTCGCTCTATAACGAACTCACCGTGCGGCAAAACCTTGAGTTACATGCCCGTTTGTTTCACATCCCGGAAGCGGAAATTCCCGCAAGAGTGGCTGAAATGAGCGAGCGTTTTAAGCTCAACGACGTTGAAGATGTTCTGCCGGAGTCATTGCCGCTCGGCATTCGCCAGCGGCTTTCGCTGGCGGTGGCGGTGATTCATCGCCCGGAGATGTTAATCCTCGATGAGCCTACTTCTGGTGTCGATCCGGTGGCGAGGGATATGTTCTGGCAGTTGATGGTCGATCTCTCGCGCCAGGACAAAGTGACTATCTTCATCTCCACCCACTTTATGAACGAAGCGGAACGTTGCGACCGCATCTCACTGATGCACGCCGGAAAAGTGCTTGCCAGCGGTACACCGCAGGAACTGGTTGAGAAACGCGGAGCCGCCAGTCTGGAAGAGGCATTTATCGCCTATTTGCAGGAAGCGGCAGGGCAGAGCAACGAAGCCGAAGCGCCGCCCGTGGTACACGACACCACCCACGCGCCGCGTCAGGGATTTAGCCTGCGCCGTCTGTTTAGCTACAGCCGCCGCGAAGCGCTGGAACTGCGACGCGATCCAGTACGTTCGACGCTGGCGCTGATGGGAACGGTGATCCTGATGCTGATAATGGGTTACGGCATCAGTATGGATGTGGAAAACCTGCGCTTTGCGGTGCTCGACCGCGACCAGACCGTCAGTAGCCAGGCGTGGACACTCAACCTCTCCGGTTCCCGTTACTTTATCGAACAGCCGCCGCTCACCAGTTATGACGAGCTTGATCGTCGGATGCGTGCGGGCGATATCACGGTGGCGATTGAGATCCCGCCCAATTTCGGGCGCGATATCGCGCGTGGTACGCCTGTGGAACTCGGCGTCTGGATCGACGGAGCGATGCCCAGTCGTGCCGAAACGGTAAAAGGTTACGTGCAGGCAATGCACCAGAGTTGGCTTCAGGATGTGGCGAGCCGACAATCGACACCCGCCAGCCAAAGCGGGCTGATGAACATTGAGACGCGTTATCGCTATAACCCGGACGTAAAAAGCCTGCCAGCGATTGTTCCGGCGGTGATCCCGCTTCTGCTGATGATGATCCCGTCAATGCTAAGCGCCCTTAGCGTGGTGCGGGAAAAAGAGCTTGGGTCGATTATCAACCTTTACGTGACCCCCACCACGCGTAGTGAATTTTTACTTGGTAAACAGTTGCCATACATCGCGCTGGGGATGCTGAACTTTTTCCTGCTCTGCGGCCTGTCGGTGTTTGTGTTTGGCGTACCGCATAAAGGCAGTTTCCTGACGCTCACCCTGGCGGCGCTGCTGTATATCATCATTGCCACCGGAATGGGGCTGCTGATCTCCACCTTTATGAAAAGCCAGATTGCCGCCATTTTCGGAACGGCGATTATCACGTTGATCCCGGCGACACAGTTTTCCGGGATGATCGATCCGGTAGCTTCGCTGGAAGGGCCTGGACGTTGGATCGGCGAGGTTTACCCGACCAGTCATTTTCTGACTATCGCCCGCGGGACGTTCTCGAAAGCGCTGGATCTGACTGATTTGTGGCAACTTTTTATCCCGTTGCTGATAGCCATCCCGCTGGTGATGGGCTTAAGTATCCTGCTGCTGAAAAAACAGGAGGGATGATGCGCCATTTACGCAATATTTTTAATCTGGGTATCAAAGAGTTGCGCAGTCTGCTCGGTGATAAAGCGATGCTGACGCTGATTGTCTTCTCGTTTACGGTGTCGGTGTATTCGTCAGCGACCGTTACGCCAGGATCGTTGAACCTCGCGCCGATCGCCATTGCCGATATGGATCAATCGCAGTTATCGAACCGGATCGTTAACAGCTTCTATCGTCCGTGGTTTTTGCCACCGGAGATGATCACCGCCGATGAGATGGATGCCGGACTGGACGCCGGACGCTATACCTTCGCGATAAATATTCCGCCTAATTTTCAGCGTGATGTCCTCGCCGGACGCCAGCCGGATATTCAGGTGAACGTCGATGCCACGCGCATGAGCCAGGCATTTACCGGCAATGGGTATATCCAGAATATTATCAACGGTGAAGTGAACAGCTTTGTCGCGCGCTACCGTGATAACAGCGAACCGTTGGTATCGCTGGAAACCCGGATGCGCTTTAACCCGAACCTTGATCCCGCGTGGTTTGGCGGGGTGATGGCGATCATCAACAACATTACCATGCTGGCGATTGTATTGACCGGATCGGCGCTGATCCGCGAGCGTGAACACGGCACGGTGGAACACTTACTGGTGATGCCGATAACGCCGTTTGAGATCATGATGGCGAAGATCTGGTCGATGGGGCTGGTGGTGCTGGTGGTATCGGGATTATCGCTGGTGCTGATGGTAAAAGGCGTGCTGGGCGTACCGATTGAAGGCTCGATCCCACTGTTTATGCTGGGCGTGGCGCTCAGTCTGTTTGCCACCACGTCAATCGGCATTTTTATGGGGACGATAGCGCGTTCAATGCCGCAACTGGGGCTGCTGGTGATTCTGGTGCTGCTGCCGCTGCAAATGCTTTCCGGTGGATCCACGCCGCGCGAAAGTATGCCGCAGATGGTGCAGGACATTATGCTGACCATGCCGACGACACACTTTGTTAGCCTCGCGCAGGCCATCCTTTACCGGGGTGCAGGATTCGAAATCGTCTGGCCGCAGTTCCTGACACTGATGGCAATTGGCGGCGCGTTTTTCACCATCGCACTGCTGAGATTCAGGAAGACGATTGGGACAATGGCTTAAGGAAGGGAAACTTGACTTCATACTGTGATGTCATAGTATTGATGTCATAAAGTGAAGTCATAAGGATATGCCATGAGAACCAAGGTACAGGCTTTACGGAAGAAACAAAAAAATACATTGGATCAAATATTTAAAACTCCTGTTCCTCAAGGGATCAAGTGGTCTGATATAGAGTCACTGGTTAAAGCATTAGGCGGAGAAATTAAGGAAGGAAGAGGTCCGCGTTGTAAGTTCATACTAAATATGAGCGTTGCGTGTTTCCATCGGCCTCATCCGTCGCCAGATACCGATAAAGGCGCTGTAGAAAGCGTGCGTGACTGGTTACTAAGTATAGGGGTAAAACCATGATCAAACTGAAGACGCCAAACTCTATGGAGATTGCCGGGCAACCTGCAGTTATCACTTATGTGCCAGAACTGAATGCATTTCGTGGCAAATTCCTGGGCTTGTCAGGTTATTGTGATTTTGTCTCTGACAGCATTCAGGGGCTGCAAAAAGAAGGGGAACTTTCCCTGCGAGAGTATCTTGAGGATTGTAAAGCTGCGGGTATTGAGCCGTATGCGCGTACAGAAAAGATTAAGACCTTTACGTTACGCTATCCAGAATCGCTGAGTGAACGCCTTAATAATGCGGCTGCGCAGCAACAAGTCTCTGTTAATACCTATATTATTGAAACACTGAATGAGCGTTTGAATCATTTATAAATTTTAGCGGCGTACATTACGCAGAATATCTGCCTTTACAGGATCTATCTATGCAACTGAACTTAATTTTATAAATTAAGTTCAGTTAATATCTTTTCTTTCCTCGTTTCAGAAATAACTCAATCTTCCTTCGGCAAGCACTGCAAATGCCCATGCCGCACACCGCGCTGGGCGATAACGTCATCGGCAAAATGCTGCACGTCGCCCATATCACCTTTCAGCACGGCGATTTCCAGACAGTCGTCGTGATTGATATGCACATGCAGCGTGGCGACGGAGAGATCGTGGTGATGGTGCTGGGTGGAGACAATGCGGCTGGCTAAGTCGCGTTTTTCGTGTTCATACACATAGGAGAGCACCGCGAAACCTTGCGTGCCGTGCTGCTGAGTGGCCTCCTGGGCCAGGGCGCTACGCAGAATATCGCGGATAGCTTCGGAACGGTTGTTATAACCACGACGCTGGCTCAGGCTGTCCAGCGTCTCCAGTAAATCGTCATCAAGCGTGATGGTGACTCGTTGCATTTGCGTTAAACCTTTTCTGTGGTGCGACGGCGCACGGGGAATGCGGGTAATACCGCGTTTTGTAGCACACGTCCGGCCTCAGAAGAAAAAGTTAATTTCTCTCCCACCACCTGGGTTTCGACGATTTGTCCGTTGTCCATCACCATCACCCGCTGACAGAAGCGTTCCACCAGGCGTAAGTCGTGGGTGATGAACAGGCAGGCGGTGCCAAACTGTTGTTGTAGCTTTTTCAGCAGGCGAATGACGCCCGCCTGTAACACGAGATCAAGGTTAGAAACGGCTTCATCCAGAATCAGTAGTTTCGGTTCGACCGCCAGCGCGCGAGCCAGGCAGACGCGCTGGAGCTGGCCGCCGCTTAACTGCGGTGGGCGTTTGTCGAGAACGCTGTCATCGAGATCGACCGCCTTCAGCATTTCGCTGGCGCGCGCCAGTTGTTCGGATTTTTTCAGTGATAGCAGGTGGCGCATCGGTTCACGCAGGATCTCGCGCACGGTTTTGCGCGGATTCACGGCGCTGATGGAGTCCTGAAATACCATCTGAATATCGCGGCGGAACGCTTTACGCTGGGCGCGATTGAGTTTCGCCAGCGGTTCGCCACGCCAGCTAATATTCCCCTGCGCGGGCGATTCTAAACCCACCAGCAACCGCGCGAGGGTACTTTTCCCGCAGCCGCTGCGCCCCAGCAGGGCGACGGTTTCGCCGCTTTTCAGGGTCAGGGAAACGTTATTCAGCACCGCCTGATGTTGATGTTTTCCGTTAAATCCACCGTGCGCATAGTGATGGGAAAGGCCGGAGACGTTAAGTAAAGTCATGATGCCAGCTCCATACCGTAGAGGGCGAGATGAGCGGAAACCAGGCTGCGCGTTACCGCATGTTTGGGGGCGTTAAACAGCGTTTCTACATCGCCCTGTTCGACAATTTTACCTTGTGACATCACCGCCACGCCATCCGCCAGACGCGCCACAACGCCCATATCATGGGTGACCAGCAGCATTCCCGGCGCTTGTTTTTGCATAATGCTTTCCAGCAGATCGAGGATGCGCGCCTGTGCTACCACGTCGAGGTCGGTGGTCGGTTCATCGGCGATGATAAACGGTGATTCACACAGCACCGCCATCGCAATCATCATGCGCTGCAACATGCCGCCGCTCATCTCGAACGGGTACAGCTTCAGCACGCGCGCGGCGTTTTCCAGCCCCACCGCTTCTATGGCAGCGGTAAGCGTAGCGTCATCGGCGGGTTTCCCTAACGCCAGGCAGGTTTCCCGCGCGTGGGTGTGCATGGTGTGTAGCGGATTAAAGGCGCTGCGCGGGTTCTGCATGATGGTGGCAATTTTGATGCCGCGCAGGGCGCAGGGATAAACCGCTTTGCCATCGGCTAAAATTTCCCCCGCCGTCTGGCGAACGCCAGCGGGCAAAATGCCCAGCGTCGCGGCGCAGGTTAATGATTTCCCGCTGCCGCTACCGCCGACTAACGCCAGCACACGCCCGCGTTTAAGGGTTAACGATACGCCGTGCACCAGCGGCTGCGCGGCCTGTAGCGCGATATTACGCAGTTCAATCTGTTGCGGCATTAGTGTGCGTGCTCCGTCACCAGATGAGGATCCAGATGATCGCGCAGTGCGTCACCCACCAGGTTAAAGGCCATCACGCTGATAAACAGCGCCAGCCCCGGCCAGAACATTTGCAGTGGCTGGGTCCAGATATACTGGCGCGCGTCGTTAATCATCACGCCCCATTCGGCGGTCGGCGCGGTCACGCCGAGGCCGAGGAAGGACATCCCCGCGACGTGCAGCATCATATGGCCGATATCCAGCGTTGCCAGCACCAGCAGCGAGGGGATCACCGCACCTGCCAGATGATCAACAAACACCCGCACATGGCCTGCGCCAGAAAGCCGTGATGCCAGCACAAACTCGCGCTGGCGCAGTGAAATCACCAGGCTGCGCACCATGCGTGCATACCACGCCCAGTGCGACAGGGCGATGGCGATAATTACGTTGGTCAGCCCGGTGCCGAGCACGCCAACCATAAAGAACGACAGAATCGAGGTCGGGAAGGTCATAAACATATCGGCGACGCGCATGGTGGCCTGATCAACGCGTCCGCCAATCAGTCCGGCGCTGCCGCCAATAACCAGCCCTAATGTCAGCACCAGCAGCAGGCAGGCCATTACCGAACCGAGCGACACGCGGGTCGCTGCCATCAGCCGCGAGAAAATATCGCGCCCTAAATGATCGGTGCCCAGCCAGTGCTGCGCATCCGGCGAAAGCAGGCGCGACGGCAAATCAATTGCCTGTGGATCGTACGGCAGCCACCACTGGCTGGTGAGCGCAATCAGCGCCAGCAGGGCGATAATGATCAGCGCCAGGCGTACCGACCAGCGGGAAGAGAGGAAAAAGTTCACGCGTGCGCTCCTTCATGACGACGAATGCGCGGGTCCAGCGCGGCGTTGAGCAAATCGACAATCAAATTACAGACCACAAAAACCACCACCATCATCAGCGTAAAGCACTGAATCACCGGATAGTCACGGTTAAAAATCGCCGACACCGCATAGCGCCCGACGCCAGGCCAGGCAAAGATGTTTTCGATAATCATCGTCCCGCCAATCAATTCGCCAATGTGCATCCCCACGGCGGTGATCATCGGCAGCGAGGCATTGCGCAGAATATGGCGGCGTTCGGTCTGTTTGTCATTCAGGCCGCGTAGCCGCGCCCAGGTGACGTGACGCTGACCGGCGACGTCCAGCATACTGGCGCGCAGCAGTCGCGCGTTAATCGCCAGCGACATAAAGGCGATGGAAACCGCAGGCAAAATGATGTGCTGCCAGCCGCCGTAGCCCATCGCGGGTAGCCATTGCAGATACACCGAAAACGCCATCACTAGCAAAAATGCCAGCCAGAAGTTGGGCATCGACACGCCAAGAAACGCGATAAAGCGCACGGCGAAATCCGGCAAACGATCGCGGTGGCGCGCCGCCCAGATACCGAGCGGTACGGAAGTGAGCAGAATTAATACCAGCGCCGCACCTGCAAGTTCCAGCGTGGCGGGCAGGAAGTTCAGCATATCGTCCAGTACCGGGCGTTGGCTGGCGAATGAGATACCAAAGTCAAGATGCAGCGCCTTCCACAACCAGGTACCGTACTGGACGTACAGCGGCTGATCCAGCCCGAGCATGGTGCGGGTAGAGGCCAGCATCTCCGGCGTCGGCGGCAGGTTAGATAAACGCAGATAATCGAGCGCCGGGTCGCCGGTACCGAGGCGCAGCATCAGAAAAATGATCACCGAGGCGGCGAGCACCATCGGGATCAGCAGCAGAAAGCGGCGTAATACGTAACGCAACATTAAGGTTTCACCGGTTTAATCTGTTCGAACGGAATTTCGGTGGCGATCGGCGCGTAGGGGATATTACCCAGCTCCGGTTTTGATACCACCATCATCGAGATGTAGCTGATAGGCAGATAAACCGCCTCGTCATGCAGACGGGTCAGAATGTCGCGATACAGCGCCTGACGTTGCGTTTCGTCATGGGTCGCCAGCACTTCGCCGATCTCTTTATCAATCAGCGGCTTGTCGGCTAATCCTTGCTGTGCCTGGAAGTCAGCGTGCGACGGTACGCGCATTGAACTCAGGAAGGCGTGTGGATCGTATGGCGCGCCCCAGGTGCGGTGGAAAATCATGCCAAAACGACCGTCGCGCTGACGAGCATAGATACTGCTCTCTTCTTCGCCAATCAGCGAGACATCTGCGCCAATCTGGCGCATATCAGCCTGAATGATTTCCGCCATCGATTTGCTTAACGCATCGGTGCCGATGAACGACAGTTCAATGCGCAGCGGCTGACCATTTTTCTCGCGGATGTCTTTGCCCGCAGGCAGCGTCCAACCGGCTTTTTCCAGCAACGCTTTCGCTTTCTGCGGATCGTACTGGCGCGGTTTCAGGCCGAGGTTGGCGTAGGGCACAGAAGGGGCAAACAGGGTGTCGGCGACCTGCTGGGTGCCATACAACGCGTTATCAATCAGCGATTTTTTGTTTACCGCGTAATTAAGAGCTTCACGTACTGCCAGCTCGTTGGTGGGGGCTTTGGCGGTATTGAGCGCCAGCATCACGGTTTCGATCGGCTGTGACAGTTGGGTGTGGTAAGCCGGATTCTGGCTAAAGCGGGCGAAGGTATCGAGCGGTAATAACCCTTCGTTTCCGTACAGCAGGTCGATATCGCCAGTTTCAAACGCCACCGCGCGGGTAGTCGGGTCCGGGATGACGTTAAAGGTGATCTTTTTAATCGCTGGCTTTTCGCCCCAGTAGTTTTCGTTACGGACGAAGACATCGTACTGATTCAGTTTCGATTCCTGCAAAATCCACGGTCCGGTGCCAATCGGCGCTTTAATTCCGTTCATGGTTTCATGGTTTTTAAACTGCGAGGGAGCGATAAAACGGAAAGGACGGGGCAGGGCCAGTTCTTGCAGGAAAGGATAGTAGGCGCTTTTCAGGGTAATTTGCAGCTCTGTTTTACTGAGTGCTTTAACATCAACAATCTGGTTTGCCAGCTCCAGCCAGGCGTGACGTTGACGGTTATCGAGCACTGCGCGGAAGTTTTCTGCCGCCGCCTCGGCATCGAACGGTTCACCGTTGGAGAATTTCACGTCATCACGCAGGGTGAAGGTCCAGGTTTTACCATCTTCTGAATGAGTCCAGCTTTTTGCCAGCCACGGGATCACCGAACCGTCTGCCTGATATTTCACCAATGGTTCATAAACCATGCTCTGGGCGAACATCTGGTTAGGCGTGTAAAGGTGCGGGTTTAGTGGCCCGACATTCACCGGCCAGGCGGTAGTGATTTCATCTGGTGCAGCGGCATGGACGATAAAAGACGCACAAGCCAGCAGCGCAAATAGAGTGCGGCGGAGTGTGGAGAGCATGATAACCCCAATGGATTAAAATAGATGGCGGAAATAAGTATGACGATTTTAAGTATTCGTCATACTGATTACCTGTTCTGGATCAATAGATGGGCAGTCGGGTGGGCGGATCAGTTAACTGAATCGATCCATTGCACACTGTCGGCGGTGAGCGTAAAGGGGGTGGGGGTGCAGATCGCAAGGCTTAAATTTTCTAGCTGACAATGGCTGACTGACAGCGAGGAGTGATAGGTGCTATCTACGCTGACGATTTGCCAGGCGCTGCCGCCACGCTGTTTAACGATGGCTTCTTTGCGCGTCCAGATGCGCCAGAACATTTCCAGTTGCTGATCAGGATGCACGGCGTCCATTTCAGCGTGTTCCCCGAGGCTGAACACGGCGTTCGCCAGCCAGCGCCAGTTGGCGCGCGGGCGAATCACTTCGATATCGCAGCCGACTTCGCCTTCATCGCTCAACAGCAGAGCGATATCGTCACCGCTATGGCTTAAGTTGAACCATAGCGGCGTTTCCGGCGCGAATGCCGGTTTGCCTTGTTCGCCATAGATGATCTCCGGTAGCGGGGAAAGCGTGTGCGAAAGCAATGCACGCCCCGCCAGCCAGCGTTCGCGTCGTGGACCTTGCGGTGCTTGCTCGCGTAAACCCGGTGGCAGTGGAGCTGCGCTTAAGGTCGAAACTTTCCCCAGAACTATCCGATACATATCAGGGCCAACGTTTAATGGAAAATGAAAGTGCGTATCGTATCACTTGTCGCCTCATCCCGGTAACCGACTTTTCGGTCTGCCTGGCCCCAGTAAAATCGCCAGTTTGCTACCGCCTTTGGTGGTTTCCATCCAGATTTTACACACACTGGTTAATGGCACCGAAAGTAGCATCCCTACCGGGCCGAGCAGCCATCCCCAAATTAACAATGAAAGAAATACCACCATGGTGGACATCCCCAGGCGATGGCCCATCATCCGTGGTTCTAAAATATTGCCGATGACCATATGGACCACTAAAAACAATGCGCCGACCAGAATACATTCGTAAACACCATTAAACAGCAGCACCTGAATCATTGGCGGTACGGCGGAAATTACCGCGCCGATATTGGGCACGTAGTTGAGCAAAAACGCCAGTACTGCCCACATCAGCGCAAACTGCACCCCCATCAGCTCCAGCCCCAGCCAGACGATGACACCTGTCCATAAACTGAGTAGCGTCTTCAATGCAAGATAGTGCGAAACGCCTTTAAGTGCGCGGTGTAATCCTGCGATGTGAATCTGTGGGTTATTCAGCGCAAAACGCATTTTGTAAGGGACGTGGCGCACTTCAAACAGCATAAAAACTACGGTCATCACCAGCAAAAGCACGCTCGCCATTGCCCCGGAAAGCCCGGTCATTAGCGCTGTGGTGAAGGTAACCACTTTTTCCGAGTCCATCCGCTGCAGCATTCGCTCCGGCGACATATGCAAATTAAGAAAAGGCAACATCTCCTGCAATTTAAAAAGTTTGCGCGTCAACTCCTTATTAAACTTCGGCAGCATAGAGATAAATTCGTTAAACGATGCCGCCAGTACGCCGACCAGCGCAGTTAGTGCGATCAGCATCACCACCACCACAATCGTAATGGCAATGGGGCGTTGTACTCCCCGACGAATAAACCAGGTGACGAGCGGGTTGAGGACGATGGCAAAAAACAGCGCCAGTAACAGCTGCACAATGATATCTGCCGCTGCGTGAATGCCCGCGAGGATCACTACCAGCGAGGCCAGCTTGAGCAGAATGTGCATGCCCGTTTTATCGGGTTGAGGGGTTTCCATTGGGGCTTCCTTGTGACTTTTTGTATTAAGTGTAGCGGGAGTCACGCCAGCAATATTCTGATTCTTACTGCTGATTTTCACGTCAGCACGTGGTAAAAATGAAACACTGTTGTAAAAATGTGGTGATCCTCATGCCCGAACCCGTAGCCGAACCCGCGCTAAACGGATTGCGCCTGAATTTGCGCATTGTCTCTATAGTCATGTTTAACTTCGCCAGCTACCTCACCATCGGGTTGCCGCTCGCTGTATTACCGGGCTATGTCCATGATGTGATGGGCTTTAGCGCCTTCTGGGCAGGATTGGTTATCAGCCTGCAATATTTCGCCACCTTGCTGAGCCGCCCTCATGCCGGACGTTACGCCGATTTGCTGGGACCCAAAAAGATTGTCGTCTTCGGTTTATGCGGCTGCTTTTTGAGCGGTCTGGGGTATCTGACGGCAGGATTAACCGCCAGTCTGCCTGTCATCAGCCTGTTATTACTTTGCCTGGGGCGCGTCATCCTTGGGATTGGGCAAAGTTTTGCCGGAACGGGATCGACCCTATGGGGCGTTGGCGTGGTTGGCTCGCTGCATATCGGGCGGGTGATTTCGTGGAACGGCATTGTCACTTACGGGGCGATGGCGATGGGTGCGCCGTTAGGCGTCGTGTTTTATCACTGGGGCGGCTTGCAGGCGTTAGCGTTAATCATTATGGGCGTGGCGCTGGTGGCCATTTTGTTGGCGATCCCGCGTCCGACGGTAAAAGCCAGTAAAGGCAAACCGCTGCCGTTTCGCGCGGTGCTTGGGCGCGTCTGGCTGTACGGTATGGCGCTGGCACTGGCTTCCGCCGGATTTGGCGTCATCGCCACCTTTATCACGCTGTTTTATGACGCTAAAGGTTGGGACGGTGCGGCTTTCGCGCTGACGCTGTTTAGCTGTGCGTTTGTCGGTACGCGTTTGTTATTCCCTAACGGCATTAACCGTATCGGTGGCTTAAACGTAGCGATGATTTGCTTTAGCGTTGAGATAATCGGCCTGCTACTGGTTGGCGTGGCGACTATGCCGTGGATGGCGAAAATCGGCGTCTTACTGGCGGGGGCCGGGTTTTCGCTGGTGTTCCCGGCATTGGGTGTAGTGGCGGTAAAAGCGGTTCCGCAGCAAAATCAGGGGGCGGCGCTGGCAACTTACACCGTATTTATGGATTTATCGCTTGGCGTGACTGGACCACTGGCTGGGCTGGTGATGAGCTGGGCGGGCGTACCGGTGATTTATCTGGCGGCGGCGGGACTGGTCACAATCGCGTTATTACTGACGTGGCGATTAAAAAAACGGCCTCCGGAACACGTCCCTGAGGCCGCCTCATCATCTTAAAACTTACTGAATAACCAGCGTATTAATGATGTTTTCTGCGGTGGTCTGCGCTTTTTGCTGATCGTCAGCTGGCAGAGTAATTTGCATGGTCAGCAGTTGATTACCCACGTTACCCAGAATAACGGAAGAGTACGCCGTCTGGCCTTTCGCGGAGATAATACTGTCTAACTGCTGCATTTTGTGACCTTTCAGCTCAATGGCTTTATTGGTTACCACTTGCAGCTGCGGATCGCGGCTACGTTGCTGATCTTCCAGACGCTTCGCCAGCACCGCCAGATCTTCTTTTGGATCATCGCCCATGATGACGATGACTGCTTTCTGCCCGGTGGCGTCGGACCAGACATGCATGTTATTGGCCTGCGTTCCCAGCTTACCGCTCTGGTCGGTCATATCCGCTGGCAGCGAGAAACTTAACTTGCCATCAAGCAGGTTGACGGGATTCCCGGTAGCGTTACTTTCCGCGACCGAACCCTGCGCCGTAGCGTTAGTGTCTTTATCATCACAGGCCGCAAGCCCCATAACCAGCAGGCCAATTCCGACATATTTAACCAGATTGCGCATTGACTTCTTCCTTTCGATAAACGGCCATAACGGCTCATTCATCCATCTTATCACAACTCTGATAACGAACCTTTAACTCGCCTGCAAAGCGTTGATTTCGGATTTATCTGCCAGTCTTTTCAACAGCATATTGAGTAATACGCCATACATTGGCAGGAAGAAAACGATACTGATTAACACTTTGAAACAGTAATCGACCAGCGCGATTTCCATCCAGTGTTCAGCCATAAAGGCATCCGGGCTACGCCAGAAGGCAATGAAGAAAAAGGCCAGCGTGTCGCTGACGTTACCGAACAGTGTGGACGCTGTCGGTGCCAGCCACCAGCGGCGACTCTGACGCAGGCGGTTAAAAACGTGCACGTCGAGGATTTGCCCCAGCGCGTAGGCCATGAAACTGGCGGTGGCGATACGGGCGACAAACAGGTTGAAGTGGGCGAGTGCGCCGAATCCCTGCCAGGAACCCATATAGAATAGCGACGAGATGACGTAGGAGATTAATAACGCAGGGATCATTACCGCGAAGATAATGCGTCGGGCCAGCGGTGCGCCAAAAATACGCACGGTCAGGTCGGTAGCAAGAAAAATAAACGGAAAGCTAAACGCGCCCCAGGTGGTATGGAAACCCAAAATGGAGACGGGAAGCTGAACCAGATAGTTACTGGAGGTGATCACCAGCAGATGAAATAACGATAACCAGAACAACGCCTTATAGCGTTGAGTTTGCGAGAAAACGTTCATATTGTACCTTTTTGATTAACCATTGGGGTGAGGGAACCCAATACGTACGACACGTCTGTTACCTTAACATAATAACGTGCTTACCCTTTTTTCGAGCCGCCGCATGATACTGCTTTACGTTGACAATGCAATGGTTAATTTTCACGCAATCGTTAACCTGGTTTGCTTACGGACTCACAGGGCGTAAACTAGCGCCGTTTTTTTATGTGATGAGAAGAAAATGACCGATCTCTTTTCCAGCCCTGACCACACACTCGACGCACTTGGCCTGCGCTGCCCGGAACCCGTAATGATGGTGCGCAAAACAGTGCGCAATATGCAGCCTGGCGAAACGTTGCTGATTATCGCCGACGATCCGGCCACTACCCGCGATATTCCTGGGTTTTGTACCTTTATGGAACACGAACTGGTTGCGAAAGAGACGGATGGACTGCCTTATCGTTATTTGATTCGTAAAGGCGGTTGATGGGGGCTGATTGGCTTCGATGCCGCCTTTTCCCCTCACCCTAACCCTCTCCCCAGAGGGGCGAGGGGACCGATCGCGCTCAATGTTGCGATCGGTTTGCCTTATCTCCTGCGCAACAATCTTAACGCATTCGCTGTCACCAGCACCGTCGCACCCGTATCTGCCAGCACCGCCAGCCATAGTCCGGTCATCCCTAAAAGCGTGGTGACGAGGAAGATCCCTTTCAGTCCCAGCGCAATGGTGATGTTCTGGCGGATATTGGCGTGAGTGGCGCGTGCCAGTTCAATCATTTGCACCAGGCCGCGCAGGTGGTTATGGGTTAATGCTGCATCAGCGGTTTCCAGCGCCACGTCTGTGCCACTGCCCATTGCAATCCCAATGGCGGCAGCTTTCATCGCTGGCGCGTCGTTAATACCATCACCGACCATCGCCAGGGGCGCATGTTGATTCAGCTTGGTCACCGCTTTGACTTTATCTTCCGGCAATAGGCCCGCTTTAAACTCCAGCCCCAGCTCCCCGGCGATTGCCGCCGCTGCACGTGGATTATCGCCGGTGAGGATCACTCCTTTGACCCCCAGCGCGTTCAGTTCACTGATGGCAGTTGCAGCATCGGCGCGCAGGGTATCCTGCAATGCAATGATACCCAGCACGTCATCATTACGTACTACCAGCACAACCGTTTGCCCGGCGCTTTCCAGTTCATTAATCAAACCAGCAAATGCATCAGCGGGATGTTTCCCGGCAGCGCAAATCAATACGCGCTCACCGTTAACCTGCGCTTCAATGCCAGACCCGACCAGCGCCCGCTGTGATTCGGCGGTGGGAATGGCGAGTTCAGCAACCTGTGCTTCGCGTACGATGGCTTGCGCCAGTGGATGCGTCGCGCCTTGCTCGACCGCCGCCGCCAGTGTCAGCAGTTCAGATTCACTAATACCCGTTGCCGGATGAATCGCGGTAACGCGCGGTTTACCGACGGTCAGCGTACCGGTTTTATCAAACGCCACCTGAGTAACACGACCCAGCTGTTCCAGCGCCGCTCCGCCTTTAATCAACGCCCCACGACGCGCTGCCGCCGCCAGCCCGGAGGTAATCGCCGCAGGCGTTGAGATAACTAACGCACACGGGCAGCCAATCAGCAGCAGCGTCAGCCCTTTATAAATCCACTCCTGCCAGTTGGCGGCAAACAGCAGCGGTGGCACCAGCGTCACCAGCAGAGCGACGGCCATAATCGCGGGCGTATAGATACGGCTGAAACGGTCGATAAACCGCTCAATGGGTGCGCGACGCTCTTCGGCTTCTTCGATCAGTTTCAGAATCCGGTCAATGGCGCTGGCACCCGGTTCTGACAGCACTTCCAGCGTTACCAGACGGTCTACGCTGGTGGCTCCTGCAGGAACTTTATCGCCCGTCGCGCGCTCCACCGGAATGGATTCTCCGGTCAGGGCGCTTTCATCAAAACTGGCAAACGGTGAGAGCAGTTTACCGTCGGCAGGCAAACGCCCACCTGCGGCGACTTCAATCACATCGCCAGGCCGCAGGCTGTTAATCGCCACCTCTTCCCGCTCACCGTTACGCAGGCGCGTGGCGGTTTCTGGTTTCAGCGCCATTAACGCGCTAACGCCCTGACGCGCGCGGCTGGCGGCCCAGCCTTCCAGTCGTTCACCAATCAAAAACAGCAGCAACACCATCGCAGCTTCAGCCGTTGCGCCAATAAACAGTGCACCAATAGCGGCTACGCTCATTAAGGTTTCAATGGCGAAGTAGCTGCCGGATTTGATCAGCCGTAATGCCTGACGAGCAATCGGGTACAGCCCAACCAGCGTGGTCGCGATAAACGCCAGTTGCCCGAACGGATGATTGAACTGCTCCAGACCCCAGCTGATTGCCATCATCACGATAAGCGTAATCAGCGGCAGATTCTCTTTCAGGCGCGATGCTTGTGGCTCGTCGGCGGCCTGCTCATCGCGCAGGGAATAGCCCGCTTTTTGCACCGCAGATTCAACCTGGGCACGGATGTCATTGTCGGCATCAACCACCAGTTTTTCGGTGGCGAACAACACCTGCACCTGATTCACGCCTGCAAGCTGGCGCACGGCATTTTCTACCTTGCGCGCACAGGCGGCGCAGTCCATGCCGCTGACTTTCCAGCTATAGCGGGTGCCGGAAACGTTTTCAGAGAGCGTTGGCGTGCTGGAACATGCGCCGTCGCAGCAACAGTCGTTGGCGTTCTGTACCGTGGTTAGCGGTTTGAACGCAGCAAATTGAGGGGCTTTCTTGCCGTGATTGTCAGGTGTCGACATGGCATACTCCGGTTAAGTTTTTTCTCATTAACCGAAGGATACACTCTGGAGTCGACTCCAGAGTCAAGTTTTATCAGAGATACAGTGAGCGGACGATGAGGAAGTGACCGGCAAAGTAGCAGGCCGCAGCAATCGCGTTATCCGCACGGAAGCGTCGGCGATAGTGGCTCCCCAGCCAGACAAAGTTACTGATAAACAGCAACGAAGCGCCAACAAACGCAGAGAGCGCCGGAGCGGTCGGACGGAAGAACCACAGTTCACCTGCCAGCCACACCATCACCAGCGTCATGCCGATAAACGTGCAGATAGGCCAACGATACTCTTCCAGCCGCGTCCAGATAATCGCCAGTAACAGCGCGCCCAGAACCAGCAGCACCAGTGGCAGAGGCCAGAAGAAAGAGAGCGTCATCTGACTGGCGAAATAGATGGTGTAAAGCAGGTGCGAGAGGAAAAACGCGCCGATGGCGTACATCAGACGTTGACGTGGCAACAGGGTTAGCGCATCGCCCAGCAGTGAGGCGCACAGCCCCGCCAGCACCAGATAGCTAATGGCGTCGAACATCGGCGCTTGCCAGGCCAGTAACAGCAGGAGAAGAAGGGTTAACGGTTTAAACACCCAGCGTTGCCAGGTTGGCCCACGATACGATGCATCCACAGATAGCCATGCGGAAAGACAGACAGCGATAAACGACCAAAGCATCTTAGTTCCTTGAATTCGTTATTTTTTCGTAAGCGGAATGCCTACGGTCTTGCTTCCAGTTTAGTGGCGAGGGTGGACGGATGACAACACCATAACTGGCAGGGTATGCTTATTTCCGCATTTTCCGATGAGGGATAAAGATGAGCAAACCACCTCTTTTCTTTATTGTTATCATTGGCTTAATTGTCGTCGCCGCATCGTTTCGTTTTATGCAACAGCGACGGGAAAAAGCTGATAATGATATGGCTCCGCTCCAGCAAAAGCTGGTGGTGGTGAGCAACAAGCGGGAAAAACCGATTAACGATCGCCGTTCGCGCCAGCAGGAAGTGACTCCGGCAGGCACCAGTATGCGCTATGAGGCAAGCTTCAAACCGCAAAGCGGAGGAATGGAGCAGACGTTTCGCCTCGACGCCCAGCAGTACCACGCCCTGACAGTGGGCGATAAAGGTACGCTGAGCTATAAAGGAACGCGCTTTGTTAGCTTTGTTGGCGAACAATAAGGTTATTTTTTAACTTTAAATTTCTTCTGCCAGACCAGCAGTTCAAACACGCCGAAAAGGAAAATCCGTACCTTTTCGGCGGTGGTCATCTGCGGGCCATCTTTCGGTAAAGTGGATTTCAATAGCGCCAGCTGCATACCATGCATCAGCACGGTAAAAATCAGCGCCACGTTAACGAAAATATTTAGCGGGCGCGGGAAGGGATGCACCAGATTGAGGATTAAAAATCCCCAAACGCAGAGCATTAACAAACGACCAATATTAATCAGCATCACTTTCTCCTTGTGCTTCGCGTTGATACAGCCGATAAGCCACCTGACCCGCCACTTTTTCCCGATGTAATGACCAGTTTGCCGGAACGGTGGGCAGACCGTTTTCGACTTCGCTTTCGACATAAATCAGGGCTTCGTCAGCCAGCCAGCCGTTATCTTCCAGTAAATTTATCGTCTCTTCTAACAAGCCACGGCGGAACGGTGGATCGACAAACACGATATTATGCGGTGTGCCTTTTTGCGCCAGGAATGACATTGCGTTGCTGTTCACCACGCGTGCATTGCCTGCTTTTAGTGTCGCCAGATTCTTAATTAACTGCTGAGAAACTGCACGATCCATCTCAATTAACGTGGCCCCCGCAGCGTAGCGCGATAACGCTTCCAGCCCCAGCGCGCCGCTCCCGGCGAAGCAATCCAGACATTGGGCGTCAACAATGACCGGAGCCAGCCAGTTAAACAACGTTTCGCGTACGCGGTCGGTGGTGGGGCGCAGACCTGGGCTATCAGGAACCGGGAGTTTACGGCCTCGCCACTGCCCGCCAATAATGCGGATTTGGCCGCTGCCGGAATGATTCGGTTTTTTCATGATAAATTGCTCAATCCGCCAGATAACACATACTTGCAGGCGGTGATGTGAATTAAGTTAAGTGATAGACTATTTCATCATTTTTTTAGCTGCTATGTACATAGCGTTAACGCTGTGCCATGAAGCAACAGCGAGGAGTGTAGTCGCAAATGGCGAAAGAAAAAAAACGTGGCTTTTTTTCCTGGCTGGGCTTTGGTCAAAAAGAGCAGACCCCGGAAAAAGAGACAGAAGTTCAGAATGAACAACCGGTTGTAGAAGAAATCGTTCAGGCGCAAGAGCCTGCGAAGGCTTCTGAACAAGCCGTTGAAGAGCAGCCGCAGGCGCATACTGAAGCCGAGGCGGAAACTTTTGCTGCCGACGTTGTGGAAGTCACTGAACAGGTTGTTGAAAGTGAAAAAGCGCAGCCTGAAGCGGAAGTTGTTGCACAGCCGGAACCGGTCGTAGAAGAAACGCCGGAGCCAGTGGCTATCGAACGTGAAGAGCTGCCGTTGCCGGAAGACGTCAACGCCGAAGAGGTTTCGCCAGAAGAGTGGCAGGCTGAAGCGGAAACCGTAGAGATTGTCGAAGCGGCGGAAGAAGAAGCGGCTAAAGAAGAAATCACCGACGAAGAGCTGGAAGCACAGGCGCTGGCTGCCGAAGCGGCAGAAGAGGCGGTGATGGTGGTTCCTCCGGTAGAAGAGCAGCCGGTGGAAGAAATCGCTCAGGAGCAGGAAAAACCGACCAAAGAAGGTTTCTTCGCGCGCCTGAAACGCAGCCTGTTAAAAACCAAAGAAAATCTCGGTTCCGGATTTATCAGCCTGTTCCGCGGTAAAAAAATCGACGATGATCTGTTTGAAGAGCTGGAAGAACAGCTGTTGATCGCCGATGTGGGCGTGGAAACCACACGTAAAATTATCACCAATCTGACGGAAGGCGCATCCCGCAAGCAGCTTCGTGATGCCGAGGCGCTCTATGGCCTGCTGAAAGAAGAGATGGGCGAGATTCTGGCGAAAGTCGATGAGCCGCTGAATGTTGAAGATAAAACGCCGTTCGTGATCCTGATGGTGGGCGTCAACGGTGTGGGTAAAACCACGACGATTGGTAAGCTGGCACGTCAGTTTGAGCAGCAGGGTAAATCGGTGATGCTGGCGGCGGGCGATACTTTCCGTGCAGCAGCGGTTGAACAGCTTCAGGTCTGGGGTCAGCGCAACAATATTCCGGTGATTGCCCAGCATACCGGTGCGGATTCCGCCTCTGTTATCTTCGACGCCATTCAGGCAGCTAAAGCGCGTAATATCGACGTCCTGATTGCCGATACCGCCGGACGCCTGCAGAACAAATCGCACCTGATGGAAGAGTTGAAGAAAATCGTCCGCGTGATGAAGAAACTCGACGTTGAAGCGCCGCATGAAGTTATGCTGACTATTGATGCCAGCACCGGGCAGAACGCGGTAAGCCAGGCCAAACTGTTCCACGAAGCCGTTGGCTTAACCGGCATCACGCTAACGAAACTGGACGGCACGGCGAAAGGCGGGGTAATTTTCTCGGTGGCTGACCAGTTTGGTATCCCTATCCGCTACATTGGTGTCGGCGAACGTATTGAGGATTTGCGTCCGTTTAAGGCGGACGACTTTATAGAGGCACTTTTTGCCCGAGAGGATTAACAATGATTCGCTTTGAACATGTCAGCAAGGCTTATCTCGGTGGGAGACAGGCGCTGCAGGGCGTTACGTTCCATATGCAGCCGGGTGAGATGGCGTTTCTGACCGGTCATTCCGGCGCAGGGAAAAGTACCCTCCTGAAGCTGATCTGTGGGATTGAGCGGCCCAGCGCCGGGAAAATCTGGTTTAGCGGCCATGACATCACGCGTCTGAAAAACCGTGAAGTTCCGTTTCTGCGCCGCCAGATTGGCATGATTTTCCAGGATCACCATCTACTGATGGACCGTACTGTCTACGATAACGTGGCGATCCCGCTGATTATCGCTGGTGCCAGCGGTGACGATATTCGTCGCCGGGTGTCGGCGGCACTGGATAAAGTCGGGCTACTGGACAAAGCGAAGAACTTCCCTATTCAGCTTTCCGGCGGTGAACAACAGCGTGTTGGCATTGCCCGCGCGGTGGTGAATAAGCCCGCGGTACTGCTGGCGGACGAACCGACCGGTAACCTGGACGACGCGTTGTCGGAAGGGATTCTACGTCTGTTTGAAGAGTTTAACCGCGTTGGGGTAACCGTATTGATGGCAACGCACGACATCAACCTGATTTCACGGCGTTCCTATCGCATGCTCACCCTGAGCGATGGTCACTTGCATGGAGGCGTGGGCCATGAATAAGCGCGATGCAATCAATCATATTCGGCAGTTTGGTGGGCGTCTGGATCGCTTCCGTAAATCGGTCGGCGGCTCAGGCGACGGCGGTCGTAACGCACCGAAACGCGCGAAATCCTCGCCAAAACCGGTAAATCGCAAAACCAACGTTTTCAACGAACAGGTGCGCTATGCCTTCCACGGCGCATTGCAGGATCTGAAAAGCAAACCGTTCGCCACGTTTTTAACGGTGATGGTTATCGCCATCTCCCTGACGCTGCCCAGCGTCTGTTATATGGTGTACAAAAACGTTAATCAGGCGGCGACGCAGTATTATCCGTCACCGCAAATCACTGTTTACTTGCAAAAAACGCTGGACGATGACGCCGCTGCGGGCGTGGTGGCACAGTTGCAGGCCGAGCAAGGCGTGGAGAAAGTGAACTATCTTTCTCGTGAAGACGCACTGGGCGAGTTCCGTAACTGGTCTGGTTTTGGTGGTGCGCTGGATATGCTGGAAGAAAACCCGCTTCCGGCAGTGGCGGTGGTGATCCCGAAACTCGATTTTCAGGGGACGGAATCACTCAATACGCTGCGTGATCGTATCACGCAGATTAACGGCATTGACGAAGTGCGGATGGATGACAGCTGGTTTGCCCGTCTGGCGGCGTTGACCGGGCTGGTCGGGCGCGTTTCGGCGATGATCGGCGTGTTGATGGTGGCGGCAGTGTTCCTCGTCATCGGTAACAGTGTACGCCTGAGTATCTTTGCTCGTCGTGACTCCATTAACGTGCAGAAACTGATTGGTGCAACGGATGGTTTCATCCTGCGCCCGTTCCTGTATGGTGGCGCACTGCTGGGATTTTCTGGCGCATTGTTGTCATTAATTTTGTCAGAAATTCTGGTGCTGCGATTGTCATCGGCGGTTGCGGAAGTGGCACAGGTTTTCGGAACGAAGTTTGATATCAATGGTTTATCGTTCGATGAATGCCTGCTATTGCTGCTGGTATGCTCGATGATTGGCTGGGTGGCAGCGTGGCTTGCCACGGTACAACATTTACGCCACTTTACGCCTGAATAATAAAAGCGTGTTATACTCTTTCCCTGCAATGGGTTCCGTAGCAGGGAAAGAGACCCCGTTGTCTCTTCCCGGTATTTCATCTCTATGTCACATTTTGTGCGTAATTTATTCACAAGCTTGCATTGAACTTGTGGATAAAATCACGGTCTGATAAAACAGTGAATGATAACCTCGTTGCTCTTAAGCTCTGGCACAGTTGTTGCTACCACTGAAGCGCCAGAAGATATCGATTGAGAGGATTTGAATGACTGACAAAATGCAAAGTTTAGCTTTAGCCCCAGTTGGCAACCTGGATTCCTACATCCGGGCAGCTAACGCGTGGCCGATGTTGTCGGCTGACGAGGAGCGGGCGCTGGCTGAAAAGCTGCATTACCATGGCGATCTGGAAGCAGCTAAAACGCTGATCCTGTCTCACCTGCGGTTTGTTGTTCATATTGCTCGTAATTATGCGGGCTATGGCCTGCCACAGGCGGATTTGATTCAGGAAGGTAACATCGGCCTGATGAAAGCAGTGCGCCGTTTCAACCCGGAAGTGGGTGTGCGCCTGGTCTCCTTCGCCGTTCACTGGATCAAAGCAGAGATCCACGAATACGTTCTGCGTAACTGGCGTATCGTCAAAGTTGCGACCACCAAAGCGCAGCGCAAACTGTTCTTCAACCTGCGTAAAACTAAGCAGCGTCTGGGCTGGTTTAACCAGGATGAAGTCGAAATGGTGGCCCGTGAACTGGGCGTAACCAGCAAAGACGTTCGTGAGATGGAATCACGTATGGCGGCACAGGACATGACCTTTGACCTGTCTTCCGACGACGATTCCGACAGCCAGCCGATGGCACCGGTGCTCTATCTGCAGGATAAATCATCTAACTTTGCCGACGGCATCGAAGATGATAACTGGGAAGAGCAGGCGGCAAACCGTCTGACCGACGCGATGCAAGGTCTGGACGAACGCAGCCAGGACATCATCCGCGCGCGCTGGCTGGACGAAGACAACAAGTCCACGTTGCAGGAACTGGCTGACCGTTACGGTGTTTCCGCTGAACGTGTACGCCAGCTGGAAAAGAACGCGATGAAAAAATTGCGCGCTGCTATAGAAGCGTAATTTCCGCTATTAAGCAGAGAACCCTGGATGCGAGTCCGGGGTTTTTGTTTTTTGGGCCTCTACAATAATCAATTTCCCCTCCGGCAAAACGCCAATCCCCACGCAGATTGTTAATAAACTGTCAAAATAGCTATTCCAATATCATAAAAATCGGGTATGTTTTAGCAGAGTATGCTGCTAAAGCACGGGTAGTCATGCATAAAACGAAATAAAGTGCTGAACAACAACATCACAACACACGTAATAACCAGAAGAATGGGGATTCTCAGGATGAACATAAAGGGTAAAGCGTTACTGGCAGGATGTATCGCGCTGGCATTCAGCAATATGGCTCTGGCAGAAGATATTAAAGTCGCGGTCGTGGGCGCAATGTCCGGTCCGGTTGCGCAGTACGGTGACCAAGAGTTTACCGGCGCAGAGCAGGCGGTTGCGGATATCAACGCTAAAGGCGGCATTAAAGGCAACAAACTGCAAATCGTAAAATATGACGATGCCTGTGACCCGAAACAGGCGGTTGCGGTGGCGAACAAAGTCGTTAACGACGGCATTAAATATGTGATTGGTCACCTCTGTTCTTCATCAACGCAGCCTGCGTCTGACATCTACGAAGACGAAGGCATTTTAATGATCACCCCAGCGGCAACCGCGCCGGAGCTGACCGCCCGTGGCTATCAGCTGATCCTGCGCACCACCGGCCTGGACTCCGACCAGGGGCCGACGGCGGCGAAATATATTCTTGAGAAAGTGAAACCGCAGCGTATTGCTATCGTTCACGACAAACAGCAATACGGCGAAGGTCTGGCACGAGCGGTGCAGGACGGCCTGAAGAAAGGCAATGCTAACGTGGTGTTCTTTGATGGTATCACCGCCGGGGAAAAAGATTTCTCTACGCTGGTGGCGCGTCTGAAGAAAGAGAATATCGACTTCGTTTACTACGGCGGTTACCACCCGGAAATGGGGCAAATCCTGCGTCAGGCACGCGCGGCAGGGCTGAAAACTCAGTTTATGGGGCCGGAAGGTGTGGCTAACGTTTCGCTGTCTAACATTGCGGGCGAATCAGCGGAAGGGCTGCTGGTGACCAAGCCGAAGAACTACGATCAGGTTCCGGCAAACAAACCCATTGTTGACGCGATCAAAGCGAAAAAACAGGACCCAAGCGGCGCATTCGTTTGGACCACCTACGCCGCGCTGCAATCTTTGCAGGCGGGCCTGAATCAGTCTGACGATCCGGCTGAAATCGCCAAATACCTGAAAGCGAACTCCGTGGATACCGTAATGGGACCGCTGACGTGGGATGAGAAAGGCGATCTGAAAGGCTTTGAGTTCGGCGTATTTGACTGGCACGCCAACGGCACGGCGACCGATGCGAAGTAATCATTAATCGGCAACTTTGGGTTGCCGCCAAATTGCTAATATCGAGTACGTTGCTTCATGCCGGATGCGGCGTAAACGCCTTATCCGGCCTACAAGATCCAAAGAAATCAGTAAATTGCAACACACATTGTAGGCCTGATAAGCGTAGCGCATCAGGCAATTTCTCGTTGGTCATCACTTTTGAAATCAACTTGACGATTAACGCTTCTCCCAGCCGCCCTGTTGCGCCGTAAATCCCAGTGCCTGCATAAACGCCGTCATCACACCGCGATCTTCCACGCCTGCATCCGCCATCCACCAGCATGAAACGCCAGGATTGTTACGCAAAACCTCTTCCAGCAGATATTGCCCCACACCGCGACGTCGGGTGACTTCCCGCACACGCAGGGAATCCAGTGCTCCCTCGGTGCCGCTTAAGGTTACCCGTACGGCAGCGAGCAGGCGCTCGTTAAAACGCGCGGCGTAGATACGGTGGTTATCGTCAACCTGTAAAGAGGAAGGGGAATACTCCGGCCAGATCTTTTGCAGGTCAATCCGGTCCTGGTCGCTAAAGTTTTCTAATCGAATGATGGTCAGCTTCATGGGTAACCCGTGTAAATCACAAAAGTGGAACCAGTGTAGCGAAATAATTTAATCGGAGGCTTTCTCTTTTTTATTTCTTTTGGCAGGTGATTAATTTTTTAACAGCAATAATTACAAAGTTAAAACATTAGAGAATGAAAAATACCCAGCATAATCCCCTGAATGGTAGTGAATTATTCCGCCCTTTGTGCCGTTATTTTATGCTGACAAAGGCACTTTTTTCTGTTTATCTATCAATAAATTCAGAATATTATCTGTTCTTAATCGACTGAAAAATAGGGATTTTAATCACTATTATCACAAAATACTGCGCTAAACCCTTAATCAGACAGGCAAAAACAGTGCAGTATAAAAAAAGAACAGTCTGATTTGTTAACACATAAAAACAAAGCAACACAACATCACGAATGGGGATTTTTGACTATGAAACGGAATGCGAAAACTATCATCGCAGGGATGATTGCACTGGCAATTTCACACACCGCTATGGCTGACGATATTAAAGTCGCCGTTGTCGGCGCGATGTCCGGCCCGATTGCCCAGTGGGGCGATATGGAATTTAACGGCGCGCGTCAGGCGATTAAAGACATTAATGCCAAAGGGGGAATTAAGGGCGACAAGCTGGTTGGCGTGGAATATGACGACGCCTGCGACCCGAAACAAGCCGTTGCGGTCGCCAACAAAATCGTTAATGACGGCATTAAATACGTTATTGGTCATCTGTGTTCTTCTTCTACCCAACCTGCATCAGATATCTACGAAGACGAAGGTATTCTGATGATCTCGCCGGGAGCGACCAACCCGGAGCTGACCCAACGCGGTTATCAACACATTATGCGTACTGCCGGGCTGGACTCTTCCCAGGGGCCAACGGCGGCAAAATACATTCTTGAGACGGTGAAGCCCCAGCGCATCGCCATCATTCACGACAAACAACAGTATGGCGAAGGGCTGGCGCGTTCGGTGCAGGACGGGCTGAAAGCGGCTAACGCCAACGTCGTCTTCTTCGACGGTATTACCGCCGGGGAGAAAGATTTCTCCGCGCTGATCGCCCGCCTGAAAAAAGAAAACATCGACTTCGTTTACTACGGCGGTTACTACCCGGAAATGGGGCAGATGCTGCGCCAGGCCCGTTCCGTTGGCCTGAAAACTCAGTTTATGGGGCCGGAAGGTGTGGGTAACGCATCATTGTCGAATATTGCCGGTGATGCTGCCGAAGGCATGTTGGTCACTATGCCAAAACGCTATGACCAGGATCCGGCAAACCAGGGCATCGTTGATGCGCTGAAAGCAGACAAGAAAGATCCGTCCGGGCCTTATGTCTGGATCACCTACGCGGCGGTGCAATCTCTGGCGACTGCCCTTGAGCGTACTGGCAGCGATGAGCCGCTGGCGCTGGTGAAAGATTTAAAAGCTAACGGTGCAAACACCGTGATTGGGCCGCTGAACTGGGATGAAAAAGGCGATCTTAAGGGATTTGATTTTGGTGTCTTCCAGTGGCACGCCGACGGTTCATCCACGGCAGCCAAGTGATCATCCCACCGCCCGTAAAATGCGGGCGGGTTTAGAAAGGTTACCTTATGTCTGAGCAGTTTTTGTATTTCTTGCAGCAGATGTTTAACGGCGTCACGCTGGGCAGTACCTACGCGCTGATAGCCATCGGCTACACCATGGTTTACGGCATTATCGGCATGATCAACTTCGCCCACGGCGAGGTTTATATGATTGGCAGCTACGTCTCATTTATGATCATCGCCGCGCTGATGATGATGGGCATTGATACCGGCTGGCTGCTGGTGGCGGCGGGATTCGTCGGCGCAATCGTCATTGCCAGCGCCTACGGCTGGAGTATCGAACGGGTAGCCTATCGCCCGGTGCGTAACTCTAAGCGCCTGATTGCGCTCATCTCGGCAATCGGCATGTCCATCTTCCTGCAAAACTACGTTAGCCTGACTGAAGGTTCGCGTGACGTGGCGCTGCCCAGTCTGTTTAACGGTCAGTGGGTGGTGGGGCATAGCGAAAACTTCTCTGCCTCTATTACCACCATGCAGGCAGTGATCTGGATTGTTACTTTCCTCGCCATGCTGGCGCTGACAATTTTCATTCGTTATTCCCGTATGGGACGCGCCTGCCGTGCCTGCGCGGAAGATCTGAAAATGGCGAGCCTGCTTGGCATCAACACCGACCGGGTGATTGCTTTGACCTTTGTTATTGGCGCGGCGATGGCGGCAGTGGCTGGCGTACTGCTCGGTCAGTTCTACGGCGTCATTAACCCCTATATCGGCTTTATGGCCGGGATGAAAGCCTTTACCGCTGCGGTGCTCGGTGGGATTGGCAGCATTCCAGGGGCGATGATTGGTGGGCTGATCCTGGGGATTGCGGAGGCGCTCTCTTCTGCCTATCTGAGTACGGAATATAAGGATGTGGTTTCATTTGCCCTGCTGATTCTGGTGCTGCTGGTGATGCCAACCGGTATTCTGGGTCGCCCGGAGGTAGAGAAAGTATGAAACCGATGCATATTGCAATGGCGCTGCTCTCTGCCGCGATGTTTTTTGTCCTGGCGGGCGTCTTTATGGGCGTGCAACTGGAGCTGGATGGCACCAAACTGGTGGTCGACACGGCTTCAGACATCCGTTGGCAGTGGGTGTTTATCGGCACGGCGGTGGTCTTTATCTTCCAGCTTTTGCGACCGGCTTTCCAGAAAGGGCTAAAAAGCGTTTCCGGACCGAAGTTTATTCTGCCCGCGATTGATGGCTCCACGGTGAAGCAGAAACTGTTCCTCGTGGCGCTGTTGGTGCTTGCGGTGGCGTGGCCGTTTATGGTTTCACGCGGGACGGTGGATATCGCCACTCTGACCATGATCTACATTATTCTCGGTCTCGGGCTGAACGTGGTGGTAGGGCTTTCCGGCCTGCTGGTGCTCGGTTACGGCGGCTTTTACGCCATCGGCGCTTACACTTTTGCGCTGCTCAATCACTATTACGGCCTGGGCTTCTGGACCTGTCTGCCGATTGCCGGGTTAATGGCCGCGGCGGCGGGCTTCCTGCTCGGCTTTCCGGTGCTGCGTCTGCGCGGTGACTATCTGGCGATCGTTACCCTCGGTTTCGGCGAAATTGTGCGCATATTGTTGCTCAATAATACCGAAATTACCGGCGGCCCGAACGGAATCAGTCAGATCCCGAAACCGACACTCTTCGGACTCGAGTTCAGCCGTACCGCTCGTGAAGGCGGCTGGGACACGTTCAGTAATTTCTTTGGCCTGAAATACGATCCCTCCGATCGCGTCATCTTCCTGTATCTGGTGGCGTTGCTGCTGGTGGTGCTAAGCCTGTTTGTCATTAACCGCCTGCTGCGGATGCCGCTGGGGCGTGCGTGGGAAGCATTGCGTGAAGATGAAATTGCCTGCCGTTCGCTGGGCTTAAGCCCGCGCCGTATCAAGCTGACTGCCTTTACCATCAGCGCCGCATTTGCCGGTTTTGCCGGAACGCTGTTTGCGGCGCGTCAGGGCTTTGTCAGCCCGGAATCCTTCACCTTTGCTGAATCGGCCTTTGTGCTGGCGATAGTGGTGCTCGGCGGTATGGGCTCGCAATTTGCAGTGATTCTGGCGGCTGTTCTGCTGGTGGTGTCGCGCGAATTGATGCGTGATTTCAACGAATACAGCATGTTAATGCTCGGTGGTTTGATGGTGCTGATGATGATCTGGCGTCCGCAGGGCTTGCTGCCCATGACGCGCCCGCAACTGAAGCTGAAAAACGGCGCAGCGAAAGGAGAGCAGGCATGAGTCAGCCATTATTATCTGTTAACGGCCTGATGATGCGCTTCGGCGGCCTGCTGGCGGTGAACAACGTCAATCTTGAACTGTACCCGCAGGAGATCGTCTCGTTAATCGGCCCTAACGGTGCCGGAAAAACCACGGTTTTTAACTGTCTGACCGGATTCTACAAACCCACCGGCGGCACCATTTTACTGCGCAATCAGCACCTGGAAGGTTTACCGGGGCAGCAAATTGCCCGCATGGGCGTGGTGCGCACCTTCCAGCATGTGCGTCTGTTCCGTGAAATGACGGTAATTGAAAACCTGCTGGTGGCGCAGCATCAGCAACTGAAAACCGGGCTGTTCTCTGGCCTGTTGAAAACGCCTTCTTTCCGTCGCGCCCAGAGCGAAGCGCTCGACCGCGCCGCCACCTGGCTTGAGCGCATTGGTTTGCTGGAACACGCCAACCGTCAGGCGAGTAACCTGGCCTATGGTGACCAACGCCGTCTGGAGATTGCCCGCTGCATGGTGACGCAGCCGGAGATTTTAATGCTCGACGAACCTGCGGCAGGTCTTAACCCGAAAGAGACGAAAGAGCTGGATGAGCTGATTGCCGAACTGCGCAATCATCACAACACCACTATCTTGTTGATTGAACACGATATGAAGCTGGTGATGGGAATTTCGGACCGAATTTACGTGGTCAATCAGGGGACGCCGCTGGCAAACGGTACGCCGGAGCAAATCCGTAATAACCCGGACGTGATCCGTGCCTATTTAGGTGAGGCATAAGATGGAAAAAGTCATGTTGTCCTTTGACAAAGTCAGCGCCCACTACGGCAAAATCCAGGCGCTGCATGAGGTGAGCTTGCATATCAATCAGGGCGAGATTGTCACGCTGATTGGCGCGAACGGGGCGGGGAAAACCACCTTGCTCGGCACGTTATGCGGCGATCCGCGCGCCACCAGCGGGCGAATTGTGTTTGATGATAAAGACATTACCGACTGGCAGACGGCGAAAATCATGCGCGAAGCGGTAGCGATTGTCCCGGAAGGGCGTCGCGTCTTCTCGCGGATGACGGTGGAAGAGAACCTGGCGATGGGCGGCTTTTTTGCCGAACGCGACCAGTTCCAGGAGCGCATAAAGTGGGTGTATGAACTGTTTCCACGTCTGCATGAGCGCCGTGTTCAGCGGGCAGGCACCATGTCCGGCGGTGAGCAACAAATGCTGGCGATTGGTCGCGCGCTGATGAGCAACCCGCGTTTGCTGCTACTTGATGAGCCATCGCTCGGTCTTGCGCCGATTATCATCCAGCAAATTTTCGACACCATCGAGCAGCTGCGCGAGCAGGGGATGACTATCTTCCTCGTCGAGCAGAACGCCAACCAGGCGCTAAAGCTGGCGGATCGTGGCTACGTGCTGGAAAACGGCCATGTGGTGCTCTCCGATACTGGTGATGCACTACTGGCGAATGAAGCGGTGAGAAGTGCGTATTTAGGCGGGTAATAACACGTTGATTGATAAGGAGTCAAAAGACTCCTTTGAGACAGGTGACAAATGTAAAATTGCCTGATGCGCTGCGCTTATCAGGCCTACTGGGTGAGTTGCAATATATTGAATTTGCACGATCTTGTAGGCCGGATAAGGCGTTTACGCCGCATCCGGCATGAAACGATGAGTAATCTGTAGAGTTTGATTCAGACCTTCTATTTTTCCGCTTATCCGTGCCCCATCTCCCATTTTCCCTCACCCACGCCGTCACCGCCTTGTCATCTTTCTGACACCTTACTATCTTACAAATGTAACAAAAAAGTTATTTTTCTGTAATTCGAGCATGTCATGTTACCCCGCGAGCATAAAACGCGTGAATTCGCGCATTCGGTACGACAAGAGAGATAAACGATGAAACCGTTACATTATACAGCTTCAGCACTGGCGCTCGGACTGGCGTTAATGGGGAATGCACAGGCAGTGACGACCATTCCGTTCTGGCATTCTATGGAAGGGGAACTGGGTAAAGAGGTGGATTCTCTGGCCCAACGTTTTAACGCCGAAAATCCGGATTACAAAATTGTACCGACCTATAAAGGCAACTACGAACAGAATTTAAGCGCGGGGATTGCCGCATTTCGTACCGGCAACGCTCCGGCTATTTTGCAGGTTTATGAAGTTGGCACCGCCACCATGATGGCATCGAAAGCCATTAAACCGGTATATGACGTGTTTAAAGAGGCAGGGATTCAATTCGATGAGTCGCAGTTTGTGCCGACGGTTTCCGGTTACTACTCCGACAGCAAAACGGGCCACTTACTCTCCCAGCCATTCAACAGCTCGACTCCCGTTCTCTATTACAACAAAGACGCCTTCAAGAAAGCGGGGTTAGACCCGGAACAGCCGCCGAAAACCTGGCAGGATCTGGCGGACTATTCCGCAAAACTGAAAGCCTCCGGTATGAAGTGCGGCTACGCCAGCGGCTGGCAGGGCTGGATCCAACTGGAAAACTTTAGCGCCTGGAACGGTCTGCCGTTTGCCAGCAAAAACAACGGCTTTGACGGCACGGACGCGGTGCTGGAGTTCAACAAGCCGGAGCAGGTGAAACACATTGCCATGCTCGAAGAGATGAACAAGAAGGGCGACTTCAGCTACGTCGGTCGTAAGGATGAATCCACCGAGAAGTTCTATAACGGTGATTGCGCGATGACCACCGCCTCTTCCGGTTCTCTCGCTAATATTCGTGAGTACGCCAAATTTAACTATGGCGTAGGTATGATGCCTTACGACGCCGATGCGAAAGATGCACCGCAAAACGCCATTATCGGCGGGGCCAGCCTGTGGGTGATGCAGGGCAAAAATAAAGAAACGTATACCGGCGTGGCGAAGTTCCTCGACTTCCTCGCGAAGCCAGAAAACGCTGCCGAGTGGCATCAGAAAACCGGTTATCTGCCAATCACCAAAGGGCTGCGTCTGGGCAACATGCCGCAGATCCGCGTGATTGTGGATGAAGAGCTGGAGAGCGTGTGGACCGGTAAGAAGACACCACAGCAGGCACTGGATACCGCCGTTGAGCGTGGAAATCAGTTGCTGCGCCGCTTTGAGAAATCGACGAAGTCTTAATCAGTGTAATGTCGGATGCGTTTCGCTTATCTGACCTGGCATCGCGTGTAGGCCGGATAAGCGAAGCGCATCCGGCACAGTTCAGGAATTAACCGTAATGTCATCATCCCGTCCGGTGTTCCGCTCGCGCTGGCTGCCTTATCTGCTGGTCGCGCCGCAGCTCATCATCACCGTTATCTTTTTTATCTGGCCTGCGGGCGAAGCGTTGTGGTACTCGCTGCAAAGCGTCGATCCGTTTGGTTTCTCCAGCCAGTTTGTCGGTCTGGATAACTTCGTCACGCTGTTCCATGACAGCTACTATCTAGACTCCTTCTGGACGACGATAAAATTCAGCACCTTTGTCACCGTCAGCGGTTTGCTGGTATCGCTGTTCTTTGCGGCGCTGGTGGAGTACATCGTGCGCGGCAGCCGTTTCTATCAAACCTTGATGCTGCTGCCGTATGCCGTGGCTCCCGCCGTTGCCGCCGTATTGTGGATCTTCCTGTTTAACCCCGGTCGCGGGCTGATCACCCATTTTCTCGCGGAGTTCGGCTACGACTGGAACCACGCGCAAAACAGCGGTCAGGCAATGTTTCTGGTGGTGTTTGCCTCGGTGTGGAAGCAAATCAGCTACAACTTTCTGTTCTTCTATGCCGCGCTGCACTCCATTCCCCGTTCGTTGATCGAAGCCGCAGCCATCGACGGTGCAGGGCCGATTCGCCGCTTCTTTAAGATTGCGCTGCCGCTTATCGCCCCGGTGAGTTTCTTCCTGCTGGTAGTGAACCTGGTGTATGCCTTCTTCGACACCTTCCCGGTGATCGACGCCGCCACGTCCGGCGGGCCGGTTCAGGCCACCACGACGCTGATTTATAAGATCTACCGCGAAGGTTTTACCGGACTGGATCTGGCTTCGTCTGCCGCACAGTCGGTGGTGTTGATGTTCCTCGTCATCGTGCTGACGGTGGTGCAGTTCCGCTATGTTGAAAGCAAGGTGCGTTACCAATGATTGAGAACCGTCCGTGGCTGACGATATTCAGCCATACCATGCTGATCCTCGGGATCGCGGTGATCCTCTTCCCGCTGTACGTGGCGTTTGTCGCGGCGACGCTGGATAAACAGGCCGTCTATGCCGCGCCGATGACGCTCATCCCCGGCACACATCTGCTGGAAAACATCCACAACATCTGGGTAAACGGGGTAGGTACGAATAGCGCGCCGTTCTGGCGGATGTTGCTTAACAGCTTTGTGATGGCGTTCAGCATTACGCTCGGCAAAATTACCGTCTCGATGCTCTCGGCATTTGCCATTGTCTGGTTTCGTTTTCCGCTACGTAACCTCTTCTTCTGGATGATTTTTATCACCCTGATGCTGCCGGTTGAAGTGCGTATTTTCCCGACGGTGGAAGTCATCGCCAACCTGAAAATGCTCGACAGCTACGCTGGTTTAACGCTGCCGCTGATGGCCTCGGCGACCGCTACTTTCCTGTTCCGCCAGTTCTTTATGACGCTGCCGGATGAGCTGGTGGAAGCCGCGCGGATCGACGGCGCGTCACCAATGCGTTTCTTTTGCGACATCGTTTTTCCGTTGTCCAAAACCAATCTGGCGGCGCTGTTTGTGATCACCTTTATTTACGGCTGGAACCAGTATTTGTGGCCGTTGTTGATTATTACCGACGTGGATCTCGGCACCACCGTGGCAGGGATCAAAGGGATGATCGCCACTGGCGAAGGCACCACGGAATGGAACTCAGTGATGGCGGCGATTTTGTTAACCCTGATCCCACCAGTAGTGATTGTTTTAGTGATGCAGCGTGCCTTCGTGCGCGGCCTGGTCGATAGTGAGAAATAAGATGGCAGGACTGAAATTACAGGCAGTAACCAAAAGCTGGGATGGCAAAACCCAGGTCATTAAACCGCTGACCCTTGATGTGGCGGATGGCGAATTTATCGTGATGGTCGGGCCGTCTGGCTGCGGGAAATCGACGCTGCTGCGTATGGTTGCCGGGCTGGAGCGGGTGACCGAAGGCGATATCTGGATCAACGACCAGCGCGTGACCGAAATGGAGCCGAAAGATCGCGGGATTGCGATGGTGTTCCAGAATTACGCGCTTTATCCGCATATGAGCGTCGAAGAAAACATGGCGTGGGGGCTGAAAATTCGCGGCATGGGCAAGCAGCAAATAGCCGAGCGCGTTAAAGAAGCGGCGCGCATTCTGGAGCTGGACGGTCTGCTCAAACGTCGCCCGCGCGAGCTTTCCGGCGGTCAGCGCCAGCGTGTGGCGATGGGACGCGCGATTGTGCGCGATCCGGCGGTGTTCTTGTTTGATGAGCCACTCTCTAACCTCGATGCCAAGCTGCGCGTACAGATGCGTCTTGAACTGCAACAGCTGCACCGTCGCCTGAAAACGACTTCACTCTACGTTACTCACGATCAGGTTGAGGTGATGACGCTCGCCCAGCGAGTAATGGTGATGAACGGCGGCGTTGCCGAACAGATTGGCACGCCGGTGGAAGTCTACGAAAAGCCCGCCAGCCTGTTTGTGGCGAGTTTTATCGGCAGCCCGGCGATGAACCTGCTGACAGGCCGCGTGAATAATGAAGGCACGCATTTCGAACAGCGGTATCGTGCTACCGCTAAACGGTGGCTACCGTCAGTATGCCGGGCGTAAAATGACTCTCGGCATTCGCCCGGAACATATAGCGCTAAGCTCGCAGGCAGAAGGTGGTGTGCCGCTGGTGATGGACACGCTGGAGATCCTCGGCGCAGATAACCTGGCGCACGGACGCTGGGGCGAGCAGAAGCTGGTGGTGCGACTGGCGCATCAGGAGCGCCCGACGGCAGGCAGCACGCTGTGGCTGCATCTGGCGGAAAATCAGCTGCATCTTTTTGATGGTGAAACAGGACAACGAGTATGAGTAACTGGCCTTATCCCCGCATCGTCGCTCATCGTGGCGGCGGTAAGCTGGCCCCGGAAAACACCCTGGCGGCAATCGACGTCGGGGCAAAATACGGTCATAAGATGATCGAATTTGACGCGAAGTTATCGAAAGATGGCGAGATCTTCCTGCTCCATGACGACAATCTCGAACGCACCAGCAACGGCTGGGGCGTCGCGGGTGAACTGAACTGGCAGGATTTACTGCGCGTGGATGCGGGCAGTTGGTACAGCAAAGCGTTTAAAGGTGAGCCGCTGCCGTTGCTTTCGCAGGTGGCGGAACGCTGTCGCGAACACGGGATGATGGCGAATATCGAAATCAAACCCACCACTGGCACTGGACCATTAACGGGCAAAATGGTGGCGCTGGCGGCACGCCAACTGTGGGCCGGTATGACGCCGCCGCTGCTGTCATCGTTTGAGATTGATGCTTTAGAAGCTGCACAGCTGGCGGCACCGGAACTGCCGCGTGGTTTATTGCTTGATGAGTGGCGCGACGACTGGCGCGAACTGACCACGCGGCTGGGCTGCGTCTCTATTCATCTCAATCATAAGTTGCTTGATAAAGCGCGAGTGATGCAGTTGAAAGATGCAGGACTGCGGATTCTGGTTTATACCGTCAACAAGCCCCAGCGCGCGGCTGAATTACTGCGCTGGGGCGTGGATTGCATCTGTACCGATGCGATTGACGTGATTGGTCCGAACTTTACGGCCCAATAGTTTTCAACGGAATATCAGGCTGCGGCGTGCTGGGCTGATTCAGCATGTCGCCGTTTCTCCTTTCCGGCAGCATATGCTGCTGATTCAACGAACTATCCGGATTACGGTTGCTGTTTAACATCCCGCCGTTGGTGTTGGGCAGCATTTGCTGCCGGGCGGGATTTCGCTCCCCCGGCTGTGACTGCAACACCCGCTGAGAATTATTGTTTATCTGGTTTTCTAAATGCTGCTGTTGCAACTGAGTTTGCGTTTTCAGTTGCTGATTCAGCATCCCTTTTTGCTGGATTTGCTGCGTTTGCATTTGGGTTTGCATCCGCTGCTGACTGGGGATCTGATACCCCGGCTGGTTAGGGTTATTCAGAGTATTAATGGGCTGTGCAAAGCCGACAAACGGCAGGAGTGCCGTAAGAATCAGAAGTCGTTTCATCGCGTATCCTCCTCTGAAGATATTCTTTAAGTTTACTCGCTTCCCGGCAAAACGATGATTAATTCAGAGTTATATACCAGGCTTAGCTGGGGTTGCCCCTTAATCTCTGGAGAATAACGATGATAAAACCGACGTTTTTACGCCGGGTGGCCATTGCTGCTCTGTTCACAGGAAGTTGTTTTAGTACGGTAGCCGCGCCACCTGCGCCGTCTCCTGTTTCTTACGGCGTGGAGGAAGATGTCTTTCATCCGGTACGCGCGAAACAGGGGATGGTGGCATCTGTAGATGCTACTGCCACTCAGGTGGGGGTGGATATCCTCAAGGAGGGCGGGAATGCCGTTGATGCCGCCGTGGCTGTGGGCTACGCGCTGGCGGTAACGCATCCGCAGGCAGGGAATCTGGGCGGTGGTGGTTTTATGTTAATCCGCTCGAAAAATGGCAATACCACGGCTATCGATTTCCGCGAAATGGCACCCGCCAAAGCGACCCGCGATATGTTCCTCAATGATCAGGGCAACCCGGACAGCAAAAAATCACTCACTTCGCATCTGGCTTCCGGCACACCGGGTACGGTAGCAGGTTTCTCGCTGGCGCTGGATAAATACGGCACCATGCCGCTGAACAAAGTCGTGCAGCCCGCGTTTAAACTGGCACGCGATGGTTTTATCGTTAACGACGCGCTGGCTGACGATCTCAAAACCTACGGTAGCGAAGTGTTGCCGAATCACGAAAACAGTAAAGCTATCTTCTGGAAAGAGGGCGAGCCGCTGAAAAAGGGCGACACGCTGGTGCAGGCGAACCTGGCAAAGAGCCTGGAGATGATTGCTGAAAACGGCCCGGACGAATTCTATAAAGGCACGATTGCGGAACAGATCGCCCAGGAGATGCAGAAAAACGGTGGCTTGATCACTAAAGATGATTTAGCGGCCTATAAAGCGGTCGAACGCACTCCGATAAGCGGCGATTATCGCGGGTATCAGGTTTACTCCATGCCACCGCCATCCTCCGGCGGGATCCATATCGTACAAATCCTCAATATTCTGGAAAACTTCGATATGAAGAAATACGGCTTTGGCAGCGCCGATGCGATGCAAATCATGGCAGAAGCGGAGAAATACGCCTACGCCGACCGCTCGGAATATCTTGGCGACCCGGATTTTGTCAAAGTACCGTGGCAGGCGCTGACCAATAAAGCCTATGCCAAATCTATTGCCGATCAAATTGATATCAATAAAGCGAAGCCATCCAGCGAAATTCGCCCCGGCAAGCTTGCGCCTTATGAGAGTAATCAAACTACCCATTACTCAGTGGTGGATAAAGATGGTAACGCGGTGGCGGTGACCTATACGCTGAACACCACCTTCGGTACGGGCATTGTCGCGGGCGAGAGCGGTATTCTGCTTAATAATCAGATGGATGATTTCTCCGCTAAACCGGGCGTACCGAACGTTTACGGGCTGGTGGGCGGTGATGCCAACGCCGTCGGGCCGAATAAACGTCCGCTGTCGTCAATGTCACCAACGATTGTGGTGAAAGACGGTAAAACCTGGCTGGTCACCGGTAGCCCTGGCGGGAGCCGGATCATCACTACAGTGCTGCAAATGGTGGTGAATAGCATCGATTATGGCATGAACGTCGCCGAAGCGACCAATGCGCCGCGTTTCCACCATCAGTGGTTGCCGGACGAGCTGCGTGTCGAAAAAGGGTTTAGCCCGGATACGCTCAAGCTGCTGGAAGCAAAAGGTCAGAAAGTGGCGCTGAAAGAGGCGATGGGCAGTACACAAAGCATTATGGTTGGGCCGGACGGTGAGTTGTACGGCGCATCCGACCCGCGCTCGGTGGATGATTTAACGGCGGGGTACTAAGGTTAGCGGCCCTCTTCGTGGGAAGAGGGCTATTTTGTCAGGGCAAGCCGAAGGTAGCCTTTTTTATTTCGTAATCCTGTAGATATTCTTCCAGCGGCTTTGCCGTTCCCAGAGAATGAATTTCACCACTGTCTTTATCAATAATAAAAGGTGCGTTACCAGCTAAGCGCGCGGCCTCATCTCCAGTTTCGAGAAATTCTCGTGCTTCGAAACAGAAATACCAGCCCTGGCTAAAGCGTCCATGTAGAGTAATGACGACCGGGAGATCTGCATCATCAAGGTAATGGTTCGCTTTCGCGAATGCGTCGTGATAAGTAATCATAATTATAATAAATATTATTGTTGAGTGTTATATTATTATTCCTGTGTGATACATTGAGCAAAGACGCGTTCATCTTCGTCAAAGATATTATTAAATGCTGGTTTTGAAAAAAGTTCATCGGATAAGATATAGTCACGAAATAAGTATCTGCTAATATTTTATGATTTCTTTTTCAGAACGTCGAACGGGATTTTCTTATTTAAGATATCAGAATCTTATGATTCGGGTAAAATTCTAAATAAATCAACATGTCATTAAAATCATCATAGCCATTAGCTATTTCGGCTAAAATAGAGACTACATGTCTTCGGTCCATCTCACTTAAGGAGTGTAGTTCCGTTGTAAGTTTTTCCATAGCTTGCACTGCTAAATTTCGAACAAGGAATTTTCTGCTGGTAATCTCTAAAAAGATGGCATGGTTTACAATGATTTTTGTTTCCTTTTGATTATTATGAACAACTGTCCATGATTTCGTTTAAGAATGAAGAGAAATCACTAAACGAACTGAATGTATTTTCTGTGCCAATATTATCTCTAATTTCAAAAAAGTTACTTTTAATGTCATAAGTAAATATTGAAATGCTATCATCCCCGATCACTAACCGTTCTTGTAGATCAGGGTTTATGAAATCATCATTATTTCTATAAAATTCATTTACGGCAAAAAGGTTTTTAACTGAAGGTTCTGGAATCGAGAGGCTAAATAATCGTAATCCATTAACTTCGAATCCATCCATTGCTCTTAAAAAAGTAAGATAATCAGGTTGATTCTTAAAAAGAATACTAACTTCATTACATAACTTCTCCAGGCAATTAGTTGAATTAGAATTAAATTCTATTTGGATTATACTTTCAATAAATGATTCCTTGAGCGGTGCTATCAAATGGATAGTCTAAATCATTCATCATTTTTATTAATTTATTTATTTGGGTTTTAGTCATCATTTTGTGTGGTCCATAATATTTTTCATGGGAGGATAAATTGAGCCAGATGGAATGGCCCAGGGAGTGATTTTGCTTTCACATACTAATATTCCCTTAGCTATTCGTGATTGCATGTTAGTAAAAACTTTATGATATGGTTCGTTTTCGATTAATACTAAATTTTCGAAATCATTAGTACCACCATCATCTAGAGATAGTTTATGGTGAACATTATAATTTAGAGGAACATTGCCCTTTCTCATTCTTAAAAGGTCTTCGGCGTTGAATCTTCCAGATGCTTCGGAGGTTTTTGCAAGTTTGATAAGAAAATTTTTTCTTACAGTTTTATTAAACTCCTTTCGTAAGTTAGCTAAGTCTTTTGAAGGTCTCTTAATGTATATTATTTCTATTATGTCTATACCATCAAGAAGTTTTTGTTGACCTCTAAGTTTGCCTAAGTAACTATTTATTTCTGTATATGTATCAACATTAGAACGCTTTGTTAAAAGAATAGATGCTGTTGCTATCGCTATGCCCGCTGTTTTTTCATTTAGTATTTGATCATAGCCTTTTATTGCATCTCCACCCAGTTTTTCCGCAGTATCTCTGAATCCTTCAATGTTCCCATTGTATACGCCACCAGCAGCAAGTAGCCTGCCAATAGCTTTGCTGTTTAACGTTTTGAAACGATTATTTGTTTGGTTTTTTGAATTTGGTAAAAACAAACGGTTATAATTTTCAGGGAGTGCCAAATAGCTGAACTCGGTATTTGCGATAAGATGTTGACAGAGGATAAATTCATAACTAATAGTTATTGTTTCTGTATCCAGTTGGTTTTCAATGATCTGGTGATGAATAGCCGATAAAAAAGCGCCTCTTAGTTGTATATAATAATACTTTTCCAATCTACCAAATCTATTTATTCGATAGAAGTCAAATCCCATAAATAATTGTTCATTATTGTTAATGGAATTAATAAATAATGGAGTGCTTTTATCAATTAATTTACAAAATGTTATACCATGGAACTGTGAACCAAGCCCCGTATTATTAATATTATTTAAGAGTGAGAATGTAAATATTTCATCCTCATGCCCGCTCTGCCAACGATTACCTGTAGACTCAGAAGTTCCACAACCTGCGGAGATGCTTCCTTGTTGTTCTCCCGTTACTGTCAGGTAAACAATATTACTCATCCCTGAAAAGTCCTTTTATGGCATGCTATTTTATCAATGGCAATATTATGCTTGTTAATTGTTATTTATTTACTCCAGGAAATTGTAGGCGTATATATTAAAAAATAAAATATTACACTTTAGGAAGTAATTATGAGTTAAATCTCAATATATGTATTGGGCAAATAAATACCTTAAAGGAAGGTATGTCGATTTTGAATGACACCCTTTTTCCATCTCAGAAAAAGGGCACTATCTTACTTCACCCGCGCCATATAATATGCATCGACATATTCACCATTACGCAATGCGTACTTCTTACCAGTCCCTTCAATTTCAAAGCCGTATTTTTTATAGACCTTAATTGCCGGGGCGTTATCGACAAACACGGTTAGTTCAATGCGATCTACCCGCAACCAGTTGTCGCACATTTCAATCATCTCTCGCATCAGGGCGCTGGCGACGCCGCGGTTCTTCCAACGAGAGTCGACACAGATACCAAAATCGGCAACATGACTGCGGCGTGGGCGCTGTTGCACGTCAATGGTGAGATGGCCCACGACGTCTCCATCAATACAGGCGACGAGTTGCTTGATGCCGGGACGATCGGCGAGTCGCTCCTGCCACATATGATCGGAAGGATGAGGCACCTGTAGTGTGTTGCAATACACCTCCGGCTGGGCGTGAATCTGCCTGATGGCCTCGTAATCCCGTGTTTCTGCGTGGCGTATTACTATCTCACTCATTCCTTTGTCCTCTTTGGGGTAAATGTCCCTTTCAACATCATTGACTTTCAAATGCGAGTCAAATGCATTTTTTTGCAAAAAGTGTTGGACAAGTGCGAATGAGAATGATTATTATTGTCTCGCGATCAGGAAGACCCTCGCGGAGAACCTGAAAGCACGACATTGCTCACATTGCTTCCAGTATTACTTAGCCAGCCGGGTGCTGGCTTTTTTTTTGATCTTTCGTTCTCAATTTATCCACGGGAGTGCTTGTGTTCGTTATGCGCACTCCAGTAGGAACCACGTCCGCTTTGCGCTAAGGTGTAAATAACCACCTTAAAAAGGACGAAATCATGGTCATCAACTGCGCCTTTATTGGCTTCGGCAAAAGCACCACCCGTTACCATCTGCCGTATGTACTTAACCGCAAGGATAGCTGGCATGTCGCGCATATTTTTCGTCGCCATGCGAAGCCGGAAGAACAGGCTCCCATTTATTCCCATATCCATTTCACCAGCGATCTCGACGAAGTACTAAACGATCCCGATGTTAAGCTGGTTGTTGTCTGCACCCACGCGGACAGCCATTTCGAGTACGCGAAACGCGCGCTGGAAGCCGGGAAAAATGTGCTGGTCGAAAAACCGTTCACCCCGACGCTTGCCCAGGCGAAGGAGCTGTTTGCGTTGGCGAAAAGCAAAGGGCTGACCGTCACGCCGTATCAGAATCGTCGCTTTGACTCCTGCTTCCTGACAGCGAAAAAAGCGATTGAAAGTGGCAAGTTGGGAGAGATTGTTGAAGTGGAAAGCCATTTTGACTATTACCGCCCGGTGGCAGAAACCAAACCTGGGCTGCCGCAGGATGGCGCGTTTTATGGCCTTGGTGTGCATACGATGGACCAGATTATTTCTCTGTTCGGTCGCCCGGATCACGTCGCTTATGACATCCGCAGCCTGCGTAATAAAGCCAATCCTGACGACACCTTTGAAGCGCAACTGTTTTATGGCGACCTGAAAGCCATCGTCAAAACCAGCCATCTGGTGAAAATCGATTATCCGAAATTTATCGTTCACGGTAAGAAAGGTTCGTTTATTAAATACGGTATCGACCAGCAGGAAACCAGCCTGAAGGCTAATATTATGCCGGGCGAACCGGGATTCGCAGCGGATGATTCGGTCGGTGTGCTGGAGTATGTCAATGACGAGGGCGTGACGGTCAGAGAAGAGATGAAGCCGGAGATGGGCGATTACGGGCGCGTTTATGATGCGTTGTATCAAACCATCACCCACGGTGCGCCAAATTACGTCAAGGAATCTGAAGTTCTTACCAATCTGGAAATCCTTGAACGCGGATTTGAGCAAGCCTCTCCCTCCACAGTGACTCTCGCGAAGTAAGTTTGATGGCCCCTCGAATAGTTCAATTTTTTTGAACAGAGGGGTCAATTTTCACCCTCTATCATCCCAGGCAGATCGGGTCCACACTAAGCCCATCGAAATCATTCATGGGGCGAATACAAATGATCTACTTACGCAAAGCAAATGAACGTGGTCATGCAAATCATGGCTGGCTGGACTCCTGGCATACTTTCTCTTTTGCCAACTATTACGATCCGAACTTTATGGGCTTCTCCGCGCTGCGCGTGATTAACGACGACGTGATTGAAGCAGGGCAGGGCTTCGGCACTCACCCGCATAAAGATATGGAAATTTTGACCTACGTGCTGGAAGGTACTGTTGAGCATCAGGACAGCATGGGCAATAAAGAGCAGGTTCCGGCGGGTGAGTTCCAGATTATGAGTGCGGGTACGGGTATTCGTCACTCAGAGTACAACCCAAGCAGCACCGAGCGTCTGCATCTGTATCAGATCTGGATCATGCCTGAAGAAAATGGCATTACGCCGCGTTATGAACAGCGTCGCTTCGATGCCGTGCAGGGCAAACAGCTGGTGCTCTCGCCGGATGCGCGAGATGGTTCGCTGAAAGTGCATCAGGATATGGAACTGTATCGTTGGGCGTTGCTGAAAGATGAGCAGTCGGTGCATCAGATTGCCGCTGAACGCCGCGTCTGGATCCAGGTGGTGAAAGGCAATGTCACCATTAACGGCGTGAAAGCCTCGACCAGCGATGGTCTGGCAATCTGGGATGAGCAGGCAATCTCCATCCATGCGGATAGCGACAGCGAAGTGTTACTGTTCGATCTGCCGCCGGTTTAAAACTCAACGGCATCTTTGAAGCCTGCCTTTTTGCAGGCTTCCTCGCTCGCTCCGGTCGCGTGCTGATGCACGCTTCCGGGGTTTTGCCGCGTCGTTAGCACAATGCGATGCAATTGATTTAGTGTATATCTAATAATTGTAAACAAGCACTGTTTTCCCCGGGAAGGTTCTGATGCGTCCGTGTTAAACTAAGAGAATCTATCTCTTTTGTACCTTCAGGACGATGAAAAAGAAAAGACCCGTACTTCAGGATGTGGCTGACCGTGTAGGCGTGACCAAAATGACGGTCAGCCGTTTTTTACGCAACCCGGAGCAGGTTTCCGTCGCTCTACGCGGCAAGATTGCCGCCGCTCTTGATGAACTGGGCTATATTCCCAATCGTGCGCCCGATATCCTCTCTAACGCTACCAGCCGGGCGATTGGCGTCCTGTTACCTTCTCTCACCAACCAGGTTTTCGCGGAAGTATTACGCGGAATCGAAAGCGTCACCGACGCGCACGGTTATCAGACCATGCTGGCGCACTACGGTTATAAACCGGAAATGGAGCAAGAACGTCTCGAATCCATGCTCTCCTGGAATATCGACGGCCTGATCCTCACCGAACGTACCCACACGCCGCGCACCTTAAAGATGATTGAAGTGGCGGGGATCCCGGTGGTGGAGTTGATGGACAGCCAGTCGCCGTGCCTCGATATCGCCGTCGGTTTTGATAACTTTGAAGCGGCACGCCAGATGACCACAGCCATTATTGCTCGCGGGCATCGCCACATTGCCTATCTCGGCGCACGTCTCGACGAACGTACTATCATCAAACAGAAGGGATACGAACAGGCGATGCTGGATGCAGGCCTGGTGCCATATAGCGTGATGGTTGAGCAATCTTCTTCTTACTCTTCCGGTATTGAACTGATTCGCCAGGCACGGCGGGAATATCCGCAGCTGGATGGCGTGTTCTGTACTAATGATGATCTGGCGGTCGGCGCGGCGTTTGAATGTCAGCGTCTGGGATTGAAGGTTCCTGACGATATGGCGATTGCCGGTTTCCACGGTCATGACATTGGCCAGGTGATGGAGCCGCGGTTAGCGAGCGTGCTGACGCCGCGTGAGCGGATGGGCAGTATTGGCGCTGAACGCCTGCTGGCGCGTATTCGTGGCGAATCTGTGACACCGAAAATGTTAGATTTAGGTTTCACCTTGTCACCGGGCGGATCTATTTAAGCCCACAAATTTGAAGTAGCTCACACTTATACACTTAAGGCACGGATGGATATTGCTTCTGATATTGTCCGGCTGGACAATGTTACCGATAACAGTTACCCGTAACATTTTTAATTCTTGTATTGTGGGGGCACCACTTTGAGCACGACTAACCATGATCACCACATTTACGTCTTGATGGGCGTATCGGGCAGCGGCAAATCTGCGGTCGCCAGTGAAGTGGCGCATCAACTTCATGCCGCGTTTCTTGATGGCGATTTCCTCCATCCACGGCGCAATATCGAAAAAATGGCGTCTGGCGAACCGCTGAATGACGACGATCGCAAACCCTGGTTGCAGGCGCTGAACGACGCCGCGTTTGCTATGCAGCGCACTAATAAAGTGTCACTGATCGTCTGTTCTGCATTGAAAAAACACTATCGCGACTTGCTGCGTGAAGGTAATCCGAATCTCTCTTTCATCTACCTGAAAGGCGATTTTGACGTGATTGAAAGCCGCCTGAAAGCGCGCAAAGGCCATTTCTTTAAAACCCAAATGTTGGTGACGCAGTTTGAAACGCTGCAGGAGCCGGGTGCGGACGAAACTGATGTACTGGTGGTGGATATCGATCAACCGCTGGAAGGTGTTGTGGCAAGCACCATTGAGGTTATTAAAAAAGGCAAATAAGTAGTGACTACATTAACGCTTGTTTTAACAGCAGTAGGGTCTGTTTTACTGCTGCTGTTTTTAGTCATGAAGGCGCGTATGCACGCTTTCCTGGCTTTGATGGTGGTGTCCATGGGGGCTGGCCTTTTTTCCGGTATGCCGCTCGATAAAATCGCAGCGACGATGGAAAAAGGGATGGGAGGCACCCTCGGCTTCCTGGCGGTGGTTGTCGCCCTGGGAGCTATGTTTGGCAAGATCTTACATGAAACCGGCGCAGTCGATCAGATTGCCGTCAAAATGCTCAAATCCTTCGGTCACAGCCGCGCGCATTATGCCATCGGCCTTGCGGGGCTGGTCTGTGCGCTACCGCTGTTCTTTGAAGTGGCGATTGTTCTGCTGATTAGCGTTGCTTTCTCAATGGCGCGCCACACCGGTACGAACCTGGTGAAGCTGGTAATCCCATTATTCGCAGGCGTGGCGGCCGCGGCTGCGTTCCTGGTGCCTGGGCCAGCGCCAATGCTCCTCGCATCGCAGATGAACGCCGATTTTGGCTGGATGATCCTGATTGGCCTGTGTGCGGCAATTCCGGGAATGATTATTGCCGGGCCGCTGTGGGGTAATTTCATCAGCCGCTACGTGGAGTTGCATATTCCTGACGACATCAGCGAACCGCATCTCGGCGAAGGCAAAATGCCATCTTTCGGATTCAGCCTGTCGCTGATCCTGTTGCCGCTGGTGCTGGTGGGGCTGAAAACCATTGCCGCGCGTTTTGTGCCAGAAGGCTCTACCGCTTACGAATGGTTCGAGTTTATTGGTCATCCGTTTACCGCGATTCTGGTTGCTTGTCTGGTAGCGATTTATGGCCTGGCAATGCGTCAGGGCATGCCAAAAGACAAAGTGATGGAGATTTGCGGTCACGCGCTGCAACCGGCGGGGATCATTCTGCTGGTGATTGGTGCAGGCGGCGTGTTCAAACAGGTGCTGGTTGACTCTGGCGTAGGTCCGGCACTGGGCGAAGCGTTAACCGGCATGGGCCTGCCGATTGCTATCACCTGCTTCGTGCTGGCAGCTGCAGTGCGCATCATTCAGGGTTCTGCCACCGTAGCCTGTTTAACGGCGGTAGGACTGGTGATGCCGGTTATTGAACAACTGAACTACTCCGGTGCGCAAATGGCGGCGCTGTCGATTTGTATCGCTGGTGGTTCGATTGTTGTCAGCCACGTTAACGACGCCGGTTTCTGGTTGTTCGGTAAATTTACCGGCGCGACCGAAGCCGAAACGCTGAAAACCTGGACCATGATGGAAACCATCCTCGGCACTGTCGGTGCCATCGTTGGGATGATTGCGTTCCAGCTGTTGAGTTAAGTTTGTTCGCCCGGTAGTTGTGACGCTACCGGGTTCTTTTCGAAAAACTCTCCTCGTTACCCCTTCATCCACATTCGAATGCCGTCGAGGAACATCTGGGTTGCCATCATCACCAGAATCAATCCCATCAGGCGTTCAAGTGCGTTCACCCCTTTCTCGCCCAGCAGACGTAAAAATAGCGAAGACTGTAGCAGGATGACAAAGGTGCCGCCCCAGGCCAGCAGCAGAGCAATCACCAGATGTCCCATCTGATTCGGGTACTGATGAGACAACAACATCAGCGTGGCGAGAATAGTCGGCCCGGCGACTAACGGAATTGCCAACGGCACGATAAATGGCTCTTCACCTGCCGGAAGCCCGCTGCTATTTCCTGAAGCGCTGGGGAAAATCATCTTAATGGCGATTAGAAACAGAATGATGCCGCCAGAAATGGAGACGGTTTCTGCTCGCAGGCTGAGAAATGCCAGAATTTTCTCACCCGCAAACAGGAACACCAGCATCACCAGGAGAGCAATAAGCAACTCTCGCACCATGATTGCCCGCCGTCTTTTCGGTTCAGTATGTTTCAGTACGGACATGAAAATAGGCAGGTTTCCGAGCGGATCCATAATCAGGATCAATAAAACTGCTGCAGAAATGATTTCATTCATAACTCAAATTCCCTGATAATTGCCGCGGACTTTCTGCGTGCTAACAAAGCAGGATAAGTCGCATTACTGATGGCTTCGCTATCATTGATTAATTTCACTTGCGACTTTGGCTGCTTTTTGTATGGTGAAAGATGTGCCAAGAGGAGACCGGCACATTTATACAGCACACATCTTTGCAGGAAAAAACGCTTATGAAAAATGTTGGTTTTATCGGCTGGCGCGGTATGGTCGGCTCCGTTCTCATGCAACGCATGGTTGAAGAGCGCGACTTCGACGCCATTCGCCCTGTCTTCTTTTCTACTTCTCAGCTTGGCCAGGCTGCGCCGTCTTTTGGCGGAACCACTGGCACACTTCAGGATGCCTTTGATCTGGAGGCGCTAAAGGCCCTCGATATCATTGTGACCTGTCAGGGCGGCGATTATACCAACGAAATCTATCCAAAGCTTCGTGAAAGCGGATGGCAAGGTTACTGGATTGACGCAGCATCGTCTCTGCGCATGAAAGATGACGCCATCATCATTCTTGACCCCGTCAATCAGGACGTCATTACCGACGGATTAAATAATGGCATCAGGACTTTTGTTGGCGGTAACTGTACCGTAAGCCTGATGTTGATGTCGTTGGGTGGTTTATTCGCCAATGATCTTGTTGATTGGGTGTCCGTTGCAACCTACCAGGCCGCTTCCGGCGGTGGTGCGCGACATATGCGTGAGTTATTAACCCAGATGGGCCATCTGTATGGCCATGTGGCAGATGAACTCGCGACCCCGTCCTCTGCTATTCTCGATATCGAACGCAAAGTCACAACCTTAACCCGTAGCGGTGAGCTGCCGGTGGATAACTTTGGCGTGCCGCTGGCGGGTAGCCTGATTCCGTGGATCGACAAACAGCTCGATAACGGTCAGAGCCGCGAAGAGTGGAAAGGGCAGGCGGAAACCAACAAGATCCTCAACACATCTTCCGTAATTCCGGTAGATGGTTTATGTGTGCGTGTCGGGGCATTGCGCTGCCACAGCCAGGCATTCACTATTAAATTGAAAAAAGATGTGTCTATTCCGACCGTCGAAGAACTGCTGGCTGCGCACAATCCGTGGGCGAAAGTCGTTCCGAACGATCGGGAAATCACTATGCGTGAGCTAACCCCAGCTGCCGTTACCGGCACGCTGACCACGCCGGTAGGCCGCCTGCGTAAGCTGAATATGGGACCAGAGTTCCTGTCAGCCTTTACCGTGGGCGACCAGCTGCTGTGGGGGGCCGCGGAGCCGCTGCGTCGGATGCTTCGTCAACTGGCGTAATCTTTATTCATTAAATCTGGGGCGCGATGCCGCCCCTGTTAGTGCGTAATACAGGAGTAAGCGCAGATGTTTCATGATTTACCGGGAGTTAAATAGAGCATTGGCTATTCTTTAAGGGTGGCTGAATACATGAGTATTCACAGCCTTACCTGAAGTGAGGACGACGCAGAGAGGATGCACAGAGTGCTGCGCCGTTCAGGTCAAAAAAATGTCACAACCAGAAGTCAAAAATCCAATTGGATGGGGTGACACAATAAAACAGGAAGACAAGCATGTCCGATCGTATCGATAGAGACGTGATTAACGCGCTAATTGCAGGCCATTTTGCGGATCCTTTTTCCGTACTGGGAATGCATAAAACCACCGCGGGACTGGAAGTCCGTGCCCTTTTACCCGACGCTACCGATGTGTGGGTGATTGAACCGAAAACCGGGCGCAAACTCGCAAAACTGGAGTGTCTCGACTCACGGGGATTCTTTAGCGGCGTCATTCCGCGACGTAAGAATTTTTTCCGCTATCAGTTGGCTGTTGTCTGGCATGGTCAGCAAAACCTGATTGATGATCCTTACCGTTTTGGTCCGCTAATCCAGGAAATGGATGCCTGGCTATTATCTGAAGGTACTCACCTGCGCCCGTATGAAACCTTAGGCGCGCATGCAGATACTATGGATGGCGTCACAGGTACGCGTTTCTCTGTCTGGGCTCCAAACGCCCGTCGGGTCTCGGTGGTTGGGCAATTCAACTACTGGGACGGTCGCCGTCACCCGATGCGCCTGCGTAAAGAGAGCGGCATCTGGGAACTGTTTATCCCTGGGGCGCATAACGGTCAGCTCTATAAATACGAGATGATTGATGCCAATGGCAACTTGCGTCTGAAGTCCGACCCTTATGCCTTCGAAGCGCAAATGCGCCCGGAAACCGCGTCTCTTATTTGCGGGCTGCCGGAAAAGGTTGTACAGACTGAAGAGCGCAAAAAAGCGAATCAGTTTGATGCGCCAATCTCTATTTATGAAGTTCACCTGGGTTCCTGGCGTCGCCACACCGACAACAATTTCTGGTTGAGCTACCGCGAGCTGGCCGATCAACTGGTGCCTTATGCTAAATGGATGGGCTTTACCCACCTCGAACTACTGCCCATTAACGAGCATCCCTTCGATGGCAGTTGGGGTTATCAGCCAACCGGCCTGTATGCACCAACCCGCCGTTTTGGTACTCGCGACGACTTCCGTTATTTCATTGATGCCGCACACGCAGCTGGTCTGAACGTGATTCTCGACTGGGTGCCAGGCCACTTCCCGACCGATGACTTTGCGCTTGCCGAATTTGATGGCACGAACTTGTATGAACACAGCGATCCGCGTGAAGGCTATCATCAGGACTGGAACACGCTGATCTACAACTATGGTCGCCGTGAAGTCAGTAACTTCCTTGTCGGTAACGCGCTTTACTGGATTGAACGTTTTGGTATTGATGCGTTGCGCGTCGATGCGGTGGCGTCAATGATTTATCGCGACTACAGCCGTAAAGAGGGGGAGTGGATCCCGAACGAATTTGGCGGGCGCGAGAATCTTGAAGCGATTGAATTCTTGCGTAATACCAACCGTATTCTTGGTGAGCAGGTTTCCGGTGCGGTGACAATGGCTGAGGAGTCTACCGATTTCCCTGGCGTTTCTCGTCCGCAGGATATGGGCGGTCTGGGCTTCTGGTACAAGTGGAACCTCGGCTGGATGCATGACACCCTGGACTACATGAAGCTCGACCCGATTTATCGTCAGTATCATCACGATAAACTCACCTTCGGGATTCTCTACAACTACACTGAAAACTTCGTCCTGCCGTTGTCGCATGATGAAGTGGTCCACGGTAAAAAATCGATTCTCGACCGCATGCCGGGCGACGCATGGCAGAAATTCGCTAACCTGCGCGCCTACTATGGCTGGATGTGGGCATTCCCGGGCAAGAAACTGCTGTTCATGGGGAACGAATTTGCCCAAGGCCGTGAGTGGAACCATGACGCCAGCCTCGACTGGCATCTGTTGGAAGGCGGCGATAACTGGCACCACGGTGTCCAGCGTCTGGTGCGCGATCTGAACCTCACCTACCGCCACCATAAAGCAATGCATGAACTGGATTTTGACCCGTACGGCTTTGAATGGCTGGTGGTGGATGACAAAGAACGCTCGGTGCTGATCTTTGTGCGTCGCGATAAAGAGGGTAACGAAATTATCGTTGCCAGTAACTTTACGCCGGTGCCGCGTCATGATTATCGCTTCGGCATTAATCAGCCAGGCAAATGGCGTGAAATCCTCAATACCGATTCCATGCACTATCACGGCAGTAATGCAGGCAATGGCGGCACGGTACACAGCGATGAGATTGCCAGCCACGGTCGTCAGCATTCACTAAGCCTGACACTACCACCGCTGGCCACTATCTGGCTGGTTCGGGAGGCAGAATGACACAACTCGCCATTGGCAAACCCGCTCCCCTCGGCGCGCATTACGACGGTCAGGGCGTCAACTTCACACTTTTCTCCGCTCATGCCGAGCGGGTAGAACTGTGTGTCTTTGACGCCAATGGCCAGGAACATCGCTATGACTTGCCAGGGCACAGTGGCGACATTTGGCACGGTTATCTGCCGGATGCGCGCCCGGGTTTGCGTTATGGTTATCGCGTTCATGGCCCCTGGCAACCCGCCGAGGGGCATCGCTTTAACCCGGCGAAGTTGTTGATTGATCCTTGCGCGCGGCAAATTGACGGGGAGTTTAAAGATAACCCGCTGCTGCACGCCGGTCATAATGAACCTGACTATCGCGACAACGCCGCCATTGCGCCGAAATGCGTAGTGGTGGTTGATCACTATGACTGGGAAGATGATGCCCCGCCGCGCACGCCGTGGGGCAGCACCATCATTTATGAAGCCCATGTCAAAGGATTAACGTACTTGCACCCGGAGATCCCGGTCGAGATCCGTGGCACTTATAAAGCCCTCGGGCATCCGGTGATGATCAACTATTTGAAACAATTGGGCATTACCGCGCTGGAACTGCTGCCAGTGGCGCAGTTTGCCAGTGAACCACGTCTGCAACGCATGGGGCTAAGTAACTACTGGGGTTACAACCCGGTGGCGATGTTTGCGCTGCATCCGGCGTATGCCTGCTCGCCAGAAACGGCGCTGGATGAGTTTCGCGATGCAATCAAAGCACTGCATAAAGCGGGTATCGAAGTCATTCTTGATATCGTGCTCAACCATAGTGCGGAACTGGACCTCGACGGCCCGTTATTCTCGCTGCGTGGGATCGATAACCGTAGCTATTATTGGATAAGAGAAGACGGCGATTATCACAACTGGACCGGTTGCGGCAACACGCTCAATTTGAGTCATCCGGCGGTGGTGGATTATGCCAGCGCCTGCCTGCGTTATTGGGTAGAAACCTGCCACGTCGATGGTTTCCGCTTTGATCTGGCGGCAGTCATGGGCCGTACGCCAGAGTTCCGTCAGGATGCGCCGTTGTTTACCGCTATCCAGAACTGCCCGGTGCTCTCGCAGGTGAAGTTAATTGCTGAACCGTGGGATATCGCTCCTGGTGGTTATCAGGTGGGAAATTTCCCGCCGCTGTTTGCCGAGTGGAACGATCATTTCCGCGATGCTGCCCGTCGTTTCTGGCTACATTATGATTTGCCTCTGGGGGCGTTTGCCGGGCGTTTTGCTGCCTCCAGCGATGTTTTTAAACGTAATGGTCGTCTGCCGAGTGCCGCGATTAATCTCGTCACCGCGCATGACGGTTTTACGCTTCGCGACTGCGTTTGCTTCAACCATAAACACAATGAAGCAAACGGAGAAGAAAATCGCGACGGGACCAACAACAATTACAGTAACAATCATGGTAAAGAAGGGTTAGGCGGTTCTCTTGACCTGGTTGAACGGCGGCGCGACAGCATTCACGCCCTGTTAACAACGTTGTTGCTCTCCCAGGGTACGCCGATGTTACTGGCCGGTGACGAACATGGTCACAGCCAGCATGGCAATAACAATGCCTACTGTCAGGATAACCAATTAACCTGGTTGGACTGGTCGCAGGCAAGCAGTGGTTTAACCGCATTTACCGCCGCGTTAATCCATCTGCGCAAGCGCATTCCCGCTTTGGTGGAGAATCGCTGGTGGGAAGAAGGCGACGGCAATGTCCGTTGGCTAAATCGATATGCTCAACCTTTAAGCACGGATGAGTGGCAAAACGGGCCGAAACAGCTGCAAATTCTGCTCTCGGATCGCTTTTTGATCGCAATTAACGCCACGCTTGAGGTAACAGAGATTGTTTTACCTGCTGGGGAGTGGCACGCCATTCCCCCATTCGCTGGAGAGGATAACCCAGTGATTACGGCTGTCTGGCAGGGACCTGCACACGGATTGTGTGTGTTCCAGAGATGATAAAAAAGGAGTTAGTCATGGTTAGTTTAGAGAAGAACGATCACTTAATGTTGGCGCGCCAGCTGCCATTGAAATCTGTTGCCCTGATACTGGCGGGAGGACGTGGTACCCGCCTGAAGGATTTAACCAATAAGCGAGCAAAACCGGCCGTACACTTCGGCGGTAAGTTCCGCATTATCGACTTTGCGCTGTCTAACTGCATCAACTCCGGGATCCGTCGTATGGGCGTGATCACCCAGTACCAGTCCCACACTCTGGTGCAGCACATTCAGCGCGGCTGGTCATTCTTCAATGAAGAAATGAGCGAGTTTGTCGATCTGCTGCCAGCACAGCAGAGAATGAAAGGGGAAAACTGGTATCGCGGCACCGCAGATGCGGTCACCCAAAACCTCGACATTATCCGCCGTTATAAAGCGGAATACGTGGTGATCCTGGCGGGCGACCATATCTACAAGCAAGACTACTCGCGTATGCTTATCGATCACGTCGAAAAAGGCGCACGTTGCACCGTTGCTTGTATGCCAGTACCGATTGAAGAAGCCTCCGCATTTGGCGTTATGGCGGTTGATGAGAACGATAAAATTATCGAATTCGTTGAAAAACCTGCTAACCCACCGTCAATGCCGAACGATCCGAGCAAATCTCTGGCGAGTATGGGTATCTACGTCTTTGACGCCGACTATCTGTATGAACTGCTGGAAGAAGACGATCGTGATGAGAACTCCAGCCACGACTTTGGCAAAGATTTGATTCCCAAGATCACCGAAGCCGGTCTGGCCTATGCGCACCCGTTCCCGCTCTCTTGCGCACAATCCGACCCGGATGCCGAGCCGTACTGGCGCGATGTGGGTACGCTGGAAGCTTACTGGAAAGCGAATCTCGATCTGGCCTCTGTGGTGCCGGAACTGGATATGTACGATCGCAATTGGCCAATTCGCACCTACAATGAATCATTACCGCCAGCGAAATTCGTGCAGGATCGCTCCGGTAGCCACGGGATGACCCTTAACTCACTGGTATCCGGCGGTTGTGTGATCTCCGGTTCGGTGGTGGTGCAGTCCGTTCTGTTCTCGCGCGTTCGCGTGAATTCATTCTGCAACATTGATTCCGCCGTATTGTTACCGGAAGTATGGGTAGGTCGCTCGTGCCGTCTGCGCCGCTGCGTCATCGATCGTGCTTGTGTTATTCCGGAAGGCATGGTGATTGGTGAAAACGCAGAGGAAGATGCACGTCGTTTCTATCGTTCAGAAGAAGGCATCGTGCTGGTAACGCGCGAAATGCTACGGAAGTTAGGGCATAAACAGGAGCGATAATGCAGGTTTTACATGTATGTTCAGAGATGTTCCCGCTGCTTAAAACCGGCGGTCTGGCTGATGTTATTGGGGCATTACCCGCAGCACAAATCGCAGACGGCGTTGACGCTCGCGTACTGTTGCCTGCATTTCCCGATATTCGCCGTGGCGTGACCGATGCGCAGGTAGTATCCCGTCGTGATACCTTCGCCGGACATATCACGCTGTTGTTCGGTCATTACAACGGGGTTGGCATATACCTGATTGACGCGCCGCATCTCTATGATCGTCCGGGAAGCCCGTATCACGATACCAACTTATTTGCCTATACCGACAACGTATTGCGTTTTGCGCTGCTGGGGTGGGTTGGGGCAGAAATGGCCAGCGGGCTTGACCCATTCTGGCGTCCTGATGTGGTGCATGCGCACGACTGGCATGCAGGCCTTGCGCCTGCGTATCTGGCGGCGCGCGGGCGTCCGGCGAAGTCGGTGTTTACTGTGCACAACTTGGCCTATCAAGGCATGTTTTATGCACATCACATGAATGACATCCAATTGCCATGGTCATTCTTTAATATTCATGGGCTGGAATTCAACGGACAAATCTCTTTCCTGAAGGCCGGTCTGTACTATGCCGATCACATTACGGCGGTCAGTCCAACCTACGCTCGCGAGATCACCGAACCGCAGTTTGCCTACGGTATGGAAGGTCTGTTGCAACAGCGTCACCGTGAAGGGCGTCTTTCCGGCGTACTGAACGGCGTGGACGAGAAAATCTGGAGTCCAGAGACGGACTTACTGTTGGCCTCGCGTTACACCCGCGATACGTTGGAAGATAAAGCGGAAAATAAGCGCCAGTTACAAATCGCAATGGGGCTTAAGGTTGACGATAAAGTGCCGCTTTTTGCAGTGGTGAGCCGTCTGACCAGCCAGAAAGGTCTCGACCTGGTGCTGGAAGCCTTACCGGGTCTTCTGGAGCAGGGCGGGCAGCTGGCGCTACTCGGCGCGGGCGATCCGGTGCTGCAGGAAGGTTTCCTTGCGGCGGCAGCGGAATACCCCGGCCAGGTGGGCGTTCAGATTGGCTATCACGAAGCATTTTCGCATCGCATTATGGGCGGCGCGGACGTCATTCTGGTGCCCAGCCGTTTTGAACCGTGCGGCTTAACGCAACTTTATGGATTGAAGTACGGTACGCTGCCGTTAGTGCGGCGCACCGGTGGGCTTGCTGATACGGTTTCTGACTGTTCTCTTGAGAACCTTGCAGATGGCGTCGCCAGTGGGTTTGTCTTTGAAGATAGTAATGCCTGGTCGCTGTTACGGGCTATTCGACGTGCTTTTGTACTGTGGTCCCGTCCTTCACTGTGGCGGTTTGTGCAACGTCAGGCTATGGCAATGGATTTTAGCTGGCAGGTCGCGGCGAAGTCGTACCGTGAGCTTTACTATCGCTTGAAATAGTTTTCAGGAAACGCCTATATGAATGCTCCGTTTACATATTCATCGCCCACGCTTAGCGTAGAAGCTCTTAAGCACTCTATCGCTTACAAGCTGATGTTTACGATTGGAAAGGACCCGGTCGTCGCCAATAAACATGAATGGCTGAACGCAACGTTATTTGCTGTGCGCGATCGTCTCGTGGAGCGCTGGTTACGTTCAAACCGTGCCCAGTTGTCGCAAGAAACTCGTCAGGTTTACTACCTGTCGATGGAGTTTTTGATTGGCCGTACGCTCTCCAACGCCATGTTGTCGCTAGGAATTTACGAAGATGTACAGGGCGCACTGGAAGCGATGGGGTTAAATCTCGAAGAGCTGATTGATGAAGAAAATGACCCAGGCCTCGGTAACGGTGGCCTGGGACGTCTGGCGGCTTGCTTCCTTGATTCTCTGGCGACGTTAGGGTTGCCGGGGCGCGGTTACGGCATCCGCTATGACTACGGTATGTTCAAGCAGAACATCGTTAACGGTAGCCAGAAAGAGTCGCCAGACTACTGGCTGGAATACGGTAACCCGTGGGAATTCAAACGCCACAACACGCGCTATAAAGTCCGTTTTGGTGGTCGCATTCAGCAGGAAGGTAAAAAAACGCGCTGGATTGAAACCGAAGAGATTCTGGGAGTCGCTTACGATCAGATAATCCCTGGTTACGACACCGACGCGACCAACACGTTGCGTTTGTGGAGTGCGCAAGCCAGTAGCGAAATTAACCTCGGTAAATTCAACCAGGGTGACTACTTCGCGGCAGTGGAAGATAAAAACCACTCCGAGAACGTATCTCGCGTACTGTATCCGGATGACTCCACCTACTCCGGGCGTGAGCTGCGCCTGCGTCAGGAATACTTCCTGGTTTCCTCGACCATTCAGGACATTTTAAGCCGCCATTATCAGTTGCATAAAACCTACGATAACCTGGCGGATAAAATCGCGATTCATCTCAATGATACCCATCCGGTACTGTCGATTCCTGAGATGATGCGTCTGCTGATCGATGAGCACCAATTTAGCTGGGACGACGCGTTTGAGGTGTGTTGTCAGGTCTTCTCCTACACTAACCACACGCTGATGAGCGAGGCGCTGGAAACCTGGCCGGTTGATATGCTGGGTAAAATTCTGCCGCGTCACCTGCAGATCATCTTTGAAATCAACGACTATTTCCTGAAAACCTTGCAGGAACAGTATCCGAACGATACCGATCTGCTGGGACGGGCGTCGATCATTGATGAATCCAACGGTCGTCGTGTGCGTATGGCCTGGCTGGCGGTTGTTGTGAGCCACAAAGTTAACGGTGTATCGGAACTGCACTCTAATCTGATGGTGCAATCGTTGTTTGCCGACTTTGCGAAAATCTTCCCGGGTCGTTTCACCAACGTCACCAACGGTGTGACGCCGCGTCGCTGGCTGGCGGTAGCGAACCCATCGCTTTCAGCCGTGCTGGACGAACACCTGGGCCGTAACTGGCGCACCGACCTTAGCCTGCTTAATGAGCTGCAACAACACTGTGATTTCCCAATGGTTAATCACGCTGTGCATCAGGCGAAGCTGGAGAACAAAAAGCGTCTGGCAGAGTATATCGCCCAGCAGCTGAATGTGGTGGTGAATCCAAAGGCGTTGTTCGATGTACAAATCAAACGTATTCACGAATACAAACGTCAATTGATGAATGTGTTGCATGTGATTACCCGCTATAACCGCATCAAGGCCGACCCGGATGCGAAGTGGGTACCGCGCGTGAATATTTTTGGCGGTAAGGCGGCTTCGGCCTATTACATGGCGAAGCACATTATTCATTTGATCAATGACGTAGCGAAAGTGATCAACAACGATCCGCAGATTGGCGATAAGCTGAAAGTCGTGTTCATCCCGAACTACAGCGTTAGCCTGGCGCAGTTGATCATTCCGGCGGCAGATCTGTCTGAACAGATTTCGCTGGCAGGGACGGAAGCTTCCGGCACCAGTAACATGAAGTTTGCGCTTAACGGTGCGCTGACTATCGGTACGTTGGACGGTGCGAATGTCGAGATGCTGGATCATGTCGGTGCTGACAATATCTTTATTTTTGGTAACACAGCGGAAGAAGTGGAAGAACTGCGTCGTCAGGGCTACAAACCGCGTGAATACTACGAGAAAGATGAGGAGCTGCATCAGGTGCTGACGCAAATCGGCAGCGGTGTATTCAGTCCGGAAGATCCGGGTCGCTATCGCGATCTGGTTGATTCGCTGATCAACTTCGGCGATCACTACCAGGTACTGGCGGATTATCGCAGCTATGTCGATTGTCAGGATAAAGTCGATGAACTCTACGAGCTTCAGGAAGAGTGGACCGCAAAAGCGATGCTGAACATTGCCAATATGGGCTACTTCTCTTCTGACCGTACTATCAAAGAGTACGCCGATCATATCTGGCATATCGATCCGGTGAGATTGTAAGTTCACCAATAAATAGAACGGGGCCAAAGGGTCCCGTTTTTTTCCGCCATCATTTCGGAAAAGTGTCCAGAAGGGGCAAGGGGACTCGGGGAGTATAATTTCACCATTCAAAAAGAATGGAAAGAATAATGCAAAACAGAAAATGGATTTTGCCCTCGCTGGTAATGACTTTTTTCGGCATCCCCATACTGACGCAATTTTTGGCGGCGGTTGTTGCTATGCTGGGTTTCGGACTTGCCGGTATTATTGAAGTTTGTAATATCCTTATCACGCCAACAAGTTACCTTCTGCTCAACATTTTTATGCTGGCGCTGGGCGCATTAATGCTATTTTTCTCGGGGCGAGTATGGGCAGGCGATAGTGCACCAGAAAAAAGAGAAATAGCCGTCTGGCGACAATGTCTTTTTTTAGTACCCGGTTTATTAATCCTGGTTGGCTGGATAATCGCGCTGCATCTGGCAGATTATCAATTTCACCAGATGGGATCGGGTTGGTTGGCTGATCTTATGCTTCCCTGGCTGGGCGTTTTGTTAGTCTCAGTAGTCGGAGGTGAGTACTGGTGGATAGCCATTATACCCGTTGGCGCGCATATCAGTTTTTCGCTGGGGTACGGCCGGCCAACCAGACATCCTTTAACCGGTACATCCGGGCTACGTTGTCGTAATTCCCTCCTGTTTATCCTTCTCATGCTTGGTTTTGTCGCTGGTTATCAGGGTTATTTATATAAACAGCTCAATCCCGGCGTCGGTGTGCGCGAAAATATTGATACCTGGGCCTGGCGACCCGATAAACTCAATAATCAACTGACACCACTGCGTGGTAAACCGCAAATTCAGTTTACGCAAAACTGGCCGCGACTCGATGGTGCTACGGCGGCGTACCCAATTTATGCCTCTGCATTTTATGCTTTAAGCGTTATACCGGAAGATTTTCACACCAGGGAATATCTGGAGAGCTCTCGTACCCCCGATGCGTATAACAGGATTGTTAAAGGTGATGCTGATATTATTTTTGTGGCGCAACCTTCCGGTGGGCAGAAAAAACGCGCTGAGGAATCGGGCGTTACTTTGCTGTACACGCCTTTTGCCCGTGAAGCGTTTGTTTTCATCGTCAATGCGGATAATCCGGTTAATTCCCTGACTGAACAACAGGTGCGTGACATCTTCAGTGGTGCAATTACCAACTGGCGTACTGTTGGCGGTAACGATCAGGAGATCCAGACCTGGCAACGCCCGGAAGACTCTGGTAGCCAGACGGTGATGCAATCCCAGGTCATGAAAAATGTCCGCATGATCTCGCCGCAGGAAACAGAAGTGGCAAGTATGATGGAGGGAATGATTAAAGTCGTTGCCGAATACCGTAATACAAACAACGCAATAGGTTACACCTTCCGTTATTACGCAACACAAATGAACGCCGATAAAAATATAAAACTGCTAGCGATTAACGGTATTGCACCGACTGCCGAAAACATTCGCAACGGCAAATATCCCTATATCGTCGATGCCTTTATGGTAACGCGGGAAAATACGACGTCAGAGACACAAAAATTGTTGGAGTGGTTTTTAACGCCGCAGGGACAGAGTTTGGTGGAAGATGTAGGTTATGTCCCGATGTATAAGACGCTACCTTAAAGCTGGATAATAAAAATGGAATTAGTTAATACATTATTTGCAAGCCTTGCCGGTACTGATCCCTTCACAGGCGTGGATATTACGATTGCCAACTGCAAATCGGCATACTGGGATGAAGGCATTGTTCAGCAACTTATTAACCAGGCCCTGGATGAAGGGGAAAAGTTCGTCGGTGCTGACGGTCTTGAGGGATTGCTTCGATATGATGTCACATTAAATATTGGCTTAACCTCCAGCAAGGTATGGCCGGGATTTTCCCTCGATACCGCCACCATTAGCCGTCTTTGTGCCTGTGGTGCTGATTTTGGATTTGACCCCTATATCAGTGATGTACCAGATGTTCAATGTGACCTGAACACGACAAATGACGTCACCGTACAATTTACGGCGATGCTAAATCCGGATGAGCGGGTGATAATAGCAAAGCGCCCGCTTAAAAAATGTGACTCCTGGATTGAGGATGTCTATATCTTTCAGGTCTTTAAAGATGCCTGGAAATTTCATAACAATAACAGTTTACGCGGATTTCGCGATAAGCAGGCCGAACTGAAACTCTACACGCGTCATTACTCAGTGGAAAATTGCGCAGAGGAAAGCTGTCGAGACTGCAATAGTTGCATTCGCCCCAGCTTTTCCCTTTCGCGTAGCGCCCTTATTCGCCTGAACGCGGCGAATGCTCGTTTTGTCTATCAACCGTTTACTCGCGATCAGCGGGCGAGGGGGTAACTATGCAACCCAGCCCCGCCATGCAGGCATTAATTGAGCAGATTTATCACACCTTTCGTCGTTATCGGGTGCCGCAGAAATTTGTGGTTTGTTGTGAATATTGCCTGAGTCAGCAGGAACAAAAGGCATTACGGAGTACATCGTTACGAGCGATCCCGTATTCCTTAATCAATGCCTGGAATAGTAGCCCAGGGCCTGATCCGCAAAATAGCGATGAGGTCCGCTATTTTCTGCCGCGTTTACTGGAATTTGTTGCACAGGGGCATTTTGACAATATTCACGTAGTTTTTTCTCTGCGCCGTATCAACCTTGCCAACAAAGAAAACTGGCGTGCGGATGAACGGGCAATTTTACAGCGATTTGCCTGCCAGTATATGACTGATTGGGTATCCGGCGATGAAGCTGTCGAATTACAGTATATGCTGGAAATGTTTTTCCGTGCCGATATCGCTCTTGCGCCATTGCTGGATGCCATTAATTCAGTTCCCGGCTTTTGGTCGACCGTTTCTCTTGCCTGTTTATTGAACAGATATTGTGAGGATTATATCAGAGATAACCAGGACGATATCGATAACGTCATTACCACCCAAATCAATGCCTGGGCTAGAAATAATCATCCTTTACTGAAAGAAAGAGCGCGGCAAGCGATTGAGAACCCGCTAAAACAGCCCGAACCAATGACAGAATATCAGGTCTGGGAAGATGACTGGATAATTGATGAGTGTTTATGCGCGATGTATGACGCATCATCCGAATCACCAGGAAAATAAAAATGATTAAATTCCGGCTTTATATTCCCCCTGTAATTCTCGGTTTTGTTATCGTGCCATTATTGGTATGGCCGACGGTTATTGTCTTAGCCGTACTTATATTTACGTTAACTTTTCTGGCAGAAATAATATTCTCCTTTCCGCTCCTGGTTGTGCGTATTTCTCTTCAGGAATTACAACTTGAGTTAATGGTTGAATATGCACTTTTTTTCAGTGTAATGGCTGGCATCGGTTGGCAATTCTCCCGCAGAACGCCTCCTGAATTAAAAAACAGACTGCATTGCTGGCTGGTCTTTTCGCCGGTCTATTTCTGGTTAATTCTCTCGAATTTCATTCTTTATATTTCTCCAGAGAAATCAGCGTTGCTGGAAAATATCCGAAATTTCTTTCTGACGTTTGTCTGGCCTCCCCTGAATTTTTCCCCTTTTTGGCCGCAGCCTTGGACTGATTTTGTCGGCCCGATTAGTGCACAGCTTGGTTTTGCATTGGGATATTATTGCCATTGGTGCAGAAAAAATAGAAACCAGAGGAAGAAGTGGGGCGATTGGGTAACGTGCTTAAGTTTGGCGATTTTAGCTCAGGGGCCGTTATTCAATTATTTACAATGAATAGTCTAAGGAATCCAAATAGCCCGGTTGCACTTCAACCGGGCATCATCCTTACGACGCCAGCGACAACTTCTGCTGCGTATATTCCACCAGCCACTGACTCACACGAGATTGTTGATCCGCATTCAGCCACATGCCTTGTTTTGTGCGACGCCACAGGGCATCGTCGGTGCGGCGGACCCATTCGTGATCCACCAGGTATTTCAGTTCCGCTTCGTAGAACTCATGACCGAAATCTTCCCCGAGATCGCTTACCGTTCCCGCATTGCCGAGCAGCAGCTCGCTGTTGCTGCCGTAAGTGCGCGCGTAGTGACGTGCCAGCGATTCAGTCAGGAACGGGTAACGGCGGCGCAGGCGAGCGGCGTAATCGTCGCGGTCGCCTTCAATGGCACCACCCGGCAGCACGCTCTCTTTCGTCCACGCCGGGCCAATACCCTGATAATACGGCGTCAGTTTTTCCAGCGCATGTTCTGCCAGTTTTCGGTAGGTGGTCAGCTTACCGCCGAATACCGACAGCAGCGGTGCTTTGCCGTTTTCATCATGGATATCAAGGGTGTAATCACGGGTAATAGCCTGCGGCGAGTCGGACTCATCATCACACAGCGGACGCACACCGGAGTAGGTCCAGACGATATCGTCACGGCTAAGCTGTTTTTTAAAGTGCGCGTTATACACTTTCAGCAGATAGTTGATTTCACTCTCTTCAATCTTCACCGCTTTCGGATCGCCTTTATACTCTACGTCGGTGGTGCCGATGATGGAAAATTCGTCCATCCACGGGATCACGAACACAATACGTTTATCTTCGTTTTGCAGAATGTAGGCCTGCTTCTGGGTATGCACACGCGGCACCACAATATGGCTGCCTTTGATCAGGCGAATGCCATAAGGCGAAGGCAGATGCATCCCCTCGTCGAAGAACTGTTTCACCCACGGGCCGGTGGCGTTAACCAGGCCGCGCGCTTGCCAGCTATATTTTTTGCCGGTATCGATATCTTCCGCTTCCACAATCCACAGGCCGTTTTCGCGGCGAGCAGAGGTGGCGCGAGTCCGAGTAAGCACTTCGCCGCCTTTACGCACCACCATCTGGGCGTTGGCGAGTACCAGACGGGCGTCGTCTACCCAACAGTCAGAATATTCGAATCCGCGCTTAATTTCCGGTTTTAACACTGAGTTTGCGCCAAAACGCAAACCGGTTGATCCCGGCAGGCTGGTGCGTTTACCCAGATGATCGTACATAAACAGACCAATGCGAATCATCCACGCCGGGCGCAGATGCGGACGATGTGGCAGGCGAAAACGCATCGGGAAGGCGATATGCGGAGCCATTTTCAGCAGCACTTCACGTTCAGCCAGCGCCTCGCTGACCAGGCGGAATTCATAGTGCTCAAGGTAGCGCAGGCCACCGTGAATGAGTTTTGAACTGGCGGAAGAGGTCGCGCAAGCGAGATCCTGCGCCTCCAGCATCAGCACGGATAAACCGCGTCCAGCGGCGTCTGCCGCGATACCAGCACCATTGATGCCGCCACCTATCACAATCAGATCTTTGGTTTCCATGCTGCCCTCATTCACTTTCGTTAAAGCTCATAAATGTTCGTTATCGAACATATTAGCAAAGAATCGCCCTTTAGGTAACATTGAAAAAACATTTTAGAGTGATATGTATAGCATTATGGCGTTTATCTGCCGCTTCGACGTAAACTGTGCGGTAAATTTGCCCACTTGTTTGTAAAGAAAGAGAGACGCATGGATCAGTTCGAATGTATTAACGTTGCCGACGCGCACCAGAAGTTGCAGGAAAAAGAGGCGGTGCTGGTCGATATTCGCGATCCACAGAGTTTCGCAATGGGACATGCGGTGCAGGCTTTCCATTTAACCAACGACACGCTGGGCGCGTTTATGCGTGATAACGACTTTGACACTCCGGTGATGGTGATGTGTTATCACGGCAATAGCAGCAAAGGCGCGGCGCAGTATCTGCTGCAACAGGGCTACGATGTGGTCTATAGCATTGACGGCGGTTTTGAAGCCTGGCAGCGTCAGTTTCCCGCAGAGGTGGCGTACGGCGCGTAACGCTTTATACTGTCCCCTTTTGTGTGGAATAAGCGACAGCAACGATGTTGATGATTACCTCTTTTGCTAACCCCCGCGTGGCGCAGGCGTTTGTTGATTACATGGCGACGCAGGGTGTTATCCTTACGATTCAACAACATAACCAAAGCGATGTCTGGCTGGCGGATGAGTCCCAGGCCGAGCGCGTGCGGGCGGAGCTGGCGCGTTTTCTCGAAAACCCGGCAGATCCGCGTTATCTGGCGGCCAGCTGGCAGGCGGGCCATACCGGCAGTGGTCTGCATTATCGCCGTTATCCTTTCTTTGCTGCCTTGCGTGAACGCGCAGGTCCGGTAACCTGGGTGGTGATGATCGCCTGCGTGGTGGTGTTTATCGCCATGCAAATTCTCGGCGATCAGGAAGTGATGTTATGGCTGGCCTGGCCATTCGATCCAACACTGAAATTTGAGTTCTGGCGTTACTTCACCCACGCGTTAATGCACTTCTCGCTGATGCATATCCTCTTTAACCTGCTCTGGTGGTGGTATCTCGGCGGTGCGGTGGAAAAACGCCTCGGTAGCGGTAAGCTAATTGTTATTACTCTCATTAGCGCCCTGTTAAGCGGCTATGTGCAGCAAAAATTCAGCGGGCCGTGGTTTGGCGGGCTTTCTGGCGTGGTGTATGCGCTGATGGGCTACGTCTGGCTACGTGGTGAACGCGATCCGCAAAGTGGCATTTACCTGCAACGTGGGTTAATTATCTTTGCGCTGATCTGGATTGTCGCCGGATGGTTTGATTTGTTTGGGATGTCGATGGCGAACGGAGCACACATCGCCGGGTTAGCCGTGGGTTTAGCGATGGCTTTTGTTGATTCGCTCAATGCGCGAAAACGAAAATAATTCCAGGGATTTATAAATGAAACAAACACAACGTCACAACGGTATTATCGAACTGGTTAAACAGCAGGGTTATGTCAGTACTGAAGAGCTGGTAGAGCATTTCTCCGTCAGCCCGCAGACTATTCGCCGCGACCTCAATGAGCTGGCGGAGCAAAACCTGATCCTGCGTCACCATGGCGGTGCGGCGCTGCCTTCCAGTTCGGTTAACACGCCGTGGCACGATCGCAAAGCCACCCAGACCGAAGAAAAAGAGAGGATTGCCCGCAAAGTGGCGGAGCAAATCCCCAACGGCTCGACACTGTTTATCGATATCGGCACCACGCCGGAAGCGGTGGCGCACGCGCTGCTTAATCACAGCAATTTGCGTATTGTCACCAACAATCTCAATGTTGCTAACACGTTGATGGTAAAAGAAGATTTCCGCATTATTCTCGCCGGTGGCGAATTACGCAGCCGCGATGGCGGGATCATTGGCGAAGCGACGCTCGATTTTATCTCCCAGTTCCGCCTTGATTTCGGCATTCTGGGGATAAGCGGCATCGATAGCGACGGCTCGCTGCTGGAGTTCGATTACCACGAAGTTCGCACCAAGCGCGCCATTATTGAGAACTCGCGCCACGTTATGCTGGTTGTCGATCACTCGAAATTTGGCCGTAACGCGATGGTCAATATGGGCAGCATCAGCATGGTAGATGCCGTCTACACCGACGCCCCGCCGCCAGTAAGCGTAATGCAGGTGCTGACGGACCATCATATTCAACTGGAGCTGTGCTGATCCTGCACGGCTTCCCACGTCAGACCAAAACGCGCCAGGTATTTGCGTAGCCGATCCGCGTCATTGACGCTGGCTTTGCCCTGGCGCGAAACATCAAAAAGCTGTCGTCCGGCTGCAGAAAGCGACTTTGCCTGGCGGCAGATAGCGATAACGTGTTCCAGTTGCATACGGTCGAAGAGATCGATGTTTTCTGCCTCTGCGCCCAGCAACGCCGTAAGCGCGGAGGGGCGGCTCTCCTGCCAGTTATAGCGCAGACGGTTTATCTCATCTTCAACCACGTCCAGAGTGATGCGTCCGCTAGTGGCAAAGGTGGCCATCCGCGTGACGCTGGCAGAAAGTTCGCGAAAGTTACCGCGCCATGTTGCCTGGGGAGAGGTCGCAAAAGCCAACCAGGCGCGCCGCGCTTCGGTGTTAAAACGCACGCTGTCGCCAGTGAGTGTGGCGTGGCGCTCCACTTCATAATCAAGGTTCGGTTCAATATCTTCCTGGCGCTGGCGTAGACCCGGCAGGGTGAAGGTCCAGAGATTGATCCGCGCGTACAGATCTTCGCGAAATTTGCCTTCGGCAACCAGCTGGCGCAAATCGCGCACCGTTCCGGCGATAAGCTGAAAATCACTGCTCACCTGGCGATCGCTGCCAAACGGGTAAAAGGTTTTCTCTTCAATGGCTTTTAGCAGCATTGCCTGTTCGTCTGCGCCCAGTTCGCCAATCTCATCAAGAAACAACATTCCGCCGTTGGCGCTGCGTAATAAACCTTCACGAGATTCCCGCGCCCCGGTAAACGCGCCTTTTACATGACCAAACAGCGTCGACATGGCGGTATCGCCGCGCAGGGTGGCGCAGTTCACTTCCACAAACGCGCCGCTAAACTGATGCCGCGCCTGTTTTAACTCGAAGATGCGTCGCGCCAGAAATGACTTGCCCGCGCCGGTTGGACCGTTAAGCAGAATCGGCGCGCGGGATTTGATCGCCACTTTTTCGATCTGCTCAATCATGCGGTTGAAGTGGGGGTTACGCGTGGCAATGCCGGACTTAAGAAAATCAAGCGTTTGCTGGCGTTCCTCGGCAAAGCGGCTGGCGATGGCGTTATAACGGCTTAAATCGAGATCGATAATCGTCACTTCACCTGCGCCGCGCGGCTGTTCTTTTTTGCGCGGAGGTGAAGATTGTATCAGCCGGGCGGGCAGGTAACGCGCTTCCGCCAGCAGAAACCAGCAAATCTGCGCGACGTGGGTGCCGGTGGTGATGTGAATTAAATAGTCTTCTTTTTCTGGCTGAAACTCGTAACCACGGGCGAAATCATGCAGGCAGGCGTAAACCTCTTCGAAATCCCACGGGTTATGCAGTTCAATCTCAACGCCCACGACTTCTGTTTCTGGCGAAACGCTGGCGATATCGCGTTTAAGCGTTTCGAATAGCGAGCGCGAGCGGGTGTCGTGCAACAATTCCAGCCGATCGATGACTAACGATTCTTGCTGGCATAAACAAAGCGTCGGACGCCATTTCGACCAGCGCTGACTGCCGCGTCCGGCATAATCCAGCACGGTACCGACAAAGCCAAAAGCCACTGTTTTACGCATCTTAGATATCCTTATAAAAGACGATATTTCATTATCGGTGAATTGGTTTTGTGGAAAATCTCCGTTTACGGACGTAAAGATTTAACCTATTTAAAAACAATGAATTAAAAAATTAATCTGCTTATTTAATTTTCTGGCACGACGGTTGCAATTATCACGACAGCAAACAACGAAAAGAGAAAAACAAAATGAATTACGAATTACTGACCACTGAAAATGCCCCGGTAAAAATGTGGACCAAAGGCGTGCCGGTAGAAGCCGATGCGCGTCAGCAACTTATTAATACGGCGAAGATGCCGTTTATTTTCAAACATATTGCGGTAATGCCTGATGTACACCTGGGTAAAGGTTCCACCATTGGTAGCGTGATCCCGACCAAAGGGGCGATTATTCCGGCGGCGGTGGGCGTGGATATTGGCTGTGGAATGAACGCGCTGCGTACCGCGTTAACGGCGGCAGACCTGCCTGAAAACCTGGCGGAGCTGCGTCAAGCGATTGAAACGGCCGTACCACACGGGCGTACTACCGGGCGTTGTAAACGTGATAAAGGCGCATGGGAAAACCCGCCTTTTAACGTCGATGCGAAATGGGCTGAGCTGGAGGCCGGTTATCAGTGGTTAATGCAAAAATATCCGCGTTTCCTTAACACTAACAACTATAAACACCTGGGAACGCTGGGAACGGGTAACCACTTTATTGAAATCTGCCTTGATGAGTCGGAGCAGGTGTGGATTATGCTGCACTCCGGTTCACGCGGAATTGGTAACGCCATCGGGACTTACTTTATCGATCTGGCGCAAAAAGAGATGCAGGACCAACTTGAGACGTTGCCGTCGCGTGATCTGGCGTACTTTATGGAAGGTACGGAATACTTTGATGATTACCTGAAAGCCGTGGCCTGGGCGCAGCTTTTTGCCAGCCTTAACCGCGATGCGATGATGGAAAACGTGGTAACGGCATTGCAGAGCATTACGCAGAAAACGGTCAGACAGCCACAAACGCTGGCGATGGAAGAGATCAACTGTCACCACAACTATGTGCAAAAAGAACAGCACTTTGGTGAAGAGATCTACGTGACGCGTAAAGGCGCGGTGTCTGCGCGTGCTGGTCAATATGGAATTATTCCCGGTTCGATGGGAGCAAAAAGCTTTATCGTCCGTGGGCTGGGAAATGAAGAGTCGTTCTGTTCGTGCAGCCACGGTGCCGGGCGGGTAATGAGCCGAACTAAAGCGAAAAAACTGTTCAGCGTGGAAGATCAAATTCGTGCCACCGCGCATGTGGAATGCCGTAAAGATGCCGAAGTGATCGACGAAATCCCGATGGCGTATAAAGATATTGATGCGGTGATGGCGGCACAAAGCGATCTGGTGGAAGTTATCTACACCCTGCGTCAGGTGGTGTGCGTAAAAGGATAAATGATGAAAAGGATGATTGCGCTGGATGGCGCACAGGGCGAAGGTGGCGGGCAGATCCTGCGCTCGGCGCTGAGCCTGTCTATGATAACCGGCCAGCCATTTACCATCACCAGCATTCGTGCCGGGCGGGCGAAACCGGGGCTGTTGCGCCAGCATCTGACCGCGGTAAAAGCGGCTGCGGAAATTTGTAGGGCAACGGTGGAAGGCGCGGAGCTGGGGTCGCAGCACCTGGTTTTCCGGCCCGGCACCGTGCGTGGTGGCGATTACCGCTTTGCTATCGGTAGCGCCGGAAGCTGTACGCTGGTGCTGCAAACGGTACTGCCCGCGCTGTGGTTTGCCGATGGACCTTCGCGTGTTGAAGTGAGCGGCGGTACCGATAACCCGTCGGCCCCGCCTGCGGATTTTATCCGCCGGGTGCTGGAGCCGCTGCTGGCGAAAATAGGAATTCATCAGCAAACCACGCTGTTACGTCACGGTTTTTATCCTGCCGGAGGCGGCGTGGTGGCAACGGAAGTCTCGCCGGTGGCATCGTTTAACACCTTGCAACTTGGCGAGCGCGGGAACATTGTGCAGATGCGTGGAGAGGTGTTATTAGCTGGCGTGCCGCGCCATGTTGCTGAGCGTGAAATCGCTACACTGGCGGGGAGTTTTTCCCTGCATGAACAGAATATTCATAACCTGCCGCGCGACCAGGGGCCGGGTAATACCGTCTCGCTGGAAGTCGAAAGTGAAAATATCACTGAACGCTTTTTCGTCGTCGGTGAAAAGCGCGTCAGTGCCGAGGTGGTAGCCGCGCAGTTAGTGAAAGAGGTGAAACGCTACCTGGCAAGCCCGGCGGCAGTGGGGGAATATCTCGCCGACCAGCTGGTGCTACCGATGGCGCTGGCGGGCGCGGGAGAATTTACGGTCGCCCATCCTTCATGCCATCTGCTGACCAATATCGCCGTGGTGGAGCGTTTCTTGCCGGTGCGGTTTGGTTTGATAGAAACAGATGGCGTAACGCGGGTGAGTATTGAATGATGTAAAGATGTAAACCGGATCCAATGCATTATCCGGCTAAACTCACACCCCATATCCCATCATCTTCAGCAGTTTCTGCGCGTGTTGTACCGCGGCCTGACGGTGGGCGACGCCGAGTTTTTGGTACAGATTGCGGATATGCGTCTTGATGGTGGTTGCCGCCACTTCCAGCTCGCCCGCAATTTGCTCATTGCTGTAACCGGAGTAGATCAGCCCCAGGACCTGCCATTCACGTTGGGTCAACGGGCTGGTGCGGATCAGTTCTGGCACTTCCGGATGATTTAGCAGACGTTCAACGAAATTCTCATCGAAATGGGCGAATTTATGCCGATGATGTTGATTGATTTCTCGCAGAATACGCTGCGCGCGATGCTGTTCCAGTTCCGGCAGCGTATTGAGTTGAATCAGCTGGCGCAGTTGTTGCGCCATCGCTTCGCCTTCGATGACAAAATGACTAATAAATCCGGTGCGATTCGCCAGTTTTAATGCGTCCAGCAACACGCGCTGGGCGTCACTTTTACGTCCGGCCTGCCAGTACAGTTGATTAAGCAGCAACAGGTTACGGTTGAGATCGCTCATCAACCGCAGACTGCGGGCATTTTCATTGAGTTCTTCGAGAACAATTTCCGCAGGTTCAAACTCGCCCAGCAAGATTTGTGCGCGGGCAATGTTGCGCCATTGACCTTGCAGGAAGTGGTTGTTCGCAAACTCCGGTTTAGCCGTATGACGCAACCAGTTGGCAGCGGCGGCTTTATCGCCGGTCATTTGCCAGTAAATCACCCGGACTTTGTTGGCGTTAGAGATCCAGTCGCTGTGATATTTGCCATTCCCCAGCAGGTTTTCCAGACGGTTCAGCTGGCTACGGGCGTTATCTAAATCACCACGGGCCAGCGAGCATTGAATCAACATTGCCAGGCACTGAAGCTGTTGCTGTGGCTGATAAGACGACAAGACTTCAATCCCGCTACGCGCCGACGCTTCGGCTTCATCCAGCCGTGCCCAGGCCCATAACAGTTGTGCTCGGATGCGCACCAGAAACTCATGCATCGGCAGCTGTTCCAGATGCTGCTCGTTGATCAGCTGGAACGCTTTTTCCTGTGTTTCCCACGCGGTTTGCAGGAACCCTTGGGCAAACAGAATTTCACTTTGCTGGATTAAACTCCATAAGGCGTAGTGCCAGACGTCGTGCTGGCGTGCCATCTGTTCGGTTTGCTGCATTAGCGCCAGTGAGCGGGTCAATTCGCCTTTGCAGTGCAGCACTTCACCCAGCACCGAGGTTGCCACAATGCGGCTATAGAACCAGCCCGGTGGCAGCTCTTCCAGTGCCAGTTTTGCCAGCCGTTCCGCTTCATCCGGATTACCATCGTTAATCGCCACCTGGGCGCGCAGAGCGTTAAATTCTGCGTGCATGGTGCCTTCTCTGATGTCCTTGATTTCATGTTCAGCACGGGCTAGCAGGGTGTTAACTTCGCCATAGCGATGTTGGCTTTGCATTAGCCACGCCTGCAATAACACTAACTGCGGATTTTCCAGCAAACTGTCCCACGGCAGGGCCTTAAGCGACTCTTCCAGCAGCGACAGTTCGCTATGGTTGAACAAACTCCAGGCGTGATTAAGCAGAATATCGCGCAGCATCAGCGCATCGCCTGCCGCCAGCGCATGATGAATCGCTTCGCTGGGAAATCCCTGGGCCATCCAGCTTTCTGCGGCGGCACGGTGGATTTCCGGCAGCTCCGCCGCCAGTTCCCACTGGCAGCGCTGGCGCAGGAAGTTGCCAAACAGCGGGTGATAGCAGAACCACTCGCCGGTATCATCCATCCGCTGTAAAAACAGCCCCTGACGCTCAATCTCTTCGAGACGCATTTGCCCGTTTTCTTCGCCGGTCACACGGGTGATGAGGGCATCGTTCATTGAGCGCAAAATGGCGCTTTTCAACAGAAAATGGCGCGTTGCGAGATCGACGTTATCCAAAACCTCATCGACCAGATAATCCGAAAGATGGCTGGCATTGATTCCCGCCAGGCGGCGTGCCGACTTATGGGCTGAGTGGGTATTCTGCCGGGCGGAGAGGGCGATTAGCTGTAGTGCCGTCGCCCAACCGGAAACGTCATCGCAAATCCGACTGCTTTCTGCGGCTTCAATCGGCGATGACAGACGGCAATCAAAAAACTGCTTCGCTTCCTGATGGGTAAATGCCAGTTGCTGACTGCCAATTTCCAGCAGTTGGTCACGAACACGCAGATTGGCAATGCCCAGTTGCGGAAGGTTGCGTGACAACACCACCAGGGTGAGATTTTCTGGTTGATGGCGAATAAAGAAGCGCATTGACTCGTGGATCACTGGATTAGTGATCAGATGATAGTCATCGATGACCAGATAAAGTGGGCTATGCCATTCCGCCAGCTCAATGAAAAGCTGGGCGAAGAGTGACGTCAGGCTGGCATATTGCCGTTTTTGCGCCATCGTCTCACATATCGCACAGTGACCGTTGGTTGCCTGCTGCACGGCGGCAATGAGATAGCTGGCGAAACGCTCTTGCTGGTTATCACCTTCATCCAGCGAGTACCAGCCGATATCGTTTTTGCCTGCCGCCCACTGGGAAATGAGGGTGGTCTTTCCGTAGCCCGCAGGACTCGTGATCAGCGCCAGCCGGAAGTTGTTCGCGCCGGAAAGTTTAGCCAGCAGGCGCTCACGAACCACGGTATGGTCGAGTCGAACCGGACGACTTAGTTTTGACGGAATCAGCATAGTTAATCACTTCACTGTGGAAAATGAGGAAATATTATTTTTTTGCGCTTCGTAATTAATGGTTATAAGGTCGGCCAGAAACCTTTCTAATGCAAGCGATGACGTTTTTTTATGTGTCTGAATTTGCACTGTGTCACAATTCCAAATCTTTATTAACAACTCACCTAAAACGACGCTGATCCAGCGTGAATACTGGTTTCCCTTATGTTCATCAGATTCATTTATGCAAGGGTTTCTTCTTCATTCCTGATGAAAGTGCCATCTAAAAAGATGATCTTAATAAATCTATTAAGAATGAGATGGAGCACACTGGATATTTTACTTGTGAAACTGTTTCACTCCTTTACTTAATTTATAGAGTTACCTTCCGCTTTTTGAAAATACGCAACGGCCATTTTTTGCACTTAGATACAGATTTTCTGCGCTGTATTGCATTGATTTGCTGCTAATCCTGTGGTTTGCACTAGCTTTAAGTGGTTGAGATCACATTTCCTTGCTCATCCCCGCAACTCCTCCCTGCCTAATCCCCCGCAGGATGAGGAAGGTCAACATCGAGCCTGGCAAACTAGCGATAACGTTGTGTTGAAAATCTAAGAAAAGTGGAACTCCTATGTCACAACCTATTTTTAACGATAAGCAATTTCAGGAAGCGCTTTCACGTCAGTGGCAGCGTTATGGCTTAAATTCTGCGGCTGAAATGACTCCTCGCCAGTGGTGGCTAGCAGTGAGTGAAGCACTGGCCGAAATGCTGCGTGCTCAGCCATTCGCCAAGCCGGTGGCGAATCAGCGACATGTTAACTACATCTCAATGGAGTTTTTGATTGGTCGCCTGACGGGCAACAACCTGTTGAATCTCGGCTGGTATCAGGATGTACAGGATTCGTTGAAGGCTTATGACATCAATCTGACGGACCTGCTGGAAGAAGAGATCGACCCGGCGCTGGGTAACGGTGGTCTGGGACGTCTGGCGGCGTGCTTCCTCGACTCAATGGCAACTGTCGGTCAGTCTGCGACGGGTTACGGTCTGAACTATCAATATGGTTTGTTCCGCCAGTCTTTTGTCGATGGCAAACAGGTTGAAGCGCCGGATGACTGGCATCGCAGTAACTACCCGTGGTTCCGCCACAACGAAGCACTGGATGTGCAGGTAGGGATTGGCGGTAAAGTGACGAAAGACGGACGCTGGGAGCCGGAGTTTACCATTACCGGTCAAGCGTGGGATCTCCCCGTTGTCGGCTATCGTAATGGCGTGGCGCAGCCGCTGCGTCTGTGGCAGGCGACGCACGCGCATCCGTTTGATCTGACTAAATTTAACGACGGTGATTTCCTGCGTGCCGAACAGCAGGGCATCAATGCGGAAAAACTGACCAAAGTTCTCTATCCAAACGACAACCATACTGCCGGTAAAAAGCTGCGCTTGATGCAGCAGTACTTCCAGTGTGCCTGTTCGGTAGCGGATATTTTGCGTCGCCATCATCTGGCGGGGCGTAAACTGCACGAACTGGCGGATTACGAAGTTATTCAGCTGAACGATACCCACCCAACTATCGCGATTCCAGAACTGCTGCGCGTGCTGATCGATGAGCACCAGATGAGCTGGGATGACGCCTGGGCCATTACCAGCAAAACTTTCGCTTACACCAACCATACCCTGATGCCAGAAGCGCTGGAACGCTGGGATGTGAAACTGGTGAAAGGCTTACTGCCGCGCCATATGCAGATTATTAACGAAATTAATACTCGCTTTAAAACGCTGGTGGAGAAAACCTGGCCGGGCGATGAAAAAGTGTGGGCCAAACTGGCGGTGGTGCACGATAAACAAGTGCATATGGCGAACCTGTGTGTGGTTGGCGGTTTCGCGGTGAACGGTGTTGCGGCGCTGCACTCGGATCTGGTGGTGAAAGATCTGTTCCCGGAATATCACCAGCTATGGCCGAACAAATTCCATAACGTCACCAACGGTATTACCCCACGTCGCTGGATCAAACAGTGCAACCCTGCACTGGCGGCTCTGTTGGATAAATCACTGCAAAAAGAGTGGGCTAACGATCTCGATCAGCTGATCAATCTGGAAAAATTCGCTGATGATGCGAAATTCCGTCAGCAATATCGCGAGATCAAGCAGGCGAATAAAGTCCGTCTGGCGGAGTTTGTGAAAGTTCGTACCGGTATTGAGATCAATCCACAGGCGATTTTCGATATTCAGATCAAACGTCTGCATGAGTACAAACGCCAGCACCTGAATCTGCTGCATATTCTGGCGTTGTACAAAGAAATTCGTGAAAACCCGCAGGCTGATCGCGTACCGCGCGTCTTCCTCTTCGGCGCGAAAGCGGCACCGGGCTACTACCTGGCGAAGAATATTATCTTTGCGATCAACAAAGTGGCTGACGTGATCAACAACGATCCACTGGTTGGCGATAAGTTGAAGGTGGTGTTCCTGCCGGATTATTGCGTTTCGGCGGCGGAAAAACTGATCCCGGCGGCGGATATCTCCGAACAAATTTCGACTGCAGGTAAAGAAGCTTCCGGTACCGGCAATATGAAACTGGCGCTCAATGGTGCGCTTACTGTCGGTACGCTGGATGGTGCGAACGTTGAAATCGCCGAGAAAGTCGGTGAAGAAAATATCTTTATTTTTGGTCATACCGTGGAACAAGTGAAGGCAATTCTGGCCAAAGGCTACGACCCGGTGAAATGGCGGAAGAAAGATAAGGTGCTGGACGCAGTATTGAAAGAGCTGGAAAGCGGTAAATACAGCGACGGCGATAAGCATGCCTTCGACCAGATGCTGCACAGTATCGGCAAACAAGGCGGCGATCCGTATCTGGTGATGGCGGATTTCGCAGCCTATGTTGAGGCACAAAAGCAGGTGGATGTGCTGTACCGCGACCAGGAGGCCTGGACTCGCGCGGCGATCCTCAATACCGCCCGCTGCGGTATGTTTAGCTCGGATCGCTCTATTCGCGATTATCAGGCTCGTATCTGGCAGGCAAAACGCTAAGGAAGCTCGATGGAAAGCAAACGTCTGGATAATGCCGCGCTGGCGGCGGGGATTAGCCCCAATTACATCAATGCCCACGGTAAACCGCAGTCGATTAGCGCCGAAACCAAACGGCGTTTGCTTGACGCGATGCATCAACGTACCGCCACGAAAGTGGCGGTAACGCCAGTCCCGAATGTCATGGTTTATACCAGCGGCAAAAAAATGCCGATGGTGGTGGAGGGCAGCGGCGAATATAGCTGGCTGCTGACCACCGAAGAAGGAACACAGTACAAAGGCCATGTAACGGGGGGCAAAGCGTTCAATCTACCGACGAAGCTGCCGGAAGGTTATCACACGCTGACACTCACCCAGGACGACCAGCGCGCGCATTGCCGGGTGATTGTCGCCCCGAAACGCTGTTACGAACCGCAGGCGTTGCTGAATAAACAAAAGCTGTGGGGTGCCTGCGTTCAGCTTTATACGCTGCGATCGGAAAAAAACTGGGGTATTGGGGATTTTGGCGATCTCAAAGCGATGCTGGTGGATGTGGCAAAACGTGGCGGGTCGTTCATCGGCCTGAACCCGATTCATGCGCTCTATCCGGCAAATCCGGAGAGTGCCAGCCCATACAGCCCGTCTTCTCGCCGTTGGCTGAATGTGATTTATATCGACGTTAACGCCGTTGAAGATTTCCATCTTAGCGAAGAGGCTCAGGCCTGGTGGCAGTTGCCGACCACGCAACAGACGCTGCAACAGGCGCGCGATGCCGACTGGGTCGATTACTCCACGGTTACCGCCCTAAAAATGACAGCATTACGAATGGCGTGGAAAGGTTTCGCGCAACGTGATGATGAGCAGATGGCCGCGTTTCGCCAGTTTGTTGCAGAGCAGGGCGACAGCCTGTTCTGGCAGGCAGCCTTTGATGCGCTACATGCCCAGCAAGTGAAAGAGGACGAAATGCGCTGGGGCTGGCCTGCATGGCCAGAGATGTATCAGAACGTGGATTCACCAGAAGTGCGTCAGTTCTGCGAAGAACATCGTAATGACGTCGATTTTTATCTCTGGTTGCAGTGGCTGGCTTACAGCCAGTTTGCCGCCTGCTGGGAGATAAGCCAGGGCTATGAAATGCCGATTGGCTTGTATCGTGATCTGGCGGTTGGCGTAGCGGAAGGTGGGGCGGAAACCTGGTGTGACCGTGAACTATATTGCCTGAAAGCGTCGGTTGGCGCGCCGCCGGATATCCTCGGCCCGTTGGGGCAGAACTGGGGATTACCGCCAATGGACCCGCATATCATCACCGCGCGTGCCTATGAACCGTTTATCGAGCTGTTGCGTGCCAATATGCAAAACTGCGGCGCATTACGAATTGACCATGTGATGTCGATGCTGCGTTTGTGGTGGATACCATATGGCGAGACGGCAGATCAGGGCGCGTATGTTCACTATCCGGTGGATGATCTGCTCTCGATTCTGGCACTCGAAAGTAAACGTCATCGCTGTATGGTGATTGGTGAAGATCTCGGTACCGTACCGGTAGAGATTGTCGGTAAGCTGCGCAGCAGCGGTGTGTACTCCTACAAAGTGCTCTATTTCGAAAACGACCACGAGAAGACGTTCCGTGCACCGAAAGCGTATCCGGAGCAGTCGATGGCGGTTGCGGCGACACATGACCTGCCTACGCTACGCGGTTACTGGGAGAGCGGGGATCTAACGCTGGGCAAAACCCTGGGGCTGTATCCGGATGAAGTGGTACTGCGCGGTCTGTATCAGGATCGCGAACTGGCGAAGCAAGGGCTGCTGGATGCACTGCATAAATATGGTTGTCTGCCAAAACGTGCCGGGCATAAGGCATCGTTGATGTCGATGACGCCGACGCTTAATCGTGGTTTGCAGCGCTACATTGCCGACAGTAACAGTGCTCTGTTAGGACTACAGCCGGAAGACTGGCTGGATATGGCCGAACCGGTGAATATTCCTGGCACCAGTTACCAGTATAAAAACTGGCGACGCAAGCTTTCCGCAACGCTTGAGACGATGTTTGCCGATGATGGCGTGAACAAGTTGCTGAAGGATTTGGACAGACGGCGCAGAGCTGCAGCGAAGAAGAAGTAGAGTGCGGTTGATGCCGGATGCGATGCTTGACGCGTCTTATCCGGCCTACTAATTCATCCCGAATCGTAGGCCGGATAAGGCGGTCACGCCGCATCCGGCAGTCAGTGTTATCAAATCACCATATTCAGCAGCAGACAGCCTACCAGACCGCACACCGAGATAATGGTTTCCAGCATCGACCAGGATTTGATGGTCTCGCCGATAGTCAGGTTAAAGTACTCTTTGAACAGCCAGAAGCCCGGATCGTTCACATGAGAGAAAATCACACTACCGGAACCAACCGCAATAACCATCAGCTCCGGGCTAACACCCGTCGTTGCAATCAGCGGTGCCGCGATACCACCCGCAGTGATTGCCGCAACGGTTGCGGAACCCAGCGCGATACGCAGTACGGCAGCAATCGACCAGGCCATCAGCAGCGGAGAAATGTTGGTTTCGTGCATCATGGAAGCAATGTATTTGTCCACGCCGCTGTCTACCAGCACCTGCTTGAACGCACCGCCACCACCGATGATCAACAGCATCATCGCAATGATTTTGATGGAAGAAACCAGCGTGTCGTTAATCTGATCCATTGAACGACCACGGTTCAGACCAAAGGTGAACATCGCAATCAGCACGGCAATCAGCGTAGCCATTACCGGGTCACCGAGGAACTCCGCTACCGGCAGGAAAGCGTGACCTTTCGGCAGGATCATTTCGGCAATCGCACGCATCGCCATCAGCACTACCGGCACCAGAGAGGTCCAGACGCTGACGCCAAAGCTCGGCATCTCTTCTTCGCTGAAGGTTTTCGCGCTGTACAGACCTTCAGGGATCGGCTTATCGATACCTTTCAACACGCGAGCGTAAACCGGACCGGCGAGAATCACGGTCGGGATTGCCAGAATAGTACCGTACAGCAGGGTTTTACCCATGTCGGCATTGAAAATGGTGGCAATCGCAGTCGGACCCGGATGCGGTGGCAGGAAGCCGTGGGTCACAGACAGTGCAGCTGCCATTGGTACACCAACATACAGCAGTGGAATATTCGCAGAAGCCGCGATGGTAAACACCAGCGGCAGCATCAGCACAAAGCCCACTTCATAGAACAGGGCAAAACCAACGGTAAAACCGGTCAGTACCACCGCCCACTGGATGTGTTTTTTACCAAATTTGGCAATCAGGGTGGTGGCGATACGTTGTGCGCCACCGCAGTCTGCCAGCATTTTGCCCAGCATCGCGCCAAAACCCATGATCAGGGCAAGGCTACCGAGCGTCCCGCCGACACCGGCTTTGATGGAGCCAATAACTTTATCCAGCGGCATCCCTTGCATTAATCCAACAGCAAGCGCCACGAGGACGAGAGCGATGAAGCCGTTCATTTTGAAACGGATCATCAGGAGCAACAACAAGATTACACCGATAGCAACAATGACTAATGGCATGATTTACCTGGCCTTTAATTTGTTATGGGTAACGTCAATTTTCTGACGACAAACTCTAATTATCCCAATCGGGAACAGAGATATTGCGGCACCACGACTGATACCCACTAAAACTAATTATTGTAGTCAGATGTCAGGAGTATGTTTGGTACCCATGTGAATGATACGGGTAACATCTGGCGTTTGAGAATCACCAGAGCGGGGTAAATTTAAATTATGAGAGGTTGGTCATATTATCGCGGAGAAACGAAGGGAGGGATTTGCCAAAGCAATGCTGCGCCAACGTCTGGCACATGTTCAACGTAGGCCCGAAATGACGCTTTAGCGTCGCATCGGGCAATCTACAAAAGAGGGGATAACTTAGTAGTAGGAGTGTTCGCCGCGCTGGTGTTCGGTGAGATCGCGCACACCTTTCAGCTCCGGGAATTCGTTTAGCAGCTGCTTCTCGATCCCTTCTTTCAGCGTCACATCGACCATGGAACAACCGTTACAGCCGCCGCCAAATTGCAGAATGGCGTAACCGTCTTCGGTGATTTCCATCAGTGAAACGCGGCCACCGTGACCAGCAAGCTGTGGGTTGATCTGCGACTGCAGCATATACTCCACGCGCTCCATCAGTGGTGCATCGTCTGCCACTTTACGCATTTTGGCGTTAGGCGCTTTCAGTGTTAGCTGAGAACCCAACTGGTCGGTAACAAAATCGATCTCTGCATCTTCCAGGTAAGGAGCGCTTAACTCATCAACATACGCGGTCAGCAGGTCAAATTTCAGGGCAGTGTCGGTGGCTTCCACGGCATCCGGCGGACAATAAGAAACACCACATTCAGCGTTAGGCGTGCCAGGGTCAATCACAAATACGCGGATTTGTGTCCCTTCTTCCTGGTTTGCCAGCAGTTTGGCAAAGTGCGCTTGTGCAGCATCGGAAATACGGATCATAGTAATGGCCTAATAGTTGACTATTTTAGTTGGTTATAATACGCCCATCATCGAGGCTCTACAAGGTTCGACAAAGGCACCAGACCTGGACAGTCGCCGCACCATTGCGTAAAAGCAACTGCGCAATCTCTGCGACGGTACTTCCGGTGGTAACGACATCATCCACAATCACCATATGGCGACCTTGCACGGGCAATTCAAGACGAAAGGCATTTTTCAGGTTGCGCTTGCGTAGCCGGGCACTGAGAAAATGCTGGGTCGCAGTGGCCCGTGTTCGTGTGACGGCTTCGCTATCCCATCGGCAGTGCAACCAGCGTGATAACGGCTGACACAGCAAATCGCTCTGATTAAATCCCCGACGCCAGTGACGCCGCTGCCATAACGGAACGCTGATGATGCGATCCGGCAATTGCAACCCGGTGGTGCGACGAGCGTGTAAGACTTCCAATAGTAACAGACGTGACAGGGCGCTGGCGATTTCACTGCGCCGGGAAAATTTAAGCTGGTGGATAAGCGGACTTAACGGCGGCGCATAGTCGGCAACCGTGACCAGTCTTTGCCAGGGCGGTGGTTTTTGCAGGCAGCGACCGCAGGGAAGATGTGAGTGTGTGGCGGGTAATCCACATTGTGGGCATAACGTTTTATCTGTACGGGCGGCGCGTGAGCAGACCGAACAAATCCCCCAATGACCTAACGCCAGTGGCATTCGGCATAGCCAGCATAATCCCGGTACTGTTAGCATATGTTCATCCTTGTAAGTCAAAAGAGAACAATAGCGGATGAATAACATCTGGTGGCAGACCAAAGGTCAGGGGAATGTTCATCTTGTGCTGCTGCACGGATGGGGACTGAATGCCGAAGTGTGGCGTTGCATTGACGAGGAACTTAGCTCGCATTTTACGCTGCACCTTGTTGACCTGCCCGGCTTCGGGCGTAGCCGGGGATTTGGTGCGCTGTCACTTGCTGATATGGCCGAAGCCGTGCTGCAACAGGCACCTGATAAAGCCATTTGGTTAGGCTGGAGTCTGGGCGGGCTGGTGGCAAGCCAGATTGCGTTAACCCATCCCGAGCGTGTTCAGGCGCTGGTCACCGTGGCGTCGTCACCTTGTTTTAGTGCTCGTGACGAGTGGCCGGGGATAAAACCGGACGTGCTGGCGGGATTTCAGCAGCAACTCAGTGATGATTTTCAGCGTACAGTGGAGCGGTTCCTGGCGTTACAAACCATGGGGACTGAAACGGCGCGCCAGGATGCGCGGGCGTTGAAGAAAACCGTTCTGGCGTTACCGATGCCGGAGGTTGACGTGCTTAATGGCGGGCTGGAAATCCTGAAAACGGTCGATCTCCGTCAGCCGCTGCAAAACGTGTCCATGCCGTTTTTGCGATTGTATGGCTATCTCGACGGTCTGGTGCCGCGCAAAGTGGTGCCGATGCTGGATAAACTTTGGCCTCACAGCGAATCATATATCTTCGCCAAAGCGGCCCATGCGCCGTTTATTTCGCATCCGGTCGAGTTTTGTCACCTGCTGGTGGCGTTGAAGCAGAGGGTGTAGGCAACTTTTGAAATGGCGAGACAGAAATTTACTGGCTCGCCGCAGCCAACTCTTCTTCTGACACCCCGGTAAAGCGCATGATGTCTGTAAGAGGGACTCCGGATTCAAGCATTATTTTGGCTATATGCAGGGCTTTGGATTGTTCCCCCTCCTGCCGCAATCTTTCCGCAATTGTCATTAAACTCTCCTTGTGTTTCGGTGAACGTTCGGCAACGCCGTCGATAAAATCGTTAAAACGTACCGCGTCGCCGGTTTGCAGTATGTAATTAAACAGCCCTTTGATTTGTCTGTCATTAGCGTATCCACTACTTAATAAGCAGGCCATTTGCTCTACCAGCCCCATCAGATCGCGTTGACGAATATGTTTTTGAATTAACTCCAGCAGCGCCATACGTCGGTGCTGCATGATTTCATCATCAGGCATGACGGTGACATCAATCAGCGGAAATGCGGAGGCATAAAGCTGCCTTGCCAGTTTGGGATCGGCGAAACAATCCAGCCAACACAGCGAATAGGGATAGGGGCTTTCAATACCGTGGTAAAACAACAATGGCACCACCATCGGCAACGTTTTGTATCCGGCATCAAGGTGATTTTGCATTGCGGCAATAGCGTAACGCATCATGCGAAATGCGATCAGTTTGTTTGAGGTGCTTTGATGTTCAATCAGACAATAGATGTATCCTGGTCCTTGTTCCGTTTTCACCGACCACAGCACATCGGAATAGCTTTCACGCAGATCGTCATCAATAAAGCTGCTCGACTCCAGCTTGAGGGTTTTCATATCACAGAGCGCGTGAATGGGGGCCGGTAAATGGAACGCAAGAAAATCGCGAGCCGTGTCCGGTTGGCGTAAAAAGAGTTTGAACAGCGCATCATGTGGGGTGGAACTCTGCTTTTTACTCATGGCGTTCCTTCACCTGTTGTTTGAATGCCGCGACTCTACGCGCCACTCCACATCTGTGCATTAGCGAGTTTTCATCCCTGCGAGACGCTTTCAGAGGAACTTACGTCGCGCTGCAAGGGTTGCATTTTTATGGAAAGCCGCACGCAAAAAAGCCCGGATGCAAAAGCATACCGGGCTTTCAAAACAGGCGGTGGAGTAAGGTTAACGCAGCGCCCACCACTTGCGCAGACAGGCTTTTCCTTCCGGGCAGCTTTTACAACTGCCAGAGAGGCAGCCGTCAGGTTCTTCCTGAATCCGCACGGCTTTGCCCATACTTTCCAGTTGTTGCAGCATGGCGTTAATCATTGGCTGTGGAGTGTTCAATGTCTGACTTATCTGGGCCGCTTCCATACGGCCCCGTAACGCCAGCAAATCGCGCACCTGAATAAGTGAAGCCATTAATGGCAATCACCGGTGGTGCTGGCTGCGCAGCAACTGCTTACCGACTTGCGGGTTGCCAGCAGTTCGATATCCACCCGGCTACGCGCGCGGCGCAGCAGACCGATAACCACGATGTTAAACAGGATAACCGCCAGAATGCACACCAGGCTGTAAGTTGGGTGCTGACTGTAGCTGGCGACCTGATAGAACAATGTTGCCAGCGAGTAAGCGATATTCAGCCCCCACAGGATGGAGAAGCCCATCCAGCCACGGCTTGATTCACGGGCGATGGCTCCCATCACCGAGATACATGGTACATACAGCAGGACGAAAATCAGGTAGCTGTAAGCTGCTGCTGCGCTACCGAATTTCTGATCCATCACGCCCATCGCCCCGGTACCCATTTCGCCGTCGCCTTTGCTGGCTTCAATGGGGTTCATCAGTACGCTAAGGCTGAAGGTGTCTTTCAGGCTCTGCCAGGTTTCATCTATCGCACTGAACAGCTCTTCACCGAGGTTAAACTCTGCCGGATTGAACTCTTCGTCCTGAATATTTTCTGCGGTGTAGAGGGTGTTGAGCGTACCCACTACCACTTCTTTCGCCATGGCACCTGTAAACAGGCCAACCGTTGCCTGCCAGTTATCTTCATGCACGCCAATTGGCTTGAAGACCGGGGTGATCACCCGGCTGACGGACGCCAGCGCCGAGTCGTTGATGTTATCGACGATTTTCCCGCTCAGCGAGAAGCTGTTGAAAGCGCTCAGGAAAATGCTGACGATGATGATCACTTTACCAGCACGCAGAACGAAGCCTTTCAGACGCTGCCAGGTCTGGATAATCAGGCTTTTAACGTGTGGTACATGATAGACCGGCAACTCCATGACAAACGGCGTCGCTTCACCGCGCATGATGGTGTACTTGAGCATCAGGCCAGTCAGCACCGCCATCACAATACCCAGCATATACAGCGAGAAGACCGCCAGCGCACCGTTCTGCCCGAAGAAGGCAGCCGCGAATACTGCGAAGATAGCCAGACGCGCGCCGCAGGACATAAACGGTGCCATCATGATGGTCATCAGACGTTCACGCGGTGCATCAAGCGTACGTGCACCCATTACCGACGGTACGTTACAACCGAAACCGACGATCAGCGGCACAAAGGATTTCCCCGGCAAGCCCAGCGCCTGCATCAGACGGTCCATCACAAACGCCGCACGCGCCATATACCCGGAGTCCTCAAGGAAGGAGAGGAACAGGTACATCATGCCAATCTGCGGCACCAGTGGCAGCACGGTGTTAATGCCGCCACCCAGGCCCTGGGCGAGGAAGATAGTCAGCCAGTCCGGGAAGTGGAGCGTGTAGCCAATCCATTGAATACCATGCACAAATAGCGCCACGGAGCCGACGTCAAACAGCGGCTGTAACGCCCCGCCGATGTTGATAGCCAGCAGGAACATCAGGTACATCACAAAGAGGAAAATCGGCAGACCGAGGAAACGGTTGAGCACGATTTTATCTACCGCAGTGGTGAAACGGCTGGGTTCTGCCGTCAGGGTGTTGCTTACCACATCACAGATGGCAGCAATGCACTGGTAACGCGCATCGGCAATGTGCAGCGCCGGATCGTCCATCTCATTACGCAGACGGGCGAGGGCGGCATCCAGATGCTGCGACGCTTCACCGGCGTAGGCGCGGCTGTAGATATCGCCTTCCAGCATTTGCAGGCCCAGCCAGCGACGTTGTTTCAGCGGGATGTCGGAAGGCATCACTTTTGCCAGTGAATCTGCTTCGTTGAGCAGCGTCTGTGCGTAATGCACCAGTTCCACATTCTCGTTAGCTTTATAGCGATCAATCGCCAGCTTGAGCGCTTCAATACCGCGACCACGGGTTGAAACCAGCGGGATCACCGGACAGCCCAGACGCGCCGACAGAGCATCAATTTCAATACGAATATTTTGCTTCTCGGCAATGTCGAGCATGTTCAGTGCCACAATGCAGGGAATGCCGAGTTCCAGCAGTTGTAGCGTCAGGTACAGGTTACGCTCAAGGTTAGACGCATCCACCACGTTAATCAGCAGGTCGGCGTCGCCACTCAAAATGTAGTGACAGGCGATTTGCTCATCGAGCGAGGTCTGCGATGAGATGGTGGTCAGAGAATAGGTGCCGGGCAGGTCCACCAGCGTGACCTGATGATCGGTGGTGGAGAATTGCCCTTCTTTACGTTCGACGGTAACGCCAGCCCAGTTACCTACACGCTGACGTGCGCCAGTGAGCTGGTTAAATAAGGTTGTCTTGCCAGAATTTGGATTACCAATTAAGCCTATGGTTAATTTTTTCATTGTTGTTATCACCGTATTAACAGGAAACCGCTTCCACTTCTAATAAGGCCAGATCTTTTTTGCGTAATACCAGGCTCACACGACGGGTTTCGATATGAATGGGGTCGCCGAGTGGAGCGACGCGCACCACATTAAAAGAGGAGCCAGGTAACATGCCAAGAGAAAGCAGTTTTTGGCGATATGCCGGGCTGATTTCACGGGAAAAGCCAGTGATTTTCCACGCAGTATCTGGAGTGTATTGCATAGGTGCCTACTTGTTTCTCATTAACTGGATAACTACCTCATGGGGCGTTTGACAGCGACATGAGACCAGATGATTTGCCAACAAAGGAGAGATTAAATAATCAACAACACAATGATAATGAGAATGGTTTCTATCAGCAATACTTAAAATGTGTGCGAATGTTGGTTTGAATAATAATCTGACTCAATGTTGATGTGGCTCAAGGTTATATCGCAGCGAAAATATAATTCGAATAGTGAATTACCCGGACTGGCTAATGTTTAATTAAGGTTTCAGTTGTTAATGAAGTGATAAATATTGCCGGAATATATTATGAGTTTGGTTGTGGAATAAAAAGGCCGGAGATATTCTCCGGCACTTTTATGTCAGGCAAGGCGTTCGTTGCCAGATGCGGCGTGAACGCCTTATCGCGCAGGTTTAGGGGCCAGTCCGGGCGTTTAACGTTTTTTGCCCATTGCCACCGCCAGCGCATCCATCATCGCGCTATTACCGGCAGGCTGCGCTTCACGACCGCGTGGTTTGGCTGCCGGGCGGTTGTTTTGCGGGCGTTCATTACCGCCGCCGCGACGGGCGTTGGTTTCGCCAGGCTGCTCGTCCAGACGCATGGTCAGGGCGATACGTTTACGCTGAAGATCCACTTCCAGCACTTTCACCTTCACAATGTCGCCCGCTTTCACCACGGTATGCGGATCTTCCACAAACTTGTTCGACAATGAAGAGATGTGAACCAGGCCGTCCTGATGCACGCCAATATCGACAAACGCGCCAAAGTTGGTGACGTTGGTGACAGCGCCTTCGAGGATCATACCCGGTTGCAGGTCGTTCATTGTCTCGACGCCATCGGCAAACTGAGCGGTTTTAAATTCCGGACGCGGATCGCGACCCGGTTTTTCCAGCTCTTTGATGATGTCAGTTACTGTCGGCACACCGAATTTTTCATCAGTAAAGTCAGACGCTTTCAGGTTACGCAGTTCGCTGCTGTTACCCATCAGATCTTTCAGTGCCTGCTGTGTTGCTGCCAGAATGCGTTCCACCACCGGATAGGCTTCCGGGTGAACGGTAGAGGCGTCCAGCGGGTTATCACCGTGGTTAATGCGCAGGAAGCCCGCGCACTGCTCGAAGGCTTTCGGCCCCAGACGGCTGACTTTCAGCAGTTGCTGACGGTTCTTGAACTGGCCGTTCTCATCGCGCCAGGCCACGATGTTTTGCGCCATCATGCGCGTCAGGCCCGCCACGCGGGTTAATAGCGGAACAGAAGCGGTGTTGAGATCGACGCCAACGGCGTTTACGCAGTCTTCTACTACTGCATCCAGTTTGCGGGCCAGTTGCGTCTGGCTGACGTCATGCTGATACTGACCTACGCCGATAGATTTCGGATCGATTTTCACCAGCTCCGCCAGCGGATCCTGCAAACGGCGGGCGATAGATACCGCACCACGCAGCGAAACGTCGAGATCCGGGAACTCCTGCGCTGCCAGCTCGGAAGCTGAGTAAACCGACGCGCCAGCTTCGCTGACGATCACTTTCTGTGCGGTCACTTTCGGGAACTGCTTCTGCACGTCGAGATAGAAACGTTCAGTTTCGCGGGAAGCTGTACCGTTGCCGATCGCCACCAGTTCAACGTTATGTTTTTCACACAAGGCAGCAACGGTCATCGCTGCTTTTGCGGCTTGTCCGGTGTGCGGGTAAATGGTATCGGTCGCCACCAGTTTGCCAGTGGCATCGACCACCGCCACTTTTACCCCGGTACGCAGACCCGGATCGAGGCCCATCGTTGCACGCAGTCCGGCAGGGGCCGCCATCAGCAGATCGTGCAGGTTACGGGCAAAGACGTTGATTGCTTCATCTTCCGCGCGTTCGCGCACGGTACCCATCAGTTCGGTTTCCAGATGCATCAGCACCTTGATGCGCCAGGTCCAGCTCACTACGCCTTTGCGCCAGCTATCCGCCGGGGCATTGTTCAGGCGCAGGCCAAGGTGATCCATGATGATTTGCTCGCAATAGCTCTCTTTGGGCGGCTCATCGAACTGCGGATCGGCATTCAGCGAAAGCTGGAGTACGCCTTCGTTACGCCCACGGAACATCGCCAGCGCGCGGTGAGAAGGCACCGTGGACAACGGTTCGTGATGATCGAAATAGTCGCGGAATTTCGCCCCTTCCTCTTCTTTACCGCTCACCACCGTAGAAACCAAATGCGCGTTCTTCCACAGATAATCACGCACTTTCGCCAGCAGCGCGGCATCTTCGGCAAACCGTTCCATCAGGATATAGCGCGCGCCATCCAGCGCGGCTTTGGTATCTGCCACGCCTTTATCGGCATCAACATATTGTGCAGCGGCGACTTCTGGCGTGTGTGACGGATCGCTCCACAGCAGGTCAGCCAACGGCTCAAGCCCTGCTTCAATGGCGATTTGCCCGCGGGTGCGGCGTTTAGGTTTGTAGGGCAGGTAGAGGTCTTCGAGTTCGGTTTTGCTTAGGGTGGCGTTGATGGCCTTCGCCAGATCATCGGTGAGTTTGCCTTGCTCGGAAATGGACTTGAGGATCGCCTGACGTCTCTCTTCCAGCTCGCGCAGATAGCTCAGACGCGTTTCCAGATTACGCAGCTGCGTGTCATCCAGACCGCCGGTGATTTCCTTACGATAACGTGCGATAAACGGCACGGTATTCCCTTCGTCAAGCAGGCGAACGGCAGCGTCAACCTGTTCCGGGCGCGCCTGAATTTCACCCGCAATAATGCGGCAGAACGAATCATTCATCATGGTTTGAGTTCATCTTTTCGGATCAAAAATCAGGGGATAGTTATACGGACTGGCTGGCAAAAATGCCAGCCATCGGCAGGAGGTTAAGACTCTTCCTTACGGTTTCACGTACTCGATAGCATTAACATACCAGCTCGCTTCCCCGGCAGGGGTATTCACCACCGCCAGATCGCCGACTTCTTTTTTCAGCAATGCGCGGGCCATCGGGGAATCGATAGAGATGTAATCTTTACGGCCAAAAATTTCATCGTAGCCGACAATACGGAAACGGTGAGTCACGCCATCGTCGTTTTCAATCTCCACCCACGCGCCAAAAAAGACTTTGCCTTCCTGCTGAGGGGAGTAATCGACGATTTTGAGATTTTCCATGCATTTAGTGAGATAGCGCACGCGACGGTCGATTTCACGCAGACGCTTTTTATTATACTGATAGTCAGCATTTTCGCTGCGGTCGCCCAGACTTGCGGCCCAGGTCACCTTTTTTGTGACCTCCGGGCGTTCTTCACGCCAGAGATAATTAAGCTCTTGTTTGAGTTTTTCATACCCTTCCCGGGTAACCAGGGGCGTTTTCATCTCGTTGATTCCCTTTGTCTGTTTGATAATGCGCACATTGGGTATAACGTGATCATATCAACAGAATCAATAATGTTTCGCCGAATAAATTGTATACTTAAGCTGCTGTTTAATATGCTTTGTAACAATTTAGGCTGAAATTCATACCAGATTTAGCTGGTGACGAACGTGAGCTTTTTTAAGAATACACGCTTACAAATTGTTGCGAACCTTTGGGAGTACAAACAATGCAAGAGAACTACAAGATTCTGGTGGTCGATGACGACATGCGCCTGCGTGCGCTGCTGGAACGTTATCTCACCGAACAAGGCTTCCAGGTTCGAAGCGTCGCTAATGCAGAACAGATGGATCGCCTGCTGACTCGTGAATCTTTCCATCTTATGGTACTGGATTTAATGTTACCTGGTGAAGATGGCTTGTCGATTTGCCGACGTCTTCGTAGTCAGAGCAACCCGATGCCGATCATTATGGTGACGGCGAAAGGGGAAGAAGTGGACCGTATCGTAGGCCTGGAGATTGGCGCTGACGACTACATTCCAAAACCGTTTAACCCGCGTGAACTGCTGGCCCGTATTCGTGCGGTGCTGCGTCGTCAGGCGAACGAACTGCCAGGCGCACCGTCACAGGAAGAGGCGGTAATTGCTTTCGGTAAGTTCAAACTTAACCTCGGTACGCGCGAAATGTTCCGCGAAGATGAGCCGATGCCGCTCACCAGCGGTGAGTTTGCGGTACTGAAGGCACTGGTCAGCCATCCGCGTGAGCCGCTCTCCCGCGATAAGCTGATGAACCTTGCCCGTGGTCGTGAATATTCCGCAATGGAACGCTCCATCGACGTGCAGATTTCGCGTCTGCGCCGCATGGTAGAAGAAGATCCAGCGCATCCGCGTTACATTCAGACCGTTTGGGGCCTGGGCTACGTCTTTGTACCGGACGGCTCTAAAGCATGAGGCGATTGCGCTTCTCGCCACGAAGTTCATTTGCCCGTACGTTATTGCTCATCGTCACCTTGCTGTTCGCCAGCCTGGTGACGACTTATCTGGTGGTGCTGAACTTCGCGATTTTGCCGAGCCTCCAGCAGTTTAATAAAGTCCTCGCGTACGAAGTGCGTATGTTGATGACCGACAAACTGCAACTGGAGGACGGCACGCAGTTGGTTGTGCCTCCCGCTTTCCGTCGGGAGATCTACCGTGAGCTGGGGATCTCTCTCTACTCCAACGAGGCTGCCGAAGAGGCAGGTCTGCGTTGGGCGCAACACTATGAATTCTTAAGCCATCAGATGGCACAGCAACTGGGCGGCCCGACGGAAGTGCGCGTTGAGGTCAACAAAAGTTCGCCTGTCGTCTGGCTGAAAACCTGGCTGTCGCCCAATATCTGGGTACGCGTGCCGCTGACCGAAATTCATCAGGGCGATTTCTCTCCGCTGTTCCGCTATACGCTGGCGATTATGCTATTGGCGATAGGCGGGGCGTGGCTGTTTATTCGTATCCAGAACCGACCGTTGGTCGATCTCGAACATGCTGCTTTGCAGGTCGGTAAAGGGATTATTCCGCCGCCGCTGCGTGAGTATGGCGCGTCCGAGGTGCGTTCCGTTACCCGCGCCTTTAACCATATGGCGGCTGGTGTTAAGCAACTGGCGGATGACCGCACGCTGCTGATGGCGGGGGTAAGTCACGACTTGCGCACGCCGCTGACGCGTATTCGCCTGGCGACTGAGATGATGAGCGAGCAGGATGGCTATCTGGCAGAATCGATCAATAAAGATATCGAAGAGTGCAACGCCATCATTGAGCAGTTTATCGACTACCTGCGCACCGGGCAGGAGATGCCGATGGAAATGGCGGATCTTAATGCAGTGCTCGGTGAGGTGATTGCTGCCGAAAGTGGCTATGAGCGGGAAATTGAAACCGCGCTTTACCCCGGCAGCATTGAAGTGAAAATGCACCCGCTGTCGATCAAACGCGCGGTGGCGAATATGGTGGTCAACGCCGCCCGTTATGGCAATGGCTGGATCAAAGTCAGCAGCGGAACGGAGCCGAATCGCGCCTGGTTCCAGGTGGAAGATGACGGTCCGGGAATTGCGCCGGAACAACGTAAGCACCTGTTCCAGCCGTTTGTCCGCGGCGACAGTGCGCGCACCATTAGCGGCACGGGATTAGGGCTGGCAATTGTGCAGCGTATCGTGGATAACCATAACGGGATGTTGGAGCTTGGCACCAGCGAGCGGGGCGGGCTTTCCATTCGCGCCTGGCTGCCAGTGCCGGTAACGCGGGCGCAGGGAACTACAAAAGAAGGGTAAATAAACGGGAGGCGAAGGTGCCTCCCGTTTTGCTTTCTATAAGATACTGGATAGATATTCTCCAGCTTCAAATCATTACAGTTTCGGACCAGCCGCTACCAGCGCGGCACCCGCAGGGGTGTCGGTGTATTTATCGAAGTTGTCGATAAACAGTTTCGCCAGGGTTTCGGCTTTTTCCTGCCACTGTTCCGGAGAAGCGTAGGTGTTACGCGGATCGAGAATCTTCGTGTCTACGCCCGGCAGTTCGGTTGGGATCGCCAGGTTAAACATCGGCAGAGTGAAGGTTTCTGCATTATCCAGCGAACCGTTGAGGATGGCGTCGATAATGGCGCGGGTATCTTTAATCGAGATACGTTTGCCAGTGCCGTTCCAGCCAGTGTTAACCAGATAAGCCTGCGCGCCCGCCGCCTGCATACGTTTCACCAGCACTTCTGCGTACTGAGTCGGGTGCAGCGACAGGAACGCCGCGCCGAAGCAAGCGGAGAAGGTTGGCGTCGGTTCGGTGATGCCACGCTCAGTACCGGCCAGTTTGGCGGTGAAGCCAGAGAGGAAGTGATACTGGGTTTGATCGGCAGTCAGGCGAGAAACCGGCGGCAACACGCCGAAAGCATCAGCAGTCAGGAAGATAACCTTAGTCGCGTGGCCCGCTTTGGAAACCGGCTTAACAATGTTATCGATGTGATAGATCGGATAAGAAACGCGGGTGTTCTCGGTTTTTGAACCATCATCAAAGTCGATAGTGCCATCTTCACGCACGGTGACGTTTTCCAGCAGCGCATCGCGACGGATAGCGTTGTAGATTTCAGGTTCCGCTTCTTTCGACAGCTTGATAGTTTTTGCGTAGCAGCCGCCTTCGAAGTTAAACACGCCGTCATCGTCCCAGCCGTGCTCGTCATCACCAATCAGGCGACGTTTCGGGTCGGTGGAAAGGGTGGTTTTACCGGTGCCGGAAAGGCCGAAGAACACCGCAACATCGCCTTTCTCACCAACGTTGGCGGAGCAGTGCATAGAAGCGATACCTTTCAGCGGCAGCAGGTAGTTCATCATCGAGAACATCCCTTTCTTCATTTCGCCGCCGTACCAGGTGCCGCCAATCAGCTGCATGCGCTCGGTCAGGTTAAAAGCCACGAAGTTTTCGGAATTCAGACCCTGTTCTTTCCACTGCGGGTTAGTGCACTTCGCGCCGTTCATAACGATAAAGTCTGGTTTGAAACCTGCCAACTCTTCATCGCTCGGGCGAATAAACATGTTTTTGACAAAATGCGCCTGCCAGGCCACTTCGGTGATGAAACGGACGGAAAGACGAGTATCCGGGTTCGCACCACAGAAGGCGTCGACAACGAACAGACGTTTGCCGGAAAGCTGCCTGGTCACCAGGCCTTTCAGATGCTGCCAGGTTTCCGGAGAGAGAGGTTTGTTGTCGTTCTTACCTTTGCCTTTGTCTGCCCACCAGAAAGTATCGCGAGTGGTATCGTCACGGACGATATACTTATCTTTTGGTGAACGACCGGTGAAGATCCCGGTATCGACGGCAACGGCACCCAGATTAGTTAACACCCCGCGCTCATAACCTGTCAGGCTCGGATCGAGCTCTTCCTGATACAGCAGGTCGTAGCTTGGGTTGTAAACGATATCATGTACGTCACTGATACCATAAGCCTCGAGTTCTTGCGGGGTCAAACCATTGTTAACGCGCATTTCACTGCTCCTTAGCCAATATGTATTGCCTGAATAGTAAAGTCTTTTTGGGGGTGTTAACCGCGACAAGGCTCATAGATTTACGTATCTGGAGAAATTCATATTTGACAAAAAACTCCGTGATTCCTGTCACGAAACGGTTGCTATTATCGCAGAAATAGCATTTTAGGTGTGGAAAATGTTCTCAAAAGGTTAAATCTTGGTTTATATGGCGGGAATATTGTGAGTGGAATCGCATTCCTTAATGAAATTGATGCAAATTCAATCGGTAAAGTATCGATTCACCACGCTAACTTTTTTTGATTATTTTCTGAAAAAAGCAAAATACTACTGCCCGGATGCGATAATTAACCCACCTTTTGATTCTGGATAACCAACATGGATAACGTTGAACTTTCACCGGCAACACGCTGGGGGATGATTGCTACCGGATTACTTCAGGGGCTGGTTTGCTACCTGTTGATCGCCTGGCTTGCCGGAAAAAATCACAGTTGGATTGTTTATGGCGTGCCTGCGACCGTTGCGTTTTCATCCGTTTTACTCTTCTCCGTGATCTCTTTTAAACAGAAGCGCCTTTGGGGATGGCTGGCGCTGGTGTTTATTGCCACTACAGGGATGAGCGGTTGGCTGAAGTGGCAAACTGATGGCATGAACCCCTGGAGAGCTGAAAAGGCGATTTGGGATTTTGGCTGCTATCTGCTGTTGATGGCAATGTTGTTGCTACCGTGGATACAACAAAGCCTTCGTATCCGCAATGGCAGTAGCCGCTATAGCTACTTTTACCAGTCAGTATGGCATAACGTACTTATATTACTGGTGATTTTTCTCGCCAATGGCCTGACGTGGCTGGTGCTTTTACTGTGGGGTGAGTTGTTTAAACTTGTTGGCATCAAGTTTTTCAATACGCTCTTTTTTGCAACCGACTGGTTTATGTATCTTACATTAGGTCTGGTTACCGCACTGGCGGTGATTCTCGCGCGTACACAGTCACGTTTAATCGACTCTATTCAAAAGTTGTTCACGTTAATCGCCACGGGGTTGCTGCCGTTAGTATCATTGCTAACCCTGATGTTTATCATCACTCTGCCGTTTACGGGCCTGAGCGCGATTTCTCGCCACATCTCCGCCGCCGGGTTGCTGTTAACGCTGGCCTTTTTGCAATTGATCTTAATGGCTATTGTCCGCGATCCGCAAAAAGCGTCACTTCCCTGGACGGGGCCGTTGCGTTGCCTGATTAAAACCGCTTTGCTGGTTGCTCCGCTGTATGTGTTCGTCGCCGCCTGGGCGTTATGGCTGCGGGTCGCTCAGTACGGCTGGACTGTCGACCGCTTGCAGGGCGCGCTGGCGGTGCTGGTGTTACTGGTGTGGTCGCTGGGGTATTTTGTCAGTATCGTCTGGCGTAATGGGCAAAATCCCCTTGTTCTTCAGGGCAAAGTGAACCTTGCGGTTTCGTTATTGGTGTTGGTGATACTGGTGCTTCTTAATTCGCCGGTGCTGGACAGTATGCGCATTAGCGTGAACAGTCATATGGCGCGTTATCAGAGCGGCAAAAACACGCCAGACCAGGTAACTATCTACATGCTCGAACAGAGCGGTCGCTATGGACGTGCGGCGCTTGAGTCGCTGAAAAGCGATGCCGGGTTTATGAAAGACCCGAAACGCGCGCGGGATCTGCTGATGGCGTTAGATGGAGAGCAACATCTTCAGGAACAGGTATCGGAAAAAGTATTAGCCGAAAATGTGTTAATTGCCCCTGGTTCTGTTAAACCGGATGCGACATTCTGGTCGGCCTTAATCCAGGATCGCTATAACGTGATGACCTGTATTGAAAAAGACGCCTGCGTCCTGGTCGAGCAAGATCTGAATAGTGATGGTCAGGCGGAGCGGATCCTGTTTGCTTTTAATGATGACAGAGTCATTGTCTATGGCTTTGACTCAGACAGAAAAGAATGGGACGCGCTTGATATGAGTTTACTTCCGAACGAAATAACGAAAGAAAAATTACTCACAGCTGCGAAGGATGGAAAACTGGGGACGAGGCCGAAAGCGTGGCGCGATCTGACGGTAGATGGTGAAACGCTGGAAATAAACTTAAGTAAGTGACAACTCTTTTAACGGATACGACGCTGTATCTGACCAACAATAATTTGCGATTTATTTCACAGGCCTGGTAAGCGCAGCACATCAGGCCATTACGTCGTAAAATCCGGCAGAGCCCTCTCTGCCGGACATACTCATTAATGAACTTGCGGATCTGCCGGAGACGCGTTGTTGCGGATTTCAGCAATATCCATCGCATTGAACAGATAGTGGTTACCGCAGTAATCACAATGCATGTCAATTTCGCCATCTTCCGCCAGGATGCTATCAACTTCTTCATCAGGCAGCGTTTTCAGCGCGTCGGCGCAACGTTCACGCGAGCAGGTGCATTTGAACTCCACATCCTGCGGATCGTAAACCGTCACCTCTTCTTCGTGATACAAACGCCACAACACTTCGTTTGCCGGTAAGGTCAGCAGTTCTTCGGTTTTGATGGTTTCGGTTAGCGTCGCCAGGTGGTCAAAGTCGTCCTGCTGGGCATTTTGCGCAGGCATTACCTGCAACAACATACCGCCTGCAGCCGGTTTGCCGTCTACGTCGCCGGTGCGAATAAACAGGCGCGTCGGCAGCTGTTCAGAACGCATAAAGTAATCTTCCAGGCAGGCCGCCAGGGTATCACCTTCCAGACCAACCACGCCCTGATAGCGTTCGCCTTCGCTCGGGGTAATGGTGATCACCACGTAACCATTGCCGACCAGCGTTTTCAGGTCGGCATTTTCTGGAATTTCGCCCTGCACGCGCGCCACACCGCGCATTTGCTGGTTATTGTTACCGTTAATAACCGCCAGATTCATCGGACCGTCGCCCTGCAGCTGTACGGTGATATCACCATCAAACTTCAGCGTAGCGGTTAACAGGCTGGTCGCAACCAGCAGTTCTGCCAGCACGTTTTTAACGGGCTGCGGATAATCGTGGTTCTCAAGGATCTGTTGCAGGGTTTCCGAAACGGTTACCAGTTCGCCGCGAACGGCAAAATTTTCAAACAGATAGCGATGTAATTGGTCATGTTGCGGCATAATCATCTCTCTTGCAGGTGACAGTTATTCACTGTCGCCGTGTTTAAATCGTAACAGGTCGCGGCGCTCTTTTTTGTCCGGGCGTCGGTCCGGGTGCGGCATGGTTAAGGCATTAAGTTTACGTGCCATCGCCATTTTTTCGCGTTTCTCTACACTTTCCGCAGTCTCTTCATACAGCAAGGCTGCCTCGCTGGCGGGGCGACGCTGTTCAGTAATCGCCTTTACAATCACCGTGCGTTCGTCATTTCCCTGGCGCAGAGTGAGCGTGGCATTCAGCTCGACGATTTTGCTCGGCTTGCTGCGCTGCCCGTTGTAATGCACCTTACCGCCTTCAATCATTTCACGGGCCAGCGCGCGGGTTTTATAAAAACGGGCAGCCCATAGCCATTTATCCAGTCGAACCTCAACAGCAGGTTTCTCTTTCATGGCGTCTCCTTCACATTAGCGAGGGGATCAGGCGGCGGTAGTCATTCAGTGACGGATGGCGTTGATACTGTTTCTCGGCAATCCCGGAATCAGGATTAGTCACGCCGAGGCAGTAACGAATACCAAATTGCGCGGCAGCATCGAGAATCGCTTCGCTGTCATCAATAAACAGCGTTCTTTCAGCTTTCAGACCCGTAGCTTCGGCCACCGCATGCCATAACCGCTGATCCTCTTTCGGATAACCAAATGTGTGGGTGGAAAGTAATAAATCAAGGTGTGCGTCCAGACCCGTATGCTCAAGTTTTACCGCCAGGTTGTGCGGATGAGCATTGGTGAGCAAAATTCGCTGCTTACCGCTGGCTTTCAGTGCCTCAAGAAACGGAATGGTATCTTCACGCAGTACGGCGCGCGGTCCCATCTCGGTGGTCATCGCACAGATATCCAGACCCAGTTGCTCACTCCAGTAATCAAGACAGTACCAGTTTAGCGTATGCTGTACGTCGTGATATTGCTGGCGCATATATTCCATCGCTTCCTGTGGCGTAACCCCGTTTTTCGCGCCCCATGTTTCAGGCACCAGCTTTTGCCAGAAATAGTTATCGAAGGCGAGGTCGAGCAACGTGCCGTCCATATCCAGCAGAACGGTATCTACGTCCTGCCAGGCAATGTTGATATGCATGAGGGAAATCTCCAGAGTGAAGCAATTTGCGCGACAGGGTAGCATAACCTGCCGCGCAAACGTGTTATTCGATAAGGCTTTCTGAAGGGGTGATCAGTTGCGGGTTCAGGCAGCTTTCATAATAGGCCTGAATCTTCATCATGCGAGTGCGATGACGCTGGTAACGACGCCAGGCCTGTACGCCATTGTAAATGGCGCTACCCAGCATCGTCAGTAGCAGCAATGTGGTGCTGAGATAGCGCCACAGGCCGGAACGATCCGGGATTGGATGAAGGCCAATATGCTGCGTACCATTGGCGTCAGTGAAGATTTTTGTGACGATACCCTCGGCGTTAAACGGCGTATGCATCAGCATTTGTGCCAGTTTCTGGAAAGCGTTCCACTGTTCTTGCGGCGGGTAGTCGTAAAGTGATGCCGAAGGCCAGGGCTGATCAACAAAATCGCTGCCTTCGTCGCTGACAATCAGGAATCCGCCGGGGGCCGGACTGTTTAGTGATTGTGCCGCTCGCGCCGTTTCATGCGTGATAAACGGCGCGGTGGAGGTTGCCACCAGGTTATCCAGCGATTCCGCACTCACCGGGCGTAATAACACATTCACGCCATCGAGCTTCCCGGCGTTGGCGCGTTTTACCAGCGCGTCCCAGTCTTTACTGTTGCCGAGATTGACCAGCGCATTTTTCAGTCGCACACAGTCATCTTTGGCAGAACATAAATCCGCTGTCTTCAGTACAATGTCGCCAAAATCATCAAGCAATACCATGCCGGATTTTTGAATTGCTGAACGTAATGAGGCACTGACGCGAGATTCATCTTCCGGTTTAGGGTGCAGCTGGCGATTAACTGCTTCAGTCAATGCCGTCGCTTTGTTGACCAGTTCAGATTCTGGTAATGGCAATGAGCGGGCGTCATTCCAGATGATCTGCGAGCAGTCAAACGGTAAAAAAGGTGAATTGGTTTTCGCGCTCCAGGTTCCGGAAGTGCGAATATTACACATTCCCGTACCGCTAATACGCAATGTATCGCCTACCCGCACGCCAGCGTCAGCCAGTTGTTTTACGCTGGTGGCTTCAATGGTCTGCGCGCCTTTCATCCATGAGAGAGTGAATTTCAGCGGCATATCCAGCGGGATCCAGAATAACAGCATAAACAGCACCAGCAGCGAGCCCGCAGCGATAATCGTACTGCGCAGCCAGTGCTGTAACGGAAAGTTTTTTACTTCATCATGCAGCGAAAGATATCGCCCCTGACGCACTACGTGGCGGTCGAGATAGATATCAATATCGGTTTGTTGACCGAGATCCTGAGCAATGTATGGCTGCCAGTGTGCGGGATAGACCAGGTCGATAATACCGAGTGAAATATTGTTGATCTGTTCTTGATCGTTTTCGCCAAACAATCCCCAACGACGGGGTGTACCGCGCAGACAATGAATTTCCCGCAGGGAGGATTTTGCCGGGGGCGCGAATAGCCCCCACAGACCTGCGCCCAGCAGCAGTAACGCGCCGCCTGCCAGCCACGGAACAAAGACATCCGGGGTAATCAGGCAGAAAAAGAACATCAGGAAAGAGGCGACGATCAGCAACGCTTCACGCAGCCCGCGCGGACGACTCAGCGCATATTCTTCATGCGTTTCTTTGCGAATATTGAGTAGCTCGATTTGCTCACTCTCTTCCCCGCGAATCGACGCCTGCGTGGACGGAACAGGTTGCAAGGCATAGCCGCGCGTTTCCTGCATGTACTCCTGCAGCGTATGACCGTTGAGTGAAATAACCAACGGCAGCGAATCGGTATGAATCAGTTCAACGGTATTCTCATCGTTGATGTACTGTTCCCAGAAGGGGGGCAGGTGGACTTCTACCGAATCGAGGTAGTAACGCCATTTATTCGGATCGTCGGTAGAGATGCCGTAACGTGTGATAGCGTGTGTCAGCATCATGACGTTGTTGCTTTCGGCATTCAGCGCCAGAGAGATCGGTGCCGCGCTAGCTCCCGTTGGGCCAGGCACCTGTAATACCTGCGTCAGGCTCTCAAGATAATTTTCAACGGCGCTACGTTCTTCAGGTGTGAGTTTACGCGTTTGCGCATCCGCGAAGGCGTTGGTCCAGGGCAGCTGACGCCGTCTGGATCGCACTTTTATCAGCCATCCCGCAAGTAGTGAGCAGGCCAGCAAAGCAGCTAAAAAAATCACAATGGTGCTCATGCTTTCCCCATCTTACTTAGTCTGTCAGGCGTGGTCAGTCGCACCAGACACAATACATGATTCTGCGGTTGGCTATCGGCAAGCGTGGAGTTTAACTTGAGCATCATTAAGCACATCACAGTAACCGCTGATCATAGCAAACCCTCTGAAGGCGGAATATCAGCAAATTCCTGGAGTTATTTCAACCTATTGACTTTTAATTTGATTTGAGGACGATTATTTATTAAGTTACATAAATGTAAATAACATGCAATTCACATTGCCGAAAGCGTGTCCGATATCGCACAATAACCGCTGATTTCACAGCATAGATCCCACGATGAGCAAATCATTACAAAAACCCACCATTCTGAATGTTGAAACTGTAGCCCGTTCCCGACTGTTTACCGTCGAGAGCGTGGATCTGGAGTTCAGCAATGGCGTGCGGCGTGTTTATGAACGAATGCGTCCAACCAACCGGGAAGCAGTGATGATTGTGCCGATTGTGGACGATCACCTGATCCTGATCCGCGAATACGCAGTGGGAACTGAATCCTACGAATTAGGTTTTTCGAAAGGATTAATTGATCCGGGTGAAAGCGTCTACGAAGCCGCTAACCGCGAGCTAAAAGAAGAGGTTGGATTTGGTGCGAACGATCTGACTTTTTTGAAGAAGCTCAGCATGGCACCGTCTTACTTTTCCAGCAAAATGAATATCGTGGTCGCGCAAGATCTCTACCCGGAATCGCTGGAAGGCGATGAGCCAGAGCCGCTACCACAGGTGCGCTGGCCGCTGGCGCATATGATGGATTTGCTGGAAGACCCTGACTTCAACGAAGCGCGTAATGTCAGCGCGCTGTTCCTCGTGCGCGAATGGTTGAAAGGGCAGGGGCGAGTGTAAATGCGTGAAGTTTGCCTGATGCACAACGCTTATCAGGCTTATGGGGTTCCTGCAATATATTGATTTTTCACGATTTTGTTAGCCGAATAACGCGTTCACCCGCATCCGGCATAAACAAATGCACTTTGTCAGCCAACTGAAAAGGCGCCGAAGCGCCTTTTTAATCAGAACAATTCCTGTGCCTCACCATTATCGATAATGGTCGTTCCCACCTCGTGCACCGCCTGTTGTGTCGGCTGCGTACCTTCGATGAAATACTCTTCGCGGCTGTTGCCACCATTAGCTAACTGCCCGGTGCTGCGATCGATATTCACCGTCACAATACCCGGTGGCGGCGTCAGCGGCTGCTCCGGCACACCTTCAAGAACGGCTTTCATATAAGCGTCCCATGCAGGCTGGGCACTCTTGGCTCCGCCTTCGTAACCTGAGATCTGATCTTTAATCGCTCCGGAAGCCGTTGTATGACCGAGATTACGACGGTGATCATCAAAGCCAATCCAGACCGAGGTCACAACGCCCGGACCGTAACCCGAGAACCACGCATCTTTCGAACTGTTAGTGGTACCGGTTTTCCCGCCGATATCGCGACGCTGCAAATCACGACCTGCACGCCAGCCAGTACCCTGCCAGCCTGGCTCACCAAAGATATTGGTGTTCAAAGCACTCTTAATCAGGAATGCCAGCGGAGTGTTGATGACGTGCGGTGCGTACTCCTGCGCGCCAGTCTTCGCCACTAACGCCTGATTTGCCTGCTCCAGCTGCGGCATTGGTACAGAAACATTCTGCTGCTCGCGGGAGATAGCGACATCTTCAACATCGTTATTTTCCAGCACGTTCGATTTCTGCGTATCACCGTAAATCACCGGAATATCGCATTCCGGGCAGGCTACTTTCGGTTTCGCTTCGAAAATCACGCCGCCCTGATCGTTTTCAATTTTGCTGATAAACCACGGGTCCACCAGGAAGCCGCCGTTCGCCATGACCGCGTAGCCGCGCGCCACCTGCATTGGGGTGAAGGACGCTGAACCCAGCGCCAGCGATTCGGTGTGGACAATGTTTTGCGCCGGGAAGCCGAAGCGTTGCAGATATTCTGCAGCGTAGTCGACGCCCATAGCCCGCATTGCACGTACCATCACCACGTTTTTCGACTGACCCAGCCCCTGACGTAAGCGAATTGGACCAGCATATTGTGGCGGCGAGTTTTTCGGCTGCCAGTCAGAACCGGCACCTGCGTCCCAGCGAGAAATTGGCACATCGTTCAACATACTTGC
>OLOC01000054.1_pt1 | contig 97850 bp, 81 predicted proteins | sample 1643111 | NCBI WGS metagenome assembly OLOC01 (sample SAMEA3136633, study PRJEB25190) | human gut metagenome
GCTTAAGTTACAGGATCCTGGATTCGGGACCAGACGGTACTCAGACGACGCTTACAATTGTCGTTGATATTGATGGTGTTAATATCACTGAACTGATTAACAAGGTCGCTGAAAACGGTGATTCACTCCGCGTGGTGGATGAACGTGACTCTACCGAAACACCGGCAACTTATGCCAGCCCTCACCAGTTGCTGTAAGACAATGCAGTGATACAGGGTATAGTGCCATTAACCACAGAAACAGCACTGTTGTCCTGTATTAAGCAGGCAAGAGAAGATGTCCTTACCCTGCGCCATCTGCAGCTTCTGCACCAGAACCGGTGAATCTCACTCAACAGGCTTCATTTTCCCTGACGCCAGCCTGAATACAGCTGGCGTTTTCATTTATAAACAGAAAGGAAAACCGATAATAATGGAATGGACGCCCCTACCATGAAGCAACGGTAGGATATTACTGATAAACCTTCCAGTGGAGGTGCGTTATGGCCGTTTTAACGATTAGCATTGACCTGACAAAAAATGAATTCCAAATCCACGGTCTGGCTAGGAACAGAAAAATCTAAGCTCAGAAAACGGATTAAACGTTCCCTGATGCCCGTATTCTTCGCGAATATGTCTTCCTGTCGGATTGGGATGGAGGTCTGCGCCGGAGCGCGTCATTAGTGAGAATGCTGTCTACTTAGGGGCATAATGTCAGACTAATGCCCGCGATTTGTAAAGCCATATGTGAAAACAAACAAGAATGATATGGCTGCTGCCGAGGCCATCTGTGAAGCCGTTACCCGACCTAATATGCGGTTTGTCAGCATCAAGACGCCTGAGCAGTAGTCATTACTGTCTTTTCATCGTGCCCTGACGGGGTTTGTTAAATCAAGGACTGCGCAGATAAACCAGATCAGAGGATTACTGGCTGAATTTGGCATCGTTCTCCCGCCCGACACTGTAGCGATCAGTCGTCATGTCCCTGCCCTGCTTGAAGACGCGGAAAACTGTTTAACAATGCCGTTCAGACAGCTGTCGTCCTATCTCTAATGAAAATGTGAAACAACTGAGCGTACACATTGAAACCATAGAAGCCGTTAGCAACGAACACGTCGGGAACGACGAACTGTGCAGGAAAATTGCCACCATTTCGGGGATTGCTATTCTTACCACCACTGCAATTGTCAGCACCGGGTAGTATCGGCTTCAAAAACCGGCGTCAGCTTGCTGCATGGCTTGGACTGGTTCCCCGACAGTGCTTCAGCGTAGGTAAAAACACGCTGGGGTCTATCAGTAAACGGGACGATGTCTATATCAGAACGCTACTGTTCCATGGTGCGAAGACAGTGTCAAACGCCAGAAAGGGCAGACAGGTCCAGGAAAGCTGGCTGGGCAGACCAGTCTCGCGGCGGAATAAAAATGTTGCCACCGTAGCGCTGAACAACAAAAATGCCAGAGTGCTCTGGGTATTGCTAACCAACGATAAAGAGATTTCACCAGAAGAAGTGATGGGAGCTGCATATATGTAAATGAAACTACTTCTGTCTGTTGAAAAATAAAACCAACCTACTGATTGCTAAGGATAAACGAGTATTAAAGGCCAGACTGGTAAGACCGCGACTAAGTGAACCTGTATCTGACATGGCATAGCTTCGCTAATGTGTCATCATGATTAGGACTGAATCTGTGAATTCCTTTAGGAAGCACGGACACAGGCCAATCTGAGTCCATATGTATGATTGGAATCTTACACAGATGACTTTTTGACACGGGGACTTGGTGTCACGAACGGTGCAATAGTGATCCACACCCAACGCCTGAAATCAGATCCAGGGGGTAATCTGCTCTCCTGATTCAGGAGAGCTTATGGTCACTTTTGAGACAGTTATGGAAATTAAAATCCTGCACAAGCAGGGAATGAGTAGCCGGGCGATTGCCAGAGAACTGGGGATCTCCCGCAATACCGTTAAACGTTATTTGCAGGCAAAATCTGAGCCGCCAAAATATACACCGCGACCTGCTGTTGCTTCACTCCTGGATGAATACCGGGATTATATTCGTCAACGCATCGCCGATGCTCATCCTTACAAAATCCCGGCAACGGTAATCGCTCGCGAGATCAGAGACCAGGGATATCGTGGCGGAATGACCATTCTCAGGGCGTTCATTCGTTCTCTCTCGGTTCCTCAGGAGCAGGAGCCTGCCGTTCGGTTCGAAACTGAACCCGGACGACAGATGCAGGTTGACTGGGGCACTATGCGTAATGGTCGCTCACCGCTTCACGTGTTCGTTGCTGTTCTCGGATACAGCCGAATGTTGTACATCGAATTCACTGACAATATGCGTTATGACACGCTGGAGACCTGCCATCGTAATGCGTTCCGCTTCTTTGGTGGTGTGCCGCGCGAAGTGTTGTATGACAATATGAAAACTGTGGTTCTGCAACGTGACGCATATCAGACCGGTCAGCACCGGTTCCATCCTTCGCTGTGGCAGTTCGGCAAGGAGATGGGCTTCTCTCCCCGACTGTGTCGCCCCTTCAGGGCACAGACTAAAGGTAAGGTGGAACGGATGGTGCAGTACACCCGTAACAGTTTTTACATCCCACTAATGACTCGCCTGCGCCCGATGGGGATCACTGTCGATGTTGAAACAGCCAACCGCCACGGTCTGCGCTGGCTGCACGATGTCGCTAACCAACGAAAGCATGAAACAATCCAGGCCCGTCCCTGCGATCGCTGGCTCGAAGAGCAGCAGTCCATGCTGGCACTGCCTCCGGAGAAAAAAGAGTATGACGTGCATCCTGGTGAAAATCTGGTGAACTTCGATAAACACCCCCTGCATCATCCACTCTCCATCTACGACTCATTCTGCAGAGGAGTGGCGTGATGATGGAACTGCAACATCAACGACTGATGGCGCTCGCCGGGCAGTTGCAACTGGAAAGCCTTATAAGCGCAGCGCCTGCGCTGTCACAACAGGCAGTAGACCAGGAATGGAGTTATATGGACTTCCTGGAGCATCTGCTTCATGAAGAAAAACTGGCACGTCATCAACGTAAACAGGCGATGTATACCCGAATGGCAGCCTTCCCGGCGGTGAAAACGTTCGAAGAGTATGACTTCACATTCGCCACCGGAGCACCGCAGAAGCAACTCCAGTCGTTACGCTCACTCAGCTTCATAGAACGTAATGAAAATATCGTATTACTGGGGCCATCAGGTGTGGGGAAAACCCATCTGGCAATAGCGATGGGCTATGAAGCAGTCCGTGCAGGTATCAAGGTTCGCTTCACAACAGCAGCAGATCTGTTACTTCAGTTATCTACGGCACAACGTCAGGGCCGTTATAAAACGACGCTTCAGCGTGGAGTAATGGCCCCCCGCCTGCTCATCATTGATGAAATAGGCTATCTGCCGTTCAGTCAGGAAGAAGCAAAACTGTTCTTCCAGGTCATCGCTAAACGTTACGAAAAGAGCGCAATGATCCTGACATCCAATCTGCCGTTCGGGCAGTGGGATCAAACGTTCGCCGGTGATGCAGCACTGACCTCAGCGATGCTGGACCGTATCTTACACCACTCACATGTCGTTCAAATCAAAGGAGAAAGCTATCGACTCAGACAGAAACGAAAGGCCGGGGTTATAGCTGAAGCTAATCCTGAGTAAAACGGTGGATCAATATTGGGCCGTTGGTGGAGATATAAGTGGATCACTTTTCATCCGTCGTTGACACTTGGCAAACAGGGGCAACCATGTATGTCAGATATTACAATCTCACTTCCGAAAGAAGTCAACGGGTACGTTATCTGTTCAACCAGAATCCGACACATTCTGGCTATACGAAAGAGCATACTTATGCAAATCTATATGCTTTTCCGGCAACAAGCAGGAATCTCAGCGCTGAGGCAGGAATTAGAGGTAAAAACGCCCTACCGGGCCATGAATCACCCGGTCATTGGAGTAGTAACCAAAGCAGATTTAGCCAGCATGGAACACATATCTTTGGTGAAATGTTGGTTACGGGAAGCTGGAGCGCACAACGTGTTAGTAACCAGTGCGGTTAATAACAATGGAGTTACAGAACTTTTTTCCTTGCTGCATACAGAAGATGTCTGTCGCTAATTTCGATAGGTTCTCAGATGAGAATGATGACGGTGATACACAGATAAGAATCAATGAGCAATGAGGGTTGCCGGGCAACCCTCATTGAATAAAACAGGAATTACTTCGCTTCGCCGTTTTTCATTTCGCCCATAGCTTTCAGCTTTTTGGAGATATCGCGGCGTTCTTTGGAGAGCTCGGCATTTTTGATGATGTAATCGTCAACACGATCTTCATAGTCACCTTTCATGCTGGCGATGATGCCCTGGATTGCTTCAACGCTCATCCCCGGCTTGATGTAATCGCTCAGGTTGTCCAGCAGCAGGACGCGCTTCTGGTTGTCACGGATCTTTTTCTCAACGTCCTGAATTTCACGTTGCAGTTTGTTCTTACGACGGAACAGACGAACAAATTCCAGTACGTCCTGGAATGAAGGCTTGGTAGTTTCCATTTGTATACCCCTGATAATGTGAGAGTCGGATTCGTTTAAGCAACCGCTATTCGTTAGGGCCAACATTACTCATAGCTGCCGCAGATGACAATGCTTTTATCCCTTTTCACTATCATACCCTTTATCCTTGCTGAATCGAAGCAGCAGCAAGATGATTCTGAAGTTCAGGAATTATTTGCGCAAGGCCCGGCAAATCAGATTCGATAGCAACTCAAGCTGATGTGCCGTTTCCATGTTCAGCCACACATAACCATAGATTGGTGTTTCCACTACCTTCAGGTCATGGTGGTTATTGAGCAACTGACGCAGCTCTTCCACAGCATCGTTCAATTTTTTCCGTATTGGCAAAAACCGGCTGCGGATTACCTTCGTACAGCGCATGAACAAGGCTCAGCAGTATTTGCTGCATCATGTGCTGGGTATCACGAAGTTTTTGCGCGTTCAATAACACGAAATGGCTGGGGCGCGTGGCCCAGTACGCATTGATTTGCAACTCCAGCATACAAACCAGATTGCGGTTAATGGTCTGGATACCTTCATATATCGATTTTGGAATACGGGTTTCTTTGCTGGCGGGCGCAATCAGCCCACGCATTTTCACGGCATCGGTCAGGAGTTTTTGTAGATGGCTTTCCAGACGTGGGCGTTCGAGTAAGTTCGGTGAGAATGCAGATTGATAGACCCGATTATACTCGGTCAGACTTTTCGCCAGTTGAATGCGCCAGTGGATGAACGCCCGTTGTGGCCAGATACCGGTAAACAACATTGCCAGTAAAGAGCCGAGGATCACATCGCCGCTTCGCCATAACGCCGTATCAATTTCACCTGTCGGGGAACCAACAACAATTGCCAGCGTCACCCCAATCAATAAACCTTGATACGGTTTCTTGCCCAGCGCCAGCCAACCGCAAAGGAACATGGCCGCCGCGCACCAGACTAACATCAGCGGTAACGAGATTAACTCCAGTTGCAGAGCGATAAGACCTAAAATCGAACCCAACACCGTACCGCCAATACGCTCAAAGGCGCGAGGGACAACGTTACCCCAGAACGAGATTGGCCCCATAATCACCACCATGGTGACCAGCGGCCAGGTGCTTTCCGGGATAGTAAACAGGCGGATAATGAGAAAAGTGAGCAGGAATGCCAGCGCGACCCGAGTACCATGCACAATGCGGTAATGGCGGTATACCCGGATTTCAAACGGGCTTAATGACTTATCGGCACGCACGCAGAAACTCCGTAATGAAGATTAAAAGCGCTCATAACACATCTGTCGGCCAGAAGGCGCGCCTCTGAGTTATCCGACGGACATACCGGGAACAGTGTAATTTCCCGGCAGGAGCGAAAAAATTGAAAGGCGCATCTTACTCTTTTCGCTTTCAAAAAAAAGAGTGGTCATCGCGTTAACACACCGCCCTGAGATGAATTAGTGATGTTTTGGCTGCACCGCAACATACATTTCGATATCCCAGTACCCATCTTCCGCGCCATTGTTCAAATAAACCTCGAAGCAGGGCTTTGGTAACATTTCATAAGCACTGTCCTGCAAGAGGCTATTAAAGAACTGATACCAGGGTTTAGCAAAATCATCACCGACTGCACGAGCCACCGCAACCGCATACTGACCACCTGAAATTTCTGTCAGAATAACGCCCTCACTGTTTTCGGGGAGCGTAAAGTTATTCGGTACCGTCACAACGGTGTCGCAGCGTAATTTTTCGGCGGGTGTTTCATCTGGATTGTCGTAATAGACAGCAACCCACTCCTTCGGCACAATATTTTTGTTATCTACCCACATCATCAACTGCTCAAAGCCTTTCTTTACCGTCTGTTCCCACGGGCCAACGAGATGGAAACCTGCAACGGTACGTTTCTCTTCCTGCTTAATCTCGTAGTTCATGACGCCTCCATTAACACTGTTTTTATATACAGTATAGTTGCAAAATTAAAACCACAAGGAATGAGTGTTAATTATGCGAGCAGACTCGCACTCCTGCCAGTCTGCTGCAAAAGAAAGGTCAGGCCTTATGGTGGAAATAATCACTCAGGCGGGAAAACATGCCGCCTTCCCCGACAGATTCCAGGGTAACCAGCGGCCAGTGCGCCACCTGTTTATCACGGTCGTAAAGTTCAATTTCCCCTACCCGCTGATGGGCGCTAATTGGCGCGGTGAGCTCTTTACCATCAAGGGTATATTTGGCTTTGATATGTGGAATTTCGGCTTTCGGTAGCACCATCCAGAACTCTTGTTCCGTTCCCAGGTCGATATTTTCTTTATCGCCATACCAGATGCGTTCCGTTCCGACCTTTTTCCCACGGTGCAAAATTTGCACCGTAGTAAAGTTTTGTTGCCCCCAACGCAGTAATTTTCTTGCCTCTTCCTCACGACCTTTTGCACTGTCAGCCCCCATTACCACTGCAATGAGACGACGCTGCCCATCTACAGCCGAAGCAATGAGATTAAACCCGGCACCAGAAGTATGACCCGTTTTCAGGCCGTCAACATTCATGGTTTTATCCCACAACAACCCGTTACGGTTTTGCTGGGTGATACCGTTCCAGGTGAGACTTTTCTCACTGTACATATGATAAAACTCGGGCTCGCCGTGGATGATAGCGCGAGAAAGCACAGCTAAATCATAAGCCGAGCTATGCTGGCCAGGTGCATCCAGACCATGCACTGTTTCAAAATGCGTATCCTTGAGATGCAGCTTCTCGGCATAGTTGTTCATCATTTCAACAAACTGCCGTTGCCCACCGGCAATATAGTCAGCCAGAGCAACACAAGCGTCATTTCCGGAATCCACAATTAAACCACGGCTTAAATCACGTACCGATACGCGATCGCCCTCTTTCAAAAACATCAGTGAAGAACCGACAAACACCGGATTATCTTTCGCCCACGCATCGCGCCCCACGGTGACAATATCGTCTGGCGTAATGCGATGACTATCGATAGCGCGATCCACGACATAACCCGTCATCAGCTTTGTCAGGCTGGCGGGATTGCGCTGTTGATGCTCATTACCCGCGGTGAGGATCTGACCGGTGGTGTAATCCATCAGTACCCAGGACCCGGCATGAATCTGTGGAGGCTGAGGTGAAAAAGGAATGTTTTCCGCCGCAAAACCAGACGATAAGTTAAAAACGAACAAAGAAGCAGCAATAATAAGACGGCGTTTCAACAGCAAACCCTCAGGAGTTTCAAATAGCTGTTCTTTTTACGGAAATACTTATGAACTGGCTGGAATAAAGTGCAAGAAAATGTGACTACTCTCTCATTTTTATCTGACATGATCTGTTGCCACTCGCTGTCAAATTGTTGCGCTAAAGCTGATTAGCACGGTGATATTTGATACTCTGGCAGACAGCAGAAATAACGGATTTAACCTAATGATGAATGACGGTAAGCAACAATCTACCTTTTTGTTTCACGATTACGAAACCTTTGGCACGCACCCCGCGTTAGATCGCCCTGCACAGTTCGCAGCCATTCGCACCGATAGCGAATTCAATGTCATCGGCGAACCCGAAGTCTTTTACTGCAAGCCCGCTGATGACTATTTACCCCAGCCAGGAGCCGTATTAATTACCGGTATTACCCCGCAGGAAGCACGGGCGAAAGGAGAAAACGAAGCCGCGTTTGCCGCCCGTATTCACTCGCTTTTTACCGTACCGAAGACCTGTATTCTGGGCTACAACAATGTGCGTTTCGACGACGAAGTCACACGCAACATTTTTTATCGTAATTTCTACGATCCTTACGCCTGGAGCTGGCAGCATGATAACTCGCGCTGGGATTTACTGGATGTTATGCGTGCCTGTTATGCCCTGCGCCCGGAAGGAATAAACTGGCCTGAAAATGATGACGGTCTACCGAGCTTTCGCCTTGAGCATTTAACCAAAGCGAATGGTATTGAACATAGCAACGCCCACGATGCGATGGCTGATGTGTACGCCACTATTGCGATGGCAAAGCTGGTAAAAACGCGTCAGCCACGCCTGTTTGATTATCTCTTTACCCATCGTAATAAACACAAACTGATGGCGTTGATTGATGTTCCGCAGATGAAACCCCTGGTGCACGTTTCCGGAATGTTTGGAGCATGGCGCGGCAATACCAGCTGGGTGGCACCGCTGGCGTGGCATCCTGAAAATCGCAATGCCGTAATTATGGTGGATTTGGCAGGAGACATTTCGCCATTACTGGAACTGGATAGCGACACATTGCGCGAGCGTTTATATACCGCAAAAACCGATCTTGGCGATAACGCCGCCGTTCCGGTTAAGCTGGTGCATATCAATAAATGTCCGGTGCTGGCCCAGGCGAATACGCTACGCCCGGAAGATGCCGACCGACTGGGAATTAATCGTCAGCATTGCCTCGATAACCTGAAAATTCTGCGTGAAAATCCGCAAGTGCGTGAAAAAGTGGTGGCGATATTCGCGGAAGCCGAACCGTTTACGCCTACAGATAACGTGGATGCACAGCTTTATAACGGCTTTTTCAGTGACGCAGATCGTGCAGCAATGAAAATTGTGCTGGAAACCGAGCCACGTAATTTACCGGCACTGGATATCACTTTTGTTGATAAACGGATTGAAAAGCTGTTGTTCAATTATCGGGCACGCAACTTCCCGGGGACGCTGGATTATGCCGAGCAGCAACGCTGGCTGGAGCACCGCCGCCAGGTATTCACGCCAGAGTTTTTGCAGGGTTATGCTGATGAATTGCAGATGCTGGTACAACAATATGCCGATGACAAAGAGAAAGTGGCGCTGTTAAAAGCACTTTGGCAGTACGCGGAAGAGATCGTCTAATTTGAAGCCTCCGCCGCTGGTACGGCGGAGGACAATGTTGAGTCAGGCTTTTTGAACGGTGATGCTCCACGCTGCATCGCCAATCTGCTGATAATCGGTGATGGCATGTCCTTCTTCTGCCGCCCACTGTGGGATTGCTTCAGTTGCCTGGGTGCAATCAAACTCAATTACCAACTCATCGCCGCTGGCCATTTCTGCCAGTGCTGCTTTTGCTTCTATGAGTGGAAACGGACAGACCTGCGTCACCACATCCAGCTTTTTAATCGCCATCTTTACACCTTACTTAATTTGCCGCAGCAGTCGCCAGTCGCGCCTTACGCTGCGGTCGAACATACACAAGCCAGGACGCAGTCCAGACTCCGAGAATCATAAATACAAGGCCAATCCAGCCCTGCCAGGTCATCATTGCAGTCATAACCAGTCCATTACCGATAGAGCAACCACCTGCAATACTGGCACCGAAGCCCATCAGTACACCACCTAACCCGCTACGTAATGTTGTTTGTGCATCAGCTGCGCGAACGCGGAACTCACGGCTCGCTTTGGCTGCAATAAATGACCCCACGAAGATCCCTAACACCAGGAAAACGCCCCAGTTAATGTATTTCACGTCACCCGCGACCAGAAATTGCAGAATATTGGCCGTTGGGGAAGTGATTCCTAACCCAAACATGCGTCCGGTTGCTTCACTCAGGGGCCAGGCTAAAAGCGCAATCAAACCGATGAGTACAGCAGTGACAAAGGGATGCCAGCGTTTTTCAAACAGAATATGAGCGATCCCGGTTCGGCGCGGCGGTAAGGTCGCGACTTTGAGTTTTGGCTTCTTCAACTCTTTCATCACCACCCAGAGCGTTATCACCAGCAAAACGGCAACCAACGGCCACACAGACAAATTAAAAGTCTCAGCAATAGAGTTATGTTCAGTACTGTAGTGCTGCAAGGTTTGATTTAAACCACTGGCATGTGGAGAACGCATCACCGCACTCATCACCATATAAGTGAAAAGCGCGATCCAACTGCCGATCAATCCCTCACCCGCGCGATACCAGGTCCCGGTGGCACATCCACCCGCCAGAACAATTCCCAGCCCAAAGATATACCCACCTATAACAGTACCAAGCCACGGGAACGCCCCGGCTTCGTAAGTCAGTAGGCCCGCCTGAATTAACGCAAAAACCCCCACACTTTGTACCGAAATTGCAATCAGCAAGGCGTAAAACATGCGATTATTTTTCGCGATATACATATCGCGAAAACCACCAGTCAGGCAAAAACGCCCACGCTGCATGACAAATCCCAGCAGAGCACCACAAATTAGCCCGCTTAATATCATTGAAAACATAAATTAATTAACCAGATGAATGTTAATGAGGAAATTATTCATGACTGGTGGAATGCAGACCAATAACCAAATTCTCTAAATTAGAACAAATGGTTCTTAATGAGGATTTCGATAAAAAAGAATAAAAAAACCGGAGCCAAATATTCATTCGACTCCGGTTGATTATTAGAAAAGATGATTATGCTACGTCTTCGTACTGCGGAACCGGGTTACGGAAGCTCTTGGTGACGCAAGCCAGGTAAATCAGACCGATAGCAGCCCAGATCAGACCCAGAACCATTGAGCTTTCTTCCAGGTTAACCCACAGCGCACCAACGGTCAGCGCACCACACATCGGCAGGAACAGATACTGGAAGTGATCTTTCAGCGTCTTATTACGCTTCTCACGGATCCAGAACTGCGAGATGACCGACAGGTTAACGAAGGTGAACGCCACCAGCGCACCAAAGTTAATCAGCGCCGTTGCCATTACCAGGTCGAAGTTGATTGCCAGCAGGGCAATCGCGCCAACCAGGATGATGTTCATCGCCGGAGTACGCCATTTCGGGTGTACATAACCGAAGAAGCTTTTCGGGAATACGCCGTCACGACCCATTACGTACATCAGACGCGCTACGCCTGCATGCGCCGCCATACCGGACGCCAGTACGGTAATGGTGGAGAAGATCAGCGCGCCAACCTGGAACGCTTTACCCGCAACGTACAGCATGATTTCAGGCTGTGACGCATCCGGATCTTTAAAGCGAGAGATATCCGGGAAGTACAGCTGCAGGAAGTAAGTTGCAAAGATGAAGATCATGCCGCCGATCAGCGCGGTCAGGAAAATCGCACGCGGGATCACGCGCTCTGCATCTTTGGTTTCTTCCGACAGGTTGCTGATGCCGTCAAAGCCGGTAAAGGAGAAGCACAGGATTGTCGCCCCGGTAATCATCGGGATAACATGCGCATCGCCAGACCAGAATGGACGAGTGCTCGCCAGCGTACCAGCGCCTTCACCTTCAAATACGCCATAAACAACCATGCCCAGAATCACCGCGATAAGCACCACCTGCAACACGACGATTACAGTGTTGAAGTTCGCTACGGATTTCAGACTACGCAGGTTAAAGGCGGTCATGAAGGCCACCAACGCCACCACAAACATCCACGATGGGATGGAAGGCACCAGAGCTTCAAAATAGATTTTCGCCAGCAGAATGTTGATCATCGGCGCGAACAGATAGTCGAGCAGAGAAGACCAACCCACCATAAAGCCAACAGTCGGGCTAATGGATTTCTGGGCGTAAGTGTATGCAGAGCCAGCAGAAGGATAGCGGCGAACCAGCTTCCCGTAGCTCAGAGCCGTAAACAGGATCGCAATCAATGCGAACGCATAGGCTGTCGGCACATGACCATCCGTGAGGCCTGAAACGATACCAAAAGTATCAAACAGCGTCATCGGCTGCATATAGGCAAGACCCATCATTACAACCGGAACTAACGTAAGCGTTTTACGCAATTCCACGCGAGAGGTGTTTGGAGTAACGTTATGCGACATGGTCATTCTCCTTTACGGTGATAACCGTCGCGTAAGCAAAAAATTGCCCCATTTTTTTGGATTCCTCAGCGACAACAACTGTCGATTTTTAGTAAATATCTATCCGGTACGAAGCCCGGCCTCTTGGTATGAATGATTGATTTGAAGCAAAAAATAACCGACGCTGATGAAACGTCGGTTTTTAGTCATTTTTTGACAGCGGCGCATTGTGCCTAAATGGGGGGGAAATGACAAGAGAATGAGAGGCTTGTCATAATAATTTTTCTTTAAATGGCTGATTTTCCGTCATCAGATTTTGCATAAACACCGGCGATCGCACTATTTGCTAAAATTTCATCCCGCCACCAGCCACTGGCAAGTCCTGCGGTCTGTTCATTCCAGCCAATCCAGACGGGTTCAAAGAGAGTTTGGGCGACCACTTTCTTCTCGATTAACGCGCCACTATCGAGAAAACGTTGCGCCAGATAACGGGGTAAATAGCCGCAGCCGAGGCCGCTAATTTGCAGCTCCAGTTTGGTTTTAAAATCGAAAACGGTAATGGCTTCTTGTTCGTCGAGAAGTTGTGAGGCCGTAGAAGCGCCTGCCTGCGCAGTATCCCCCACCACAATCGCCCGATATCGCTTAATAATACGACGATTTAACGGCTCTTCTTCCAGGGCTAACGGATGATGAGGCGCGACCGCAAAGACTTGTTCCAGATCGCCCAACCGTGAAAAACCAAACTCACTGGAAGATGGTGGCTCATGCATCGCGCCAACAATAATATCCGCTCGCCCCTGAGTCAGGGCATCCCATGAACCACCGAGTACGCCATTGATAAACTTCAGGCGCGTCACGCTATGATGTTGATAAAAAGCTTCAATCAGTGGCGCAAGCAGAGAAAAAGGAAACGTGTCGTCCACGCCAATCACCAGCTCGTTTTCCCAGCCTTCATGCAGTTTGATCGCCTGCTTTTCCAGTTCCCGCACGGTATGCAGAACTTCCCGCCCTTTCTCTAATAACATTTTTCCGGTGCGGGTGAATTTAGCGCGGTGACCGCTACGATCAAGCAATTGAATATTAAGGTCGCTTTCCAGCTTGTGAACGGTGTAACTCAGAGCGGACGGCGTCTTGTAGAGTTTGGCCGACGCCGCCGCAAAACTGCCTTCTTTTTCTAAGGCATCGAGGATCATCAACACATCCAGCAGTGGTTTCATACACGCCCCCTTGCAGTGTATGCGGCGTCCTGCTGGCGTGATCGTTTACTCCAGCGGCATTACCAGCGGATCGGGATACTGGTATTCAAATCCCAGTTCATTACAAATCCGACTGCCATCAATAATCTTACCTTTGCCGCTGTCCAGACTATTTCTGAACTGCGGAGGTTCCAGCCCCAGTAAACGGGCCATCTGCGGATAGAAAACATTACGCGCAGGGTGAGCTGGCGCACATATATTATAGATGTGTCCGCCTTTAGGTGCCTGTAACAACAGAGTGATAGCGCCAATAACATCTTCTAAATGGACTAAATTAACACCATGTTCACCATCAGGCGCGGTTTTTCCGGCAAAGAAGCGTCCGGGATGACGCCCCGGTCCGACCAGGCCCGCAAGACGCAGAATATCGACCGAAGTACCGGGTAAATTGTGCAGCCAGTCTTCGAGTTCTTCTAATACTCGTCCACTGTTGGTTACCGGATTACGCGGGGTAGTTTCTTTCACCATGCCTTGCGCATCGCCATAGACAGATGTTGAGCTGGTAAAAATAATTCGGGGAATACGATGGGCCAGCGCGCTATCCACTAACTCTTGTACCGCTTGTAAATAGAACTCATCGCCGGAGCCGCTACGACGTGCCGGAAGCGTAATGACCAGTGCATCGGCATCCATCAGGGCATCCAGATCGTCAGAATCGCAAAATAACTCAGGCTCCATGCGAAGCAGATAGCTATCAATGCCACTCATTCGGGCCGCTTCGACACCATCTTGTGTGGTTTTACTCCCGGTGACTTGCCAGCCTCGCGCTGAAAGTGACATCGCCAGCGGCATGCCTAACCACCCTAACCCGACAATTGCGACCTTTTTCATCCGTTATCTCCTGATACACCTTAGATCTATAAGGCTACGCTAGCGTATCAAAACTGACAATTCATTCTATGAATGAATCTGTTCAATAATGATAACGACATGCTGCAATGAGCAGTGAATCGTCGGTAACCGCGTATACCAGACGGTGCTCCTCTGTAATGCGTCGGGACCAGAAACCTGACAAATTATGTTTCAGGGGTTCTGGCTTCCCCTTACCTTCAAATGGCGTTCTGAGGGTATCTTTGATAAGTTCATTGATCTTTTTAACAATTCGCTTATCTGTTTCCTGCCAGTACAGATAATCATCCCATGATTCCTCAGACCAGATTAGTTTCACTCAATAATGTCCTTTTCTGTTCCTTTGCCTGATTTCAGGCTATCGATTGAGTCCATCAATCTCCGGGCGTTAGCGGGGGAACGCAGTAGATAAGCCGTCTCTTCCAGCGAGTTGTATTCTTCGAGTGACATCAGAACACAAGCCTCTCCATTCTGACGAGTAATAAGGATCGGGGCATGATCTTCAACGGCTTTCATCATTGTTGCCGACAAATTCTGACGCGCTTCGCTGTAGCTAATTGTACGCATGTCAATCTCCTCTTTTGTACAGTTCATTGTACAATGATGGGCGTTAATTAACTATTTATTAATTAGTTTGTAGATCAAGGTATTGTCAGTGAGACGAAAATCCAGGCTTCGCTATTTTTGGTGCCGTCAGCTTAGAGGACAGTCCTCTTAGCCCCCTCCTTTCCCCGCTCATTCATTAAACAAATCCATCGCCATAAAATATATAAAAAAGCCCTTGCTTTCTAACGTGAAAGTGGTTTAGGTTAAAAGACATCAGTTGAATAAACATTCACAGAGACTTTTATGACACGCGTTCAATTTAAACACCACCATCATCACCATCATCCTGACTAGTCTTTCAGGCGATGTGTGCTGGAAGACATTCAGATCTTCCAGTGGTGCATGAACGCATGAGAAAGCCCCCGGAAGATCACCTTCCGGGGGCTTTTTTATTGCGCGGTTGATAACGGTTCAGACAGGTTTAAAGAGGAATAAGAAAATGACAGACAACACTCGTTTACGCATAGCTATGCAGAAATCCGGCCGTTTAAGTGATGACTCACGCGAATTGCTGGCGCGCTGTGGCATTAAAATCAATCTTCACACCCAGCGCCTGATCGCGATGGCAGAAAACATGCCGATTGATATTCTGCGCGTGCGTGACGACGACATTCCCGGTCTGGTAATGGACGGCGTGGTTGACCTCGGGATTATCGGCGAAAACGTGCTGGAAGAAGAGCTGCTTAACCGCCGCGCCCAGGGTGAAGATCCACGCTACTTTACCCTGCGTCGTCTGGATTTCGGCGGCTGCCGACTTTCACTGGCAACGCCGGTTGATGAAGCCTGGGATGGCCCGCTCTCCTTAAACGGTAAACGTATCGCCACCTCTTATCCTCACCTGCTCAAGCGTTATCTCGACCAGAAAGGTATCTCTTTTAAATCCTGCTTACTGAACGGTTCTGTTGAAGTCGCCCCGCGTGCCGGACTGGCGGATGCGATTTGCGATCTGGTTTCCACCGGTGCCACGCTGGAAGCTAACGGCCTGCGCGAAGTCGAAGTTATCTATCGCTCGAAAGCCTGCCTGATACAACGCGATGGCGAAATGGATGAATCTAAACAGCAACTGATCGACAAGCTGCTGACCCGTATTCAGGGTGTTATCCAGGCGCGCGAATCAAAATACATCATGATGCACGCACCGACCGAACGTCTGGATGAAGTCATCGCCCTGCTGCCAGGTGCCGAACGCCCAACTATTCTGCCGCTGGCGGGTGATCAACAGCGCGTAGCGATGCACATGGTCAGTAGCGAAACCCTGTTCTGGGAAACGATGGAAAAACTGAAAGCGCTGGGTGCCAGTTCGATTCTGGTCCTGCCGATTGAGAAGATGATGGAGTGATCGCCATGAGCTTTAACACAATCATTGACTGGAATAGCTGTACTGCGGAGCAACAACGCCAGCTGTTAATGCGCCCGGCGATCTCCGCTTCTGAAAGCATTACCCGCACTGTTAACGATATTCTCGATAACGTGAAAGCACGCGGCGATGAGGCCCTGCGGGAATACAGCGCGAAGTTTGATAAAACCACGGTTACCGCACTGAAGGTGTCTGCTGAGGAAATTGCCGCCGCTAGCGAACGCCTGAGCGACGAGCTAAAACAGGCGATGGCGGTGGCAGTGAAGAATATTGAAACCTTCCACACTGCGCAAAAACTGCCGCCGGTAGATGTAGAAACGCAGCCAGGCGTGCGTTGCCAGCAGGTCACGCGCCCGGTCGCTTCAGTTGGGTTGTATATTCCTGGCGGCTCCGCCCCGCTCTTCTCAACGGTATTAATGCTGGCGACTCCGGCGCGTATTGCGGGCTGTAAAAAAGTGGTGCTGTGCTCACCGCCGCCGATTGCCGATGAGATCCTTTATGCGGCGCAGCTGTGCGGTGTGCAGGACGTGTTTAACGTCGGCGGCGCACAGGCCATTGCCGCACTGGCGTTTGGTACGGAATCTGTGCCGAAAGTGGACAAAATCTTCGGGCCGGGCAACGCCTTTGTCACCGAAGCGAAACGTCAGGTGAGCCAGCGTCTGGACGGTGCGGCGATCGATATGCCCGCAGGCCCGTCGGAAGTGTTGGTCATTGCCGACAGTGGCGCAACGCCGGATTTCGTGGCTTCTGATTTGCTTTCTCAGGCTGAACACGGCCCGGACTCACAGGTGATTTTACTGACGCCCGCTGCTGATATGGCGCGTCGCGTTGCCGAGGCCGTCGAACGCCAGTTGGCAGAACTGCCGCGTGCCAAAACCGCCCGCCAGGCACTGAACGCCAGCCGCCTGATCGTGACCAACGATTTAGCACAGTGCGTAGAGATCTCCAACCAGTACGGCCCGGAGCACCTGATCATTCAGACCCGCAACGCCCGCGAACTGGTCGATGGCATTACCAGTGCCGGTTCGGTATTTCTTGGTGACTGGTCACCGGAATCGGCAGGTGATTACGCCTCCGGCACCAACCACGTTCTGCCGACTTACGGTTACACCGCCACCTGTTCCAGCCTCGGGCTGGCAGATTTCCAGAAGCGCATGACCGTGCAGGAACTCTCGAAAGAAGGTTTCTCCGCGCTGGCTTCGACCATTGAAACATTGGCCGCCGCCGAGCGCCTGACTGCCCACAAAAATGCCGTTACTTTGCGTGTTAACGCCCTTAAGGAGCAAGCATGAGCACCGTGACTATTACCGATTTAGCGCGTGAAAACGTCCGCAACCTGACGCCGTATCAGTCGGCGCGTCGTCTGGGCGGTAATGGCGACGTCTGGCTGAACGCCAACGAATATCCCACAGCCGTGGAGTTTCAGCTTACTCAGCAAACGCTCAACCGCTACCCGGAATGTCAGCCGAAAGCAGTGATTGAAAATTACGCGCAATATGCAGGCGTAAAACCGGAACAGGTGCTGGTCAGCCGTGGCGCGGACGAAGGTATTGAACTACTGATTCGCGCTTTTTGCGAACCGGGTAAAGACGCCATCCTCTACTGCCCGCCAACGTACGGCATGTACAGCGTCAGCGCCGAAACCATTGGCGTCGAGTGCCGCACAGTGCCGACTCTGGAAAACTGGCAACTGGACTTACAGGGCATTTCCGACAAGCTGGACGGCGTAAAAGTGGTCTATGTTTGCAGCCCCAACAACCCAACCGGGCAACTGATCAATCCGCAGGATTTTCGCACCCTGCTGGAGTTAACGCACGGTAAGGCGATTGTGGTTGCCGATGAAGCCTATATAGAGTTTTGTCCACAGGCATCGCTGGCTGGCTGGCTGGCGGAATATCCGCACCTGGCTATTTTGCGCACATTGTCGAAAGCCTTCGCGTTGGCGGGGCTTCGTTGCGGATTTACGCTGGCAAACGAAGAAGTCATCAACCTGCTGATGAAAGTGATCGCCCCCTACCCGCTCTCAACGCCGGTTGCCGACATTGCGGCCCAGGCGTTAAGCCCGCAGGGAATTATCGCCATGCGTGAGCGGGTGGCGCAAATTATTGCAGAACGCGAATACCTGATTGCCGCACTGAAAGAGATCCCCTGCGTGGAGCAGGTTTTTGACTCTGAAACCAACTACATTCTGGCGCGCTTTAAAGCCTCCAGTGCAGTGTTTAAATCTTTGTGGGATCAGGGCATTATCTTACGTGATCAGAATAAACAACCCTCTTTAAGCGGCTGCCTGCGAATTACCGTCGGAACCCGTGAAGAAAGCCAGCGCGTCATTGACGCCTTACGTGCGGAGCAAGTTTGATGAGTCAGAAGTATCTTTTTATCGATCGCGATGGAACCCTGATTAGCGAACCGCCGAGTGATTTCCAGGTGGACCGTTTTGACAAACTCGCCTTTGAACCGGGCGTGATCCCGGAGCTGCTGAAGCTGCAAAAAGCGGGATATAAGCTGGTGATGATCACTAATCAGGATGGTCTGGGAACACAAAGTTTCCCGCAAGCGGATTTTGATGGTCCGCACAACCTGATGATGCAGATCTTCACCTCGCAAGGCGTGCAGTTTGATGAAGTGCTGATTTGTCCGCACCTGCCCGCCGATGAGTGCGACTGCCGTAAGCCGAAAGTAAAACTGGTGGAGGGTTATCTGGCTGAGCAAGCGATGGATCGTGCCAACAGTTATGTAATTGGCGATCGCGCGACCGACATTCAACTGGCGGAAAACATGGGCATTAATGGTTTACGCTACGACCGCGAAACCCTGAACTGGCCAATAATTGGCGAGCAACTCACTAAACGAGACCGTTACGCCCATGTAGTGCGCAACACCAAAGAGACGCATATTGACGTCCAGGTGTGGCTGGATCGCGAAGGTGGCAGCAAGATTAACACCGGCGTTGGCTTCTTTGATCACATGCTGGATCAGATCGCTACCCACGGCGGTTTCCGTATGGAAATCAACGTCAAAGGCGACCTCTATATCGACGATCACCACACCGTCGAAGATACCGGCCTGGCGCTGGGGGAAGCATTAAAAATTGCTCTTGGCGACAAACGCGGTATTTGCCGCTTTGGTTTTGTGCTGCCGATGGACGAATGCCTTGCCCGCTGCGCGCTGGATATCTCTGGTCGCCCGCACCTGGAATATAAAGCTGAATTTACCTACCAGCGCGTGGGCGATCTCAGCACCGAGATGATCGAACACTTCTTCCGTTCGCTCTCATACACCATGGGCGTGACGCTACACCTGAAAACCAAAGGTAAAAACGATCACCACCGTGTAGAGAGCCTGTTCAAAGCGTTTGGTCGCACCCTGCGCCAGGCCATCCGCGTGGAAGGCGACACCCTGCCCTCGTCGAAAGGAGTGCTGTGATGAACGTGGTGATCCTTGATACCGGCTGCGCCAACCTGAACTCGGTGAAGTCTGCCATTGCGCGCCACGGTTATGAACCCAAAGTCAGCCGTGACCCGGACGTCGTGTTGCTGGCCGATAAACTGTTTTTACCCGGCGTTGGCACCGCGCAAGCGGCGATGGACCAGGTGCGTGAGCGCGAGCTGTTTGATCTCATCAAAGCCTGTACCCAACCGGTGCTGGGCATCTGCTTAGGGATGCAACTGCTCGGGCGACGTAGCGAAGAGAGCAATGGCGTCGATTTACTGGGCATCATCGACGAAGATGTGCCGAAAATGACCGACTTTGGTCTGCCACTGCCGCATATGGGCTGGAACCGCGTTTACCCGCAGGCAGGCAACCGCCTGTTTCAGGGGATTGAAGACGGCGCGTACTTTTACTTTGTTCACAGCTACGCAATGCCAGTCAATCCGTGGACCATTGCCCAGTGTAATTACGGCGAACCGTTCACCGCGGCGGTACAAAAAGATAACTTCTACGGCGTGCAGTTCCACCCGGAGCGTTCTGGTGCCGCTGGCGCTAAGTTGCTGAAAAACTTCCTGGAGATGTGATGATTATTCCGGCATTAGATTTAATCGACGGCACCGTGGTGCGTCTCCATCAGGGCGATTACGGCAAACAACGCGATTACGGTAACGACCCGCTGCCACGCTTACAGGATTACGCTGCGCAAGGTGCCGAAGTGTTGCATCTGGTGGATCTGACCGGGGCAAAAGATCCGACTAAACGTCAAATCCCGCTGATTAAAACCCTGGTCGCGGGCGTTAACGTCCCGGTGCAGGTTGGCGGCGGTGTGCGTAGTGAAAAAGACGTAGCGACGTTACTGGAAGCGGGCGTTGCACGCGTGGTGGTTGGCTCCACCGCGGTGAAATCACCAGAAATGGTGAAAGGCTGGTTTGAACGTTTTGGTGCTGATGCCTTAGTACTGGCGCTGGATGTCCGTATTGACGAGCAAGGCAACAAGCAGGTGGCGGTCAGCGGCTGGCAAGAGAACTCGGGCGTTTCACTGGAACAACTGGTGGAAACCTATCTTCCCGTCGGCCTGAAACATGTGCTATGTACCGATATCTCGCGCGACGGCACGCTGGCAGGTTCTAACGTCTCTTTATATGAAGAAGTGTGCGCCAGATACCCGCAGGTGGCATTTCAGTCCTCCGGCGGCATTGGCGACATTAACGATGTTGCTGCCCTGCGAGGTACTGGCGTGCGCGGCGTAATAGTTGGTCGGGCATTACTGGAAGGTAAATTCACCGTGAAGGAGGCTATCGCATGCTGGCAAAACGCATAATTCCATGTCTCGACGTTCGTGATGGTCAGGTGGTGAAAGGCGTACAGTTTCGCAACCATGAAATCATTGGCGATATCGTGCCGCTGGCAAAACGTTACGCCGAAGAAGGTGCAGACGAACTGGTGTTCTACGATATCACCGCTTCCAGCGATGGCCGTGTGGTAGATAAAAGCTGGGTATCTCGCGTGGCGGAAGTAATCGACATTCCGTTTTGTGTGGCGGGTGGGATTAAGTCTCTGGAAGATGCCGCGAAAATTCTTTCCTTTGGCGCGGATAAAATTTCCATCAACTCCCCTGCGCTGGCAGACCCAACATTAATTACTCGCCTGGCCGATCGCTTTGGCGTGCAGTGTATTGTGGTTGGTATTGATACCTGGTACGACGCCGAAACCGGTAAATATCATGTAAATCAATATACCGGCGATGAAAGCCGCACCCGCGTCACTCAATGGGAAACGCTCGACTGGGTAGAGGAGGTGCAAAAACGCGGCGCCGGAGAAATCGTCCTCAACATGATGAATCAGGACGGCGTGCGTAACGGTTACGACCTCAAGCAGCTGAAAAAAGTGCGTGAAGTTTGCCACGTCCCGCTGATTGCCTCCGGTGGCGCGGGCACCATGGAACACTTCCTGGAAGCCTTCCGCGATGCCGACGTTGACGGTGCGCTGGCAGCTTCCGTATTCCACAAACAAATAATCAATATTGGCGAATTAAAAGCGTACCTGGCAACACAGGGCGTGGAGATCAGGATATGTTAACAGAACAACAACGTCGCGAACTGGACTGGGAAAAAACCGACGGTCTGATACCGGTGATTGTGCAACACGCGGTATCCGGCGAAGTGTTAATGCTGGGCTACATGAACCCGGAAGCCTTAGACAAAACCATCGAAAGCGGTAAAGTTACCTTCTTCTCGCGCACTAAACAGCGACTGTGGACCAAAGGCGAAACCTCGGGCAATTTCCTCAATGTGGTGAACATTGCGCCGGACTGCGACAACGACACGTTACTGGTGCTGGCGAATCCCATCGGGCCAACCTGCCACAAAGGCACCAACAGCTGCTTCGGCGACACCGCTCACCAGTGGCTGTTTCTGTATCAACTGGAACAACTGCTCGCGGAACGTAAATCCGCCGACCCGGAAACCTCCTACACCGCCAAACTGTATGCCAGCGGCACTAAACGCATTGCGCAGAAAGTGGGCGAAGAAGGCGTGGAAACCGCACTGGCAGCAACGGTACATGACCGCTTTGAACTGACCAACGAGGCGTCTGATTTGATGTATCACCTGCTGGTGCTGTTGCAGGATCAGGATCTGGATTTAACGACGGTAATTGAGAACCTGCGTAAACGGCATCAGTGAGTTACGGGCTGAGCAGGTGTGATGTTGTTGTCACACCCGGAGCCATTGCCCGATGCGCAAGCTTATCGTGCCTACACATTATCTCAACACACGTAGGCCGGATAAGATGCGCCAGCATCGCATCCGGCAAAAAAAACGGGCATGGTGTCACCACCCTGCCCGTTTCTCTTAAATGCACAATAATATTATTTCGCGTTGTAATTACGCAGCGCGTTACGCCCAAGCACAATCCCCGCGCCAACCATGCCGCCCAGCAGCACTACCAGAATCAAGGTAATTGCCTTTTTCGGGCTATCGCGACGAATAGGTAACGTCGGTTTCATTACATAGCGGTAAGCATGAATATCAAGTTTATCAACGTCAAGATTGTCGATATCCAGCAGGTTTTGACGAGTCTGATAGTAGTTTGATGAGAACACCAACGGACGAGTCGCCTCGTGCTTAATCATCGACTCCAGCGCTTCGCTCCCCAAAAGGAACATAGTATCTTGGGTTACGTCCTGTGTCTGCTGAATCTGCGGCTTTGTCACCTGCGCCTGATTCGCATACTGCAACGCTTCCTGAATCTGACGGATACGCAGATCTTTCTGCTCCTGCGCAACCACTTCCTGGGTCTTCAGAGAATCCTGCAAGTTTTTCATTTGCAGCGCGATGTTGTCTTTCAGGTCTTGTTCCAGTTCTTCATTTACCTGGTCGTCAACTTGCTGGATATACTTCGCCAGCTGTTTCTGCGCACCTTCAGGTGTTTCACCCACATAAGAAACCGCTAAAGGTAATGACTGATTTTTAACGGTAGGCTCAATGGTCAGTTTTTCAGGTTCTTCCTGATTATCCAGCGTTTCTGCTAATGCAGAAAATGTCGTGCTGAAACGACCAATTAACATCGACTGGATCTCAGACACTTTCGGCGCTGCCGAACCATAAATCACATTTATGGCATTGTTATAACCAGCGATTTGCCCCACATCAGGTTGAGTAACGATAGCTGTGGAAGTCCACTTTTCTTTGGCAACGGCCAGATACCCTATAGCCAGGGCAATAGCCACAATGACAGAGATGATAATTGTCATCTTGCCACGCCACAACTGCACCAGTAAATCAATCAAATCAATCTGTTCCGGGTCATGGTTTTGCCCAGAAACATTATTATTTTCTACTCTCATCATTACCCTAACGGACGAAATAATTTTAAGTCGCCATAGTTTAGCGATAATCGCCATGAATGCTATAGGATAAATGATAAAAATAATGAATTATTACAAAGGGAACATAAGAGAATCAGGGCGAAAATCGCCCTGATAACAGGATGTTAGTCGCTGCCAAAAAGATCGCGGGTGTAGACTTTGTCTGCCACATCCTTAAGCTCTTCTGCCATACGGTTGGAGATAATGACGTCGGCTTGTATAGTCAGCTTAGAACAGCTTTGATTGTAAAATGAGCACGTTACCAGAAAAAAAAGCCAGGTTTAGAACTGATACCGATTATCTTTTTTTCTTGTCTAACGGTATGATTTAACTTTCAGTTATGCCAGATGAAAATTGGCTATATTCTAGCCTGAGCGAGGATTATAAATGAAATTTCTGGTTACGGGAGCTGCTGGCTTTATCGGTTTCTATGTAAGTAAACGGCTTCTTGCAGCTGGTCATCAGGTTGTAGGGATTGACAACTTAAATGATTATTACGATGTCAACCTCAAACAAGCACGACTTGATTTACTCAAGCACGACAATTTCAGTTTTTATAAAATTGACCTGGCCGATCGCGAGAAAATGGCGGCACTGTTTGCAGACGAGCGGTTCGATCGCGTAATAAACCTCGCTGCGCAAGCAGGTGTACGTTACTCCCTTGAAAATCCCAATGCATATGCAGATGCAAACCTGATTGGATTCCTGAACATACTGGAAGGATGCCGCTATAATAATGTTCAGCATCTACTTTACGCTTCCTCCAGTTCTGTTTATGGCATGAACCGCAAGATGCCTTTCTCTACAGATGACTCTGTAGATCATCCTGTTTCGCTTTATGCAGCAACTAAAAAAGCGAATGAACTCATGGCCCATACGTATTCTCATTTGTATGGCTTACCGACCACAGGGCTGCGTTTCTTTACGGTTTATGGTCCATGGGGACGTCCGGATATGGCATTATTTAAATTTACTAAAGCCATGCTGGAAGGTAAAAGCATTGATGTTTACAACTTCGGCAAAATGAAGCGTGACTTTACTTATATTGATGATATTGCCGAAGCTATTATTCGCTTACAGGATGTTATTCCAGAAAAAGATCCACAGTGGGCTGTAGAAACAGGCTCGCCAGCAACAAGTTCAGCACCATATCGTGTCTATAACATTGGTAATAGTTCGCCTGTGGAGTTGATGGACTATATCAATGCCTTAGAAGAGGCTCTGGGTATTGAAGCCAACAAGAATATGATGCCTCTCCAACCCGGTGATGTACTGGAAACCAGTGCTGATACAAAAGCACTGTATGACGTAATAGGATTCAAACCTGAAACGTCAGTTAAAGAGGGGGTAAAGAACTTTGTAGAATGGTATCGTAACTTCTATAAAGTTTGATTTTACAAAACCATAAGAAAAGGCCCTAATATATTAGGGCCTTTTCTTAGAATAAAACAAAATAATTAATCATTGCCAAACAAGTCGCGCGTATAAACCTTATCTGCTACATCAGCCAGATCGGCAGACATACGGTTAGAAATAATAACATCAGCTTCTTGTTTGAACGCATCCAGATCACGTACCACGCGCGACCGGAAAAAATCGTCCTCTTTCATAGCTGGCTCATAAACGATTACAGGCACGCCTTTCGCCTTGATTCGCTTCATAATACCCTGAATCGAGGAAGCACGGAAATTGTCTGAACCACTCTTCATAATCAAACGATAGACGCCAACAACTTTCGGTTTACGTGCAAGGATAGAATCGGCAATAAAATCTTTGCGCGTGCGGTTGGCGTCAACAATTGCCGAGATCAGGTTATTCGGCACAGACTGGTAATTTGCCAGTAACTGCTTAGTATCTTTCGGCAGACAATAACCACCATAACCGAATGACGGGTTGTTGTAGTGATTACCGATACGCGGGTCAAGGCATACGCCCTCAATAATCTGGCGTGAATTAAGCCCTAGGCTTTCAGCATAACTATCAAGTTCATTGAAATACGCTACACGCATAGCCAGATAAGTGTTGGCAAAAAGTTTAATCGCCTCAGCTTCGGTTGAGTCAGTAAACAATGTTGGTATGTCTTGCTTAATGGCGCCTTCCTGTAATAACGCTGCAAAACGTTCAGCACGTTCAGACTGCTCGCCAATCACAATGCGTGATGGGTGTAAGTTATCATAAAGTGCTTTACCTTCACGCAAAAACTCAGGCGAAAAGATCACATTTTCAATACCAAAACGTTCTTTAATGGACTCTGTAAAACCAACAGGGATAGTTGATTTTATAATCATTACCGCGTTGGGATTAATTTCTGTCACATCGCGAATGACCGCTTCCACGCTTGAGGTATTAAAATAATTCGTTTTCGGATCATAATCGGTAGGTGTGGCAATAATAACGTAATCGGCATTTTTATACGCGTCATACTTATCTGTCGTAGCGCGGAAATTGAGATCTTTAGTCGCCAGATACTCTTCAATCTCCTTATCAACAATCGGTGACTGCTTCTTGTTAAGCATGTCCACTTTGGCCTGAACGATATCCAGTGCAACCACTTCGTGGTTTTGCGCAATCAGAATACCATTTGAAAGACCAACATAACCTGTTCCTGAAATTGTTATTTTCATTAGCTCTGACTTCTTCCGGTTAAACATTTAGAGTGGTCATTAATCCACCACCACAGCTTCATCTACTGCGGGATTTTTAACGCTGATGTAGATGAACTGTCAAGGCAGCGATCCTGCTGTGCGGTGCTGTATTATATCGCGTTTTTAACTATAAATTATAAAAAAAGGCCCTAACCTGCCGCTTTGTATAATAAAAAAGCCCGGAGGGTTTCTCCGGGCCTTGCTTTGATTAATTGATTTAAATCAGATTAATCCAGCCATTCGGTATGGAACACACCTTCTTTATCAATGCGCTTATAAGTATGCGCACCGAAATAGTCACGCTGTGCCTGGATCAGGTTCGCAGGCAGAACAGCGGCGCGGTAGCTGTCGTAATAGGCAACAGCAGCGGCGAAGGTCGGCACCGGGATACCGTTCTGTACTGCGTAAGCGACGACATCGCGCAGCGCCTGCTGGTAGTCATCGGCAATTTGCTTGAAGTAAGGAGCCAGCAACAGGTTAGCGATCTGCGGATTTTCGGCATAAGCATCGGTGATTTTCTGCAGGAACTGCGCACGGATGATGCAGCCAGCACGGAAAATCTTCGCGATTTCACCGTAGTTCAGATCCCAGTTGTACTCTTCAGACGCAGCGCGTAGCTGAGAGAAGCCCTGAGCGTAAGAAACGATTTTGCCCAGATACAGCGCACGGCGAACTTTTTCGATGAACTCAGCATTGTCGCCAGCTGGCTGCGCTTGCGGGCCAGAGAGAACTTTAGATGCGGCAACACGCTGCTCTTTCAGAGAAGAGATATAACGTGCAAACACAGACTCGGTAATCAGCGACAGCGGTTCGCCGAGATCCAGCGCACTCTGGCTGGTCCATTTGCCCGTACCTTTGTTTGCTGCTTCATCCAGAATCACATCAACCAGGTAGTTACCGTCTTCATCTTTTTTGGTGAAGATATCTTTGGTGATGTCGATCAGGTAGCTGCTCAGTTCACCGTTATTCCACTCGGTAAACGTCTGCGCCAGTTCTTCGTTGGAAAGATTCAGGCCACCTTTAAGCAGAGAATAGGCTTCAGCAATCAGCTGCATATCGCCGTATTCAATACCGTTGTGAACCATCTTCACATAGTGACCCGCACCATCGGTACCAATATAGGTAACGCATGGCTCCCCGTCTTCAGCCACTGCGGCGATTTTGGTCAGGATCGGAGCAACCAGTTCATAGGCTTCTTTCTGCCCACCAGGCATAATGGAAGGACCTTTCAGCGCGCCTTCTTCACCTCCGGAAACACCGGTACCAATAAAGTTAAAGCCTTCTGCAGAAAGCTCTCGATTACGACGAATGGTGTCCTGGAAGAAGGTATTACCACCATCAATGATGATGTCACCTTTATCGAGGTATGGTTTGAGGGAATCAATAGCAGCATCCGTGCCTGCACCTGCTTTCACCATTAACAGGATGCGACGAGGCGTTTCCAGAGATTCAACAAACTCTTTCGCCGTATAGTAAGGAACCAGTTTCTTGCCCGGATTTTCAGCAATTACTTCTTCCGTCTTTTCACGGGAACGGTTGAAAATAGAGACGGTATAACCACGGCTTTCGATATTGAGCGCAAGGTTGCGCCCCATCACTGCCATACCGACGACGCCGATCTGTTGCTTTGACATTGTTTACTCCTGTCAGGGGATGTTCACCGCGATGTATGCGCGACTTGAATATGATTGAGATGTTATCTCAAGTTGCACGAATGTGTGTAGTGCTGAATTTCATTAATGCAATAAATACCGTTCTTCAATTCTGTATACCGGTATCTACGTGTAATCAAACCTATGCACACATATAAGCGTAGATAAACCTATAATATCAAGAAATCAAAGAGGTAATATTTCCCAGCACATTCGTAACATATTGCTTAGCCTGATTTTCATCACTGGCCTCAGCATAACAACGGAGTTCTGGAGCATTACCGGAAGGACGGAGATGTATAATATCACCATTATTTAAAATAAATCTTGCACCATCCGTTTCATCAATAGCGGAACAGGATAATGATTCATAACCTAAACTATTAAAGAAATTATTGGGTGACGATATGGCATTTTTTATAATTTGTTGACTTGAATCTGAAGGGAAGTTTTTAAGTCTATCTGACCAAGTGAATCGCTGAGGAAGATTATTAATCAGTTGAGAAATGGTACTATTGCGAGAAGCTATTAAGAGCATTAATGCTGGTAACACAGCATCTCGTGTAGGTAACGATTTTAATTCCTTGCCATTAATTTGTAAATCGGAGGCAAGGAGAAAACCACCATTAGCTTCAAAACCAGCTACTGAATCAAATTGCTTAGCAAGATCTGCAAACGCTGCAATTACATAAGGAGAACCTATTTTCGTTCGTTGTATACTTGCAAATTTATTAGATTCTTCAATTGCTGTATTACAACTCACTGGAATAGCCAACGTCTTGATATTAAGTTCAATAGCAGTAAGTAATCCCAGAATATCGCCTCTTAACCATTCACCATTTTCATCGGCAACTAAAGGACGATCACCATCGCCATCTGTTGAGAAAATAGCATCAAGATTATATTTTTTAGACCACTCTCTTGCAAGTATACGATCTTCATCGCTTACTGCTTCCGTATCAATCGGAACGAACTCATCACTTCTACCGAGGGAAATGACCTCTGCACCCAATTGATTAAAAAGAGGAGCATATAAATCGCGTCCCGCACTAGAATGTTCATATACCCCTATTCTTGTCCCCTTTAAAATCTCGGGATTAAAAAGAGAAACATAACGCTCGAGGTAGTAGTCTGCACCTTGAGTGCTTGTTTCAAGATGAGGTAATACACCTACAGGCGAAAATGTATACTCACTATTTATAATTGCGAGCTCATCCTCTTTAGTGATTTCACCATCAGGTCTGTAGAATTTTAAGCCATTACGATCAAAAGGGATATGACTCCCTGTGACCATTATGCAGGGAATGTTTTTCTGCATCGAATAATGAGCTAATGCAGGAGTCGGAATTACACCATGATATTCAACCTCGAATCCATGTTGTTTTATAGCATACGCGCATGCCTGAGCAATTTCGTAACTACTTGGGCGGTTATCAATGGCTAAGGCAACTTTATTAAAATTGTATTTGTCATCAATAACAGAAAGAAACGCATGAGTGAACGCAGCACAAACATCATGGGAAAAATCGATCACTAAACCGCGAGCACCACTAGTACCGAACGCAATATTACTATCGTTAATGATTTTTTTAACATTTAACATGATGATTACTTTTTAATAAATTGAGGAAGTTTGGATATATTTTTATACACTAAAGCTATTGGCCAGATAATACCATTATGTTTCATAACACGAATGTCTTCCATTGACTTCTTGGCCATTGAAGATACTGAACGATTGCTAATTCCACCAACACGCATCTTCACTAAGACTTTTGGTAAATATGCTATTGAAATACGTTGCTTTAAAATATATCGTAATAATGAATCATAATCAGCAGATATTCGATAATCTAAAGAAAAACTACCAAACTGACTATAACATTCGCGTTTCATATAAAATGATGGGTGTGGCGGCATCCAACCCACTTTCATCTTGAAACGACTAAATGAACCACTTTTCCATAATCTAATACGTTTAGTCGTATCATTTTGGGCAACATACTCCAAATCGCCATAAATAGCATCACACCCTGTACTTTCAAATGTTTTTGCTATATCTGCAATAGCATCATCATAAGCTAGTAAATCATCAGAATGTAAAAAACCAATAACATCACCCGAAGCTGCTTGAATACCTTTATTCAGAGCATCATAAATGCCCTTATCGGGTTCGCAAATGATTTTTGAAACTTTTGTACTATTACTCTTAATCAGCTTAATAGTATTATCTTTTGATGCTCCATCTACAACTATATATTCAATATCTGGATGCGTTTGCTTTTCTAGAGAAAGTAATGTATCAAAAAGAGTTTTTTCACTATTATAAGTAGCTGTGATAATAGAAATTCGCATTAGTATCCTACTCCAGAAGAAGAAACTCTTATAACATCATCCTCTTCCAGGTAGACTCCTGATCTAACCTCAATTATTTCGAGCGGGATCTTGCCAGGATTTTCAATAGCATGTGGAACACCAACAGGTATATATGTTGATTCATTTTCAGAAACAAGGTAAGCCTTATCTTCAAGATGAACTTTAGCTGTACCTGAGACGACAATCCAATGTTCAGTACGATGGTAATGAATCTGCTTAGCAGTAATGTGACCAGGTAATACAATCACATGTTTCACCTGAAAGCGCGCCCCTTCGGCTATAGTGTCATGACTGCCCCAGGGCCGAAAAATTTCCCGATGCTGTAAATATTCTGTTCGATTATTCTTTTTAAGTTGAGCGACAATATTTTTAACTTGCTGAACTTTATCTTTATGAGCAACTAATACTGCATCTTTCGTTTCAACAACAACCAAATCCTTTACGCCCACGGCACCAATAAGTCTATGCTGCGAATAAAGATAACTATCTGTAGCATCTTCAACCAATACATCACCACGAATGGCATTGCCGCTTTGGTCTTTTGAACTTATTTCCCACAATGCAGACCATGATCCAACATCACTCCATTGCGCATTTAATGGAACAACGACAGCTTCGGCTGTTTTTTCCATAACTGCATAGTCAATAGACTCTTCAGGACAGCAAGAAAATGAAGAGTTATCCAGACGGATAAAATCTAAATCTTGTGTCGAAGAGGACAGGGAGCTTTGGCAACTGGCTAAAATATCTGGTCGGAATTTTTTCAGTTCATCGATAAATACAGATGCTCTGAACATAAACATCCCACTATTCCAAAGATAACCGCCATCTGATATATACCGCTGAGCTACGTGAAGCTCTGGTTTTTCAACAAAAGCCGCAACTTTATAACCTTTTCCATCCAGATATTCACCTGACTTAATGTAACCATAGCCAGTCTCTGGGGATGTTGGAACAATACCAAACGTAACAAGTTTACCCTGCTCTGCAAAATTCTTGGCTGCAAGAACTGCAGCAATGAAATTATCCTCATTCTGGATTTCATGATCAGCAGCAAGAACCAACAGAATAGGATCATCTCCAGTTACCATAGCCTGAAGTGCTGCAAGTGCTACAGCAGGCGCAGTATTACGACCAACAGGCTCAAGCAAAATACCGCTATGCTTTAAACCCTCTTTACGCAATTGTTCAGCAACGATAAAGCGATGTGATTCGTTACAAATGACCAAAGCAGGTTTATGTTCGACCTTGTCAAGCCGCCGCAATGTCTCTTGCAACATGGTTAAACGACTATTCAAAGACAGAAATTGTTTCGGATAAAGTGTACGTGAAAGAGGCCATAATCTGGTACCAGAACCACCGGCCATGACAACGGGAAGTAGCATATCTATTACCTTGGTATAAAATAATTTTTGGTATATTGATGAACTGTAGTGCTATTAAGCAACGTTACTACATCAAACCACTTGTAGGAATTATGCTGGACCGTTGGTAGGTGAAGTTGCTGAGGTTTAAGTTGGATTTCATATCCATGCACTACATAGTGTGTAGAAAATTCTGCTTCAGAAAAATTATCATTGTAAAAATGTTCATACACCCCTAGAAATAAGGCATCATTAAGACTAATTTGAACGCCCACCTCTTCAAATGTTATCCGCTTAAATGCAATCTCGAATGACTCATCCTTATAAATTCGCCCTCCTGGCACAAACCAATAATTTTGTGCTGGGCGATTAAGGCGCTGCCCCAGCAGCGCCTCTCCTTTATCGTTTCTAATTATGAGATCAATCGAGATTAGAGGAGTATGCTCAACTATTTTTTTAAATAGCTCACGTTCCAATCTCTTATTCATAACTATCCCCGAAAAGAATTAATATTCTCAATAAACCATTTATATGTTAATGATAAGCCTTCATGTAAATTATAGCGATATTGCCAGCCCAAGTTTTTGAGCCGGGTAACGTCCATAAGTTTACGCGGAGTGCCATCAGGTTTAGTAACATCAAAAACAATTTTACCTTGATAACCCACCACAGAGGCCATTGTTTCAGCCATTTCACGTATGGAACAATCTACACCCGTACCAACATTAATATGAGATAACATAGGCTGTGTATTTTGTTGATAAATTGCTTCGTCAAGTTCCATTACATGAACAGATGCGGCAGCCATATCATCAACATATAAAAACTCACGCATCGGTGTTCCGGTCCCCCAGACAATAACTTCTGGTGCGCCACTCTCTTTTGCCTCATGGAACCTACGCATGAGTGCCGGAATAACATGAGAGTTTTCAGGGTGGAAATTATCATTTATGCCATAAAGATTAGTAGGCATTACACTGCGATAATCACGGCCATATTGACGGTTATAAGATTCACATAATTTTATGCCCGCAATTTTAGCAATTGCGTATGGCTCATTAGTTGGCTCAAGTATGCCCGTTAAAAGCGCAGACTCGTTCATCGGCTGCTTTGCGAATTTAGGATAAATACAGCTTGAGCCTAAAAAAAGTAATTTTTGAATTCCGGCCTTGTGAGCTGAATGAATAATATTACTCTCAATCATGAGATTCTGATAGATGAATTCTGCCGGAAATGTATTGTTGGCATAAATGCCACCAACTTTAGCCGCAGCAAGATAAACCTGATCAATTTTCTCTTGCTCAAAAAATGCATCAACATCCTTCTGTACGGTTAGATCGAGTTCTTTATGTGTTTTGACAACTAATTCGATATCATCACGCAGTGATAATTGACGGCAAATAGCAGAGCCAACCATACCTCGGTGACCAGCAACGTAGATACGTTTTTTTGTCATACCTTACCGCTCCAGAGAAACTGCAACATCGTAACCATGGCTTTTCAGTAGTGCATGCTGTTTTGCTTTCGCCAGATCACTGGCAACCATTTCGGCACACATCTCTTCAACTGTAATCTCTGGTTCCCAACCCAATACTTTTTTCGCTTTTGCTGGATCACCAAGAAGAGTTTCAACTTCTGCAGGACGGAAATAACGAGGATCAACACGAACGATCACATCCCCAATACTAACACCAATAGCACAGTCAGATGTTTTATTGACAACAGTTGCTATTTCATCAACACCTTGTCCGGAGAATTCTAACTCCAGACCGACTTCTTTAGCTGACATACGAACAAATTCACGTACGGAAATTTGTTTGCCTGTTGCAATTACAAAATCCTCTGGGTGATCTTGTTGCAACATCATCCACTGCATACGCACGTAATCTTTCGCATGCCCCCAGTCGCGCAGTGAATCCATATTGCCAAGATAGAGACATTTTTCGATTCCCTGCGAAATATTTGCAATAGCACGCGTGATTTTACGTGTTACGAATGTTTCACCACGACGCGGGGATTCATGATTGAAGAGAATTCCGTTACAGGCGTACATTCCATAGGATTCACGATAGTTTACAGTAATCCAGTATGCATACATCTTCGCAACAGCATAAGGCGAACGAGGGTAGAATGGTGTTGTTTCTCGCTGTGGGATTTCCTGAACTAAGCCGAAGAGTTCAGAAGTAGATGCCTGATAAAAACGTGTTTTTTTCTCTAGCCCACAAATACGAATCGCTTCCAACAGACGTAAAGTCCCCATCGCATCAACGTCAGCAGTATATTCAGGTGATTCGAATGAAACCGCTACATGAGATTGAGCGCCAAGGTTATAAACTTCGTCCGGTTGGATTTCTTTAATGAGGCGAACTAAGTTTGAAGTATCTGTCAAATCACCGTAATGAAGAAAGAAATTTGGATTTTGATTGTGGCGATCTTGATAAATGTGATCAACACGCTCTGTATTAAATGAAGATGCTCGACGTTTAATGCCATGCACTTCATACCCTTTATCAAGAAGGAATTCAGCCAAGTAAGAGCCATCCTGACCAGTAATGCCTGTAATAAATGCTTTTTTCATTTCGCTTTCTCGCTTATAAAGATTTCTTTCATTGCACTATAATGCTTTGACCATATATGTTTTTTGTGATAATACTCATAAGAGTTATTTTGATACGCTATCAATACATTCCTATTTTCATACAAGTACGTAATAGCATTGACAATATCTTCCGGTTTTTTGGGCTTAACAAATATTGCATTCCTCCCCTCATACACTATATCAGGTATAGATCTGTAATTTGTTGAAATTATTGCATTTCTAAATGACATTGCTTCAATGATGGATATAGGTTGTCCTTCGACATGATAATAAGTAGGTAGAATAAATATATCACCTAATTTAAGTAAGTCATTTTTTTTATTACCTACCAACACACCATGATATGTTATATTATTTTCTAGTCCATTATTAATTATAAAATTATTAAATTCTTCTTTTCTTTTTTTTAAATCCCCTTTATCATCTTCATCATCAGGGCTTAGCATAAAATCACCAGCGAAATGAAAGTGGATATTAAACTTACTTACCTCCAAACTTGCTTGCAATACATCTAAATATCCCTTAGAAATTATCAAATTAGATAAAAATACAACATTAACTGTATTTGTATTTTCTTTAACATAATTGTTTACAGTGTCTTGTGGCAATGCATTAAATACAACACGTATTTTGCTCTTAATATCAGGACAGAAATCATACATTTTTATTAATGAGGGACCTAATACTATTATACTATCACAATTTTTTAAAAAATTAACTATACATTTTTTTAAAAGTTCTGTTGAACTTTCATAAAACGAATCATAATTTCCACCTTTTAAATGAACAACAAATTTCGTATTTGAAGAAAACATTTTCATTAATAGTTGGAATGCATAATCCCTTACAAATCCCCATTTTGAACTTCCTTTGGTCATATATATAATATTTGGTTTAAATAAAAGCAGATTCCATATATACGAAAGCAATATATAAATGGTCTGTGAACAGCGTATTATATTAAATTTCCCAGTCGTATGACCAAATTTTGGCGCAAGGTTGATATGTCTGACTTTAAAATCAGAATCATTCTCTAAAGTATTTTTCAACTTTTCTAAAGAAATACTTTGACCTGTATAAGGTGGAGGGCAAGCGCCAATAATTAATATCTTCTTACACATATTTTAAACCTAGATCCCATAAAAAATAGTATTGCAAAAGGTACGAAATGGATATGCATCCGCAATGAAGTCATTGGCGTTACCATAAAATAACCGTAAATAATTGACAGTAGCAAAACAAATATAGATAACCTGTAAAGATCATCTGAATAATATTTATTGGTATTAAATCCCAAAACACCAATAATAATGCAACCCAAGAAAAGGATTGAATCTACTGTCATTATAACATTAAATATATTTCCTGTATTCGATGGCCAGGATATTAGAAAAGGAGAAAGCAAATTAATATAACTAAAAATAATATTTATTGCACCATTCAACGGAGTCGGTTCCATTTGTTGCAATCCAAAAAATAAAGTATTGTATTCAGAAAAAACAGTTGGTTCGAATCGTTCTAATGTATTAAGATATATTCCCATCAATGTTTGGTTGTGCAAAGCCAAGAACCATGTGAGAACGCATATGATAAACATGTAAACAATTACAAAAGGACTAATTTTAATCCTTGATATAAACATTGCACACATAAATATTGCTGCTAATTCTATTTTAAGAAATCCGATTGCTAAAATGATACACCATTGAAAAAATAACTTATGTTTACCCCGCCTAACATACACAAAAAGCATTGCCAAAATAAAAACATAAAAGTCACGGAGGAAAAGAGACGCATAAAAAACAACGGATGGAAACAAAAAACCATAAATTAAATAATTAACATCATTGTTATTTGATGACTTTGAAAGTTTATTTATTACAAACCATACTATTGTTATATTTACAATCAGTAGAGAGATATATTCACCATATTCATAAATAAATCTAAATATATACGCTACAAACTTATAGCGACTAGCTACTGTAACATCTGTTAACATTGAGTCGCTAAATAAATAGAAGGTCTCATCTGGCGTAAAGTAATTTGCCTCTATTTTATAGAAAACCATTAGTACTAAAAAAACAAAAAAGAATAGAAATATTAATCTTGATTTAAGAATAACCATATATCACCGCCTTTAATATTAATATGAGTTTGCGGTAAAAGTATTTCGCCTTACCTTTTGGCGTTAGTTTTTTAAACTGCAAGTAAATATAATTACCATAATCATCTAGTGAATAATCAATAGAATCATATTTTATACTTGTGTTATTTTTAATTTTATGTGAATAATCATAAAAATTTGCACTTCCATTCGCTACAGCCATAACACCATTCATTGCTAATAAATGCATTCGCTTCTTTTTTTTTACGTATTCTTTCTTTAAATTATTTAATACGTATAACTGGCTAACAAATTGACTGTAATCTCCCTTTTCTCCTGCAGCTAAGAGTTTTGATATTCTGTGAACTCCAAACATGAAGGATTGTTGATCATGAGGATTAAAGCAATGTTCGATTCTATTTTTCCATCTATAAAGTATAACGCGTTTATTACATAAAGCTGGATTTGGGTCTACAAATATAGTTTCATTATTTTCAATCCATCTTACTCCATTTCTAAAAAAATGGGCACCTAATATATGCTTACCCGTAAAGTGATCTCTAACAGGTAAGATAATATGATCAACTCTTGGATGACCATCGAAAAAGAAAGCAATGTCTCTTAGCACATCCTGATCACAAAATCGCATATCAGCATCTAACTTACACAAGTATTTATATTTTTTTTCAGCTTCATTAAAAAGTGAATAAACTTTCTTATGAGCGGTTATATTATCAAAACCCTCAAAAATGATTTGCTTCTTATCAATAGTTTGTTTAACAACGCTTTCTTTACATTCATCTATTTCATTTTCTTTACTTGATAGAGTTGCGATTAAAAACATGCAATACACCTCCTTTTAAAATGGCCAACAAAGAAAAAAGCTTATTTATTAATAATAAATCTGAACTGTAAATTATTACTGCTTTTTCGTATAACCTTTTATATATTCTAATAGAAGAAATGCCTGACGTTTCATAAATTACAGGTGGTACTTGTGTTAAATAATGTATATCGGTGGATAAAGATAATTTAATCAACACAGCGAAATCTGCGCATAATAAATATCGCTCGTCAAACTTCAATGTATTTTTTACAATTGGGCATGATATATTATAAAAGGTTGCTTGATGACAAATATTGTTAACTATATATCCTGTAATTAACGTCTGTTGTATTTCTTTGCCTGCAACTGAAACGGGAATTGCAATTACCCCAGCGGATTTATTATAAAGAGATAAGACCTTCTCTAAGGTTAGATTAGATGAGTAAATATCTCCAGCATTTAAAAAAGTAACTAATCCTTCTTCAAGCTGGTCCGTGTCCAACGCTTGATTCATAGCATTATAGATACCATTATCTTTTTTGTTAATATAAACAAGTTCCTTAAACTCACCTTTAATTTCATTTATAAACAACTCTAAACCATCATCTGAACAGCCATCTTTTATTATCCATGTAAAATTCTGACAGGTTTGTTGAGATAAGCAAAAATATGTTTTTTTAAACATTTCAATAGAATTATAAACAACGGTAATTACTGTTAGCTTCACTTGGCAATATTCCTGAATAATACTAAACTTTGAAGTGGCAATATTATTGCCATCGGTGCAATCGCTATTGATGCGGAAAATATTACTGCCTCACTACCCATGTTGAAATGTTTTATTAATATAATTGCCAACGGGATATTTATAATCGCCGCGAAAAGATATAACACTAACTGGACATTTATTTTCCCAATCCCATTCAAAAAAACAGCATGCAGATCAATGAAAACTCTAATTATTACAAATATACAAAATCCATAAATCATATACTTATTGAATTTCAATTCAGTATGGAGCCATATCTTAAGCAAAGGTTGAATATATAATGAATAAGCAATGACTGCTATAATCATAAGTAAAAACAGAGTATATAATTTCTTATATTGTTTTAATATCCATTCCGTGTTTTTTTGATAATAAGCTTCCGCAAATAAGGTCCAATAAGGAGTAAGAATTATATAACTTATCATAATAAAAGCCTGATACGTTTTTAAGATAAGACTATAGCTTGTAACATATTCAGGACCAAGATATTTTGATATGATAATATTATCACACGTAAAAATCATAAGCATACACATCTGAATGATAAAAAATTTAATCCCTACTCCACCAATGGATTTTATATGATTCCTTTTGTAATTAGAAAAACTAAACTTTAATACATCATTTCTCTTAAAGAAATACAATGTAAAGAACACTCCTACAAATAAATTTGACACGCCATATATAATTGCCACTATTAACAATGAAGGTTCTATAAAACACTTTGCAACTAAAAGAAAAACGATTACCAAAACTTGATACAATATTGTGGTTACCGCAGCGAACCCCGATAAATTTACGGCAAAAAACAATTGTTTATATAAAAGCAAAATAAAATTAGCAATTGTAAAAAAAACACTAACAAGTAATGTAGTTCTTATTTCACTCTCTCTAATATTAGACATACTAAAAATAGAATCTAGGTTAATAGAAAAAACCAATAGAAATGATATCAATAGCAATAATATACTTACTGCTATCAGAAATATATACGCAGTAGCAATCAATTCATTTGCTAACTTATAATTTTTTTTTACCAGCGCATCATTTAAACTATTTTTTAAACCTAGACCTATACCAATATCAAAATTATAAATCCATGCTACTACTGAGAAAATTACTATCCATACACCATAATAATTAACACCCAAATAGCTCAGTGCTATAGGTAATGATATATAACTTAATATAAAACTACCAAACTTCGAAAAAAAACCTAGTAATATATTTATTCTAATACGCCCAAATCCATTACTGCTTTTAATGACCATGCAAACATTCTCAATATTTTCCACGCTACCGCCCCTGGCTTTACAGCTACCAGAGCACTGCATGCATGTCTACGATGTGACGAGCGTTACCCACCCGCGCTAAACCCGAAAAATTCAAACGCTAATTGTCTTACCAATCCGCTCTGGAAACAAGGAAAATCCTGGAAAACTTTGACTAAAATCCTATTGCTAACTCGTTGTTATCCTGATTGTTTATATAAAACAACGGCAGGAATATTCGCAACAAATTACTTTCGCCACGAATCTTCACTGCCGTTATAATTATCTTATCAACCGTTACATCCGGTCAGATTTTCATTATTCGCTTAACAGCTTCTCAATCCCTTTGCGGAACTTCGCCCCTTCTTTGAGGTTGCGCAGCCCATACTTCACGAACGCCTGCATATAACCCATTTTTTTACCGCAATCGTAGCTGTCACCAGTCATCAGCATGGCATCAACGGACTGTTTTTTCGCCAATTCGGCAATGGCATCAGTCAGCTGAATACGCCCCCATGCACCAGGCTGAGTGTGTTCAAGTTCCGGCCAAATATCGGCAGAAAGCACATAACGGCCCACGGCCATGATATCTGAGTCCAGCGTCTGCGGCTGATCCGGTTTTTCGATAAATTCGACGATGCGACTGACTTTACCTTCACGATCCAGCGGTTCTTTGGTCTGAATGACGGAGTATTCAGAGAGATCGCCCGGCATACGTTTTGCCAGCACCTGGCTGCGGCCCGTTTCGTTGAAGCGCGCAATCATGGCAGCAAGGTTGTAACGTAGCGGGTCGGCGCTGGCATCGTCGATCACAACGTCTGGCAGTACCACGACAAACGGGTTGTCACCAATGGCAGGTCGCGCACACAAAATGGAGTGGCCTAAACCTAAAGGTTCGCCCTGACGCACGTTCATAATGGTCACGCCCGGCGGGCAGATAGATTGCACTTCCGCCAGCAGTTGACGCTTCACGCGCTGTTCAAGGAGAGATTCTAATTCATAAGAGGTGTCGAAGTGGTTTTCGACCGCGTTCTTGGACGCGTGAGTTACCAGGAGGATTTCTTTGATCCCTGCAGCCACAATCTCGTCAACAATGTACTGAATCATTGGCTTGTCGACGATCGGTAGCATCTCTTTGGGAATCGCCTTAGTGGCAGGCAACATATGCATCCCTAGACCCGCTACAGGAATAACTGCTTTTAAATTCGTCATTATTTCATCCACCTGTAAAATGGTTGCTGAATTATAGCTTGTTCGATTTTTTTCGCCAGCATCAATTACCCTGAATTGATTACTGAATTACTTGTGATGTTACGCCGCTTCGTTGTGGATTGCAGTAGCATTGTTCCTAAGTATGACTCCATTTTTCCAGGAATGGTCGCAAATCTACTCCCTCCGTTCCGGCAATCTAAAGTTAATCTTTTCCACATTAACAATATGGTGATTAATCCTGTCGATATCGACAGAGCTTTGTCCTTTTTCATTCACCGCATGAACATTTGCAAGAGACAACAGTGTTTCTTTTTTCGCCATAAAAACGCCTCGAACGTCTTTGCGCATGTCAAAGTTCATGCTCAATGCGGGTCCAACTGAGGATTCCTGCATCACATTGATATTGCGCATAAAAAGGTGTTGCGGCTTGTTGTGCAGCTCCAATGACGCGCGCTTCATCGCAATGTTAGTCAGTGCCACAAAGGAAACAGCATTCCCGGCAGAGATTTGGATGCCGCGCAATTTATAAGCAAGGTGGGTGTTATCCAGTTGAATATTATTCACCCGGAAATTCTGCGGTATCGAGAGATATTTGCCTTTAATTACCCCATAACCGATTAACATCCCGGCGCTATTAATCATTTCTATATTATCAATCACGAAATTGTCACAACCGTAAATAGCAACTGTCGCGTTATCAATGCCTGCTTTCTTACTGAAATCCGGCGTGATATTGCGGGCTTTGATATTACGAATAACAAAATGTTTACCATTTTCAACATGGATCAACTGCCGACAATCCGATCCCGTGATATTTGCCACGACAAAGTTTTTCACTGCCTGGTCTTCCGGGTAATTATTATCGTAAGTGCTTCCCGCAAGGCCTATACCGATGCCCCAGTTGATTTTGCCGTTGGTACAGTTGATGCGCTCGATGACATGGTCGGAGATCAAAATATCACTGTCGTTAATCGCCACGTTCCATTCAATAGCGTCGCCCTGTAAATCACTAAATTTACAGTTGGTGATGTTGGCACCGATTATCTGGTTATGAAATCCCTGGCGTAAGATGGCGTAATTAGCGTGGCTGACAGTGAGGTTATCGATGGTCAGGTTGCGCATGACCCGTTTGTTTTTGCCGCCGATATAAATCTGCGTTACCGGACCAAAGCCGCTCATCGCCAGCCCTTTGATGGTGCAGTCAGAACCACGCACATCCAGGGTGATGTTATGCATACTGCCGCCCTCCTCCCCTGTCACCTGGCTGCCGTCCTGTAAGACAAATCGCCCTCTGCCGTTGCCGCGCAGGCTTCCAAGAATGTGTAACGTTTTGCCAGGAGGAATGAAGATGCCGGTGTTGATATTGTCACAAACGAATCCAGCAGGCACGACGACCGTTTGCCCTTCACTGAAGGCTTGTTTAAATGAGGCGATCCAGTCGTGAGGGTTGTAGTCGTTAATGTTAACGCTTTGTCGGGCGGGAAGTGCGCGAGCGAAAGGGGTATGGAGGAAGGCAAGCGCCGAGCTTGCCGTCAGGAAGGTGCGTCGGGAGAGTGTTTTAAATGGCATACGTTCTCCTCTATAAAGCCTGTAACAAGCTGGCGAGTTCTCGATTAATCACCTGCTGGTTAAAATCGTGTTCGACTTTTTCGCGCGCACGTTTGACAACCGGAGCCAGTTCGTCAGTGTCCAGTTGGCTAAACGCCGCCAGTCGCTGCGCCAGTGCGCGAGCATCGTTCTCAGGCACCAGCCAGCCGGATTTATCGGCCTCCACCAGTTCCGGTATTCCGCTATGCAGAGTAGAAACCACCGGAATGCCGACCGCCATCGCTTCCATCAGCGCCACCGGAATGCCTTCCATATCGCCGTCAGCACCTGTAACCGAAGGCAGCAGGAAGACATCCGCGTCGTCGAGCATCGCTTTCACTTCATGGCTCGGTTTAAAGCCCGGCATCTCTACCACATCTTCAAGTTGATATTGTTCGATGAGGGTGCGCAGGCGTCGTTCCCACGGGCCAATGCCGAGGATGCGATAGCGAAATGCCACGCCCTGCTCTTTCAACTGACGGCAGGCTTCAATCGCCACATGCAGACCTTTTTTCTCGGTTAAGCGTGCGACGGAAATGATTTCCAGCGGCGTTGCAGGCGCTTTCACCGGACGCGGGCTAAAGCGCGTCATGTCCACGCCCATACGCGATACGGCGATTTTTTCCCTCGGGCAGCCCATTTTTTGCAGCCTTCCGGCCCACAGATCGCTTATCGGTAGCATCAGGTCGCCACGGCGAAACAGTTGTTGATATTCGGGGGTGTAGTGGTTGAGCACTTCCCGACTGGAGATATCAATGCCGTGGAAGATAGTGGCAATTTTGCCGCGAATGACACCCAGTTCGCGGAGTTTTGCTGCGGTTACCCCCGCAGGACCAAAATGAGCGATGAACACATCGGCGCGAAACGGTGTTGCGACCTGGCCGCAAATGGCAGACAAAATCAGATTCCGCGACTCTGCGCCATAGCGTTTGAGGTTGAGCGCCTGCCAGGTATTTTTACGATGAATGCCGCGTAAGGTCTGACTGGCTCGGTGGCGCAGTTTCGCCACTTTGCCCGTAGGTTCGTCCTGTAACCAGCGGGTTCTGGCGGCAAGGTTGTATTTCGTCCATGCCGCGTGGGTGTTCTGGGTGTCGCCTTTTTGCAGCGCGACAATCTCCACCTCAAAGCCCATATCAATAAACGCGGTAATTTGATTGAGGACGAAGGTTTCTGACGACAGCGGGAATTTCAATAAGAAGAAGCCGACCTTCATTTCGCCTCCCCGATGCGTTCAAGCACAGATTGCACCATCTGCATTCCTGTATGACGCTCACGACTGACAGCTTCGTTAAGTCGTGCGTTCAGCGCCGGAAGCTGACCTAAGGTATCCGCAACCATCGCTTGCAGGCTGCCGTCTAATAAATGACGGATATCAATCGCCATTTCTGGTAGCCCCAGTTGTTGCATGATCCCGGCGGATTTATGTTCGTAGTTGATGGCAATCGCCGGAGTGGAGAAATTCATCGAGATAATGGCTGAGTGCAGGCGCGTGCCGACGGTGAGTTCACAGGCACCGAGAATTTTGCCCATTTCCAGATCGTTGAGTTCATCCATCACTACGTGGTAACGGGCAGGATCGCTGATGTGCTGGCGCAGATTGAGCGCCACCATGCGGTCGTCTTTGTTATAGCTGTCGATGCCCGTACAGGTGGAGAGCGCAATCACCTGATAGCCTTCGTCGAGAATGCGATTGACCACCCCGGCAAAGGCTTTTTCATACGCTTGTTGGGTGGTGCCGAGACGTTTGTCGAACGGTGCCAGTTCGCGCAGGGTAATTGCCACCGTTTTCTGTTGTGCGGCAACATCCAGCCAGTGTTGAACAGCATAGCTGGCGGTGAAGTCTTCAATGTGGTGATCGACCAGCCACGCGGTATCGACGCCATGTTCAACTTTTGCAGTGGTGATATTGCTGCGTTTCATCAAATCAAGGCTGACCGATTCGCGCAGGATCAGCGCGTCGCAGTGACCAAAGACATAGTTCGCCAGTTGGTTAAATTGCTCATCCTGGAAGGGACCGACGCTGTGACCAATCATAAACAGCGGCTTTTTCGCCATGAAAGTGCAAAGCGCATGTTCAAACTGCGGCACGCCGTAGAGATCGACAAAAAACGATCCGCCGACCTGAATAATGGCGTCGTAGCCTGACAGCAAGCGCACGAAGTCGGTGAATCCCTGGGCGATGGCGATATTACGCAGCTTGCCAGTGTCGGTGACGCGTGAGAGCAATACCTGATGCTGGTAGCGGCGACGGAGGACTTTTTTAACGCGCCCGACAACGCCCGCCGCGCTGTTGTGTTGTTTCATTTGCAGGAACAGCGGGTCGCCCATTACCGGGCGGTTGAGCAGCCAGGAAGAACTGACAGGATAGCGGCTCATCACGTCCACTTCGGCGTGTGGATTGAGGATGTTGATGGCATCAAGTAAGCCGCGCAAGATGGCGCTGTCGCCACGATTGCCGCAAGTGTGGTTGCCCAGAATAAGTAATTTCATTTTTTCCTCATAAATTTGATGCCAGGTGAGGCTGCGTTTGTTTTGTTCGTTGCCGCTTTTTGCCTGATGCGACGCTGACGCGTCTTATCAGGCCTACAAGACCCGAGCACAGAACCGTAGGCCGGATAAGGCGTTCACGCCGCATCCGGCATTCAGTGCCTGATGCGACGCTGACGCGTCTTATCAGGCCTACAGGTCCCGAGCACAGAACCGTAGGACGGATAAGGCGTTTTACGCCGCATCCGGCAACCGTTGTCGGAACCGAAAACAGCAATTCACCCCGCCCGTAAAAGCATTTTCATTTTTTCGCTGCGACAAAACTGACGCTTCACTTCCACCACCAGCGGATGGCGCGACAGCACAATCATCACCACAAACGCCAGCACGCCCGCGGCTATTTGCACCGCCAGCAGCATCCCCAGCGCCAGTTGCCCTTTCAGCACAATGCCCAGCGCATAACTAACCACCAGCGTCGGCAGCGAGAGGTAAAACGGCAGCCACAAACTCAGGATGTACTGGCGATAACTGGAACCAAGAACCGGTTTAATCATCACGAAGTAACTCAGAATGGTGTTGATAATCTGCACCAGCAGGAAGCCAAGCGTGACGCCGATTGCGCCCGCCATCTGCCCACCAATAACAATCGCCGGAATAAACAGAAATGTTTTGAATACGTTGAATTTAAAGCTGATATCGACCCGCGCTTTCGCCATCAGCAGCGAACCAATCGGGTTACCTACGGAGCGCAGCAGACCCACCACACACAGCAATTGCAGCACCGGAATAATGCTGTTCCACTTTTCGCCAAATACCAGCGGTACAAAATTATTCGACACCACCATCAGCCCGAGCAGCGCCGGAAAGTTGATAATCCCCACTACCGACAGCAGCTTGTAGAAGTTAACACGCAGCTTTTCGGTATCGTCCTGAATTTTGGCGAATGCCGGAAACAACACGCGGGTGATGATTGGGTTCAGCTTCATCGGTGGCACAACGGCCACGTTGTACGCCAGGTTGTATCCCCCTGCCACGCCCGCGCCGAGAATACGCGCCAGCACGAGCGTTGAAAGGTTGGTATTGAGATAGTTGATGATGCTGTCCGCCGTCAGCCAGGCACCAAAGCGTAAGTTCGGTGCCACCGACGCCAGCGAGAAATGCAGACCGGGGCGATAAATTTTGCGGCCAAAGTAGCCAAACAGCAGCGTTCTCACCGCACTATTGACCAGATAACCGAGGATCGCGGTCATCGCCAGCGGCCAGAAATGGGCGCTAACTACCGTAAAAGTGAAGCCCGCCAGCACCGCGCTGGTTTCGATCATGCCGATTTTGTTGAACTCCAGCTCCTTCTGCATCAACGCGCGGAACTGTTGCCCGTGGGGGATCACCACAAACGCCAGCGACAATGTTTTAATCAACGGTGCCAGGTCCGGGTTATTCAGCACGTCGCCGATGACATCACTCAACAAAAACACCGCCACGCACACCACAAGCCCCAGCCCAACGTTCAGCCAGTACAGCGTGGTGAGTTCCAGGCGGCTGATTTCTTTTCGCTGAATAATCGAGTTAGCGATACCAAAGTCAGAAAGCGTATCTGCCAGCGCGATAATCACCAGCGACACGGTAAGCAAACCGAACTGATGGTTGTCGATAATCCGCGCCAGCACGGTCATCTGCACCAGCCCGAGGCCGATGATGATCACCGTGGCAATCGCCGACCACTTCGCGCCGCTGATGGTTTTTTCACGTAAGCTCATATCAATATGCCGCTTTGTTAACGAAGCCTTTGAATACCGTCAGGAAAACGATTTTGATATCGAACCAGACGCTCCATTCGCGGATGTACTCAAGGTCGAACTCGACGCGTTTTTCCATTTTCTCCAGCGTGTCGGTTTCGCCGCGCCAGCCATTAATCTGCGCCCAGCCGGTAATGCCCGGTTTCACTTTGTGGCGCAGCATGTAGCCTTCAATGAGCTGGCGATACTGTTCGTTATGCGCTACCGCGTGCGGACGCGGACCGACAATCGACATCCCGCCGGTCAGCACATTGATAAACTGCGGCAGTTCATCCAGCGAGGTGCGGCGCAGAAAGTTCCCCACTTTAGTGACGCGCGGATCGTTCTGCGTCGCCTGGGTCACCACTTTGTCGTTCTCCATCACTTTCATGGAACGGAACTTCCACACTTTGATCGGCTTGCCATCCATGCCGTAGCGAGTCTGGCGGAAAATAACCGGCCCTGGTGAACTGAGTTTCACCGCCAGCGCAATACAGCACAGCACCGGGGAGATCAGCAGCAAGATCAGCGTCGCCAGCACAATGTCTTCCGCACGTTTTAGCAGGCGGTTAACCCCGGAAAGCGGCGTGTCATACAGCGGCACCACCGGAACGCCGTTCATCTCTTCGAGACGTGAATGGAGAATGTTGAAGGTAAAGACATCGGGGATCAGCAGCACCGAACAGGTGGTGTCCGCCAGTTGATGGACCAGTTTTTTCACTCGCGCGCCGTCGCACATTTGCATCGCGATATAGACGTTATGAATCTTACCCGCTTTAGCATCCTCGACCAGCTGTTGCAGATTGCCCGCCCAGTCGTTAGAAACGCCGCCCGGTTTCGGGTCGTGGTAAACGCCCACCACTTCAAACCCTAACCACGGCTGATTACGGAAGCTCTCCATCAGCATTTGTCCGGCGGCTAAATCCCCCGCCACCGCGACCATGCGCTTGTTATAGCCATGATTACGCAGCCAGCCCGCCCCAATGCGAATACATGAACGGCAAACCACCAGTCCGATGCTGGTCAGCCCATACCACGCCAGCCAGATTTTCAGTTGCGTGTCGAAATCATTGTTGAACGCCACCAGTCCGGCGCTGAAAATCACGCTTAAGGTCCAGTTTTGTAGCAACAGGGCAAATTCTGTCGCTGCCCGAACACCGCGCCATGAGCGATAAAAATCGGTGATGCCGCCCAGCATCTGGAACACCACCAGCGTAATCAGCGCCACCAACAGGTGCATGTAGAGGAATGACAGTCCGCTCACTTCGCAAACCAGCCATAGTCCGGCAAACATGATGGTGATATCTGAAAAGCGTTGCACCATAGAGATTAACGATGCATTGGTTTTCGCTCGCTCGCGCTTTTTTAGATTTGTCATCGTTGTTCCTGTTATTAGCCCCTTACCCGCAATGGGGTAAGGGAAGATCCGACATTACTCGTTCAGCAACGCCAGCAGAGTTCGCGTTCGCGCTTCCATCAGCGGCACATCACCGCGCGATTCCACATTCAACCGCACCACCGGTTCGGTGTTGGAGGAGCGCAGGTTAAAGCGCCAGTCGGCAAAGGTCATGCTGATGCCATCGGTGCGATCCACCGCCAGCGCCTCACGGCTAAAATGCTGTTCCACGCGGTAAATCGCCTCAACGGGTTGCGCCAGTTTGCTGTTGATCTCACCGCTTGCCGGAAACGCCGCCATCCGGTCGCGTACCAGTTCGCCCAGCGTTTTCTCTTTCAGGCACACCAGTTCGGCGACCAGCAGCCACGGGATCATGCCGCTGTCGCAGTAAGCGAAATCACGGAAGTAATGGTGGGCGCTCATTTCGCCACCGTAGATGGCGTCCTCCTTGCGCATACGTTCTTTAATAAAGGCGTGTCCGGTTTTCGACATTACCGGCGTGCCACCTGCGGCAGTCACCACATCAACGGTGTTCCAGGAGAGACGTGGATCGTGGATGATCTTCGCGCCGGGATTTTTTTCGAGGAACGCTTCTGCCAGCAGGCCGACAATGTAGTAGCCCTCGATAAACTGCCCTTTTTCGTCAAACAGGAAGCAGCGGTCAAAATCGCCATCAAAGGCAATGCCCATATCCGCGCCGTGTTTGATGACCGCATTGCGGGTGTCGTCGCGGCATTCCGGCAGTAGCGGGTTAGGAATACCGTTGGGGAAATTGCCGTCCGGCGTGTTGTGCACTTTGATTAATTCCACTGGTGCGCCGAGGGCTTTAAAGCGGGCTTCAATGGCGTCCACCACCGGACCCGCTGCGCCGTTCCCGGAGTTGATCACCAGCTTGAGCGGCGTGAGGTTTTTGACATTGATATAACCGAACAGGTGATCAACGTAAGCGTCACGCAGGTTGATTTGCCGATAGCGACCGCGTTTGGTTTCATCGACGGGAGGAAAGTCGTTGGCTTCAGCCAGGCGCTGGACATCGCGCAGTCCGGTATCACCGCTGATCGGGCGAGCCCCTTCGCGCACCAGCTTCATGCCGTTGTAATCCATCGGATTATGGCTGGCAGTAACTTCAATGCCGCCATCCACGCCGAGATGGAACGTGGCGAAATAGATCTCTTCGGTGCCGGACATACCGATATCCAGCACGTCAACGCCCGCATCCTGTAAACCTTTTGCCAGCGCCAGTTTTAAGGTTTCGCTGGTGAGACGGACATCACCGCCTAACACAATGGTTTTCGGTTTGAGAAATTCGCCATAGGCACGCCCAATGCGCCAGGCAATATCTTCATTCAGTTCTTCGCCTAATTTCCCGCGAATATCATAGGCTTTAAAGCAGGTTAATTTTTTCATGTCGTTACCCTTTTTCAGGCAATAGTTGGCCCTGACCGAAACGGCCAATTTTATTTTTGTCGTTATTTACACCGCGGTTTCGCATTCATTGCCTGATGCGACGCTGCCGCGTCTTATCAGGCCTACAAACCCGAACCGTAGGTCGGATAAGGCGTTCACGCCGCATCCGACAAACATCGCCTGATGCGACGCTGCCGCGTCTTATCAGGCCTACAAATCCGAACCGTAGGTCGGATAAGGCGTTCACGCCGCATCCGACAAACAGCGCCTGATGCGACGTTTACACCCGTCCGTAGCGATCCGCGAAGCGCACCACATCATCCTCTTCGAGATAAGAGCCGGAGCGCACTTCAATTAAATCGAGCGGAATTTTCCCCGGGTTTTCCAGGCAGTGCGTCGCCCCCAGCGGAATATAAATGGACTCGTTTTCACCAAGCAGTTTGATATCACCGTCAATAGTGACTTTTGCCGTTCCCGCGACCACTACCCAGTGTTCCGCGCGGTGATGGTGCATCTGTACCGACAAGCCCTCGCCCGGTTTCACGGTGATGCGTTTCACCTGGTAGCGGTCGCCCGCGTCGATAGAGTCATATTTGCCCCACGGACGATACACTTCGCGATGCACCCGATGCTCATGGCGACCGTCGGCTTTGATCTGCTCGACCACTTTTTTCACATCCTGCACCGCGTTACGGTCGGCAATCAGCACTGCATCTTTGGTCTGCACTACCACCAAATCTTTCACCCCGACGGTGGTGACCAGGCCAGATTCGGCGTACACATAGCTGTTTTCAGTTTTGTGATTAATCACATCGCCGTGGCAAACGTTGCCCTCGGCGGTGTGGGCGCTGATCTCCCATAATGAAGACCAGGAACCGACATCACTCCAGCCCGCATCCATCGGCACCACAACGGCATCTGCCGTACGTTCCATGACCGCGTAATCCACCGACTCTTCCGGGCAGGCGAGAAACGCTTCTTCATCCACACGAATAAAATCAAGATCCGGATCGACGGCGCTCATCGCTTTTTCACAGGCATCGAGAATATCCGGGCGATATTTTTTCAGTTCTTCGAGATAGCGTCCGGCGCGGAACAGGAACATACCACTGTTCCAGTAATATTCGCCGCTTGCCACATAGGCCTGAGCGGTTTCCACATTCGGTTTTTCGACAAACTGCGCCACTTCAAAGGCCACCGTATCCTGCTCACCCGCCGACACTTCACCGCGACGAATATAGCCATATCCGGTTTCAGGTAGATCCGGCACAATGCCGAAGGTCACCAGCTTGCCCGCTTCGGCATACGGCATGGCATTACGCACGGCGGCACGGAACGCGTCTTCATCGGCAATCACATGATCCGCCGCCAATACCAGCATTAACGGGTCGCTCTCCGGGCTATGACGTTTTGCCGCCAGCGCCGCCAGTGCAATGGCAGGTGCAGTGTTACGCCCTGCCGGTTCGAGAATAATGTTCTCGGTGAGTTTGTTCAGTTGACGCAGCTGTTCCGCGACAATAAAGCGGTGCTGCTCATTGCAAATCACCACCGGGCTTTCGCACTCCACGCCGTTCAGGCGGCAGATGGTGGTTTGCAGCATGGTGAGATCGCCTTTCAGGCATAAAAACTGCTTGGGGTAAAGTACGCGGGAAAGCGGCCATAAGCGGCTACCGGAGCCACCTGCCATCACAACTGGATAGAGTTTCGACTGCGCCATAATTATCCCCGAATATCATTTATAAATTGACGTAACACGTTCTCTTTATCGAGTGTGCGTTCGGCATATTCACGTGCCACCGTGTTGTGTTTGGGCAGCAGGAGCGCCTGACGGATCCCCGCCACCAGCGCCTCGACCGATTCCGGTTCTACGCAAACCGCAATGCCCGGAAAGGTTTCGCAAAGCTGCCCCAGTTCTGTGTGGGCCTCTGCGGTAATCACCGCGTTACCGCCTACCGCCAGAATATTGGTCAGTTTCGACGGCAATACGGCATCTGCCGCGCCGCGTTTTTGCACCACCAGATGGCAATCGCCCATCTTCAGCAGTGCGGGTAAAGCGTCATACGATTGCAGCGGGAAAAATTGCATGTTGCGCAGTCCACGCTGCTGCGCCATTTTTTCCAGCCGCGCTTTGCCGCCGCCCTGCCCGACAATGGCAAAAATCAGCGGTTCATCGCGCAGACGATCGGCAGCTTCAATAACGTTTTCCAGCCCCTGCTTTTCACCAATATTGCCGGAGTAAAGAATGATTTTTTTGTTATCCGGCAGGTCAAGCTGGTTACGAAGGGCATCAACATCGGCATCTGCAACATGCTGAAAACGGGCAATTTCCGACCAGTTGGGGAAGAAGATGACGTTTTCCGCCGCCACGCCTTTTTCGATGGCTTTATTCATCATCGAACGCGAAATCGTGGAGACGTTATCGACGTTATGCAGTCCGCTACGTTCGAACGCCGTTGCCAGCTGTGCCACTTTGCTGCCTTTGCCTTTTCCGGCAAGGCCCAGCCCCAGCATGGCGTCCACTTCGTAATCCTGAATATGCAGCACGGTACGCGCACCAGAAAGTTTCGCCAGCAGGCGCATTCCCGGCGTGCAAAACAGCGTTGGCACCACGCCGATAATGCGATCCGGCTTCCAGCGACGTTGCGCCATCAGAGGAAAGAAACTGCTGACGGCAAAACTGCCGAGATGTAACAGGCGTTTCAGGGTGCTCGGCTGTTTTGGCACGTACAGCGGGCAGCGCCACACCGTGGCGGCCCCCTCTTCTCGTTTGTACCGCCAGGCGGAATAGTTCTCGCCAACCTGCCACTGCGGGTAGTAAGGCGGTGCGGTAATAACCCGCACCTCATGACCTTGTGCCGCCAGCCATTCCACCATCTCGCCGGTGTATTTGCCGATACCGGTTAACTCCGGCGAGTAGTTAATGCCGTAGACCAGTATTTTCATAATCCGGGTACTCCGGCACGCTTCTCAGCGAGAAAATAGGCGCGGCTGTTAGCGTGAACATCGTTACTGGCGAGCAGCGCGTCCGGCGTCAGCCAGCGGTAATCGTCATGCTGCTCATCCGGCAGTATCAGATCTTCTTCAGCGACTCTGAAGCGAAAACCGAGCACCACATAGTGAGTGGTGAAATCCGTGCCGGAGAAGTTATCGTCATAAAAGTGCTGCCAGACACCGTAAAACTGGCCTGCTGTTATCGGCAGACGCAGCCCCAGTTCCGCCATCGTCAGCCGCTCGAATGCGGCTTCCAGCGTTTCGTCTTTCTGCACGCGCCCTCCCGGCACAAACCAGTAACCCTGCGCCGGGCGGTTGGTTCTTTTGCCAAGCAGAAACTCGCCGCGACTGTTCTCGACAATAAAGTCGAGAGAGACAAGCGGGGTGGAGCGCACTACCGTGGCAAAGTCTTCCTGACGTAAAAACATCATTACCCCCGAAAGCGGTCTTGATTCTCAAGGAACCACTGGTAAGTGCTGGCAAGCCCCGCTTCCAGTGAGATTTCGTGATACCAGCCAAGCTGATGCAGGCGCGTCACATCCAGCAGTTTGCGCGGCGTACCATCCGGTTTGCTGGCATCAAAAACCACCCGACCTTTGTAACCCACCACTTTGGCGATGGTTTGCGCCAGCTCGCGGATAGTGCAGTCAACGCCCGTGCCGACGTTAATGTGCGACAGCATCGGCTGGGTGTTCTCCAGCCAGACTTCGTGCGCCAGCTCCATGACATGAATGCTCGCCGCCGCCATATCATCGACGTGCAGGAATTCACGCATCGGTGTACCGCTGCCCCATACCACCACGTCCGGTGCATTCTGTGCCGTCGCCTCGTGGAAGCGACGCAGCAATGCAGGGATCACATGCGAATTACTCGGGTGGAAGTTGTCATGCGGGCCATACAGGTTGGTCGGCATGACTGAGCGGTAATCGCGTCCGTACTGGCGGTTGTATGATTCGCACAGTTTGATCCCGGCGATTTTGGCAATGGCGTAAGGCTCGTTGGTCGGCTCCAGCGTGCCCTGCAATAACTCGCTTTCTGCCATCGGCTGTTTTGCCAGTTTCGGGTAGATACAGGACGATCCAAGAAACAGCAGTTTGTTCACGTCGTTCTGATGCGCGGCGTGAATGATGTTGCTCTCAATCATCATGTTCTGGTAGATGAAATCCGCCGGATAGGTGTTGTTGGCAACAATGCCGCCCACTTTCGCCGCCGCCAGATAGACCTGGTCAATGCGTTCGCTGGCAAAGAAATCATGCACCGCGCGGCTGTCCAGCAGGTTCAGCTCGTCGCGGGTGCGTAATACCAGTTCCACATCACCGCGCTGTTCGAGCTGCCGCGTGATGGCGGAACCGACCATTCCGCGATGGCCAGCGATAAAAATGCGTTGTCTACTCATGCTTATGACTCCAGCGCGATCGCCACGTCGTAGCCGTGAGATTTCAGCAGAGAGTGTTTTTTCGCCGCTTCGAGGTCATTAGCCACCATTTCAGACACCATCTCTCTGAGGGTGATTTCCGGTTTCCAGCCCAGTTTTTCGTGCGCTTTGGTCGGGTCGCCGAGCAGCGTTTCAACTTCCGCCGGACGGAAGTAACGCGGGTCAACGGCGATAATCACATCGCCCGGTTTAACGCCCGGCGCGTCATGCCCGGTGACGGAAACCACAATGCCCTTCTCTTCAACGCCCGTGCCTTCAAAGCGCAGTTTGATGCCCAGCTGTGCCGCTGCCATTTCCACGAACTGACGTACGGAGTACTGAACGCCGGTCGCGATAACGAAATCTTCCGGCTGTTCCTGTTGCAGCATCATCCACTGCATTTTTACGTAGTCTTTGGCGTGGCCCCAGTCACGCAGGGAATCCATATTGCCGAGGTACAGGCACGACTCCAGCCCCTGGGCGATGTTGGCGATTGCGCGGGTGATTTTGCGGGTAACGAAGGTTTCGCCGCGGCGCGGGGATTCATGGTTGAAGAGAATACCGTTACAAGCGTACATGCCGTAGGATTCGCGGTAGTTAACGGTGATCCAGTAGGCGTACAGTTTGGCGACCGCATACGGAGATCGCGGGTAGAACGGCGTGGTTTCTTTCTGCGGAATTTCCTGCACCAGACCATACAGTTCAGAGGTGGAAGCCTGATAGAAACGAGTTTTCTTTTCCAGACCGAGGAAGCGGATCGCCTCCAGCAGGCGCAGCGTACCCATCGCGTCGACGTCAGCGGTATATTCTGGTGACTCAAAAGAGACCGCAACGTGGCTCATTGCGCCCAGGTTGTACACTTCATCCGGCTGTACTTCACGCAAAATGCGCGTCAGGTTAGAGGTATCACTCAGGTCGCCATAATGCAGATGGAATTTCGGGTTGCAGGTGTGCGGATCCTGATAAATGTGATCCACGCGCTCGGTGTTGAATGACGATGCGCGACGCTTAATACCATGCACCTCGTAACCTTTTTCCAGCAGAAACTCTGCCAGGTAAGAACCGTCTTGTCCGGTTACACCGGTGATGAGAGCGACTTTTGACATGTCTTATTCCTCTGTATTTTTGAATTTATTCAGTTTCAACGCGTTCGCGTATCACCACTGCGGGATTCCCCCGGCAAACCACATTTGCCGGAAGCGATTTAAAAACACTGCTTCGTGCACCCACGACGGTGCCGTCGCCGATTGTGACGCCTGGGGCAACAAAGACATCGGTTGCCAGCCAGCATTTCTCGCCAATCACAATAGGCGTGGCGTTAATGGTGAAATGTTGACTTGCATGGTCGTGGCTACCGGTGCATAAATAACTTTTTTGCGATATCACCGAATGTGCGCCAATGGTTATTTCACCGAGGGTATATAAATTGACGTCATCGCCGACCCACGCGTAATCACCTAAGGTTAATTTCCACGGATAGGTAATTTTTACTGACGGACGAATAACTACGTTTTTTCCTATTTTTGCTCCGAATAAACGTAATAAAAAAGCCCGCCAGCGATACAATACTTGTGGCGACCAGGCAAATATTGTTGCCTGTACTGCCCACCATAATTGCACTTTAATAGCGTTGCCGCCCCGGAACCCTTTCGGCACCGAGAAACCGCTTAAATCTTGCATTGGTTCTCCTTATATTCAGACTTTGTTATATAAGGCTTTCGTCTTTGAGGTAGTACGTTGGCGTAAATGCCAGGATAATTCAGCCCAAAAGCCAGGCACATGTAATATTTGTCGTTGGACTTTTTTCGCGTCAGCACACAATTCCATATTATTGGTGGTAGATACCCCACCCATGGAAAATTCAGACACCAGGCCATTGAGTTTTTTAAATGCATAACCGGCTTTATACATTTTGGCTGCCAGCGCGTAGTCGGAAGAAACTTTATATTCCAGGTCATAACGCCATTTTTTCAAGCCGGATACAGGGAAAAATATCGCCTGATGACTGGCGGGCAGGCTGTGATAAATATACCAGCCCGGTTTGGCGCTACGTTTAATTTTATGCCCGTCGCCAAAATCCAGCAGCGCATCGCCGGTGATCATCATGTTATCTTTTTGCATTTTTAACTTACGGACAAAATTTGCGGCATCCTGATGAAAAATATCGCCCGAATTGAGAAACAACGCGAACTTGCCTTGTGCCATCGTAATGCCTTTGTTCATGGCGTCGTAGATACCGTTATCTGGCTCGCTGACAAAGTGTAGGTTATAGATACCATTGAGATTTTCCAGATACTCACGGGTGCCATCATTGGAACCGCCATCGACAACAATCCATTCGAAGCTGATATCTTCCGCCTGCGCCAGATGCGCCAGCGAGGCATGTGTTTTGACTATCCCTTCGAGGTTACGAAACGCGACAGTGATTATGCTAAGCAACATGTTCTTATTCTTACCTCGTAATATTTAACGCTTTTCGCAAAATAAACGGACAGACGATTAAAAATGCATATTCCGGGCTAAATATCGAACCGGTAAAAAACAGCGATACCGGAGTAAAAAGATATAATTGCACGCGAAAATTGCGGTTATCACCAAAAGCGTTGATCATCATTTTTATCACTTTCCCCATGTACCACAGCGATAAAAACACCGCGAACCAGGAAAAATAAATAATCAGCAGATACAAACCATTGTCTATGGTTTTTCCGACATCCGCACCGTTAAATATTCCGAATGATGCGACATATTCATAAAGTGAGCCAAATCTGACTACACCGTCAATATGGGTCAAAGAATAACCGACCATCACCAGCGGACCGACAATACGATAATACGATGACGATCCTTCCGTACCTAAATCGCCCAGACGGGTGGAAATATAAGGAAACGCGATTACCACACCAACCAGGAATACAGCCAGAGAAATCAATGCTAACGGTAACTTTTTCTTAATCGCCTCTTTATTCAGATATTGGAATGCCCACTCCAGCAAATAAAACAGGATAAAGGTCATAACCCCTGAAAACGATCCGGATAATATTATCCCTGCGAGAATCATAGCATCGGTTTTAGGCGTTTTGATACCAAACTGTTTGATGCTGAGCCAAATTGAGATTAATGCCAGAGCGAAAAATGCCGGTTCGAAATAAAGTGCTGTCGTGCGCTTGCCGCCGAATTTAATGAAATTCAGTACATAGCTGTTGCTGTAAATCAGATATTTCGAAATCGACTCCATAATACTGCTGCCGCCGGTGAGGATAATTTGCGCCATCTCCACCGCCGCCAGCGCCACCACCAGCCCGACCACCAGATAAAAGAAACGTAATATCTTGCGATGGTTGTGTGGCGAAATTGTTTTAAAACGAATACTCCACACCATGCCAATAATGATCACAATATAGACAAACAGCATGGTTGATGTGACGTATTTACTGGCATCCAGCGACTGACCAAACAGATAGTTAAACGCCGTGAGTCCCGCACCAATCCCTAAGGCAATCATCAATTTTTTAACGCTGATGCGTTCTAAAAACAGCAGTAACAAGACAGGTAAAAAAGTGACGATAGTGATGGGGAAACTTTCACCAAGCTGGGCGATTTTGACGTTAACCAGCAGGTAGATCAGCGGCAGCAGCAGGTAGCTACAGATTCTGATAGAAGTTGACATACTCCTCCAGCATCTGTTGTCCACTGTAGGCGGCGCGGCTGCGTTGGCTGAACTCAGCCAGCGTGGTACCAAATATCGCCTGCGCGATTTCCGGTTTGCTTAACTGCACCAGTTGCAGCACCTCTTCTTCACTGACGGTTTTACCACCGGATTTTTGCAGCACTTCCCGCGCCGCATCGCTATGGGTGGCGATCACCGGCACGCCAATCGATAGCGCCTCACACAAAATCAGCGGGTAGTTATCGACGCGAGAACTGAACACCAGCGCATCCATTTGATTGAGCGCGCTCATCAACTTGCGCTTGTCAGTTTCAAAGCCGTGATTAACCACGTTGCCAGCGGTGAACGGCGAGAACTTACCAAAGGTATGCAGTTCAATTTTGTCGCCCAGCGCCATCATCTCACGCACCAGTTGCTGGTTAGTCTTGCCGTCGTAACGCAGGTCATGCGCCACCACCGCGATTTTCGGCTTGCCCTGGGTTTCGCGCACCGGAGGCAAGTCCGCCAGAATCGCTTCGGTTGCCATATCAATACCATTATTGATAATCCGGCAACGCCCTGGCCCGTACAGACTATTGAAAGCGTCAGCCACATGCTGGCTGGGGGAAATAAACTGACAGCCCAGCGCCAGCATCTCGCGGAATAACTGGCGTTTGCCCGCCACCAGCTGGTGCGCGCGATCAATCTTCACCGGCGGATAGTTATTTAAGGTCGGGCATTTCTGGCAGCCTGTTTTCCAGCCTTCGCAACCGTCGGTAAAGGCGCAGCGTCCGGTAACACTCCAGTGGTCGTGCAGCGTCCAGACCAGAGTGACGTCCGGTTTATGGTTTTTCACTTTTTCGCAAAAGCGCACCACGCTCTTAAGATTTAGCCAGTAGCTGTGCAGCACATGAAAATGCAGGACCACCGGACCCGGTGTGCGAGTAATGGTGCGATATAACTCATTGAAATTGCCAAACAGATCGCGATTAAACAGACGAAACAGGGCAATGTTCGCCATCGCGGTCATCCGCGGCGTATGTTTGATGACCTGCGGATAGTTCTGATGGCTGACGCTCTCTTTGCCGCCTTTGCCGTAGCCGTAGACAAAATGTGACGCCAGCCCCTGTTGCAGCGCACGCTGGTGGAGATCTAACGCCACACCTGCTGCCCCGCCTTCCGCCAGTCGCACATTAAATTGCAGAATATTCATTTGATTACCTTCACTCGCGCTTTTTCTCCCACCACCAGCGCGTTGTCCGGGACAGAGTCAAGCACCACGCTGCCCGCGCCCACGGTGACGTTGTTACCAATCGTGATATCACCAAGAATAATAACGTTGGCACCGAGTTCGACGCCGTTGCCAATGTGTGGACATGCCATGTTTTCGGCACCACGATTGCCGATAGTGACGCCGTGGCGAATGGTAAAATCATCCCCCGCTACTACGTTTTTATTGATCACTACGGCGTAACCGTGATGGATAGTAAAGCGGCGGCCAATGGTTGCGGCGGCCTGGATTTCATAACCGAAAAAGCATTCGGTGATAATGCGATACAGCACCAGCAGCGGGGCCGCCCACAGATTGTTGAGGACGTTCTTTTTGCGCCACACCGAACAAAAATGAGCAACGCGATAGGCAAGAACCATGCAGCACGGGCGTAAACTCCAGCTGTTGGCGCGCAGATCTTCCAGCATCTTTAGCGCCCCCGAATACCATCAGCCAGACGTTTGCCGTTACGCACCGACAGCAGCGTCAGCAAAGTGCGCCAGGTCATGCGTTTATTGCGGATCTGGTAGAGGGTAAACAGCTGATATTTTTTGCTGGCGCGGTCAAATTTATCTTTGTGCTTGCGGTAAAAGTGGAAGTACCCGGAGAATTTTTTCGGTGACGAGGTGATCTGCATTTCACCGTGATTGATATGCAGGATCTGCGTCGCTTCTTCCACTTTCCACGGTTCGCCGTACTCCACCACCATCCGCAGGAAGATGTCGTAATCCTGTGCTGCTTTCAGTTCGGTATCGAACAAACACTCTTTGAAACGCCATGCCCAAGTAAAGACCTGATTGCCAATGATATTGCGTTTATAGAACAGGCGGCGTGAATACGGCGATTTGGGATATAGCGGCAAACTTGCTGGTTGGGAATAGACTTCGCCCTGGCAAACGTAGTCGTTAGCGTACAAAAAGGCGTGAGTGACCAGTTGCTGTTTATGGGCGAGGAAGACGCTCAGACGGTTGGGTGTCCATTCGTCATCGTCATCAATCCCGGTGATGTATTCCCCTTGCGCCAGCATAATCGCCTGGTTACGTACCGCGCACGCCCCGCTGTTAATATCGTTGTGGATGTAAGTGATACGCGGATCGTTGAGGGCGGTGACGTACTGTTGCAGTTGTTCCCAGGAGGTGGAGCAATCATCCACGATGATCATCTCCCAGTTGCTGTAGTCCTGGCGCAGGACCGATTTTATCGCCCGAATCGCCAGTTGTTGGCGGTTCCAGGTCGGCATATAGATTGAGATCAGCGGATTGTCTTTCATAGGTTGTTCTCCCGGAGTGTCGAGATGTTCTGCCGGTTTATAAGCTTGTTTACGGGTTCTGTTGCCGGATGCGGCGTGAGCGCCTTATCCGGCCTACGGAGCTGGTTTGCTTGCCGGATGCGGCGTGAAGGTAGGTCGGATAAGATGCGTCAGCATCGCATCCGACAGCGGATGTCGTTATTTCGCATCCGACTTATATTCGTATTCGTAATAGCCATAATCCTGATACGCGCTGGCGCGGCGGAAGATGGAGTTCAGAATCACCCCTTTCACCGGAATACCGTTTTGCTCAAAGCGGCTCAGACTGGTTTCCACTTCTTTCAAGGTGTTGACCGCATAACGCGCCACCATTAACGTGGTTCCGACATGACGACCAACAATTGCCGCATCGGTCACTGCCAGAATCGGCGGCGTATCAATCAACACCAGGTCATAGTTTTTACTCGCCCAGTTCACCAGTTCGGCAAAGCGTTCGCTCATCAACAGTTCAGAAGGATTTGGCGGCACCTGACCGCGCGGGATCAGGTCAAATTTGGCAATAGAGGTCGGTTTAGCAGCGGTAGTAATATCGCCCTGACCAATCAGAATTTCCGACAGGCCATTAACGTTATTAGTGCCCAGCAGCTCGTGGGTGTAGCCTTTGCGCATATCGCAGTCGATCAACAACACCCGTTTATTGGTCTGGCTGATCACCGCCGCCAGGTTGGCGCAGACAAAGGTTTTACCGATTGACGGGCTAACCCCGGTCATCATCAACACATTGTTCTGTGCCTGCATCATCGCGAAGTGCAAACTGGTACGCAGACTGCGGATGGCTTCAATCGCCAGATCGGTTGGATTCCCCATCGCCAGTAGCTGGCTCTGTTTATAGCGTTTAATCCCTTTGATGGTTTTGACGCTATCGCGCGCTTTCTGCCATTCCGACAGCGGGATGCTGGCATAGACGCTGATACCGTGTTCTTCCAGCACCTGCGGGCTTTCGATGCCGCGATTAAACAACGAGCGCAGCAGCACACCCACGATAGAAAGCATCAGGCCAAGGATAATCGCGCCGAGGATAATCAGCCCTTTCTTCGGTTTTAGCACGCCAGGCTGGGTGATTGCCGGGTCAACAATGCGCACATCGCCGACGGTGCTGGCTTCGGTGATTTTCAGCTCCTGCTCTTTATTCAGCAGTTGCATATAGACCTGCTGACCAGACTCGACATCGCGGGTCAGGCGCACAATCTCCTGCTGGGTTTTCGGCATCGCCGTTACGCGACCGTTAAGTTTGGCTTTCTCTTCTTCCAGCGCCTGACGTTTCTCCAGCAGCGTGCGGTACGCCGGGTGAACTTTGGTGTACAGCTTGGAGATTTCCGCCTCTTTAAAGGTCAGTTCGTTCAACTGCGCGTCGATGTTCACCATCGAATCGAGCACCGCTTTCGCTTCCAGCGGCAGATCAACAGAATCTTTATCCTGACGGAAGGCATTCAGTTTGTTTTCGGCAACATCGAGGCGGCTACGTACTTCCGGTAACTGTTGCGCGAGGAAAGCGAGGCTTTTCGACGCTTCCGCCGATTTGCGCTCAATATTTTGTTCCTGATAGTTACGGGCGATGCTGTTAAGAATGTCGCGGATCTGTTCGCGATCTTCACCGGTATAAGTCAGGCTCAGTACGCCTGCGTCTTTGCCGTTCTCCGTTACCGTCAGGCTGTTTTGCAGTTGGTTGATCATCCCCAACGTGGAGTATTTGGTGACGGTAAACTCACTGCCCGGGCGGGCGTGAATGGCTTCAACCATCAGCGTGACGCCTTCTTTTTTCAGCATCTGGCCCGCTTGCCCACGGGCGCTAAAGCCGCCATCACTGCTCAGGGTGTAGTTTTTATTGTCCAGCACATTAAGCGTAAACACCTGGTCCGCCATCTCTTTCGGGCGGTTAAAGGTAGTCACTTTCACCGTCTCGTTCTGGCGTCCCATCAGTCGATCCCAGCCCGCCCCGAAAATCGGGAACGTGTTTTTGCTCACTGCAATATCGAGGTCGAGATCGTCCACCGTTTTACCAAGCACCAGACGCGAACGAATCAACTGGATCTCGGCGTCCGATGCAGGCGGTTTGTTGGCTAATGCCGAACCAATGTCCTGCACTAACGAATTGCCGCTGTTTTGCTCGATTTGTACCAGTGCGTCGGCACTATAAATCGGCGTGGCGAAGAAGGTGTAAACCACGGCACAGAGGGCAAATACAGCGGTGATGCCAATCACCCACCAGCGCGCTTCAATGACGGTGCCGACCAGGCGACCAATATCGATTTCATCACTGCCCGTTACCGGAGCGGCATGTTGTTTTACTTTTTCTGTCATTCTTATACCTGCTCTGCGTTCAATGCCTGCGCCCACTGGCGGGCAGACCGTTCAAGTAATGTGTACACCGCTGCAAACGTTTCCCGGCTTTTGCGATATGGATCGGGGATTTCACATTCGTTATCCCAGTGACCAAACAGCATCACTTTGCCGCGCATCTCAGGTGCCATCTCGCATAAGCGTTCGATATGGCGCTTTTCCATGGTCAAAATCAGGTCATAGTTGCGACACAGGCGGCGGCTGATTTGTCGTGCACAGTGGCCTTCCAGAGACAGTTGATGTTCTGCGGCGACGCTGATAGCAGTAGGGTCAGCGCCCTTACCGACCAGCGCGCCGAGTCCAGCGGACTCCACTTTCAGTTCCGGGTGATAACGTTGCAGTAAGCGTTCCGCCGTCGGGGAACGGCAAATATTGCCGACACAGACAACTAAGATGTTGTTAAACATGACGATTACCAGTTATGAATGTCGCTGGCTGTATCCGTCATGTAACGGACACCGCTAATAGTTGGCAGCAACTGATTGATCAGACGGTTCCAGCGGGAAACCGGGGCGGTAGTGACATACACCACGTCATAAGGTTGCAGGCGGAATTCTGTCGCCATCACCAGCGACGTCGCATCGGACATATCCAGCTGGTAGATATTGGCAATCTTGCCGTTACGCCCGCCCTCGCCTTTCAGCGGACGAATGACAAAGATGCCGCTGGCGTTGGAGGTGGTCATGTCGATACCTTCAGCATTGCCCAGGGCTTCAGTCAGGGTCATACCGCTAAAGTCCATTTTCAGGGTGCTCTGTTTCTTCACTTCACCCATCACAAATACTTTCAGATCATCATTACGCGGCACATAGAGAATATCGCCGGGATAAAGCAGTCGGTTCTGATTGAGGTCGCCGTTTTGCATCAGCGCCTGCAAAGAAATGCGTTCTTCACGACCATTGTGTGTTAGCACCACGTTGCGCCAGTCAGCGGTGTCGGTCAGGCCACCTGCGGCGTTGATGGCGTCGAGAATGGTCAGTGGTACGTTGGTGATCGCCTGTTGACCGGATTTATTCACCTGACCTGAGATATAGGCCTTTTGTGAGCGGAAGGCGGCGATATTAACGTCCACCTGCGGATCAGCGATGTACGTCGCTAAGCGCCCGGTAATATCACTGCGGATTTCAGCGAGCGTTTTCCCGACTACGTGAACCTTGCCGATATACGGGTAAAACATAGTGCCGTCAGGCTGTACCCAGTTGCCGGTGTCGCTGGAACTGCGGTACTGACCGGCTGGCGTGGTGAGTTCCGGGTGATCCCAGACGGTGACATTAAGAACGTCCCCCGGCCCGACGCGATACTGGTAATTCGCGATCTCGCTTTCCAGCGTCATATTGGGGCGCGCTACATTCGGGCGTGGGCGTAATTGGTCAATCAGGCGCGGGGTCAGCGGATAAACATTCACCATTTTGTCGAGATCGAAATCAGCGTCCTGCTGTTTGATGACGTCTTTACCCATCGTCGACATATTGCTGCCCGGAAGTACTGTGCAACCGCTTATCAAGGTTACTGACACCAATAATGGCATCAATTTCATTTTGGATTTCATCATTGTTTATTTATCACTTTGGCAGAGTAATTATCCTGTGCACTATTAATAGCAATGTCGCCATGCACATTTACCTTGCAGTTAATTGAATAAAAATTTAACTGGCATCAGTCCTAAAAAAATTGATTTCATCCGCAGGCTATTGACAGAATAATTCAGACTGGTCTTTCAGGCATCCAGACACGCTACCGCCCCTGGCTTTTTAGCTACCAATACACTGATTTAGCTTAATTTTTCAAACCCTCTCAACATCCAGTCGTTGATGAGAAAGGGTTATTGCGGAAATTAACTTCCGAATATAAGGTGACATTATGGTAATTGAATATTGGCTCTCCAATAATGCAGGAGGAAGTGTTACAGCTAACGGAATAGCAGGCAAGGTAACAATTCGGCAATTGGCTATTTTTAAGAATTATATTAAGTGTCATTCAATATGGTTTTTAGGAGTTTCTTTAGGTTGACAATATTTAATATTGCGTCTCCACATGCGATATTTCTTAAATAATGTTTTATTATTACCACTTTTAATTCAGGGATAATGTGAGGTTATTACCCTCAAATAATATGAGATAAATAGTGCTGCAACATTGCATTTTTGCCCCGATTTATCCATGATCGAATTGTGACATTTGTCATACAACGAATAGGTTTTGTACTTACTATGGAATGGATTGCCGATCCGTCTATCTGGGCCGGGTTAATCACGCTGATTGTGATCGAACTGGTCCTCGGCATTGATAACCTGGTCTTTATTGCCATCCTCGCCGAAAAACTACCGCCGAAGCAGCGCGACCGCGCACGGGTTACCGGGCTGCTGCTGGCGATGTTAATGCGCCTGTTACTGCTGGCGTCAATCTCCTGGCTGGTCACCCTGACTCAACCGCTGTTCAGCTTCCGCTCGTTTACCTTTAGCGCCCGCGACTTAATCATGCTGTTTGGTGGTTTCTTCCTGTTGTTCAAAGCCACGATGGAGCTGAACGAACGGCTGGAAGGGAAAGACAGCAATAATCCCACACAACGCAAAGGTGCGAAGTTCTGGGGCGTGGTGACGCAAATTGTGGTACTGGACGCCATTTTCTCACTCGACTCAGTGATTACCGCCGTCGGGATGGTCGACCATTTACTGGTCATGATGGCCGCCGTGGTTATCGCTATCAGCCTGATGTTGATGGCCAGCAAGCCGTTAACGCAATTTGTTAACAGTCACCCGACGATCGTTATTCTCTGCTTAAGCTTCCTGTTGATGATTGGCTTTAGCCTGGTGGCAGAAGGTTTCGGCTTCGTCATTCCGAAAGGCTACCTGTACGCTGCCATTGGTTTCTCGGTGATGATCGAGGCGCTCAATCAGTTGGCTATCTTTAACCGGCGACGTTTTCTTTCCGCTAACCAGACGCTGCGCCAGCGGACTACCGAAGCGGTAATGCGCCTGCTTAGCGGGCAAAAAGAAGATGCGGAACTGGACGCCGAAACCGCGTCCATGCTGGTGGATCATGGTAACCAGCAGATCTTTAATCCGCAGGAACGGCGGATGATTGAGCGGGTACTTAATCTTAACCAGCGTACCGTCAGCAGCATTATGACGTCGCGCCACGATATTGAGCATATCGATCTCAACGCGCCGGAAGAAGAAATCCGCCAGTTGCTGGAGCGAAATCAGCATACGCGGCTGGTGGTTACCGACGGTGATGACGCAGAAGATTTGCTCGGTGTTGTTCACGTTATCGACCTGCTACAACAGTCTCTGCGCGGCGAACCGCTCAACCTGCGGGTGTTGATTCGCCAGCCGCTGGTGTTCCCGGAAACCTTGCCGTTGTTACCTGCCCTGGAGCAGTTCCGTAATGCCCGCACGCACTTTGCTTTTGTGGTGGATGAGTTTGGCTCGGTGGAAGGGATTGTGACATTAAGTGACGTCACTGAAACCATTGCCGGTAACTTACCGAACGAAGTGGAAGAGATCGACGCCCGCCATGATATTCAGAAGAATGCGGACGGTTCCTGGACGGCGAATGGTCATATGCCGCTGGAAGATCTGGTGCAATATGTACCGCTGCCGCTGGATGAAAAACGTGAATATCACACCATTGCCGGGCTGTTGATGGAATATTTACAGCGTATTCCAAAACCTGGCGAAGAAGTTCAGGTGGGGGATTATTTGCTTAAAACGTTGCAGGTAGAAAGCCATCGCGTGCAGAAGGTGCAGATTATTCCGCTGCATAAGGATGGCGAGTTGGAGTACGAGGTGTGATGGTATCGGTCATTTTACCCAATAGCCGAAAGGAATAAGATGAGGGAACCGCGCCAGCGGCGATTTACCGCCGGGAGCCCGGGTTGCCAGGGTGGTGGCGATTGAGCCACCCTGGCACGTTCACCGGCTTGAGCGTTCCATAGTAGCGAGGAACATCAAGTGAACGGAACAGCCTTCGATCTTACATATTCAGAATATAATGATGCCGCCACGAACGCCTGATGCGACGCTTTACGCGTCTTATCAGGCCTACAGGACTGGTCACCTGGTAACCTACATCTTCTCCAGCAACTTCTTCACATCCTTGCCATTGCGGGAATCTTTATTCCGCTCGGCCCAGTCATTCAGGCGACGTTTCGCTTCGTCCTGTAGATGTTTGCGCAGTAACTGATCCACTTGCAGGCTGTAATTGAGTTGCTGCCAGTTGCCATAAACCCGCAGCGGTACTGGCGTTTCTTTCAGGAAATCAATCAGTTTACTTTCCCCGTTCCAGCCACCCACGACCCGAATATCAAACTGGGTGTCGCAGGTTTGATCTGCCAGATTCAACATGCCTTCCCCTGTCAGCGCCAGCACAGGCGATTGACCTTGCATGTCGTTTAACGTCACGACGCCATCCTTCAACGTCAAATCGGTGGTAAAGCGGTCAAGCCGCGTCACGTTATCAAAGTTTTCAGCGGCCTTCACATCACCGCCATTACGCTCTACCGCTTGCTGAATCATCTGCTGGAAGTTCATCCCTTCCATGCGCGTGTCGGTCATTTCGACATGTGCCTGTCCTTGCCAGTTGTGGCGGAATGCGTCGGCATCTATGTCAGCACCGGAGAAATCACCAGCCAGTGACATTTTTCCGGTCAACGAAATCGGATAGTTAAACGCCTTCAGAATGGTACCAATCTCAACGTTTTCCAGCCGTGGCTGGAAGTTTATCCGCGGATTTATTGATGTCGCGTCCAGCGTGCCCGGCAGTGAAACCTGTCCACCGTTAAGTTTGCCCTGCAGTTGAGTAATTTCCAGCAAACCCGACTTGTTGGTCATTTGCGTGGCAACATCTGTAAAATTCATTCCGCGCCAGCGCACGTTACTGGCCTGCAACAAAATATCAGCCGTAAAGCCTTGCAGTCCCTGATAGGCCGGTTCATCAATACGCGAAGAAATGACCGGGCGCGGCAACGTTGATTGGCTCTGCCCCTGCTGCGCGGCACCGTTTTCACCATTCGCGGTTTCATTAAGCGGGATGAGGTTGTCAAGATTCAGTTGCGGGAATTGCAGTCTCAGCTGCCATTCCGGTTTCTCTGTCAGCGTGACCTGTGCTTGCCCGCTCAGCGTGCTGTCATTGGCGGTCAAGCTGATTTGGTTAAATGAAAGGCGTTTATGTGACTCCTGCCACTGGGCCTGGAAACTCCCCTGCCCATGAATACCTTGTTTTGGTAAATCTGCACCCTGCAACTGCCAGTTAATTTGTTCAATAGCCGCCGTTAAATCATGCGGATAATCAGAAGCATCTACCGTACCGTTAAGGGATATCGTGAGATCGCGCTGATCGCGATTAACCCGCCCGGAGAACTCAAATGAACCACGATGTTGGGGATCTTGTTCCATTTGCAGGCGAATATTGCGGATTGTCACCTGCTCGTCATCTTCATGCTGGAACACCAGCACGCTGTCCGCCACCTTAAGACTGGATATATCAAACGACCATCCGCGATCGTCTGACAGATCCGGCAAGGTATTGTCGCGCGGTGCAACCGGAGCGTCTTCACTGCGCACCGCTTCCGTCTGCGGCGTCAGTTGGATCACTGCCCCTTTTAGCATCACCTGCTTAACGCTCAGTTGATGACTCAGTAGTGGTAAAAGCGCCACGTCCAGACGCATGTTGTCGGCGCGAACCAGTGGCTGGCTTGCGCCCTGGGCGGTGAGAGACATTCGCCCGGAGAGGATACTAAGCTGCGGCCAGACGTGCCAACGCAGTGGCCCGTCGAGCTGCAATTGATAACCGCTACGTGCAGCAACTTGCTTGACCATATAGTCGCGGAAATCATTCGGATTCACCAGCAACACTAACGCAGATAACCCGGCCACCAGCACGACCAGGAGTATCATCAGCGTCGTCAGAAATCGTCTCATGGTATCCTCAATGGGCCTGAATTAGTCTTTATCGATTCGGCTGGCTACCGCGCCCTGCTGGTTGCGATATTTCGCATCTTCACGGCGGTTGTAAGGTCGCGCCGCCGGGCCGGAAAGCGGCTCAAAGCTCAGCGCACCAATTAACATGCCCGGACGCAGCGCCAGCGGCAGCTTACCGGAGTTGTAGAACTCCAGCACAATGCAACCAGACCAGCCCGGATCGATACGGTGCGCGGTGACGTGCACCATCAGCCCCAGACGCGCCAAAGAGGAACGCCCGTCCAGCCAGCCCACCAGATCGGCTGGCAGCGTCACCGACTCCAGCGTCACCGCCAGCGCCAGCTCTCCTGGGTGAAGATAGAACGCCTCGCCCTCGTCGAGAACGATCTCATCGCTCATCACGCGGTCAAGCGCGGCGCTCACTTCATCTTTGGGACCGCTCAGATCGATAAACGCTGCCGTGTGACCACGGAAGGTACGAAATTTATTGCCCAGGCGTACATCCACCGTCGCGCCGTTAATACGCTCCACTGGCGGACGTGGGTTGATCGACAAACGGCCTTCATCAAGCCAGGCTTCAATATCTCGGTCACACAGACGCATGGCATTTTCTCCTTTCGCGCATCACTCCCTTAACGCCAATTACGTCAAGGGCATACCAGGTTATCACTGAACGGTACACAATTTATCAAGCTTATTCAAAGAACTGACTTATTTTCGCTTTCAATATATCGATCGCGATGCGGTTTTTCCCGCCGCGCGGCACGATAATGTCCGCATATTGTTTAGAAGGCTCAATGAATTGCAGGAACATCGGGCGCACGGTTTTTTGATATTGCGCCATCACGGAATCCATTGAACGCCCACGCTCGTTAACGTCACGCTTGATGCGGCGCATCAGGCAGATATCCAGCGGGGTATCAACGAAAATGGAGAAGTTAAGTTCGTCACGCAAACGCGCATCCGTCAGCAACAAAATGCCTTCGAGAATGATGACCTTCTTCGGCTCAACCGTCACCGTTTCTTTCATACGCGTATGTTCAACATAGCTGTAAACCGGCAGGTCAATTGCCGAGCCGCGTTTCAACGCTTGTAAATGCTCAAGCAACAGGCTGTGATCCATCGCGCTGGGATGGTCGTAGTTGGTCTTAACGCGTTCTTCCATCGACAGATGGCTTTGATCTTTGTAATAGCAGTCTTCGGGAATTACGCCGATGTGTTCATCACCGACTTGCTCACGTAATTCACGATAAAGGGTACTGGCAATAAGACTCTTGCCGGAAGCCGATGCGCCAGCGATACCGATAATGACGCACTGATGAGACTGATCAGTCATATATTTAGCGACCTGATTAACCTGGATGTTAGGAAGGGGGCGACGAAGCGCCAAACGCGGCAATTATAGGGATTTCATCCGCCTGATACCAGTCGAATAGCGCTGCCGCGCGCTCAGAGTTAATTGTTGACGAAGAATTCCCGGTGGCAAATTACGTTGATCAGTTTTATACAAGGTAAAAAATGTTATACGCAGTTGCGCAAATTATCCGCCTTTACGTCACTTTATGAGCAATTCGCATATAAAATGTAAAACTTTTGTACTAGCATAAACACAGAAACGAATACTGGCGACCTGGTCTTGCGGATAAAGCGGTAATGAGCAAACAATCACAGCATGTATTAATTGCCCTGCCCCACCCGCTGCTTCACCTGGTCAGTTTAGGTTTAGTCTCGTTTATCTTTACCCTTTTCTCGCTTGAGCTTTCGCAGTTTGCCACCCAACTCGCCCCACTGTGGTTCCCGACGTCCATCATGATGGTGGCGTTTTATCGCCATGCCGGGCGCATGTGGCCGGGAATTGCGCTGAGCTGCTCGCTGGGAAATATCGCCGCATCCATCCTGCTTTTTTCCACCAGCTCGCTGAACATGACCTGGACGACCATCAATATTGTTGAAGCCGTGGTCGGGGCAGTGCTGCTACGTAAATTGCTGCCGTGGTATAACCCCTTGCAAAATCTGGCTGACTGGCTGCGTCTGGCATTCGGCAGCGCCATTGTTCCGCCTCTGCTAGGGGGTGTTCTGGTTGTCCTGCTGACGCCCGGAGACGATCCTCTCAGGGCATTTTTGATATGGGTACTGTCAGAATCCATCGGCGCTCTGGCACTGGTGCCGCTGGGATTGTTATTTAAACCACACTATCTGCTGCGCCATCGCAACCCACGGTTGCTTTTTGAGTCGCTGCTCACGTTAGCCATCACACTGACGTTAAGCTGGCTTTCGATGCTGTATCTGCCGTGGCCTTTTACTTTCATTATTGTGCTGTTGATGTGGAGCGCCGTGCGCCTGCCACGAATGGAAGCCTTTTTGATCTTCCTTACCACGGTGATGATGGTGTCGCTGATGATGGCCGCGGATCCCTCCCTGCTTGCTACGCCGCGTACATACCTGATGAGCCATATGCCGTGGCTACCGTTTTTGCTGATCCTGCTGCCCGCCAACATCATGACGATGGTGATGTATGCCTTTCGTGCGGAACGCAAACACATTTCCGAAAGCGAAACCCGTTTTCGGAACGCCATGGAATATTCCGCTATCGGTATGGCGTTAGTGGGCACCGAGGGACAATGGCTGCAAACCAACAAAGCGCTCTGCCAGTTTCTCGGGTACAGTCAGGAAGAGCTGCGCGGACTTACCTTTCAGCAACTGACCTGGCCGGAGGATCTCAATAAAGATCTCCAACAGGTTGAAAAGCTGATAAGCGGTGAAATAAACACCTATTCAATGGAAAAACGCTACTACAACCGCAATGGCGATGTTGTCTGGGCGTTGCTTGCCGTCTCACTGGTGCGCCACACGGATGGCACGCCGCTCTATTTTATCGCTCAGATTGAAGACATTAACGAGCTAAAACGCACCGAACAGGTGAATCAGCAACTGATGGAGCGCATCACGCTGGCTAACGAAGCGGGCGGGATTGGCATCTGGGAGTGGGAGCTGAAGCCGAATATTTTTAGCTGGGATAAGCGGATGTTCGAGCTGTATGAAATTCCTCCGCATATCAAACCGAACTGGCAGGTGTGGTACGAGTGCGTGCTGCCGGAAGATCGCCAGCATGCCGAAAAAGTGATTCGTGATTCGTTGCAATCACGCTCGCCCTTTAAGCTGGAATTTCGCATTACCGTAAAAGACGGTATTCGCCATATCCGCGCCCTCGCCAACCGGGTACTGAATAAAGAAGGCGAAGTCGAACGCCTGCTCGGCATTAATATGGATATGACCGAGGTTAAACAGCTTAACGAGGCATTGTTTCAGGAAAAAGAGCGCCTGCACATTACGCTTGATTCCATCGGTGAAGCCGTGGTCTGTATTGATATGGCGATGAAAATTACCTTTATGAATCCAGTGGCGGAGAAGATGAGCGGCTGGACGCAGGAAGAAGCGTTAGGTGTTCCGCTCCTGACGGTGTTGCATATTACTTTTGGCGACAACGGACCATTAATGGAGAACATTTACAGTGCCGACACCTCACGTTCCGCGATCGAACAAGATGTGGTGTTGCACTGTCGGAGCGGCGGCAGTTACGACGTGCATTACAGTATTACGCCGTTAAGTACTCTGGACGGCAGCAATATTGGTTCGGTTCTGGTGATTCAGGACGTTACCGAATCACGCAAAATGCTGCGCCAGCTGAGCTACAGCGCCTCCCATGATGCACTGACGCATCTCGCCAACCGCGCCAGTTTTGAGAAACAACTGCGTATCCTGCTGCAAACGGTAAACAGTACACATCAGCGACATGCCCTGGTGTTTATCGATCTTGATCGCTTTAAAGCGGTGAATGACAGCGCCGGGCATGCGGCGGGTGACGCTTTACTGCGCGAACTGGCGTCGTTGATGCTGAGTATGCTGCGCTCCAGCGACGTGCTGGCGCGACTCGGTGGTGATGAATTTGGTCTACTGTTGCCAGACTGTAATATCGAAAGTGCGCGTTTTATCGCTACACGCATTATCAGTGCCGTGAATGATTATCACTTTATATGGGAAGGCCGTGTGCATCGGGTAGGTGCCAGTGCCGGGATTACCTTGATTGATGACAACAATCATCAGGCGGCAGAAGTGATGTCGCAGGCTGATATCGCCTGTTATGCCTCCAAAAATGGTGGACGGGGCCGGGTGACGGTTTACGAACCACAGCAAGCTGCCGCACATAGCGAACGGGCGGCGATGTCGCTTGATGAACAGTGGCGGATGATTAAAGAGAATCAGTTGATGATGATGGCCCACGGTGTCGCTTCGCCGCGGATCCCGGAAGCGCGTAATTTGTGGCTGATTTCGCTTAAACTCTGGAGTTGCGAAGGCGAGATTATTGATGAACAAAAATTTCGTCGTAGCTTCAGCGATCCGGCACTTAGCCATGCTCTTGACCGACGGGTATTCCACGAATTTTTCCAGCTGGCCGCAAAAGCGGTTGCCAGTAAAGGCATAAGCATCGCCCTCCCCCTTTCCGTTGCCGGTTTGAGTAGCGCCACGCTGGTGAATGATCTGCTTGAGCAGCTGGAAAATAGCCCTCTACCACCACGGTTATTACATCTGATTATTCCGGCAGACGCGATTTTAGATCACGCAGAAAGCGTGCAAAAACTGCGGCTGGCGGGATGTCGGATAGTGCTCAGCCAGGTGGGCCGCGATCTGCAAATCTTCAACTCGCTGAAAGCGAATATGGCAGATTACCTGCTACTTGATGGTGAGTTATGCGCCAACGTGCAGGGTAATTTGATGGATGAGATGCTGATTACGATTATTCAGGGGCACGCTCAGCGACTCGGGATGAAAACCATCGCCGGGCCAGTCGTTTTACCCTTAGTGATGGATACGCTTTCTGGCATCGGCGTCGATCTGATTTATGGTGATGTGATTGCCGATGCCCAACCGCTGGATTTGCTGGTGAATAGCAGTTATTTCGCGATTAACTGAGGGAGCGTTTGCCCATTGCCTGATGCGACGTATCAGGCCTACAATTCGTCCGTTCCGTCTGGTTGCCAGCCTTCCGTATACCAGATATGCAACAGCGCATAAGAACGCCAGGGCTTCCAGCGCTCGGCATAACGGCGGATTTGTGCCGGTGTCATCCCCGGAAATCGCTGTTTAATCAGATAATCATCCGGCAGAAAAACATCTTTCGCCTGCCAGCCACGCAAAGCGAAATAATTCGCCGTCCAGCGCCCGATACCCGGAAAAGTTTGCAGCGTTTTCATCGCCTGCTCCACATCGCCCGGTATTGTCATTGGTAAGGTGCCCTCCAGCGCCGCATTTGCCAGATGAATCAGCGCCTCTGCCCGTTTCAACGGCATACCTAACGCTTTTAATGCCTGCGGGTCGGCTGCTGCCAGCCGCTGAGGCGTCGGGAAGCAGATATACTCCGGAAAATCATCCAGCCGTTCGCCATAAAGCTGTACCACTTTGGCAGTCAATTTTGCCGCCATCGCCACGCTCACCAGTTGGCCTAAAATCGCCCGCACACCCTGCTCAAAAGCATCAACACAGCCGGGTAAACGCAATCCGGGCCGGGCCGCGCCTAACTTGCCCAACGCACCGTTAACAATCTGCGGGTTACATTGCAGATCAAGCAGGCGGCTCATTTTCGCCAGACACTCAGCGGCAACAGGTTCTAAACCTGCACTTAAATTTATGTGCAGAGTATGACGGGCCATATCCGGAATAGCAGTCACCACGCCGCGATATTCGCCCACCGCCAGACTACGGGCATAATAATCGTCAGCGACCGTTTCCACACCACTCACTGCACGGGCGGCGAGAAATCCCAACATCCACGACCAGTCATACGGCGGCTGCCAGTTCAGGGTATACATCGCATCTCCTTATTCATCCGCTTTCAGCATAAACGTTATTCAGACGCTACGCTTTGCTTTCATATTCCGGTTGTCGCGACGGCAACATTTCGCTAAAGTCACGCCCCTTCTTCACCGGCATGGGGATTAATTCGTGTTTATTGGTTTTGATTACGGTACAGCAAACTGTTCAGTGGCGGTCATGCGTGACGGTAAACCGCAATTACTGAAAATGGAAAACGACAGCACGCTGCTGCCTTCAATGCTTTGCGCGCCAACGCGTGAAGCAGTAAGTGAATGGCTGTACCGCCATCATGATGTTCCGGCAGACGACGATGAAACGCAGGCGCTGTTACGTCGGGCGATTCGTTATAACCGCGAAGAAGATATCGATGTTACGGCGAAAAGCGTGCAGTTCGGTCTTTCCTCACTGGCACAGTACATTGATGATCCAGAAGAAGTGTGGTTTGTGAAATCACCAAAATCGTTCCTCGGTGCCAGCGGCTTAAAACCGCAGCAGGTAGCGCTGTTTGAGGATCTGGTCTGCGCAATGATGTTGCACATTCGCCAGCAGGCGCAGGCGCAGCTGCCAGAAGCGATTACTCAGGCGGTGATTGGTCGCCCGATCAACTTCCAGGGGCTGGGCGGCGATGAAGCAAACGCCCAGGCGCAAGGGATTCTGGAACGCGCGGCGAAGCGTGCCGGATTCAGGGACGTGGTATTCCAGTACGAGCCGGTCGCGGCTGGGCTGGATTACGAAGCCACCTTGCAGGAAGAAAAACGGGTGCTGGTGGTGGATATCGGCGGTGGTACGACTGACTGTTCATTGCTGCTGATGGGGCCGCAGTGGCGTTCGCGTCTCGATCGTGAAGCCAGCCTGCTGGGTCACAGTGGTTGCCGTATTGGCGGTAACGATCTGGACATCGCACTGGCGTTTAAAAACCTGATGCCGTTACTGGGCATGGGTGGCGAAACCGAAAAAGGCATCGCCCTGCCGATTCTGCCGTGGTGGAATGCGGTTGCCATCAACGACGTACCTGCGCAGAGTGATTTCTACAGTAGTGCCAACGGTCGTCTGCTTAACGATCTGGTACGCGATGCCCGCGAACCGGAAAAAGTGGCCCTGCTACAGAAAGTCTGGCGTCAGCGCTTAAGCTATCGCCTGGTGCGTAGCGCAGAAGAGTGCAAAATTGCTCTTTCAAGCGTAGCGGAAACCCGCGCCTCACTGCCGTTTATCAGCGATGAACTGGCTACGCTGATTAGCCAGCAAGGGCTGGAAAGCGCCCTCAGCCAGCCACTGGCGCGGATTCTGGAACAGGTGCAACTGGCCCTGGATAACGCCCAGGAAAAACCGGACGTTATCTACCTGACCGGCGGTAGCGCCCGTTCGCCGCTGATTAAAAAAGCGCTGGCAGAACAGTTGCCGGGAATTCCGATTGCAGGCGGCGATGACTTTGGCTCCGTCACCGCCGGGCTGGCACGCTGGGCGGAAGTGGTGTTTCGTTAAAAGAAAATGGCTCAGCAGCGGCTTAAATCTGCCTGCGCCTGAGCCAGTTTTTCTGCCGCCTGACGTAAAGGTTCCATCAACGGCATGGTCCGTGCTGGAGCATGAAGGCGGAATCGCTGCAACTCTGTCGCGCCGACAGTCAACGTCGATTCCAGCCGATGTCGTTTGGCGGTCATTTTCGCCATTACCGCTTGTCTGTCTGCTGGCGTTATCGCTTCATTCGGCCTGAACACAAAACGGCGTTCACAGCTCGCTTTCCAGTCGATAACCGCCTGGGTCAGATGGTCGCCAAACCCTTTCACTTGCTTAACGCCACGACGGGTAACATCTGCGGCTGTTTCAATACCAAAAGACCGTAACGCCGCTTTACGCGCAGGGCCAACGCCGGGAATAGAGGCAACATCAATAAAAAATCCCTCCAGAAACTTCTGCTTCTGCCGTTCCCTTGCAGTGTCATGAAGTGCTGCCAGAGCGCGTTTCTCTTCTTCCGGTAACCCGAGAATTTCGTCCTTCATTTTTTCGAGCATCGCCCGTTTGGCGATAAAACCTTCCAGCCCGCCCAACTGTTGGATCTGGCTGACTAAATGCTCATAGTCCATTTTCGCGCGATTAAATGCCTCACGGCGTTGCTGGATTTCTGCTTTGTACGCTTTGCTTGTCAGACTGCCAATAATCCAGATAGCCGACAGCACAGGAACCAAAATAATATAACGCGGTTCTGCCTGAAGGCCGCAAAGCAACAGCGATAACGCTGACAGTGCGATCTCAATCAGAATGATGTATTCGCGCCGTAACAGGCCTAAAGGAAGCGGCCTGCCAGTCGGTTGGAAATGATCGGGTAATGGCAATTGCAATGCTGGCGGTGCTACTGACGCCATCACCATCGCCCAGACTTTCGCCAGCACAAAATCACCGCTGGTGGTAATGACCTCTTCGCCGAGATCAACAAAATAGATAACGCCTTGATTATCCAGCGCACACCACGGGCAGTCAGCCAAATGACCGGGATAAACATGCATTGCCGATACGGTACATTTCTTTAACTGTTGGCGTAGAGAATCCAGTGCTGATACCCACGCTTTAGCCGTCGGACGCCCGGTTGCCACGCCACTTTCCGTAAACGCCTGCTGAAACATGGCTTCAACATCACTCGGTAACATCGATAGCGGAATCGATCGTGGCGGCGGTTTTAAACCACGTCGCTGATTATCTGACGCGTAGGCATAACGGAAATGGGTAATATCCGTCTCCAGCGCATTACCCGCATCAGAGATAAGCGGCACACCAGAATAAGGATGCCGGCCACCAAACAAGACGTGAAAAATCAGCAACGCAAGGCCAAAATTATCGTGATTTTCTGTGCGTTCAAAGCCGACAAATGACGACAAGGTTTGTAGCTCTGGCGGCGTAAAATGCGACACGCCGACTTCGCATAAATGCAGTGTGCCATTGGCGTTAATCTGAAAGGAGTCGCTATCAATCAACACCACTTTGCTGTCGCGACCTACCATAAAACTGTTCTGGTTTACGTCACCCACGACGTGCCCGTGCTCGTGAACCGTAGCAAAAGATGAAGCAATATTGCGCGCAACATAGAGTAGAAAATCCCACGCACAATGAGGGTAACGTTGACGACGATGTGCCGGGCTATAGATCATATGAATCGGTTCTTTACCAGAAACTTTTGGCATCATAAAACCGATAACTTTTCCGCCTCGTCCACCGTGAAGCGTTGCCTGCGGCCAGGCGACATAATTCAACAATTGCGCGTCAGCTGTCGCAGCCATAAAGGCAAGTTTGTCCTGTTTTAAGGCGGGTGGCGGCGTGTGATAAATCTTGGCGACGCTATCGACAAACTCATTGATATCATAAACCGCGCCTTCACCGCCTTTGCCCAGTTCAAGACCGAGAGTGGTCATTTCACCTGTTGATGTAAATACTTTTATATTTGTCTTCATAATGTTTCAAGGGCAGCAATATTATATTTCAATGAATAATAACACTGCCCATTATAATTATTTCTATATGGGAAGAGCCCACTCAAGAATAAAAATGATAATGTAATTTCATCAGGATACAATTCAATTCCAACCTGATAATGATTCACTTCCACAGGTTTTGCTAACTTTTACTACACAGAGATTCTGGAGAAAAAATGAAAAAGATATTACTCATGTTGAGCCTGCTATTTTTTACTACCGCGGGCTTTAGTGAAGTTTCGGATACGTTAGTGACAGGAGGTTATGATAAACAAGCGATGTCTGACGCGATTAAACATGCGCGGAAAGAAACCGATAAATTCATCGAGGTTATGAATAAAAAAGATGCCGATACTTTCGCAGTCAAAGCCCCGATAACCGATCACGGAAGAACCGAGCATTTCTGGCTCACGGATGTCACTTATTCTAACGGCATGTTTATTGGCGTAATCAGCAATGACCCTGGTATTGTTACAAACGTAGAATATGGCCAGGAGTGGAAAATCAAGAAAGAAGATATTTCAGACTGGATGTATACGCGCGGGGATAAAATTTACGGCGGTTATACCATTGATCCTTTATTGGTCACCTATCCAAAAGAAGAAGCCGACGAGCTTAGAGCAAAATTAGTTCGCTAATCAGCCGTTATATTTATTGTTTAAACTGGCGGTTGAATTGTTGTCTTCAACCGCCATGAGAAACTCACTCTGCCCACAGCGCCAGTGCTAACGTTTTATCATCATCGGTACGCTCGTTTACCGCTGGGCTGGACAAAAACTGCTTTAACAATTCAGGTAATAAATCGAGTTGTTCCTGCGTTGCTGACGCCAGTCCATTGAAAAACGGGGTAAAGAAAGGCACATGTGGAGAATTATCCAACATATTTAACGCCAGTCGCTGGATACCATCCGTAAATGCTGCAACTTTATGCACACGCTCAGTGCTGGTGAAAGTTTCCAGTCTGGAAACGGCATCTTCATCGGTAATGAAGTGCGTCATATTGGCATATTCACCCACCATCGGCGTAAGCGGCAATTGCAGACCATGACCGAAATCCACCACCACGCCGCCATCGCCAATCTGCATAATCAAGGTGCCATTAGCCGATGAAATCAATCCCATAAACGTGCAGGCAAAATCGCGAACCGCTAATTCTTTGTCCTCTGCCTCGGCAAAAAGTCGCTGACGAATAGTCAGCACAATATCCGTGGCGAGGATATCATTAAGCCCCAATTCCCCACCCTGCACTTTTTGCGACATATAAGCCATCGCTTCATTGACGGCGAGCATCGCGCCTTCGCCACCCTGCGAGACGCTGCCTGCACCATCAGCAAGAAACATCACCAGTAATGGTTGCTGATCGTTTAACCAGGCAACCTGCATCTGGCAGGCATCCTGACAAGGTAAATCAGCGCTAATGTGCGACGTTCCAACAGCGGATGCATAAACCAGACGCCAGCTCACACTGACGTCCAGCCTTTTGGCGCTTCCAGCACAACTTCCGTTCCCGGCGTGGAGCGGGAAACCGAACGCAGCGAACTGGATAACCAGCTAAACAGTTCACGGAATTGTAATCCTTGCAGAGGCAAAGGCTGACGAACGCTGATTTGTGCCAGCGTCTTCATATCCGCCCCCTGAACACCGATGGAAAAGAAGGCAAACTTCTTATCTTCTTCCCCCTGAAACACTTTGTTGGCGGCAGCCTGCCACTCATCGGTTGGAGCGCCATCGGTGATCAGGAAAATCCACGGGCGATAATACGAAATACCATTTGCGCGGTACCCACGTTTCCTCTCTTCAACCATATCCAGGGCTTTGGTAATGGCGGCCCCCATTGGCGTATCCCCCTGGGCAAACAGGATGGGCGGGAAAAAGTTAGCGGCGCTGGTAAAGGGTTGTTCCACATGCACCGGGCCGAACGTCACAATGCCGAGTTCCACTCTTTTTAAAGCCAGCGGATCGGCAAGCAGTTCATCACGAAAGGTCACCAATCCGGCGTTAAGTTCATTAATAGGTCTGCCGCTCATCGAGCCAGAAACATCCAGCAGCAGAATGCAGGGGCAACGTGGTTCCGGGTTACTGGCAAAATCGCTGGTGGCAAACGTGATTTGTTCGCTCATAAGAAATCCTTTCTTAGAGAATTATCGAGGTCCGGTATCATACCGACTGCAATAATGAAATAAGAGCAAACGAAGAAACTTTCAGAATTAGGCCCGGCGGCGCAGAAAATTTTGCTATTCGCCTCGCAAGAACGGAGAGCCGTCGATTGACACTAAGTGCGGAGTGACATAATTTCAGGAGTGAGGGTTAGGGAGAGGTTTCCCCCTCCCCCTGGTGTTCTTAGTAAGCCTGGAAGCTAATCACTAAGAGTATCACCAGTATGATGACGTGCTTCATCATAACCCTTTCCTTATTAAAAGCCCTCTTCTCCGGGAGAGGGTTTCCCGTTTCAGCGTCCCGCTGAAATCGTCGGCTTACCTCCTTTCGCTCTGTATGCAGTCTATCGCTGACTTGCGGATAAAATAGTTTCCTCTGTGATTATTGCGTAACGACTCGCAAAGAATATTTGCTGGCAGGATCGCAGACTACAAAGCCTGCGGATTGACAATCTTATCGTGAAGGCATACTTTCAGGAGTGAGGGTAGAGCGGGGTTTCCCCCGCCCTGGTAGTCTTAGTAAGCGGGGAAGCTTATGACTAAGAGCACCACGATGATGAGTAGCTTCATCATGACCCTTTCCTTATTTAAGGCCCCTTCCTCGGGAGGGGCTTTCCCGTTTCAGCGTCCCGCTGAAATCGTCGGCTTACCTCCTTTCGCCCTGTATGCAGTCTATCGCTGACTTGCGGATAAAATAGTTTCCTCTGTGATTATTGCGTAACGACTCGCAAAGAATATTTGCTGGCAGGATCGCAGACTACAAAGCCTGCGGATTGACAATCTTATCGTGAAGGCATACTTTCAGGAGTGAGGGTAGAGCGGGGTTTCCCCCGCCCTGGTAGTCTTAGTAAGCGGGGAAGCTTATGACTAAGAGCACCACGATGATGAGTAGCTTCATCATGACCCTTTCCTTATTTAAGGCCCCTTCCTCGGGAGGGGCTTTCCCGTTTCAGCGTCCCGCTGAAATCGTCGGCTTACCTCCTTTCGCCATGCAAGCAGTCTATCGCTAACGCGTAGATAAAATAGTTTCATGTGTTATTACTGGATGCGTGCTCGCAAATGTGCCCGTCATTCAGACGATTCCAGACAGTGTTTCATAATTCCTCCATTTTTCTCCCTTATTGGCTGGCTACACTAGTATCATTCCGCGAAACGTTTCAGGAAGAGAAACTCTTAACGATGAAAGGCAGTTATAAATCCCGTTGGGTAATCGTAATCGTGGTGGTCATCGCCGCCATCGCCGCATTCTGGTTCTGGCAAGGCCGCAATGACTCCCGGAGTGCAGCCCCAGGGGCGACGAAACAAGCGCAGCAATCGCCAGCGGGTGGTCGCCGTGGTATGCGTTCCGGCCCATTAGCCCCGGTTCAGGCGGCGACCGCCGTAGAACAGGCAGTTCCGCGTTACCTCACCGGGCTTGGCACCATTACCGCCGCTAATACTGTTACGGTGCGCAGCCGCGTGGACGGTCAACTGATGGCGTTACATTTCCAGGAAGGCCAGCAGGTCAAAGCAGGCGATTTACTGGCAGAAATTGACCCCAGCCAGTTCAAAGTTGCATTAGCACAAGCCCAGGGCCAACTGGCAAAAGATAAAGCCACGCTTGCTAACGCCCGCCGTGATCTGGCGCGTTATCAGCAACTGGCAAAAACCAATCTCGTCTCCCGTCAGGAGCTGGATGCCCAACAGGCGCTGGTCAGTGAAACCGAAGGCACCATTAAGGCTGATGAAGCAAGCGTCGCCAGCGCGCAGCTGCAACTCGACTGGAGCCGCATCACCGCACCAGTCGATGGTCGCGTTGGTCTCAAGCAGGTTGATGTTGGTAACCAAATCTCCAGTGGTGATACCACCGGGATTGTACTGATCACCCAGACGCATCCTATCGATTTGCTCTTTACCCTGCCGGAAAGCGATATCGCTACCGTCGTGCAGGCGCAAAAAGTCGGAAAACCGCTGGTGGTAGAAGCCTGGGATCGAACCAACTCGAAGAAATTAAGTGAAGGCACGCTGTTAAGTCTCGATAACCAAATCGATGCCACTACCGGTACGATTAAAGTGAAAGCACGCTTTAATAATCAGGATGATGCGCTGTTTCCCAATCAGTTTGTTAACGCGCGCATGTTAGTCGACACCGAACAAAACGCCGTGGTGATCCCCACCGCCGCCCTGCAAATGGGTAATGAAGGCCATTTTGTCTGGGTGCTGAATAGCGAAAACAAAGTCAGCAAACATCTGGTGACGCCGGGCATTCAGGACAGTCAGAAAGTGGTGATCCGTGCAGGTATTTCTGCGGGCGATCGCGTGGTGACAGACGGCATTGATCGCCTGACCGAAGGGGCGAAAGTGGAAGTAGTGGAAGCCCAGAGCGCCACCACTTCGGAAGAGAAAGCCACCAGCCGCGAATACGCGAAAAAAGGAGCGAGCTCCTGATGCAGGTGTTACCCCCGAGCAGCACAGGCGGCCCGTCGCGCCTGTTTATTATGCGTCCTGTCGCCACCACGCTGCTGATGGTGGCGATCTTACTCGCCGGGATTATCGGTTATCGCGCCCTGCCCGTTTCGGCGCTGCCGGAAGTGGACTATCCGACCATTCAGGTGGTCACGCTCTACCCAGGTGCCAGCCCGGATGTCATGACCTCTGCCGTTACCGCGCCGCTCGAACGCCAGTTCGGGCAGATGTCTGGCCTGAAACAGATGTCGTCGCAAAGTTCCGGCGGTGCGTCAGTTATCACTTTGCAGTTCCAGCTAACATTACCGCTCGATGTCGCCGAGCAGGAAGTGCAGGCCGCGATTAACGCTGCGACCAACTTGTTGCCGAGCGATCTGCCTAACCCGCCGGTTTACAGCAAAGTGAACCCGGCAGATCCGCCGATCATGACGCTCGCCGTCACCTCAACCGCCATGCCGATGACGCAAGTGGAAGATATGGTGGAAACCCGCGTCGCGCAGAAAATCTCGCAGATTTCCGGCGTCGGCCTGGTGACGCTTTCCGGCGGTCAGCGTCCGGCTGTTCGCGTCAAACTTAACGCTCAGGCGATTGCCGCCCTCGGCCTGACCAGCGAAACCGTGCGCACCGCCATTACCGGCGCTAACGTTAACTCGGCAAAAGGTAGCCTCGACGGCCCTTCCCGTGCGGTCACGCTTTCCGCGAACGACCAGATGCAATCCGCCGAAGAGTATCGCCAGCTAATCATCGCCTACCAGAACGGCGCGCCAATTCGTCTGGGCGATGTCGCAACTGTAGAGCAAGGTGCAGAAAACAGCTGGCTCGGCGCGTGGGCGAACAAAGAACAGGCCATTGTGATGAATGTTCAGCGCCAGCCCGGTGCTAACATTATCTCCACCGCCGACAGCATTCGGCAGATGCTGCCACAGCTCACTGAGAGTCTGCCGAAATCGGTGAAGGTGACAGTGCTTTCCGATCGCACCACCAATATCCGCGCATCCGTCGATGATACTCAGTTTGAATTGATGATGGCTATCGCGCTGGTAGTCATGATTATCTACCTGTTTTTGCGCAATATTCCGGCGACCATCATTCCCGGTGTTGCTGTACCGCTGTCGTTAATCGGCACTTTCGCGGTTATGGTGTTTCTCGATTTTTCAATCAATAACCTGACACTGATGGCGTTAACTATCGCCACCGGATTCGTGGTCGATGACGCCATCGTGGTGATCGAAAACATTTCCCGCTATATCGAAAAAGGCGAAAAACCGTTGGCGGCGGCGCTCAAGGGCGCAGGTGAAATCGGCTTTACCATTATCTCGCTGACCTTCTCACTGATTGCGGTGTTGATCCCACTGCTGTTTATGGGCGATATCGTCGGGCGACTGTTCCGCGAATTTGCTATTACGCTGGCGGTAGCGATTTTGATCTCAGCGGTGGTGTCGCTGACCCTGACACCGATGATGTGCGCGCGGATGCTCAGCCAGGAGTCGTTGCGTAAACAGAACCGCTTCTCCCGTGCCTCGGAAAAAATGTTCGACAGGATAATCGCCGCCTATGGTCGTGGACTGGCGAAGGTGCTGAATCATCCGTGGCTGACCTTAAGCGTGGCGCTCAGCACGCTGCTGCTTAGCGTTCTCTTATGGGTGTTCATTCCGAAAGGTTTCTTCCCGGTACAGGACAACGGCATTATTCAGGGCACTTTGCAGGCACCGCAATCCAGCTCCTTTGCCAATATGGCCCAGCGACAACGCCAGGTCGCGGACGTGATTTTGCAGGATCCGGCAGTGCAAAGCCTGACCTCATTTGTTGGCGTTGATGGCACTAACCCGTCGCTGAATAGTGCACGTTTACAAATCAACCTCAAACCGCTGGATGAACGTGATGACCGAGTGCAAAAAGTCATTGCCCGTCTGCAAACGGCGGTGGATAAAGTGCCGGGCGTCGATCTCTTCCTGCAACCAACGCAGGATCTGACTATTGATACTCAGGTCAGCCGCACCCAGTACCAGTTTACCTTGCAGGCCACGTCACTGGATGCGCTCAGTACCTGGGTGCCACAGTTGATGGAAAAACTCCAGCAACTGCCACAGCTTTCTGATGTCTCCAGCGACTGGCAGGACAAAGGGCTGGTGGCGTATGTCAATGTTGATCGCGACAGCGCCAGCCGTCTGGGGATCAGCATGGCGGATGTCGATAACGCCCTGTACAACGCGTTTGGTCAGCGGCTGATTTCCACTATTTATACTCAGGCCAACCAGTATCGCGTGGTGCTGGAGCACAACACCGAAAATACCCCAGGCCTCGCGGCGCTGGATACCATTCGCCTGACCAGCAGCGACGGCGGCGTGGTGCCGCTAAGCTCAATTGCCAAAATTGAGCAGCGTTTTGCGCCGCTCTCCATCAACCATCTGGATCAGTTCCCGGTAACGACCATCTCCTTTAACGTGCCGGATAACTATTCGCTGGGCGATGCGGTGCAGGCGATTATGGACACCGAAAAGACGCTGAATCTGCCGGTGGATATCACCACGCAGTTCCAGGGCAGCACCCTCGCCTTCCAGTCGGCGCTGGGCAGCACTGTCTGGCTGATTGTCGCGGCGGTGGTGGCGATGTATATCGTGCTCGGCATTCTGTACGAGAGCTTTATTCACCCGATCACCATTCTCTCGACGCTACCCACCGCAGGAGTCGGCGCACTGCTGGCGTTAATGATTGCCGGTAGCGAACTGGATGTGATTGCGATTATCGGCATTATTTTGCTGATCGGTATCGTGAAGAAGAACGCCATCATGATGATCGACTTCGCGCTGGCTGCTGAGCGCGAGCAAGGCATGTCGCCGCGCGATGCCATCTACCAGGCTTGTCTGTTGCGTTTTCGTCCGATCCTGATGACCACTCTGGCGGCTCTGCTTGGCGCGCTGCCGCTGATGTTGAGTACCGGGGTCGGCGCGGAACTGCGTCGTCCGTTAGGTATCGGCATGGTCGGCGGCCTGATTGTCAGCCAGGTGCTGACGCTGTTTACCACGCCGGTGATTTATTTGCTGTTCGACCGCCTGGCATTGTGGACCAAAAGCCGCTTTGCCCGTCATGAAGAGGAGGCGTAAGTGAAGTTTTTTGCCCTCTTCATTTACCGTCCGGTGGCGACGATTTTACTGTCGGTTGCCATTACCCTGTGCGGCATACTGGGCTTCCGTATGCTGCCGGTCGCCCCGCTGCCGCAGGTCGATTTTCCGGTGATTATGGTCAGCGCCTCGCTGCCCGGTGCGTCACCAGAAACAATGGCGTCTTCCGTTGCCACGCCGCTGGAGCGCTCACTTGGGCGCATTGCCGGAGTCAGTGAAATGACCTCCAGCAGTTCGCTCGGCAGCACGCGTATTATTTTGCAGTTTGATTTTGACCGGGATATCAACGGCGCAGCGCGTGATGTGCAGGCGGCGATCAACGCTGCACAAAGTTTGCTGCCCAGTGGGATGCCCAGCCGCCCGACCTATCGCAAAGCGAACCCGTCGGATGCGCCAATTATGATCCTCACGCTGACATCCGATACTTATTCGCAGGGTGAACTGTACGATTTCGCCTCGACGCAGCTGGCTCCGACGATTTCGCAAATCGACGGTGTTGGTGATGTCGATGTCGGAGGCAGCTCACTGCCCGCCGTACGCGTCGGGCTGAATCCGCAGGCGCTGTTTAATCAGGGCGTGTCGCTGGACGACGTACGCACCGCCATCAGCAATGCCAACGTGCGTAAACCGCAGGGCGCGCTGGAAGATGGCACTCACCGCTGGCAGATCCAGACCAATGATGAGCTAAAAACCGCCGCTGAATATCAGCCGTTGATTATTCACTACAACAACGGCGGCGCGGTTCGTCTGGGCGATGTGGCGACGGTGACCGACTCAGTGCAGGATGTGCGCAACGCCGGGATGACCAATGCCAAACCGGCTATTTTGCTGATGATCCGCAAGCTGCCGGAAGCCAATATTATCCAGACGGTTGACAGCATCCGGGCAAAATTACCGGAGTTGCAGGAAACCATTCCGGCGGCGATTGATCTGCAAATTGCTCAGGATCGCTCCCCCACCATTCGCGCCTCGCTGGAAGAAGTCGAGCAAACGCTGATTATCTCGGTGGCGCTGGTGATTCTGGTGGTGTTTTTATTCCTGCGCTCGGGTCGCGCAACTATTATTCCCGCCGTTGCGGTGCCGGTTTCGCTGATTGGTACGTTTGCGGCGATGTACCTGTGCGGTTTCAGTCTCAATAATCTTTCGTTAATGGCGCTCACCATCGCTACTGGTTTCGTGGTGGATGACGCCATCGTGGTGCTGGAAAACATTGCCCGTCATCTGGAAGCGGGAATGAAACCGTTGCAAGCCGCACTGCAAGGTACTCGCGAAGTCGGTTTTACGGTGCTGTCGATGAGTCTGTCACTGGTGGCGGTGTTCCTGCCGCTGCTGTTGATGGGCGGATTGCCGGGCCGACTGTTACGCGAATTTGCCGTGACGCTTTCTGTCGCCATTGGTATATCGTTGCTGGTTTCTCTGACATTAACGCCAATGATGTGTGGCTGGATGCTGAAAGCCAGCAAGCCGCGCGAGCAAAAGCGACTGCGTGGTTTTGGTCGCATGTTGGTAGCCCTGCAACAAGGCTACGGCAAGTCACTGAAATGGGTGCTCAATCATACCCGTCTGGTGGGCGTGGTGCTGCTTGGCACCATTGCGCTGAATATCTGGCTGTATATCTCGATCCCGAAAACCTTCTTCCCGGAGCAGGACACTGGCGTGTTGATGGGCGGGATTCAGGCGGATCAGAGTATTTCGTTTCAGGCGATGCGCGGTAAGTTGCAGGATTTCATGAAAATTATCCGTGACGATCCGGCAGTGGATAATGTCACCGGCTTTACAGGCGGTTCGCGAGTGAACAGCGGGATGATGTTTATCACCCTCAAGCCACGCGACGAACGCAGCGAAACGGCGCAGCAAATTATCGACCGTCTGCGCGTAAAACTGGCGAAAGAACCGGGGGCGAATCTGTTCCTGATGGCGGTACAGGATATTCGCGTTGGTGGGCGTCAGTCGAACGCCAGCTACCAGTACACGTTGTTATCCGACGACCTGGCGGCACTGCGAGAATGGGAGCCGAAAATCCGCAAAAAACTGGCGACGTTGCCGGAACTGGCGGACGTGAACTCCGATCAGCAGGATAACGGCGCGGAGATGAATCTGGTTTACGACCGCGACACCATGGCACGGCTGGGAATCGACGTACAAGCCGCCAACAGTCTGTTAAATAACGCCTTCGGTCAGCGGCAAATCTCGACCATTTACCAGCCGATGAACCAGTATAAAGTGGTGATGGAAGTGGATCCGCGCTATACCCAGGACATCAGTGCGCTGGAAAAAATGTTCGTTATCAATAACGAAGGCAAAGCGATCCCGCTGTCGTATTTCGCTAAATGGCAACCGGCGAATGCCCCACTATCGGTGAATCATCAGGGATTATCGGCGGCCTCGACCATTTCGTTTAACCTGCCGACCGGAAAATCGCTCTCGGACGCCAGTGCGGCGATCGATCGCGCAATGACCCAGCTTGGGGTGCCTTCGACGGTGCGCGGCAGTTTTGCCGGCACGGCGCAGGTGTTCCAGGAGACGATGAACTCGCAGGTGATCCTGATTATCGCCGCCATCGCCACGGTGTATATCGTGCTGGGTATCCTTTACGAGAGTTACGTACATCCGCTGACGATTCTCTCCACCCTGCCCTCGGCGGGCGTTGGAGCGCTGTTGGCGCTGGAGCTGTTCAATGCCCCGTTCAGCCTAATCGCCCTGATAGGGATCATGCTATTAATCGGCATCGTGAAGAAAAACGCCATTATGATGGTCGATTTTGCGCTTGAAGCCCAACGGCACGGTAACCTGACGCCGCAGGAAGCTATTTTCCAGGCCTGTCTGCTGCGTTTTCGCCCGATTATGATGACCACCCTGGCGGCGCTGTTTGGTGCGCTGCCGCTGGTATTGTCGGGCGGCGACGGCTCGGAGCTGCGGCAACCCCTGGGGATCACCATTGTCGGCGGACTGGTAATGAGCCAGCTCCTTACGCTGTATACCACGCCGGTGGTGTATCTCTTTTTCGACCGTCTGCGGCTGCGTTTTTCGCGTAAACCTAAACAAACGGTAACCGAGTAAATGACAGATCTTCCCGACAGCACCCGTTGGCAATTGTGGATTGTGGCTTTCGGCTTCTTTATGCAGTCGCTGGACATCACCATCGTAAACACCGCCCTTCCCTCAATGGCGCAAAGCCTCGGGGAAAGTCCGTTGCATATGCACATGGTCATTGTCTCTTATGTGCTGACCGTGGCGGTGATGCTGCCCGCCAGCGGCTGGCTGGCGGACAAAGTCGGCGTGCGCAATATTTTCTTTACCGCCATCGTGCTGTTTACTCTCGGTTCACTGTTTTGCGCGCTTTCCGGCACGCTGAACGAACTGTTGCTGGCACGCGCGTTACAGGGCGTTGGCGGCGCGATGATGGTGCCGGTCGGCAGATTGACGGTGATGAAAATCGTACCGCGCGAGCAATATATGGCGGCGATGACCTTTGTCACGTTACCCGGTCAGGTCGGTCCGCTGCTCGGTCCGGCGCTCGGCGGTCTGCTGGTGGAGTACGCGTCGTGGCACTGGATCTTTTTGATCAACATTCCGGTGGGGATTATCGGTGCGATCGCCACATTGCTGTTAATGCCGAACTACACCATGCAGACGCGGCGCTTTGATCTTTCCGGCTTTTTATTGCTGGCGGTTGGCATGGCGGTATTAACCCTGGCGCTGGATGGCAGTAAAGGTACAGGTTTATCGCCGCTGGCGATTGCTGGCCTGGTCGCAGTTGGTGTGGTGGCACTGGTGCTTTATCTGCTGCACGCCAGAAATAACAACCGCGCTCTTTTCAGTCTGAAACTGTTCCGCACTCGTACCTTTTCGCTGGGCCTGGCGGGGAGCTTTGCCGGACGTATTGGCAGTGGCATGTTGCCCTTTATGACACCGGTTTTCCTGCAAATTGGCCTCGGTTTCTCGCCGTTTCATGCCGGACTGATGATGATCCCGATGGTGCTTGGCAGCATGGGAATGAAGCGAATTGTGGTACAGGTGGTGAATCGCTTTGGTTATCGTCGGGTACTGGTAGCGACCACGCTGGGTCTGTCGCTGGTCACCCTGTTGTTTATGACTACCGCTCTGTTGGGCTGGTACTACGTTTTGCCGTTCGTCCTGTTTTTACAAGGAATGGTCAACTCAACGCGTTTCTCCTCCATGAACACCCTGACGCTGAAAGATCTCCCGGACAATCTGGCGAGCAGCGGAAACAGCCTGCTGTCGATGATTATGCAATTGTCGATGAGTATCGGCGTCACTATCGCCGGGCTGTTGCTGGGACTTTTTGGTTCGCAGCATGTCAGCGTCGACAGCGGCACCACACAAACCGTCTTTATGTACACCTGGCTTAGCATGGCGTTGATCATCGCCCTTCCGGCGTTCATCTTTGCCAGAGTGCCGAACGATACGCATCAAAATGTAGCTATTTCGCGGCGAAAAAGGAGCGCGCAATGAAGTTCTGGCGACCCGGTATTACCGGCAAACTGTTTCTGGCGATTTTCGCCACCTGCATTGTCTTGCTGATCAGTATGCACTGGGCGGTGCGTATCAGTTTTGAGCGTGGCTTTATTGATTACATCAAGCATGGTAATGAGCAGCGGCTGCAAATGCTCGGCGATGCCCTGGGCGAGCAGTATGCGCAGCATGGCAACTGGCGCTTCCTGCGCAACAATGATCGCTTTGTCTTTCAGATCCTGCGTTCATTTGAACACGATAATTCGGAAGATAAACCCGGCCCGGGTATGCCACCGCACGGCTGGCGTACCCAGTTCTGGGTGGTTGATCAAAACAACAAAGTGCTGGTTGGTCCGCGAGCGCTGATTCCACCTGACGGTACACGGCGACCCATTCTGGTCAACGGTGCGGAAGTTGGCGCGGTGATCGCCTCCCCCGTTGAGCGGTTAACGCGCAATACTGATATCAATTTCGATAAACAACAGCGGCAAACCAGCTGGTTGATTGTCGCCCTGGCAACGTTACTCGCGGCACTTGCCACTTTTCTGCTGGCGCGCGGTTTACTGGCACCGGTAAAACGACTTGTCGATGGCACGCACAAACTGGCGGCGGGCGATTTCACTACCCGCGTAACGCCCACCAGTGAAGATGAACTGGGCAAACTGGCGCAAGACTTCAACCAGCTTGCCAGCACACTGGAGAAAAACCAGCAAATGCGGCGCGATTTTATGGCCGATATTTCTCACGAACTGCGTACGCCATTAGCGGTGCTGCGCGGTGAACTGGAAGCCATTCAGGATGGCGTGCGTAAATTCACGCCGGAGACGGTGGCGTCTTTACAGGCGGAGGTCGGTACACTGACCAAACTGGTTGACGATCTCCATCAGTTGTCGATGTCTGATGAAGGCGCTCTCGCCTATCAAAAAGCACCGGTAGATTTGATCCCACTGCTGGAAGTGGCGGGCGGCGCATTTCGCGAACGATTCGCCAGTCGTGGCCTGAAACTGCAATTTTCCCTGCCAGACAGTATTACCGTATTTGGCGATCGCGACCGTTTAATGCAGTTATTCAATAACTTACTGGAAAACAGCCTGCGCTACACTGACAGCGGCGGCAGCCTGCAAATCTCTGCCGGGCAGCGCGACAAAACGGTGCGCCTGACCTTTGCCGACAGTGCGCCAGGTGTCAGTGACGATCAGCTACAAAAATTGTTTGAACGTTTTTATCGCACCGAAGGTTCCCGCAACCGTGCCAGCGGCGGTTCCGGGCTGGGGCTGGCGATTTGCCTGAACATTGTTGAAGCACATAATGGTCGCATTATTGCTGCCCATTCGCCTTTTGGCGGGGTAAGCATTACAGTAGAGTTACCGCTGGAACGGGATTTACAGAGAGAAGTATGACCGAGTTACCAATCGACGAAAACACACCGCGTATTTTGATCGTGGAAGATGAACCGAAGCTGGGGCAGTTGCTCATTGATTATCTGCGTGCTGCGAGCTATGCGCCGACGCTTATCAGCCACGGCGATCAGGTACTGCCGTATGTGCGCCAGACACCACCGGATCTGATCCTGTTAGATCTGATGCTCCCTGGCACCGATGGCCTGACGCTGTGCCGGGAAATTCGTCGTTTTTCTGACATTCCGATCGTGATGGTGACGGCAAAAATCGAAGAGATCGATCGCCTGCTGGGGCTGGAGATTGGCGCAGATGATTATATCTGTAAGCCGTACAGCCCACGGGAAGTGGTAGCGCGCGTCAAAACCATTTTGCGCCGTTGCAAACCGCAGCGCGAGTTGCAGCAACAGGATGCTGAAAGCCCGTTGATTATCGACGAAGGTCGTTTTCAGGCTTCATGGCGCGGTAAAATGCTTGACCTGACGCCTGCGGAATTTCGTCTGCTGAAAACGCTCTCTCATGAACCAGGAAAAGTGTTCTCCCGCGAGCATTTGCTCAATCATCTTTATGACGACTACCGCGTAGTAACCGACCGCACCATCGACAGCCACATTAAAAACCTGCGCCGCAAGCTGGAATCTCTCGACGCCGAACAGTCATTTATCCGCGCCGTTTACGGCGTCGGTTACCGCTGGGAAGCCGACGCCTGCCGCATCGTTTAGTTTTAGCGACATTATTTTGTTAGCCGGAGATGGCGTTCAGACCCGATCCGGCAACATTATCCCACGCATGGTCAGCAAACTGACATTATCTCTCCGCCCTGGCAGGCATCAGAAAATCGCTCATACTTTAATCGGTAAACAGCACCTTTAGATGCTGTTTTCGATACACAATTTCAATCAAGGAGTCATTATGGCTGGTTGGTTTGAACTCAGTAAGAGCAGTGATAATCAGTTCCGGTTCGTGCTAAAAGCGGGCAATGGTGAGACTATCCTCACCAGCGAGCTGTATACCTCAAAAGCCTCTGCGGAAAAGGGCATCGCGTCGGTGCGTAGCAACAGCCCGCAAGAAGAACGCTATGAGAAAAAAACGGCAAGTAACGGCAAATTCTATTTCAATCTGAAAGCCGCTAATCATCAAATTATCGGCTCCAGCCAGATGTACGCCACCGCGCAATCTCGTGAAACCGGAATTGCCTCCGTTAAAGCCAATGGCACAAGCCAGACGGTGAAAGACAATACGTAATTACGATGCCGGGCGTGGGTTGTTGGCGTCCGGCTTTATATCCAAATAACGCTTAGTTATTAATAATTAAGAGTAACCGCCGCCATTAAAATAGTGGGCACTGACGAGCACTCGTTGTGCTTTCTTTGTTTACCATCCCATACTTATCCTCCTGAACATGTTCATGTGCCAAAATATCTTCTAATACTTTCGTGACGCTATCCGGTTTATGACATACACTGATGTAAGATTTTTACTTACAGGCGGGCGTAAAATGGCCAGAACGATGACGGTTGATCTCGGCGATGAGTTGCGTGAATTTATCGAGTCCTTAATTGAATCCGGCGACTATCGCACCCAAAGCGAAGTGATCCGTGAGTCACTGCGATTACTTCGAGAAAAGCAAGCAGAGTCTCGCCTGCAAGCGTTACGTGACATGCTCGCAGAAGGGTTGAGTAGTGGTGAAGCTCAGCCGTGGGAAAAGGACGCGTTCTTACGGAAGGTGAAAGCAGGGATAAGGAAATAATGTGCGTATTATTAAACTCATGCCAAAAGCCAATGAGGATTTAGAAGGCATCTGGTATTACAGCTATCACCATTTCGGCGAACCACAAGCCGACAGATATGTGGAACATCTTTCAGACGTTCTCCAGATTCTGAGTAACAATAATATAGGTACGCCCAGACCTGAATTAGGCGAAGGTATTTTTGTTCTTCCTTTTGAACGCCACGTAATTTATTTCCTGCAATCACCAGGGGAAATTATCGTCATTCGTATCCTTAACCAAAACCAGGACGCCACCAGACATTTACACTGGAGCTAAACCCGCCGATTGCGCTACAATGCCCGCCCTTAAAGTGGGGGCACTCCCCTAACCGCTTCATCAGGTGAAGTGGATCTGACCTGTCATCAGAACGAGAGAATTATGTTTAAACCGGAACTCCTTTCCCCGGCGGGAACGCTGAAAAATATGCGTTACGCTTTCGCTTATGGCGCAGATGCTGTTTATGCGGGCCAGCCGCGTTACTCCCTGCGTGTGCGCAACAACGAATTCAACCACGAAAATCTTCAACTCGGCATTAACGAAGCCCACGCGCTGGGGAAAAAGTTTTATGTTGTGGTCAACATTGCACCGCACAACGCCAAGCTGAAAACCTTTATCCGTGACCTGAAACCGGTGGTGGAAATGGGGCCGGATGCGCTGATTATGTCCGATCCGGGGTTGATTATGCTGGTGCGCGAGCACTTCCCGGAAATGCCGATCCATCTCTCAGTACAGGCTAACGCCGTGAACTGGGCGACGGTGAAATTCTGGCAGCAAATGGGCCTGACCCGCGTGATCCTCTCTCGCGAGCTGTCGCTGGAAGAGATTGAAGAGATCCGCAATCAGGTGCCGGATATGGAGATCGAGATCTTCGTTCACGGCGCACTGTGCATGGCCTACTCCGGTCGCTGCCTGCTCTCTGGCTATATCAACAAGCGCGACCCGAACCAGGGTACCTGCACCAACGCCTGCCGCTGGGAGTACAACGTCCAGGAAGGGAAAGAAGATGACGTTGGCAACATCGTACACAAGTACGAGCCGATTCCGGTGCAAAATGTTGAGCCGACACTGGGTATCGGCGCGCCAACCGACAAAGTGTTTATGATCGAAGAGGCCCAGCGTCCGGGCGAGTATATGACCGCGTTTGAAGATGAGCACGGCACTTACATCATGAACTCGAAAGATCTGCGCGCCATCGCCCATGTAGAACGCCTGACCAAAATGGGCGTGCATTCGCTGAAAATCGAAGGTCGTACCAAATCTTTCTACTATTGCGCACGCACCGCACAGGTTTACCGCAAAGCTATCGATGACGCCGCTGCGGGAAAACCGTTCGATACCAGCCTGCTGGAAACTCTGGAAGGTCTGGCGCATCGTGGCTATACCGAAGGTTTCCTGCGTCGTCATACTCACGACGATTATCAGAACTACGAATACGGTTATTCAGTTTCTGACCGCCAGCAGTTTGTTGGTGAGTTTACCGGTGAGCGCAAGGGGGACCTCGCGGCGGTAGCGGTGAAAAATAAATTCTCCGTTGGCGACAGCCTTGAGCTGATGACGCCGCAAGGCAACATTAACTTTACCCTTGAGCACATGGAAAACGCCAAAGGCGAAGCTATGCCGATAGCACCAGGCGATGGTTATACTGTGTTGCTCCCGGTGCCGCAGGATCTTGAGCTAAATTACGCGCTGCTAATGCGTAATTTCTCCGGGGAAACCACGCGTAACCCCCACGGTAAGTGATTAATTTCGATTATTTTTCCCGGATGGAAAATTCTTAGAAACCGATCACATACAGCTGCATTTATTAAGGTTATCATCCGTTTCGCTGAAAAACATAACCCATAAAATGCTAGCTGTACCAGGAACCACCTCCTTAGCCTGTGTAATCTCCCTTACACGGGCTTATTTTTTATGCATAAGCCCTATCCCTGGTCACCGTCTTCCATTGACCACATCGATAGAATCTCCCTTCATAGCACGATGCCTTTCACGTAACGGCATCGTGCTCGCACAGGTTCCGGCTAAGCACAACCAGAACGCGCATGTTTGATGCTTACCAAAAAATATTCTCACTCTCCACATTTGAATGTCAGACGAGCGACGCCATGTAATCCTGCACCTTCTGTCTTCAGGTCAACTATCTGCATTTTTTTGCCCTGAGTAACACAGAAATGGGCTGCATCATTTTTTACTATATTTTCTGCACCAGATATTCTACCCCTGGCTAAAGAAGCTTCGGCTTCGGTGTAGTATTGGTTATCGAGTTTACGCTGAATATTACTTTTATATGCAAGACCAAATTTACCGATACTTGTTTCATCATTATGCACAGCACAACCAGATATAAGAAAAATACTAATTAATGATATAGCAGCTATCTTTTTCATCTCACCTTCCCCCATTAAATACCAACAACACTCTCTAGTGTTTAAATATAATAATGGCATGATTATTATAATTGAATAGGATTATAATAAATGTTCTGTACAACATTTCCTACATAAGTAGGAATTACGGACATTGAGGCCCTTCAGGGTAACTCCATGGGGGCTTTAATATATTTGGAATAGTATATTTAAGATGCCACTGTTTGGTTGAATATTAGGCATATGCTCTTTTTTGAAATTTATCGGTGGTTACCGTTAATATTCGCTGTTCCCATTGCAAGCTCCTGGTGGTAACCACTGAATCCTCCATACTTGAACTGACTTTTTATCCTCCGACTTTCATCCTGTTCTGACTCCACCTTTTCTTTTCTGCTCTACACTATCTACAGACCAATCATAAAGGCACATACGATCATGGCAGAATTTCCCGCCAGCTTACTGATTCTTAATGGCAAAAGTACTGACAATCTACCCTTGCGCGAAGCAATTATGCTGTTGCGTGAGGAAGGAATGACGATCCATGTGCGGGTCACCTGGGAGAAAGGTGATGCCGCACGATTTGTAGAGGAGGCCCGGAAGTTGGGCGTCGCAACGGTGATTGCCGGTGGTGGCGATGGCACCATTAATGAAGTTTCTACGGCGTTGATTCAGTGTGAGGGGGATGACATACCCGCGCTGGGAATTTTGCCATTAGGAACCGCCAATGATTTTGCCACCAGTGTAGGGATTCCTGAGGCACTGGATAAGGCGCTGAAACTGGCAATTGCCGGTAATGCCATTGCGATAGATATGGCGCAGGTCAACAAACAAACCTGTTTTATTAATATGGCGACAGGCGGGTTTGGGACGCGTATTACCACAGAAACGCCGGAAAAATTAAAAGCCGCGCTGGGTGGCGTCTCATACATCATTCATGGCTTAATGCGTATGGATACTCTGCAACCGGACCGTTGTGAAATCCGCGGTGAAAACTTTCACTGGCAAGGTGACGCCCTGGTCATTGGTATTGGTAACGGGCGTCAGGCCGGTGGCGGTCAACAATTGTGCCCGAACGCGTTAATTAACGATGGCTTGCTGCAACTGCGCATTTTTACCGGCGATGAAATTCTTCCGGCTCTCGTATCAACTTTAAAATCTGACGAAGATAACCCGAATATTATCGAAGGCGCTTCGTCGTGGTTTGATATACAAGCCCCACACGAAATCACTTTTAATCTTGATGGCGAACCGTTGAGTGGACAAAACTTTCATATTGAAATACTTCCGGCGGCGTTGCGTTGTCGATTACCACCAGATTGTCCATTATTGCGTTAATCAAACTATTCTCTCTTGAACCAGGGAGAATCCGTAATGCCGGATGCGGTGTAAATACCTTATCCGGCATACAGAACAATACTACACCGTAATTAATTTCACCCGTGTCTTCTGCAATGCCAGTTTATCCACCTCAGACACAGCATCATCGGTAATAATAATGTCAATTTTTTCGATTGGCAGTACCTGATTAAAACCGCGACGGTTAAATTTCGATGAATCGAGAACGGCAATCACTTTATTAGCGGCTGTGACCATCGCACCGCTAACGGAATAACCCTCATTAAAGGTCGTAATACCATTAACCGCATCAATACCATCAGCACCGACAAACATTAAATCGGCATTAATATCCTGCAGGGAACGTTCAGCAATAGATCCATGCATAGATCGCGTTTTATGGCGGACCGTGCCACCGCAGACTACCAGAGTAATGTCTTTATTTTCGGAAAGGGCAAACGCAGCCGGGAGACTATTGGTAATCACCGTGATATTTTTGGCGGTCATTAATCCTTCGGCGATAAGCATTGTGGTACTTCCGCTGTCGAGAATAACGGTCATCCCTTCATGGATCATTTTGACTGCCGCCTGCGCTATTCTGTTTTTCGGCGCGCTGGCGAGCTGAAATCGCTCTTTAAACCCGACTTCCTGGGTCTCGGTTTCACTATTACCGGACATTATTTTCGCCGCACCGCCATGAAAGCGCGTAACCACGCCTTTTTGTTCGAGAAAGCGCAAATCGGCACGGATTGTCGCTTCCGAGGCAGCAAATACTCCCGCCAGATCCTGAACAAGCACGGTTCCCTGTTCATTCACTAATTGGATGATCTTATTCCTTCGCTCGAATGAATTCATCGTCATTTACCCATATTCAATTGTGGCTAGTGTAAACGAAGGGGGACCATTGGTGAATGATCTGTTTTGCACAATACCGGGCCAGCATCACGCTGGCCCGCGGTTTCAGGGAATGAGCAACACTTTGCCCGGCATGGCATTACGAGCGATGTCACGCACCGCCTGGGCGAAGCTTTCAAAGCTTCCACGGTGAGCGATTAATGGCTCCAGGCTTAACTTACGTTCTGTCAGCAACCGGCTCGCCGTTTCCCACTCCTGCCCCGGCCAAGGGCTGGAGTAGTTCATCCAACTGCCGATAACCGTCAGCTCTTTACGCAATATTTTGCCAAACGTTGCCGATGTTAAATGCAGATCCTGATGCAACGTGCCCACCAGCGCCAGTTGGGCATGAGGACCGGCAATCTCTACCGCCAGTTTGACAGTTTGCGGTACGCCAGCCGTCTCGAGGATAAGCTGATTAAAGCGCAGTTCGCGTAAAACGCTCTGCATTTGCGGCGCGCTCATTTCGCTACTGTTAAATGTTTGCATCGCACCGAAAGATTTTGCCAGTGCCAGTTTTTCTGAGCTAATGTCGATAGCCGTCACACGGCTTTGTTGAATAAATCGAACTTTTGCTGAGTTGAAGGATCAGATCACGTATCT